>Ga0209917_1001278_pt1 | contig 10144 bp, 9 predicted proteins | sample SalPon2_C_H2O_MG_FD_185710 | JGI IMG/M metagenome (GOLD analysis project Ga0209917, IMG submission 185710) | Salt pond water microbial communities from South San Francisco under conditions of wetland restoration - Salt Pond MetaG R2_C_H2O_MG... | ecosystem: Environmental > Aquatic > Non-marine...
CGCTGCTCATGGACACTGACGTACTCAATACCAGCTCGATCTAGGGCTGCTTGAAGATCAATCGGGTCAGATAGCGACAGAGAAGTGCTTGGAGACGTCGAGTCGGTCATATCGTAATTTGGGCCATTCAACATATAAGTAGCCACTTTAATTGTGTCATAGAAGCGTTCTCACACTCGGATCAAAGTCGGTCAATACAGATGAATGGCTCTGTTGAAATCCTCAGCAAGTGATATATTTTGACCCAGTCGCGGTCAGTACAGATGGTGAAGTCAGCCGTCAGTTATTATGGGTTTCATACGTTCTTGTGTGGATCAGCCAGTCGTTCTATGAGTGAAAGAGTCCATTTGGAGCAATTTGCCCGAAAGAATTTACGTTAAAAGTATACATTTACACGTGATGAGTACCTCTACGCACAGCCATCGTCCGTTGGCAATAGCCGGCCTGACTTACTTACTTCGGATTTGTTCTCGTAGTCGGGCTTCCATTGATGTATGCCATGTATGTGTTTTTCCTAGATACAGCTATTCTGTTTAACCTGAACCTTGGTGCCACTTTCCTGTGGCAAATACTCCTGCTGGCAGTAGCCTTCTTGATCGGCATCTCAGCTGCCGGAAAAGTCGCAGACTACGTACTCAAGAAATTCTGTAAAAAGGTGGAGTAACGCGGTATTGTACTGACTGCTGGCTTTCGTCTAAGCGAGTGGTAGATACTAGATCGGCTCAGTATGACCGGCTGTTTCACATGATGTTATGTCTGAAGAATAGGATTTCAACAGAGCCAGCTAAGAATAAAATCACCAGAATACAGCGGCTTATCGGGACGCTTTTGAGGGAGTCGCTACGGCGACACACCAGAAGGAAGCGTGTTGGCAAGACAAAATACGTACTGTTTCAACCGCAGAAATACGTTGGAAGGATTAATTCTGATCACTGTTGAGTTGGGATATGAGATGGACTCGTCGTGGGATGCTCGCGTCCGTGGCCGGCGTTTGCGGAGTTTCCGGGTGTCTCGCCTCTCCTGACCGAGCACTGCTGACGGCTCCGACTGGGAAATGGAACCAGTCGAGATGTGATGCCCAGAACACGGCTGCTTCCGATGTCACTGTCCCTGAACGCGGGAATCTAGCGTGGGACGGTGGCAGTGGCCGGATGCTATCGGTGGTGGCTGATCAGACTGTGTATACCGTTGACGGTGGCGATGGCCTTACCGCACTGAATGCCAAAACCGGCGAGCGTAGGTGGCAAACAACCCTTGACCTCGATCTCGACGCTGCGGAGCCAGTCGGTGTTTCTGGGGGTGTTGTTGGCGATCAGTTGTTGGTTGCGACCCCGGGGAAGCGTTATTCGTTCAGTACTGCCGACGGCAGTGAGCGGTGGCAACGAGAGCTGCAGGGGAATGCATCCTCGATATCGACAACAGTTGCCCCAGATCGACAGCTCGGACTGATTGATTTCACGTACAGTCAGAAATACTACATTATTGCGTTCGATACCGAGTCAGGCGAGATCAAATGGCGGGATGCTGCACTGCGAATGGGTGGACGTGGATTAGCGGTGTTTGGCGATCACGTATACGTTACCGGATTCTCTGAAACAGAAGGGGAAGTTATGCGTTGTCTTGGATTGGACGCTGGGAAACTGCTCTGGCAGCGCGGACTCGGGGATCGAGACCAGTATTCGACGCACGTCTGTTCAATGAGCGGTGTCCTAATCGGCGAGGGAGCCAATATCACTGTCTATGATCATACTGATGGGAAGCAAATAACATCGGTTGAGCTTCCGCACAGTCGTGTTCGTGGGTTCGCCATTGACGATGGTACCGCGTTCGTGCTTTCCGAATCCGGTCTCTCAGCGGTATCAATGCCAGATGGTAGCGAACAGTGGTCTCTGTCAAAAGATCCGACTCGACATTTTGTTCGTGGCCCACTCGCAGTTGGACGTGAGACCGTCGTCGCACCGGTGTACATGGAATCGCTTGGCTGTCCAGCAGTCGTTGCGTTTGAGAAGGTCGATGGAACGCTCCGTTGGCACTACACCCTCGGTGACGACTTTTGTGGACAGTTCTGGTCGCAACCAGTCCTTGCCGATGGGGCAGTATTTGTAGATACCAGTCTGCATACAGTGACTGCTCTTGGTGATCTTTCCAAACAGGATTAACCTTCTATTGAACCTCGCGCGCTCTATCCATCAATCGCCGATTCAATTCGTTCAGTTGTTGATAAATAGCCGAGAGATCGATAGAGAGGATGTAGTCAGCAACCACACATCGATTAGTGTTTCTGGCGATGACACCGTGGCCCGACTGTTTTAGCATCGCCAGTCAGTGACTGTCCAGGACGACTGAGTTAGACGGGTTCCCGTGAAGTGGCGGCGTCCATGGTTCCAAATCTGAAACACCCACCGGTTGGAATTTCTCTCCGTTCATGCGGAAGACAGTGTCAATCTCCGCCGACAAAGCGCTGCTAACAGTGTGAAAGTGCTAACGCCATTGTGGTCCCGTTGCGCTTCTGGCCCCCCGATTAGATCTGCCCCGCAAATCTGGGAGGTGTGTCAGCGGTATATTATATGGTGTTAACTAAAAAATGGATCGGCGACCAGAACCGAGATTTTAATACTGGGTTGGAGCCATACTCGTTTCTCGCTCAGAGAACCGCCCTCGGATTATACTCACCACGCTGCGAACAGTCGCGTATGGGTTTCAAGCTCAGTCATGCGATCAGTGATGGACTCCGACGGACGCTCACCAAGACCGGTGGATTGCTGTTCATCGGATTTCTAATTATCCAAATCGTCACTCAAGCTACGGTCAACACGGCTGTCTTGTCGTACTTCCCGATCGGTACGAGCACGCAAATGGGGCCAAGCACCGGTCTCGTTTTGCCGGTCTCGGGGACAGTCGCGCTCGCTTTGTTTGCTGCGCTACTTGTCCTCTCTGCGGCGTTCTTCGTCGTGATCGGTCGCGCGATGGTCCAGCCGTTAGGAGATTTCTCTACGGTACCAGCAGACGCCACGCGGCACCTCGGACGTACTACGCTCGCGATGTTGCTTGGCGGGGTCGTCGTCTCGATGTCAGTCTTCGTTGGGACCTTATTTTTCCTCGTCCCGGGGTTGTTTCTGGCGACATCGTTCTTGTTCATCGCGTTTACCATCGCCGCTGAGGACCGCAGTGTGATCGGCGGGCTCAAGCGGAGTTGGGCGCTTGCCAGCGGCTCCCGACTCAAGCTGTTCGTCCTCGTCATCTTGACGACGGTTTTCGGGGGCGTCATTGGAGGCATCGCGCCCTTGCTTGACCTCACCGGTGTCCCGGTCACCAGCGAAGTGATAATCGCTGTCGTCACCGCGGTCTTCATGACCCTGTATTACGGGATTCTCGCGGCGTCGTATATCCAACTGCGAGACGACAAAAGCGATGTTAACCACGGGTCATCGGGGCCGGTCAACGCTTCGGGAATCCTGAAGCTCTGATAGTCGGTTCCGGTGGGTCCGGTGTCAAAAACTGCTCTTTCCCAAGTTCCGACGAGTACGCTGTCCGACAGTCTCGTGGACCGACGCCTGCGGTCAGGTCTCTGCACAACTCGCTCACGGAGCGAGCTTCTCAGCGTCTACGACAGCTGGCGACCCGGTCGTAGACCGCGCATCCTTTCCAAGACAGGTTCGCCTCGTAGCCGCTAGAGGTTTACATCCTCTCCGCGCTGAAGCGCGAGGCGCTCTCGCTGGCTCTCGGTAAACGTAAGAATAGGTATGATTTCTAGCCGCCGGTGCGGCCAACAAGAGCCACATGCTTGAAGTGCTACGCAGCGGTCAAGTGGGTAGGAACTAAATCATAAGACGAACTCAGTAGGTGTCAAGGGATATCCTCAACGTGCCGAACAAAAGTCTCCCTGTCGAAGCACGATGGAACACCGCCTCGATGAAGCGCCAATCGGCATCATAACTGTCCGAGAGGGGATCGTACAATCATGCAACAAATCCGCGGTCGATATTCTCGCGGTCGAAGCCCCTGATGACGAACCGATCGCCGACGTATTTCCGAGATCGGTCGAAGGCTCGCTCTTACAGGCGTTCGATAAGCCACCGGTATCGGACGCGTCTTTTGAGGAGTACTATCCGACGATCGACCGGTGGTTGTCGGTCTCCGTCGTTCCCGGTGATGGCGTCACGACAGTCTATGTGTCCGACGTGACCGAACGAAAAGATCGTAAACAAACTATCGAGCGGTTGCGTGCAGAGTCCAAGCGGGCAACCGTGGTCGACCGTTTGATGGCTGATGTCCTCCAAGGGTTAATCGGTGCCACCTCTCGCGACGAGATCATGGAGACAATCCGGAACCGGCTGGGGGCATCAGAGCAATATCGATTCGCATGGACCGGCGAGCACCTCGCAGACGGCGACAAGTTACTCGTCGGTGGCGTCGCCGGCGAACCGGGAGAGATGTTCCCAGCGGTTCGTGAGGCGATCCAGCGAGGAGCCGATGTTCCGGAACGCCGAGCCGTCGAACAGCAGCGCCCCAAGCTGATACAGTCTGTGAGTGAGGATGAAACAGTCCCGGAACCCCTCCGCGTCTCGGGATTCGCTGACGGCGTCCAGTCGGTGTTGGCGCTCCCGTTGATCTACGGGTCCAGCGTTTACGGGGTCGTCGGCGTCTACGCGGAGACCGAGGCAGCGTTCAGCGATCATGTGAGGTCGAGTTTCGAGACGCTGGGTGATCTCGCCGGATTCGCGATCAATGCGACCCAGAACCGAAAGCTCCTGTTCGCTGACACGGTCACCGAGGTCACGTTCGAACTCGATTTAAATTCCCCGTTGGTGCAAGCGAGCGACATCTGTGGTGCAGAGCTCACGTTGGATGGTACCGTGGCCCCGAACGAAGTCGGGCTCACGTGTTTCCTGACGGTGTCTGGGGCCGATCCTGAGGCCGTCATCGAGGTTTTCAATGCGATGCCGAAGACGCGTGACGGCCGGATCGTTCGACGGCAGCGCGAGGAGTACGGTCGAGTCGAGGTGACGCTTGATGACACGGTGCCGCTCGTCTCGGCTGTCAACCGCGGAGCCACGGTCCTGACGGCATCGTTCGACGATGGGGGCGGCCAACTCGTTGTTGAACTGTCACCGGAGACCAATGTCCGTCGCTTGGCAGGTGCGCTCGGTCAGGACGGACCCGCTCCTGTTCTCACGCGTCGGGATCAGACTCGGTCTCCGACAACGAAAAGAGAGTTTCAGAACGAACTGGACGAGCGGCTCACCGAACGACAGGCGACCGCCCTGCGGACGGCGTACCTCGCAGACTACTTTACATCGCCGCGGGGAAGCACGGCCGAGGAGGTCGCGGCGTCACTTGGAATCACAGGATCAACGCTCCTTCACCACTTGCGAGCGAGCCAGCGAAAGCTACTGGAAGCGTTCTACGACGAACACGATGATACCGGAGTTTAGCGGTCCCGCGGTCCTGCCGAAGGTGTACTGCTCACGATAGCATGAGAATGTCTACATACTAGTTTCAAGAGGAGAGTAATAACGCATCGGAATCAAGCTGACTTTCTGAAAACGGGCCGGAATTCGCTGCTGCTTCTGGTCAAGATGAGAATGACACAGAGACCGATCACGACAAGCAGGCCTCCTAAACCCGGTGCAGACAGCTGGTAAGTCGTGTTCTTCCGAACTTTGAGGCACAGTAGAACAACGTGCTGCGGGAGTGTATAGCGGTGTTTTGAGAAGTTCGAGGAGTATCGAGAGACGGCCCGGCGTGCCAGATGGATCGCCTTCTCAGTAAACCGGAGAATCTGCGACTTCGGGAGGGACTTCATCTCGTGGAATTACAGGCCGGAAATGTAACTCTATGAGTATTTCAACAGAGCCGATAATTTCAATTGAGTCGCTCGTATGCCGCCCTCTCTGATTTAAATTCGACCTGAGTCGTCTGCATAGTTAGATACTCACTCATAGAGGTCTCTGGATACTAAGCATATCCCACCAAGTGGCTTCCGTCGTGTGATAATTGTATGGCAGTGCGACAGCAGTCGCGTCACGACCCTGCGGCGGAATCGACTCCCGAGTTATCGACGGAACAGCTCCTCGACCTGTTCGGCAACGAGTACACGCGACGAGTGCTTGAGGCGGTCTCCGAGCAGCCTCGTTGCGGCCGCGCGGTGGCTGAGGCGGCTGACGTTTCGCGAGCGACGGCCTATCGACGCCTCAACGAGCTCCGGGACGCCGGCTTAGTCACGACCGAGTACCGACTCGCACCCGACGGACATCATCGAAAACAGTTTTCGGCCTCTGCTCGGCATCTCTCTGTGTCGCTGGACGACGGTGACATCGAAGCCGCGATCAGCTTCAGTCGCTGAAAGCGGAGTGGCTTGGAACAGACGTTCTCGCACCGATTCCCTAGTAGCATCGCTCATCCGAGGCGTCCCAAATTGTTCACGTACTCAACTGACCACTCAGCTCGAAGAGATGGTTTCAGCTGGCAATACGTGCATGGTCATCCGGCAGAATATTTTCGATGCCTCGTCAACGTCGTCGCTTCTGGATTACGTTTGCGCCGGCCGCGGGTGCCCTGTTTCCGACGATGAAACACGGTCCAGCGACATTTGTTATACCCACCCGTTTACCCAGTTGCCCGTCATGCCCCCCGACGGGTTGAGGTCAGCCGCTCCTCCTTCTCTCCTGATCGGCTTCCCTCTCACCCCGCCGACGCCCTCTGTTCACCTCCAGAGAAAACATTTGCTTCTGCCTCTCAATGCATAAGCCCCCCGACGATCGCCCACTGTCCCCCGGTTCAGCTAAACCCCGTATATATCCACGATAAGACTATTTCGACCGATAAATCCGCTGGCGATTTCTGCCCGGCGTACGGCCGATAGGGAACGTATCACGAAGGGCAAAGCGGAAGCTCACGGCTCCAGTCGTGAGGGGAAGCCGACAAAACGCTACGCACTCCGCGTATAGACACCGCTAAACGTGGTCCGGTCTTTCAGGAGCTCGAGCGGTATTGACGGCGCGGATACGAGCGAGGTCAGGTATCTGACGCCGGGCAGCGCTGTAACGAGTACCCCCTCGATACTGCATGTGTTCGACTCATGGAAAAACGCATATGCTACATGATGAGTTTGAGGCTCTGCGACAGTTAGATATGTGACCTACTGTCACGTTGGTTCTTGCTCAGAAACATGACGCTGGTAATATTATTCCACGCACTGAGCATTACCCATGGCACAATCGCCGAACCTGGTCCGAAGCCCACTTTTCCGATGGGGACTGCCCGCTATGACGACCGTAATTATCGTTGCGATTACGGTCTTCCTTATTGAGGATCAAATGCTTCGACTGCTGATGCTTGCTGTTGCCGCTGTCGACCTACTCGTCACGCCACAGATATTGAAACGGGCCGCTCGAAACGCATAGCGAGCCACTTTATTCACCTCTCCGGATCATGCTGAGCCTGTCCCGGGTGTTTGGACGGCCTCGTTCCCGAGCTATCTGAGTTGCTACCTCGGTGGCTGGCACCTTGACGGGTCACGCCTGACACTTCACTCCCCACTGTTTCGAGCATGGAAACTGGAGCTGCCTCACTATATTGATCGTCCAACGATACAGTCTGTGAGCACTTTCCGATCCAGTTACACACACGAGGCTGTCCCGCCCGTTCTCGAACTAGCGGGAGGGCCGGCCGTACCGCTCTGGCTCATGAACATGGGGGTGGTGTCCGGTGGAACCGGTGTCTTCCCCGCGGTCCACGCACTGAGTGGGGTCATCGCTTTTGTCGGAACTGTTCCCGGACGATCGTCGCGGCACTGTTACATTTGAAATCCATGACACGCCTCTTCGACCGCGTTTCTCCACCATGGCGGGCCGCAATCATTGGCGTCCTCGCTTCGTTACCCGCGACCGTACTAATAAACTGGCTGCCAAACTCTGAAGCGAACGTTGCCGGCGGGGCAATGATCGTGGGTGCGGCAATCGCAGGAGCCGTCGCCGACGGCCGCGCCGAATCGGCTGCGGCGGGGGCCCGAGCCGGGTTTCTGGGAGGTGTCATCGCGGTACTCGTGTTCGTGATCGAGGCAGGGCCGACAGTGTTGCGCTCGACCACTCAGATTCCGTTCATAGCGTTCGCCGTGGCGGGGGTTCTCTGTGTGTCGCCTCTGTTCGGATGGCTTTTCGGCCGTCTTGGCGGGTGGATACGCGAACGCATCGCCCGGTGATAGCCTGATATATCTTTCTGAGGCTCTGTTGACTCGATGGAAACGCTGCCATGCCCAGAGAACGTGAACCAAGATGTGGGGCGTAAGAGACCGATAAGGATTCCGTGCCATCGAGCACGTTCTGTTGACTGGTCCATGCGCGAAAGAAGTCGAGTCATGGGCGCTACAGCCCGGATGCCGCGCGCCGCGGCATCCGGGAAAGCCCGAATACGTGAATCTCTGCTTCACGTGCTGGCGTCTCGAGTCACAAGATCGCCTCTCCGAACGATGATGACCACTGGCTGGGCAGACAGACGAGGGAGCTGAGGGCCGCCAAATCGGCGGCCCTCAGCGGTCGGGGCCCTTCTTTAGCATCTGCTATCGCTAGACAGCGACCGCACCGCATACACGTTTCGACCGCCTACCGGCTGTGGAAGAAGCAGATCCCTAGACGGCGTGATCATTTTGTTGTTAGCCGTGGTTCAACAGGGAGCGGTAGCGCGGAGTCCCCTTCCTCAAGAAGCGACCGGAGCGTAGCGAAGGGAGCGAGTAGGGAGGGGAGGAGCGCGTTCGTATTGGTCGCAAACACCAATATATAAATAGCCAGCTGATCACATTGAATACGTGGCAGACGACTACGTGCGTCGGACGGCAATTACTCGTCTTGAAGTAACGGACGAGCAACGCGACTTCCTCGAAGACACCATCTCCGAGTGGAAGCGTGGTTGCCAGCTCGCCACCGGCATGGCGTGGGGCAGGTGTAACGCCAAGAGCGACGTACAGCCCCTTGCCTACGACGACGTGCGCGAACACACCGACCTCGGGAGTCAGCACGCGATTCTCGCCACCCACCAAGCCGCACAAGCCATCACCGGCTGTATCGAACGGAAAGCGAAGGGCAAGAAAGTCAGCAAGCCGACTTTTACCGCACCCACGGTGAGGTACGACACCCGGAGTATGACGCTGTTCGATGACGATACGGTGTCGCTCTCCACCACGGAGAGTCGCGTCCGGTGCCCGCTTGCTTTGCCCAACGCCGACAATGGCTACCAACGGCAGTACCTCGACTCTGAGGAGTGGAGCGTCACGGAAAGCACGCTCACCGCCCGTGACGGCGACTACTTCTTGCATATCGGCTTCCGGCGACGCAAGACCGATACCGAACGGAACACCGCCGAGGACGGAACGGTCCTCGGGGTTGACCTCGGTATCGAAAATATCGCCGTTACAAGTACCGCCTCCTTTGTCAGCGGTCGGGAACTGACTCACGACCTCCGTGAGTTCGAGAAGGTACGTGCCGGACTCCAGCAGACCGGAACCCGAAGCGCCCACCGAACGCTTGAACAGTCGAGTGGCCGGGAACTTCGCTACGTCCGTGACGTACTTCACCGAGCGTCGAACGCTATCGTAGACGAAGCACTTCGGTATGAGTGCGACGTGATAGCGTTTGAGGACCTGAGTCACATCCGCGACCGCACGGGGGCGTCGTGGGGTCACAGGTGGGCGTTCCGAACGCTGTACGAGCAAGTGGAGTACAAAGCCGAAGCGGAAGGTATCTCGGTGAAGCAAGTCGGGTCGGCGTACACGTCGAAGCGGTGCGCCGAGTGTGGGTTCACGGCAGACGAGAATCGCACGACTCGCAACGATTTCCGGTGCGTGAAGTGCGAGTCGGAGGCGAACGCGGATTATAATGCGGCGAAGAATATTGGTATGCGGTACGTCCGCCGGGGCCAACAGTCGTCTCGGCGGACGGGCAACAGTCAGCTTGCCCTACAGTCTGGAACTGTGACGCCGAGTGGCGGATTCACCGCCCACCCGGAAGGGTTTGAGGCCGAGGACACGGACAAGCCCCATCACCAGAAGTCACAGACTTCTGGTTAGCAGCCAGAACTCGAAGAGTTCTGGCGACACCCTCCACGAGCGAAGTCATCAGACTAAGCGAAGTAGGGTGGGGTAGTTGAC
>Ga0209917_1001282_pt1 | contig 10137 bp, 10 predicted proteins | sample SalPon2_C_H2O_MG_FD_185710 | JGI IMG/M metagenome (GOLD analysis project Ga0209917, IMG submission 185710) | Salt pond water microbial communities from South San Francisco under conditions of wetland restoration - Salt Pond MetaG R2_C_H2O_MG... | ecosystem: Environmental > Aquatic > Non-marine...
CTGGCCGTCCTTCTGGTTGGCCGCGTCCATCTGATCGCCCGGCAACGCGGGAGATAGACGGCTGATATTTCTGACTCGCCGGCAGCGACGGCCACGAATCGGATAGGTTGATATTGTCTCACTTACTCCGTTCATCTTTGCCGAACAGTTATTCAGCGAGTGGCTACCGCTCGGGCCACACGGCAAGGACGGTTTCGACGCGGGATCACCGTCGCCGGGATCTGTTCCGTCCCGAAAGCCGGTCTCTGAAACGTCGATAGGACAGTGTATCGGATTTTCATAACTAAATTAATTGTGTTATGATTAGATCGCGGATGTCGATTCGGCCTCGATTAGCCTGTCTGCTCTCCCCGTCCGGGGTACTGATCGGCGGTTTCAGCGTTATCAGCGACACTCGATAGGGGACAACTCTGGATGACAGGCTGTCTCAAGAGGTTCGGTACCGTTGAACATACGCTACCGAAAATAACCCAACAGAGCCGGTAGAGAGGCCTGATTTGCTCCGGAGTAATCAAGAATCGTTCGCATACCGCATAGTGCGTGGGTCCTGGGCGCACGTTCAATATTATTAAACATGATATTTCCGCGTGGACGTGCTTCGATTCGTGAGCGCGCGGCGCTACCCGGAATATTTCGGGGGAAATATCAATTCGACATGAATAAACGTTAACTAGCCCCGGGGTATACCGCTGGTAGACAATGGCGACGACCAAGGACGGCGGCACGATCGAATCGGTACGTCGATCGATGGAGATACTGGAGCTGATCAAAGATCGGGAGGGCGCAGGTGTCACTGAACTGGCGAACGAACTTGACTGGGCGAAAAGCACGGTTCATACGCATCTCAAGACGCTCGAGGAAAACGAGTTCCTCGTTCGGAACGGGGACCGATACGATCTCAGTCTCCGGTTCATGAACTTCGGCGAGTACGCGAAACACCGCCACCCGGTGTACTCCTCGATCGAGCCGAAACTGGAAGAACTCGCCTCCGAGACCGAAAAACGGGTCCAGTTTCTGGTGCAGGAGCACGGGTACGCCGTCTACGTCCGGATCGCGGAGGGCGAACATTCGGTCAGCACGGGCGCCGCCCTGGGCCGACGCCGGCCGATGCTCCATGCGACCGCCGCCGGCAAGTCGATTCTCGCACATCTCCCGCCGGCCGAAGTCGAATCGATACTCGATGAGACCGGGCTCCGCCGCTACACACAGAACACGGTCACTGACAGGGCTGAACTCTTCGAGCAGTTCGAAGCGATCCGGGAACGCGGTTACGCGATCAACAACGAAGAGCACATCAAGGGCCTCTCGGCCATCGCCGCCCCGGTGACGACGCCCGACGACGAGGTTCTCGGGTCGATCAGCGTTGCGGACGCCGCCCACCGCATGCAAGGGCAGTGGTTCGAGGACGAACTCCCGAAACTCCTCTTGGGAATCGTCAACGAGATCGAACTCGACGTCGCGTACTCCTGATACCGTCGGCCGTCAGTCCTCTCGAAGCGCTCCGGCGTCGATCATGCGATCGATCTGTTTCGACGAATACCCGAGTTCCGCGAGAACGGCCCGGGTGTGTTCGCCGAGCGTCGGTGGGCGCTGTCCGGCATCGGGCCGTCCGTCGGTCGTCACGATCGGTACGCCGGCAGTCCGGATCGGCTCGCCGGTAGTGAGGTTTTCGACCTCGGTGAGCATCTGGCGCTCTTCGAGATGGGGATCCGCAGCGACATCGTCGACTTCGTTGACCGGGCCGGCTGGGACCCCGGCCTCGACGAGGCGTTCGACGAGACCATCACGCTCGTATTCACTGAAGCGCTCCGAAATCACCTCGTACAGCGTTTCGCGGTTGCTCCAGCGATCATCGCTCTCGTGGAATCGCTCGTCGTCTGCGAGGGCCGGGCGATCGAGCGCCTCACAGAGCCGCCGGAACTGTTCGTCGTTTACGACGCTCATGTACAGTTGCTCGCCGTCACCGGCCTCGAACACACCGTACGGCGACATCCCGGCGAAGCCACCCGGTTGTGAGCGACTCGGCGTCGCGCCGGTGGTGCTGTAGTTCGCGAGCCAGTAGGCCATCCAGGAGACGGCGACCTCGAACAGCGATACCTGAAGGTGATCGCCTTCGCCGGTCCGGAACCGTTCCAACAGGCCGGCCGTGATCGCGAACGCGGCTGTCATTCCGGTCCCACAGTCGACGACGCTGGCACCGGTTCGAACCGGCGGCTGACCCGGATAGCCGGTCGTAGAGATCAGACCACTCATAGCCTGCAACACCGGATCGTATGCCGGTCGGTCACTGTATGGGCCGCTGTGACCGAACCCGGTGATCGAGCAGTAGACGACGTCCGAGTTGTCCTCGCGTACGGATTCGTAGTCCAGACCGAACTTTTCGAGGACGCCAGGGCGAAAGCTCTCGACGACCACGTCGGCTTCGGCGGCCAGTTCCTGGACGACGTCCCGGCCATCGTCCGTCCGGAGATCGACACAGAGGCTTCGTTTGTCCCCGAGATTGAACGAGGCGAACATCGACCCGCTCAGATTTCCCCTGAAGTCGTCGCCGCCGGGGGGCTCCACTTTCACTACGTTCGCGCCCAGGGCGCCCAGTTGCTGTGTCGCGACGGGACCGGCGATAGACTGTGTGAGATCCAGCACGTCGACATCCATAAACGGCTCCATACTCGGGGACGCGAACGCCACCAATATAAATCTCCACGTCAGCGCTGGACCTGATCTCCGCCTCAGCGCTGAATTCGAGATTCTCCGTGAGACGACTGTTTCGGGGATCCGATCTCCTCGCGAGGGGCGCGCTCGTTCCCGACACGTTCCCGGTCGAAGGACTCGTCGTGCAACCGCGAGTAGGCGTCGTGTTGGACGATGCTCCGCATGACCTCCGTCGCTCCACCCATGAATCGTCCGGCACGGACGTCGCGCTGGACCCGTTCGACGTCGTATTTGTCGGTCGTAGAGATGCCACCCATCACCTGCATCGCGGCGTCAGCGATCTCGTGGGCGATCTCGTTGCCGAACGCCTTGGCCATCGCCCCCTCCATTCGCCCGGACGACATCCCGTCGCGATCGAGGATTCGGGCCGCCCGCGAGTTCAGGAGATAGGCCGCGTCCATCCGTGTCGCCATGGCCGCGATCTTGTGGTTGACGCCCTGATAGCTCGACAGTCGGCGTTCGTTCACCTCGCGTTCTTCGGTGTAGTTCGCCGCCGTCTCGAGGGCACGCTCTGCCGCGCCCAGACAGTATCGCGAGATCGTCAGGTGCTCCAGGTTGAGTTCGTTCGTGAGGTACGTCCAGGCGTTGCCTTCCTCGCCGACGACGTTCTCGGCTGGGACCCGCACGTCGTCGAACGCGATCCACGACGCACCGGTACCGCGGAAGCCGTGCCAGTCCCGATGGCGTTCGAGGATCTCGAGCCCATCGCTGTCGCCTTCGACGATGAGCACGGAGAGCCCGTCGCGGTCGCCGTCATCGCCGGCAGTGCGCACCGGCACGAAGAGGATGTCAGCGTACGGCGCGAAGTCGATGAACCGCTTTTCTCCGTTGATGACCCACTCGTCGCCGTCCCGGTCGGCGCTGGTCTGGAGGTGAGCGATGTCCGTCCCGCTGTCGGGTTCGGTAAACGCCTGGGCGACGACGCATTCACCGGCACACATCGGCGCGAGGTACTCTTCTTTTACGTACTCCGTGCCGTGTTCGTACATCGTCCGCCCGATGTGTTGGGTCATCGACGTCTGGCAGGCGTGAACGATGCTACCCGTGTAGCCGATGGCCTGCTCGGCGAGTACAGTTTCGATGAAACCGCCCCCGCCACCGTTGTACTGCTCCGGAACGGCGATGCCGAGGAGGTCGTGTTCGCCCATTCGACGAACAAATGTCTGCCAGTCCTCGGCCGATTCCTCGTTTCGGTCGAGCGCTCGAATGTGCTCGTCGTCGAGATCACCGACGAACACGTCCGAGTTGAGCGCCTGGACGGTTTCCTCGTAATACTTCTGTTCCACCGCTGAAAGGAGCGGATCCTCACCGATCATGCTAACGAGTGTGTCGGTCTGGATCATAAGTCTTCGTCCCGATCTCGTAGGCGGTTCCCGGTACCGGATCGAGACTGAGAGCGGTTCCCGGTCTATTGAAGCCGAAGAGGGGTGGGCCTCAGACGATGCCGTCGGCCTCGAATCGATCGATCGTCTCCTCGTCGTAGTCGAGTTCGTGCAGTACCTCACGGGTGTGCTCGCCGAGTTCGGGCGGATGCGAGCGCACGCTGGCCGGGGTCCGCGAGAAGTGCATCGGCACGCCCGGCATCTCGACTTCGCCGATATCGGGGTGATCGACCGAGGTCCGCATCCCGCGCGCGAGCACCTGCGGGTGGTCGTACACGTCGTCCATCCGGTTGATCGGCGTCGCGGGGACGTCGTGTTCCTGCATCAACGAAACGATCTCGTCGGTCGTATACTCGCTGATCTCCGCTTCGAGGTCGGCTTCGAGTACGTCCCGGTTCGCAACGCGGTCGGTGTTGGTCTCGAAGCGTTCGTCGGCGAGTAGGTCCGGACGGTCCAGCGCCTCGCAGAACTTCGGCCAAAGGTGTTCGGACGGCACCGCGATGACCGCGTAGTCGTCGGCCGTCTCGAAGGCCTGATACGGGACGATGTTCTTGATTTTCCCGCCGCGCCGTTCGGGCGGGTCTCCCGTCGCGAAGTAAAACATCGCCGCGTAGGAGTTCAGCGCCGCCGCCGAGTCGAGCAGGCTCATGTCGAGTTTCTGCCCCCGGCCGTCGCCGATTTCGCGTTCCAGCAGGGCAGCGATGATCGACTGGGTCGAGTACAGGCCCGTCACGATGTCCGTGATCGCCACCCCGACCCGGACCGGCTGTCCGTCCGGTTCCCCGGTGATGCTCATCATCCCGCCTTCTGCCTGGACCACGAGGTCATAGGCCGGTCGGTCCTTGTCCGGCCCCCACTCGCCGTAGCCGGTGATCGAGCAGTAGATCAGCCCCGGGTTCAGTTCGCACAACGTCTCGTAGCCCAGTCCCCAGGATTCCATCGTGCCGACCCGGAAGTTGTTGATGAGCACGTCCGCTTCGGCGGCCAGTTCGCCAAACAGGTCCTGTCCCGTCTCAGTCGAGAGGTTCAGGGTCACGGACCGCTTGTTCCGGTTGACGCTGAGGTAGTACGACGCCACGTCGCTGTCTCGATACGTCGGCGGCGCCCAGCCTCGCGTTTGATCCCCGGTGTCCGGTCGCTCGACCTTGATGACGTCCGCGCCGAGGTCGGCCAGTTGCATCCCGCAGAACGGTCCCGCGAGCACACGTGAGGCGTCAAGTACGGTGATCCCATCGAGTGGGCCCGTCTCGCCGCTCGGATCTTTCGCTTCGCCAGTCATACGCGTACCCGAAAGCGCCAGCCTACTTATTTTGCTTGCTATGCACGCGTCACACAGACTCAAGTAGATTCGATCCAGAGAGCACGGATCGAATTGGGTCGGGATGAGAAGTATGTCTGAGATGGTTAGAAGAGAGAATTAACAAATTTATGTTAATAATTTTATCGGGAATGCTCGTTTTCTTTCGGAATGTATTTTGTCTATATTTAGTTTCTGTTATACTATATTCATCACATTTTAATTATATGCTGAGATATTAGATTTTTTCTCTATTTATGTTACATTGGATCGTCTTGCTTCAGTGTTTTGTCAAACGAATTTCTGACAAAAAATATGATTTATCAATAAAATAGACTGCTGCCGCTGGTATTAGATATCTCTCCGCATCGATCCTGTGGCCCAGGTCTCCGGAAACAATGTTCCAGCAGATTCGGGCCGGATCGAACACTCGTCTCACACACGAGGCTAGTTTTCTTCAAAATCTCCTCGCATCGACGGCCGAGGGGCGAGCGCAAAGTCTCCGTGGTCGGGCTGTCGCAGGGAGGCTTCACGACGGGCCGTTTTATCAGGCTCGGGTGCGAGGCAACGTACGACGAGCGAAGATGGTCACAAACACTGATAGGACGCACGTCCGAACCACACACGAGTTAGCCGAGAAGGCTCTCGAAAACGGAAATCCCCCGTTCGGCTCGCTTCTGGTCGTCGATGAGTCAGTAATCGAGTCGAGTACGAACACGACGCTCACCGAGGAAGACATCACGGCCCACCCAGAACTGAAACTGGCCCGGTACGCCGCCCGCGAGCTCTCCCCTGAAGAACGGGCGGCGTGTACGATGTACACGAGTACCGAGCCCTGTTCGATGTGTGCCAGCGCCATTTATTATGCGGGGCTGGGACGCGTCGTCTACAGCGTCTCCGGAAGCTCGCTCCCACGCGTGCGTGAGGACCGTGGGATCGACATTCCCTGCGAGGAGGTGATCGAACGCGGCGACGGCACGACGGAGGTCGAAGGCCCCGTCCTCGAGGAGGACGGACTGGGGATTCTCGGACGGTTCTACGCGAAATAGTCGCCGGACTGTTCCGGTCGAAGCGAGAAATCGACGGCGGGGAGCGGTCGAGGCGGCGGCCCCCGTCCGATCGACTGTCGGTCCGCGGATGCATCGTTTTCGGGACGGCTACGGATCAATCGGGACACGTTCGTTCGCTTCCGTTTCACTTTTGTTTACAATATACTCTGTCGGTCGGGGAGCAGTGAAAATATCGCGTGAATAGATAGCTTGTCTATACGTTCACTCGCTAGTAGCGGTATGCTCGAAGCACCGTTACACGCGGGCACAGAACACGCGGACCTCACAGCGGCAGTCGTCTTCGGCGTCCTCTCGTTCGTCGTGGGAATCGGTCTGGGGACGTTCTCCGACCGGTTCCGTGGAATGGTTCGCACGCTGATGCCGGATCCGACCGAGTGAGTTTCACGATCGTCATGAGACCGAACACGGAACCACGACCGGCGACCGGACGAGCAGAGAGACACCGGAATCAGGAGGTGACACCGGCGTGACCACTCCCGTCCCCGGCGAGTTGCTCACCGGCGAGGGAGCGATCGAAATCAACGCTGACCGGGAGCCGGTGACGGTAACCGTCGAAAACACCGGCGACCGCCCGGTACAGGTCGGGTCACACTTCCATTTCTTCGAGACGAACCCAGAACTGGAGTTCGACCGCGAGGCCGCTTACGGGACCCGACTCGACATCCCCGCCGGGACGGCGGTCCGTTTCGAACCGGGGAACGAACGGGAAGTCGACCTCGTCGCGATCGGCGGCCGTCGGGTCGTCCACGGGATGGGTGGACTCGTCGAGGGCGAACTCGACGACGAGGAGATCAAGGCGCGCGCGCTCGAACGGGCTAAAGATCGGGGATACAGGGGCGCCGACCGATGACGCGCGAACTCTCGCGAAAGGAGTACACGGACCTCTTCGGCGCGACAGAGGGCGATCGACTCCGACTCGGTGACACCTCGCTGCTGGCCGAGATCGAGCACGATCACACGACGTACGGCGACGAAGCCGTCTTCGGCGGCGGCAAGACGATGCGTGACGGGATGGGGATGCGCTCGGGCGTCACGCAGGCCGAAGGCGCACTCGATTGGGTCTTCAGCAACGTCGTCGCCATCGGCCCGATCCGCGGGATAAAAAAAGGGGACATCGGCGTCCGGAACGGCCGCATCGCCGGGATCGGCAAGGCCGGGAACCCCGACACGATGGACGGCGTCGACGACGACCTCGTTATCGGTCCGAGCACCGACACCGTCCCGGCTGACGGCCTCATCGCCACGCCCGGTGGGCTCGATATCCACGTTCATTTCAACAGCACCGGGTTATTCGAACACGCCCTGGCCAGCGGGATTACGACCATGTTCGGCGGAGGCTACGGCGGCGGCGCGACGACCTGCACGCCCGGACCGGAGAATATCAAACGGTTCCTCCAGGCCGCCGAGGAGTGGCCCGTGAACGTCGGCTTCTACGGGAAGGGCAACTCGAGTCAGCCCGACCCCCTCTACGAGCAGATCGAGGCCGGCGCCTGTGGACTGAAACTCCACGAAGACTGGGGTTCGACGCCAGCCGTGATCGACAGCGCTCTCACCGTCGCCGACGATACCGACGTCCAGGTCTGTATCCACAGCGACACGCTGAACGAGTCCGGGTTCGTCGAGAAGACCTTCGATGCCATCGATGGGCGGGCGATCCATACGTTCCACATCGAGGGCGCCGGGGGCGGGCACGCACCGGATGTCCTAGAACTGGTCGGGCACGAGCACATGCTACCGTCGTCAACGAACCCGTCGATGCCCTACACCGAGAACACGTTCGACGAACATCTGGATATGGTGATGGTGTGTCACCACCTCAACCCGGACGTCCCGGAGGACGTTGCTTTCGCCGAGTCCCGGATCCGCGCCGAAACTATCGCTGCCGAGGACGTTCTTCACGATCAGGGAGCCATCAGTATGATGACGTCGGACTCCCAGGCGATGGGCCGGATGGCGGAAGTCATCGCAAGGACCTGGCAGACGGCCGATAAGATGAAAAAACAGCGCGGCCCGCTCCCGGAAGACGAAGGCACAGAAGCCGACAATCACCGGATCAAACGCTACGTTGCAAAATACACGATCAACCCCGCGAAGGTCGCCGGGATCGACGAGTACGTCGGTTCACTGGAACCGGGCAAGATGGCCGATATCGTGCTGTGGGAGCCAGAATTCTTCGGCATCAAGCCTAAATACGTAATCAAGGGCGGATTCCCGGTGTACAGCCAGATGGGCGAGGCCAACGGATCGCTCATGACCTGTGAGCCCGTCGAGATGCGCCCCCGGGCAGGGGCGATGGGAAAAGCGAAACACGCCCTGTCGGTGACGTTCGTCAGCGAGGCGGCTCACGAGCGCGGTATCGGGGCGGAGTACGGCCTCGACACGCCGGTCCGACCCGTCGAGGGCACTCGATCGGTACGGAAAGCCGACATGGTCCACAACGACTACTGTCCCGAGGAGATCGACATCGACGCCCAGACGTTCGAGGTATCGATCGACGGCGAACACGTCACTTGTGAACCGGCCGAAGAGATAGCGCTCGCACAGCGATACCATCTATGAACCACACGGAGCACAACTGATGAACCTCTCACCCAAGGAAAAAGAACGGCTGACGGTGTTCATGGCGGCCGAACTCGCCCGCCGTCGGAAGGAACGAGGCGTCGTTCTCAATCATCCCGAGACGGTGGCGTACATCTCCGATTGGGCGTGTGAGCGTGCCCGGGAAGGGATGTCGGTCGCCCAGATACGACAGGAGGCGACGACGCTTCTGACACGCGAAGACGTGATGGAAGGCGTCCCCGAGATGATCGACATGGTACAGGTCGAGCCGATGTTCCCCGACGGAACGAAGCTCGTGACGATCCACGACCCGATCAGGGCCGACTCGAGAGCGCAACTGGAGGAGCCATGAGCCACAGGGACGTCGCGACGGTTGGGTTAGGTGGGCCGGTCGGCTCGGGAAAGACGGCATTGGTCCAGCGGCTCGTCCCGCGGCTTGACGAGGCGGGCTACGAGGTCGGCGTCATCGCCAACGATATCATGACACAGGCGGACGCCGATCGCCTCCGGGATTCGTTCGAGGGACTGATCCCGCCGGAACTAGTCGCGGGTGTCGAGACCGGCGCTTGTCCGCACACCGGGATCCGGGAGGATCCGTCGATGAACATCGCCGTCATCGACGAGTTCACCGAGTCACATCCCGAACTCGACGTGGTCCTGCTCGAAAGCGGCGGGGACAACCTTGCGGCGACGTTCAATCCGGAACTGGCCGATTATTTCCTCTTCGTCATAAGCGTCGCCGAGGGCGACGACATCCCGCGCAAGCGCGGCCCCGGCGTGACACAGGCCGATCTCCTCGTCGTCAACAAGACCGACCTCGCGCCCCACGTCGATGCGGACCTCGACGTTATGCGCCGTGACGCCGAGGCGGTTCGGGGCGACGCGCCGACCTGTTTCACCGACTGCAAGGCCGAAACGGGGATCGACGAAGTCAGAGAACACATCGAACGCCGAGTGTTGTTCGCATGACAGCCGTCCCCGAATCGTTTAGACGGTACGGCGAGGAGTCACTTCCACAGGCGCCGGCGTTCGGTCCTGGAAAGGACGGCGTTCTTGAGGCGACGCTCGCGCGGGAGCCGGGCGGTGAGACCAGGTTGCTTTCGGAGTACGTGAAGGT
>Ga0209917_1001283_pt1 | contig 10136 bp, 11 predicted proteins | sample SalPon2_C_H2O_MG_FD_185710 | JGI IMG/M metagenome (GOLD analysis project Ga0209917, IMG submission 185710) | Salt pond water microbial communities from South San Francisco under conditions of wetland restoration - Salt Pond MetaG R2_C_H2O_MG... | ecosystem: Environmental > Aquatic > Non-marine...
GGCCACTGGCTTGTGCTCGCGGCCGTTAACGAGTCCGCAAGGAGAGAGCCGCGGGACAGTCACCATCTGTCCTGCTTCAAGAGTACGGTTGCGTGCCGTGCTCAAAAATCCTTGCTCTGGCTCGGTGTCTGACGCGCTGGTTGACAAACTAACATGCAAATCAAACATCTGTTCGACGACGACTCGGCAGTATCACCCGTTATTGGAGTGATACTAATGGTGGCGATCACTGTCATTCTGGCAGCCGTCATCGGCACGTTCGTCCTCGGCTTGGGCGATAACGTCGAGAGTACACCGACTGCACAGTTCGATATCGACTTCAATGACGAGCAAATCACCCACGAGGGTGGTGACGCTATTCCGGCCGACCAGCTTGAGGTTGTTGTTGGTGGTAGTCCCAGTGACTGGGATGGCAGCGACGATGTCACTGCTGGTGATACGCACTCACTCTCCAGCGGCCTCAGCTCGCCTACAGAAGTCCGTGTCGTGTGGACCTCACAGAGCGGTGGATCATCGCAAACTCTCGCCAGTGCGGAAGCACCATAACATAATCCAATGAACATCAAACAACTATTCAACGACGATTCGGCCGTCTCACCCGTCATCGGCGTGATTCTGATGGTTGCCATCACGGTGATTCTGGCAGCTGTCATCGGCACGTTTGTCCTCGGACTCGGCGATAACGTCCAGAGTACACCGACGACACAGTTCAGCTTCGACTACACGAGTAATGGTAATGATGTGACCATCACGCATGACGGTGGTGACTCTATTAACCCGGCACGACTCAGCGTGAATGGCGTAGATACTACTGTCGCTTGGAGTACTGGGAGTGACAGTAGTGTTAGTGCGGGCGAATCGACGAACACATTGACCATTTCGAGCAGTGCCAATGAAGTCCGTGTTATCTGGACAGCAGAAGGCGGTGGCTCGTCCCAGACACTCGCGTCGAGCGAAGTCCCATAACACGGCACCGCAGTCCGTGATTGCTGTTTTTTATCGCAACACTCGATAGCCACGGCGCTGTTGACACTACTATGCTCCCCAGCCCTCTCGACGAGTCACCGACACTGCCGGTGCTCGACGGATAGGTCACGGGGCGACACACAACGTGCGTCTCGCCCCCGCTGCGTCGGTTGACACAACATTGAACCCGCGGTAGGGGTCTGTTCAGCCCCGCGCGGCATTCGTAATTCGGTACTCCAGTTGATAAGTATAGTGGGCTAACGCTCTCTGGGCACTCTCGAGAGTCCGCTTCCGCACAATGGGCAAGGTAACTCTCCGGATTTGATTCTGAGCCACCTACAGCTCGCTTGAGGGGCAACTATCGGCCCCGAAAGAAACTCGGACACAGCAAGCGCCCCGTTGCCGTCTCTCGGTTAATCACAACTCGTAGTAGTATGAAAAGTGATCGCTTCGGGAACGAGGGCGTCCACCAGCTCCTCGACAGTGACGAGCACAAGGATCTACGCGGGGCAATCAGCGCTATCAACCCGGACGCATCGAAGCAATCGGTCGGAGTGTACTCGACGCTCCAACCGATTGTCCGGGAGGTGCTCACGGGAGATTTCGCAACAGCGGACGGCGAGTTTTCGATCCGGGAGTACATCGAAAACCCAAATAATCGATTACTGTTGCTCGATTATCCGATTGAGGAGGGTGATCGAATGGGCCCCATCTACAAGTTCTTCATTGACCGAGCCAGCCAACTCATGATCGCCGACCCCGACCGAGGCGGGTACTTCGTCCTCGACGAGTTTGCTCGTGTCCCACAGTTGGAGGTGCTCGATACACTCGTGGCCACGGGACGAGCCCAACAGACCCAAGCCATCCTGGGGGTCCAGAGCCTCTCACAGCTCGCCCGGAAGTACGGCGACGCGACGGTCGATTCGATTCTGAGTGGGCTCACACAGGAGATGCATCTCCGGTCGGGTGACCAGCGGACCGTCGAATACGTCCGCGACCGGCTCGGAACCAGCGACCAGGTACGGTACTCGTTTCGCGATGAGACAACCGTGAACGGCAAGCCAGTCACGAAGACCGTCTCCAAGGAACCGATAGCTGGGAAACTACAGCGACTGGACCACGGCGAAGCGATTATCTATGCGACGCGTGGGTGGGTACACGCGAAGCTTCCCATGTGGCGGGAACTCTCCGAAGCGACACGAGAGGAGCTTGCGGGAACTCCCCACCACTCGCCCGGACGAATGGTCGGGGACGACGACTAATAAGACCGCTCACAAGAAGTATAGCAGTGATATGTCGCCGTGGCGTGCGTATCACGCGGCCCGCGACCGCGATGGTGTGGTGACAGTTACGCGACGTTCGGCGTCGGCTTCGTAGCACGACGACGCCGGACTCACCAGCTTTCGTCTGGTGGATGGTTTTAGTAAATAGGACGAAATACGTAGCTATGGACACATCACAATCGAGCGGTAGTCCGGCCCAGGAGTATCTATGGTAAACGTCGCGCTCTCGGTGGGTCAACTCATATTGGCGCTGTTTCTCGTAGTGCTCAACGGATTCTTCGTCGCCGCAGAGTTCGCCTTCGTTCGGATTCGGGGGACATCGGTTGACCAGCTCGTCGAGGAGGGGCGTCCGGGGTCGGGGACGCTGCAAGAGGTAATGACCAATCTCGATAACTACCTCGCCACGACGCAACTCGGCATCACCATCGCCTCGCTCGGATTGGGATGGGTCGGCGAACCCGCCGTGGCGGCGCTCATCGAACCCGTGCTGGAATCGATTCTCCCGGCGAGTCTCATCCACCTCGTCGCTTTCGCAGTCGGCTTTAGTCTCATCACATTCCTTCACGTCGTCTTCGGCGAACTGGCGCCAAAGACGATCGCAATCTCCCAGACCGAGCGGCTCTCGCTGTTTCTCGCCCCGCCGATGAAGCTGTTTTACTATCTCCTCTACCCGGGAATCGTGGTCTTCAACGGGGCAGCCAACGCGTTCACGCGGTCGCTCGGTGTGCCCCCCGCTTCGGAGACGGATGAGACGCTCGGTGAGCGAGAGCTTCTCCGAGTACTAACACGGTCGGGCGAAGGAGGAGACATCGATGTCGCGGAAGTGACGATGATCGAGCGCATCTTCGATCTCGACGACATCGTGGTGCGTGAGGTCATGGTTCCACGACCGGACGTGGTGAGCGTTCCGGCGGATGGCTCCCTCTGTGACCTCCAGTCGACCATCCTCAACGCTGGTCACACACGCTATCCCGTCCTTGCTGCCGACGACGGCGACGACGTGATCGGATTCGTTGACGTCAAGGACGTGTTACGAGCCGAGGTGGAAGGCGGGGAAGCCGAGTCAGTCGGTGACATCGCCCGCGAGATCGTTATCGTTCCCGAGACGATGACACTGAACAATCTCCTGCAACAGTTCAGGGAAGACCGACAGCAGATGGCCGCCGTCATCGACGAGTGGGGAACACTCGAAGGGATCGCAACGGTTGAAGACGTCGTCGAGGCGCTCGTCGGAGACCTCCGAGATGAGTTCGATATGGACGAGCGTGAACCCTCGATTCGCCGGCGCAGCGATGGGGGGTACGACATTGACGGGGGCGTCGCGCTATCAGAAATTAACGACACGATCGAGGGAGCGTTCACGAGCGAAGAGGTCGAAACGGTCGGTGGGCTGGTACTCGAGCATCTAAACCGGGTCCCAGAACGTGGCGATCGCGTTGAGGTCGCCGGGTACGTCGTTGAGGTGACGAGCGTCGACGGGAGCCGAATTTCGACGGTCAGGGTCCACAGACGCCAAGAGGATGATTCAGCGGAGGACTGATTGGAGGTCTCACCGCCGGTCGGAAGTCAAGAGGATCCCGACCTACAGGGGACGAGATTCGCGCGACGGGAATCGATAGAGCACTGAGATACGGCTTCAACAAATGTGGTCCCGTCGGTATCCCCATCCCCGACAGGAACGGCGTGAAATAGACCGGGCGTGGTGACCAGTCGGACTGTCCGGAATATCAAGCTATCAGAACAGCTGAAATAGCTCGGGTGCGGGTTAGAACAGAGGGCATGAGAGATACAATTTAGACCGTGTAAGCAGTCTGCAACGTCTTGTTGCCTTCCCAGAAGCAGTCGTCTTACGTCGACGTACCGGACGAGGAGGCGACCGGGACGAGCGCGGCTTCTACCTCGTCCGGGTCGTAGGATTTACGCTGGCCACCATCGGCACGAGCGACCGTCGTAGACGTATCGTCTGTCGGCATTATCGGGACCATCGGCTCGATTTTATCTCGGCGCATCTACTCTATGTGAGGCTCCACAGCGTATTAAGTATAATGAACGTTCATAATATATGCGCTGTCAACTGTCGACAGTCCCGGATTCCCTTCGGCTGTGCGGCAACAGTGCCGATAGAGCGTGGTGAAAGCTGGTTCGGCCGTGGTGAGCGTCTCCAGTCGATACTCGGGAGCGAACGTCAGCGCTCACCCTCGAGGAGTACAGCAAGGTTTTGCGGGCGATCTGCGACTCAGGACGGTTGGTAGCTCGATACAGATTCGAACGCAGTCTTTAATCACGGCCTTGAGAGTCTGGCGCGAAGGGCTGTCAGGAAATACTTGATTTTGCTGGTCCAAACTGAAGTCACTCGGCGTACCCCGTTTCGAACCGGAATCGTCAGAAAGTGTGTCGTTCGTCTCTCGCAAACCGAACGCGTACACCGATGCTAATCAGGCGGGGTCGGTAAATAAATGAAATAATAATGATATACATCTTTAATATTGTGCCGTAGTTGGACGGTTCACATGAGGAGTCAAATCATCTACAAAACGATTTGCCGGGCTGCTCGGTATCGTGCAAGGAGGCGGAGGTTCTGACGATGTCGACCGGAACTTCCGAGCAAGAGCCCGAGAGGGTTGTCCGACAGTGTATCGAGACCGGCCGAGACGCCATGGAGCAGATCCAACAGTACGATCAGTCACAAACTGACGACCTCGCTCGCGCCGCAGCTTGGGCCGTTTATCAAGAGAACCGCGCCGAATCCCTCGTTCAGTCCACGCTCAAGGCGACCGAGTTCGGGAACGGAGCCGACAAGCGTGAAAAACTCCGCTCGCGGGTCAAAGGGATTCTCCACGATACACTCGGCCAGCCCTCAGTTGGGGAGATTCCGACCGACCGCGATGGCGTCGTCGAGATTGCAAAGCCGGTCGGTGTCATCGGGGGGCTCGTTCCCTCGACGAACCCGGCCCCCTCGGTCGCTAACCTTGCAATTCTCGCATTGAAGGGCCGCAATGCACTCGTCATCTCGGCGTCTCCGTCCGGTATCATCCCTGCGACGGAAGCCGTCGAATACATCCGGAATGAACTCGCCCGCATCGGTGCGCCACGCGATCTCGTTCAGGTGCTTCCCCAGCCGGCGTCGAAAGCAAAGTCGAACGCCCTACTAGAACAGGCCGACCTTCTCCAGGTGACAGGCTCGGCCGCAAACGTGGCGGCCGGCCAAACTGCCGGTACTCCGAACTACTCGGTCTCCGAGAGCAATCCCATCGCTCTCGTCGACACGGGAGCCGACCTGGGGGCTGTCGCCGAACGGGTTGGTGCAAGCGCCGGCTATGACAACGGGACGACCTGTATCGCGGAATCGTGTCTCGTCGCCCCGACCGAGGTATACGCCGAGCTACGGCAGGCTCTCGCCGATCAGGGCGGCTACCTCTGTACTCGGGAGGAGACCGACCTCCTCCGAGAGACGTTGTTCACAGACGGCCACCTCAACCGCGATGTAATCGGTCTCGCAGCCGAAACGTTAGCGGCAGAGGCCGGAATCGAGAACAGCGAGATCAGCGAGCCAGACCTGCTAATCGTTGAAGCAGGAGACATCGACGAGGATCCGCTCGTCACGGAATGTCTGTCACCGATTCTTGCGACCGTCGATGTGTCGGATTTCGAGACGGGCTTAGACGTGACACGTCGGATCCTTGCACGCGAAGGCGCAGGCCACAGTGTCGCCGTACACACGAACGATTCACACAGGGCCGTCAATGCGGGCCGAACGCTTGATACCTGTAGGGTAGTCGTGAATCAACCGAACCTCGGCAGTAGCGGGACATTCGAGAACGGCCTTACACACACCCTGTCGATGGGCGGGGGGACGTGGGCCGGAAACCAACTGGACGAGAACCTTTCGTATCGACATTTCATCCAGACGACGCGGGTCGCGTTCCGCCAAGAGCGGGACGAACCCTCGGCGGCTGACGTGTTCGGTTCCTACGAAGGCTTCGACGATTGACGCCCTCCCTGCCCCGAAGGCCCGATTTGCCGCTTAATCTTCCGTAACGAGGGCCACGATTCTTCATTCGCGCCCCGTCGGACCGCGCGACTGGCGCTCGAACTCGACGAGCGAGTACGCCGTGCGTTGGTTCAGCCTGTTCACGTAGCTCCCCTGCCGGCACTGCTCGGATGCGATACGGCAGGAGGCTCACAAAAGCGATACCACGCCGCGCCCAGCAGTGGTTGGAACACTCATCCACACGCGTTCTCTTCTGTTATCTCCCAGTCACGATTCGCGGCGCTTTCGAAGCCGGCCACGGACGAACGGCCAGACTGGCGTGACTCCGAGGTCCAGCCGCTCGACTTCGAGTACGTCGAACGACTGTAGCGTGGTCAGGTGCGAGACGGTTTGTCGGTTCAGACGACAGCCGCCGGCGAGGCGTCGCCAAATGGGCGCGGCGAGATTCTGCACCTGTCCACGCCAGCCGTCGGCGTGGACGTGCTCGAAGAATCTGAGTTCGCCACCCGGTTTCAACACTCGAGACACTTCCGCGAGCGCGGCGTCGACATCCGGAATCGTACAGAAGACCATCGAAGCAAGTACGGTATCGAACTGGCCGTCAGCGTACGGTAGCGACTCGGCACTCGCCTCGCTGATATCGACGTCGAGGCCCAGTTCTGCTGCTTTCGCGAGTGCCTGTCGACGCATGTGCGGGTCCGGCTCGATAGCGTTGAGTCGTCTCTCTCCATCGGCTGGAAGGTAGGGAAATATCCCACCGGTTCCAGCCCCCAGGTCGAGCACCGACTCGCCGAGCGCCCGGACAAGGTACTCTCGGTGCGGGCGCAAGACGGTTCGTTCAGCCAGAGCGGTCGCCGGATCGTAAATCGCCGCAAAGAGTCGATGTTCCGGAGTGTCGCTCACCGTCTCTCACACATACACGAGAGATAGTGTGGGAGCTACCTTGGCTGTTGTGACGACGTATCTGGCTGCGGTCCCGTCTCCCCCACCGATGCGTCCGTGACACAAACTCGACGTGAAGGTACCCCGAGTTTTATTATTATTAAAGAATACTACTTGGTTGTATGTTCGAATTTGATGGGTTTGCGCCCGTCGACGAAGCAGAGGTGACTCGTGCGATCGCGGACGACTGGCACGACGAGTTCATGGACAGCACCGAAGCCGATGTCATCATCGTCGGTGGCGGTCCGTCGGGGCTAATGGCCGCCAAGGAACTCGCCGACCGCGATGTCGACGTGACCGTCGTCGAGAAGAACAACTACCTCGGCGGGGGATTCTGGCTCGGTGGCTTCCTGATGAACAAGGTGACAGTTCGGTCGCCGGCACAGACTGTCCTCGACGACCTCGGCGTCGAGTACCACGAGAGCGACGAAGCCGATGGGTTGTACGTTGCAAGCGGGCCGGCGGCGTGTTCGGGTCTCATCAAGGCGGCCTGTGATGCAGGAGCACGTGTCCAGAATATGACCGAGTTCACCGATGTCGTGATCCGAGACGACCACCGCGTCGGTGGCATCGTCATGAACTGGACGCCGGTCCACGCACTTCCGCGCGAGATCACGTGCGTCGACCCGGTCGCCGTCGAGTCCGACGTGGTTATCGATGCCACTGGACACGATGCAGTCGTGGTTTCGAAGCTCCACGAGCGAGACGTGATTACGGCCGACGGAATCGCACACGCCGCAGAGAACTCGACCGGGATGGACCAGACCGACGACGAGAGCTACGGCGCACCGGGTCACGACTCTCCTGGTCACGACTCGATGTGGGTCGCCGAGAGTGAGGACGCCGTCGTCGAGCACACGGGGAAGGTCCACGACGGTCTGTTGGCATCGGGGATGGCAGCCGCGACAGTCCATGGACTCCCACGGATGGGGCCGACCTTCGGTGCGATGTTGGTCTCGGGCAAGCGCGTTGCTCAAGCCGCCATGGACGAGCTGGGTGTCGACGCCGGTGCGGTCGAGATGTCGAGTCCGACGCCCGCCGACGACTGACCGGCAACCGCACTGTCGGACGTGCAGGCGAACACATGATGTCGGGGGCGTCATCCCGGGTGCAGCTTTTGTATTCGTAATCCATTGTGAACGTGTGGCACCTCGTGGTGAGGACGATAGGAGTCGGACGTTCCGGATGCAACGGTATCACGAGCGCTGTGCACGCCGCACCTCGATGGAACCGCTCGCCGAGACGCGTGTCGGCGATACGCCAGCAGTGCTTGTCACGGCGTTGAAACACATCGACCGGGCTGAGCCGTGGACCGTCTACCGAGACCGCGAAGCAGAGCGGCGATTCGTTGCGATTGGACCCACTGGCTCGATGACTCTTCGTCGCGAGCAGCACAACTGGGTCGTCGCGGATACCGCCGGCCAGATTGAGTGTCTTTCGCCGTCGCGGGCTGCGAGCCTCGTCCGGTCGGTGCGCTGGTAGACACAGTGGGAGACCCGTCGACACTGTGGTCGTGAGTCGGGACCGTCTCGGTCAGGCCGCGAGGTGTCTTCGTACACGAGCGGTTGATGTCGGCGTCGCTGCTCGTCTCCGATTACTCTCCGAATACTATCCGATTCGGAAAGTGCTCCGTCTGGTATCCATACTATCTTTCGTCGCCACACATCTGTAGCAGCGTGAGATAACGCCCCGTCTCCATGTCGGGATGGACGCGTCCGCCAAGAACTCCGTTCTCGGCCGCGCGTTCACCAACGGTCGCTTGGAGCGTAGTTCGAAGCCGATCGAACTCGTCCAGCGTGAACTGCTTCCCACCGACGACGTAGCCGACCCATGCTTCGGTCTCCGCGGACGTACGGGCAAGCGGTAACAGCGACTCGGGGGGTCTCGCTGCAGTCGGTGCATCCGAGCCCAACCGTGCGAGTGACGGAATCGTGAGGCCGCCGGTGTCCCAGTAGGAGGCGACACGGGGATACCGCGTCCCGATCGCTCCAGAGATAGTCGGTATCTCGACGGCATCCGTTATGAACTCGCGAGCGAGTCGCGCAGTAAGCTCGTCGGTAGGAGCCGCCGTGTGACCGAGCGGTCCCTCACGGATGACAGATTCGTCGAACAGGAGCGTTGTGTTTGCGGCGGTAGTGAGACGCTGTAGTGTCGTCTCCGCGTGCTGGCCGTCGGTCGCGGCAAAGACGAGCACCGGCGTATTCACAGCTTTTCTCGCGAGCGTGACAGCCGTCGTTACCGCATCTGCGTCCGTGAGTGAGAGCGTGAGCAGACAGATATCCGTCTCGGTAATCGCCGCGACAAGCCGGTCGTCACAGCCATCGCGGTCGCCGCCGGCACTCGTCCGGGCGGCGTTGTGACGAAAATCCGTGGCGGTTCGCACTGGACACGCCGTTTCTGGCCGTCCAACGTAGATACTCGTAGTGAGTTGTTGAAGTGGTATCCGCGGGGCTGTATCGTAGCTGCGGTCAGCTAGCCCGGCCGCAACACGTCGACAGCCCCAGGAGCCACAGCCGATGTAGCAGAAGCGAGGCAGACCGAACTCGTCCGAATCAGACGAGGAACTCGCCTCCGCTGCCTGCTGAGCAGTATCGAGGGCCGTCGCAGCGAGATCCTTCATACGAGTCGCTGCGAGTCCACCAACTTCAGCTTTCGTCCACGCTCAGTCCGTCCACAGCGTCTCGAGCAGCTCGTCGCTCCACGTCCACTCACCGTCGTATCGTACCGGGCTCTCATCAGCCCGAAGAAACGGCTTGAGCGCCGAATCGGAAACCCCATTTCGGGTAAATGAACCCCCAACGAGAGATATCCGGTCATCCGTGTCGAACTGATAGCCGACCATAGAGCCAATGCCGAAGTGAACCAAGTTGCGCGATTCACTGTATACCCAATCCCTCCGCGATTTGTTTATATATTCACGTTGTAATCTGCACCCTCCAATTTAATTTCAACAT
>Ga0209917_1001284_pt1 | contig 10135 bp, 13 predicted proteins | sample SalPon2_C_H2O_MG_FD_185710 | JGI IMG/M metagenome (GOLD analysis project Ga0209917, IMG submission 185710) | Salt pond water microbial communities from South San Francisco under conditions of wetland restoration - Salt Pond MetaG R2_C_H2O_MG... | ecosystem: Environmental > Aquatic > Non-marine...
ATTATCGTTTGCAAATAGTTTTAGCAACGTCGCGCTAGAGACAGCTCAAAACTGCTCTATTGAAAATGGACGACAGCGCGGTGATTCGTTGATTTTGCCGGGCCCTTTCTAAATATATTTCGTGCACTGAGTGACGAAAAATTATCAGTTGGAATTATTCCGCGGGTCCCGTGGAGTAGGAAAGAGACACTTGCGTTACTCCTCGATAGAAGCCGTGATTTTCCGGCTGGAAAATCCACCAATTCCACTGCCGTACCGCATTTTCAATAGAGCACTCAAAACTGGCTTGAAGCCCTCGCCGTCTACCACAATTCACGCCAAAATTAACGCGACCCTCTGATTATCCAAGTCTTGTCAAGGCTCGCGTGCAAGATACAACGCGCGTATCGGTAAGAACGCCTGCGCGAGTCGGTCAGTATGTACGTTCATTCTTACATCATATTATCGGAGTTCTTATCGAGCACAGGCCGGCTTTTCAGTTACACGCACGCTTTACAGGGCCGAACTCCTGGTGATACATATTGAGTCTCTTCCATAGATAGTCATTCGTTCTAGTTTAGTGGCGGTCAAAGGCGAACTCACCTCGTTCAACCTGCTCGCGTAACCGATCTCTGTGTGGATTTGGATTTCGTGACGCCCACAGCAACAGCTCGTCCAAATCCGGCAGTTCGTAGCCCAACTCAATCATGAGGTACAGCTGGATCAGATGAGCGTGGCGTTCCACGGCTAGCGAACAGCGACGACGAGGGAGCCGCGACGCCGACTCGTCGGCGTCTGCGGCGGCCTCGGCTTCACGCCGTTTTGCTTCAAGCGACCGCAACTCATCCACGATCACACGACTCATCAGCAACGAGATCGCCGCCATGATGATCAACGCCTCGATGATGTAGGCGTCGGTCGTGTTGATCTCGTCCAACCCGAACCGCGATTTCAGCTCCTTGAACAGCAGTTCGACCTCCCAGCGCGCCCGATAGAGCTGCGCGATATCGGGCGCGCTGTAGTCGTCTTTGCCAAGATTCGTCAAATACAGATGGTACTCCTCGGTCTCCTCGTTGCGCAGGCCGACCAGTCGGAACGTCCGGGTCGCGCTGGCGCCCGACCCTCGTTTGCGCTCGAACGAGAGCGTGATGCGGACGTCGATCTCCTGTCGCTGCAGGTCGTCGAGGACGTCCTGCAGCGACGCTCCTTCCAGTGGAATACTGTTGCCCCGCCACGTCCGTAGTTCGTCAACGATCTCGAAGTTCGCGTTGTCTTTGACGCGGGAAACGAACCACCCGCCGTTCTGGTCGATACGGTCGAACAACCAGAAATCGTAAAATCCCAAATCGAGCAGTATGAGGGCGTCAGCTACCCACTCGCCAGTGGGTAGCTGACTCCGGTCATGCGTCGTCCCGTCGGTTGTGCGAAATCGTGTCGGGAGGCCTGTTGAGAGAGATTCGGTGAGGTGGAGCTTCAGTTCGGCTTGATCCTCGCCAGTTGCTGCGTAGACATCAGCGGCGTCTTGATACAGTGAAACGAGGGTTGCGTCGGCGATGAGGACGTCTCGAAAGCGTTCGAGACGTCCGTTCAAGTCGGCTCGTCCGGTATCGAGATTCTCGATGGCGTCATCGAGAATCTCTCGAAGGAGTGCAACGAACCCTGGTTCGAACCAGTCGTGGAACGACGAGTAGGAGAGTTCGTCGCAATCAGCCATCTCAACGTAGCGTTCGAGAAACGCCTGCAAAGAGCGATCTGAACCGGCAGCGAAGCCAAACGAGAGTGTATAGAACAGCGCGACGATGTCGAACTTGCGCTCTCGCTCGACGAGATTCGTTGCGCGAGCGCGCTCGCGCAACTCATCGGAGGGAAACGCTCTTTGAATTCGGTCAACAACTACCGAGTCCGGTGGAGTGTACACATTCCCCACCGGGTTCCTCAACCGGGTAGTTACGACGATATCGAATCAACAGACAGTGGCGAGTTGGCGCATTAAACTAGAACGGATGGGTTCGAGGCAAATAGAGGAGTGTGGTTCGAGACGGCGGATCCCAGATGGTTGCGTATCAGGTTTGATTGCGGATCTGAGCCGTGACGACTGACTGGACTTCGTCGGGAGAGACCACATCGATCCGGGAGTCTTCTCGAAGCGTCTCCAGGATCGTGCCCGGGCGCTCGCCGAACTGGGACTCCAGAAACATCCCGGAACTGGGCCCGTGACTCCGTCGCTCGAACTCGACGAGCGAATACGTCGTCAACTACTTCATCTTGTTGACGTAGGTCTCCTAGTGATACTGATCGGCGTCGATCGTCTCGGTGAGGAACTGATAGACCCGGTAGCCGGTCGTGCTCCGGGCGGCGCCGTCGTCAGTTTGTGCAGCGACCGCCGCCGTCGCGTACAGACACAGCTTCTTTTGTGTGCTGATACCGCGAACGACATCGAGAACGCGGTTTTTCGACTTTCTGTTGGGCGGCTCGAACGTGCTCGCTGCGAACGCCGCCGAGGAGGGGCTCGAAGCGCAGGGGTGGGATGCTGAGGAGATCGAGACGGCACTCGACGAGTCGACGTCGATGGCAGTCCTCCGCGACCACGGGATCGCGCCGCCGGCGCTCTCGAAAAACGGAGCGCGGTCGCTAATGAAACGGCTCTGTGAGGCAGCGGACCTCGATATCGATGGCGAGTACCTCAAACCCCACGGCGGCCGACGTGGCCTCGGCAGCGACCTCTACGCGCAGGACGCCGAGCTCGCCCAAGAGTTGCTCCGCCACGAGTCGATCGAGACCACTCACGAGTCCTACCGCGAGCAGAACGTCGCCGAACGTCGGGAGCGACTGGAACAATCGCTCGACGAGTAGTATCGGCTCTACCTGCTATCAGGTGGTTTCGAGGATCAATTGAGACCGTTCTGAACGGTTCGGCAGTGTCCTTTTGCGGCTCGGCAGACTTCATTCGGAATGTGACTCCCGAGGGGACCGCCGGACACGCGGTCGCGTCAGCAGGGATGCACGGCGCCGCCACAGCCGACAGTATCGACGGTGGGTTCTCCGACGAGGACATCGAGGCGTGGATGGAGACCGCGGTCGACCCAATCGGGTCAGAGACACGAGAAGACGACGAGGAGCATAATCCCGAATGACCGGCCCCCTCTGACGCGGACTGATCCAAAGTAGCCGGCGACTCATTCTACCCGCCGTCACGGAAGGTTTTCCGTCACGTCGACAAGTTCCTCCTCGGTCTGCCAGCGATACAGCCGTCCCTCCTGATCGAACAACTCGAAGACGCCGTCCTGCATCCACCCGAAGGGGTGTTCCTCGTCCTCGTACTCCCGTTTGAGAACGTGACTCTTCGCGAAGAACTCCGTCGTACCGACGAGCAACCCCTGCTCGACGAGGAAGTCGCTCGGCTCCTTCTCGGCAACCCCGACGAGGCACGTCACGATGTCGCCGATCAGGCAGAACTTCTGGATGCTGTTGTCCCACTCGCCGCGGATGTCGACCATTCGGAAGGCGTAGGCATCCTGTCGCCGGTTGAGTCGGTCAACCACGATGTTCAGCCGGCGGATCGGTTCCCGGTCGTAGTTCCCCAACACGAAATACGAACGGTCGTTCTCGTAGACCGGTGTCAACTCGCTCAGGGCGTGGAGAATCTCCTCGTTGTCTGCCAGCGAGATCGCTTCGTCGTCGAGTTGGTCCTTCGCACTCTTCAGAACGTCCTCGGGAACGGGCGGCTCCTCGTCGGGCATACGTGGTCGGTCTCATTGTTGTGAGATATGGTTTATGGAGTAATTTACCGATTCAGGCGCGACTGGTTTACTCTGGGGTAGTTTACCTAAGAGTAAACTACTTGCCGTCGAGGTGCGTACTGTGTCGTATGAGTACCGACCTAGGGACCGCCGAGGAGATGGAGACCCGCGAACTCGTCCACTTCGTGACCCAGCAGACGCGGTTCGCACTCATCAACAACATCCTCCAGCATCCCGAGCAGCTGCCCTCGATGTACGAACTCGAGGAACTCAACCCCAGCGTGAGCGACGCGACCGTCTACAAGCACATCCAGAAGCTGATCGACGCCGGCATCGTCGACGAAGTCGCCCTGGACGACGACCAGCGCCGACAGGGCTACCCCTGGAAGTTCTACGGACTCACCGACGAGGGACGGGCGTTTCTGGAGGAGCACAACCTGCTCGCCGCGGAGGAGACGCTCCAGCAGATCTACGACACCATCTCCGACAAGCCTGAAAAGATGGTCAAGTACGAGAACGCCCCTCGGCCCGGCGACGTCTGAGGTTTGGAATCGAATTCGATCCTGACGCCGGCGTCGTCGTTGGGTGAGGGAGAGGGTTCAGTCACTGTCTCACGGATGCGTACAGTGAAGCATTCGTGCTGCGAAGCTCGGAGCATGCCTGAAGAGACACTCTTCGCGTTCGAGCGTGACATGACGACAGCTGGAGTAGCCGAGTACCTGCGGACCGTTGCGGATCGTCTCGAATCTGGCGAGGAGTTCACGCTGGAGGCTGGCGCCGAGTCGGTAACACTCACGCCCCCGAGCCGCATCGAGTTCGAGGTCGAAGTCGAACGCGAGACCTCGGACTCCGGCGAGCCGGGAGAGATCGAACTCGAATTCGAGCTCGAATGGGACGAAAACGGAGACGAGACTGGCGACCTGACTATCGAATGACTCCGGTCGAATAGTCCAGACCCGACATCCACAGGTACTAACCAGCGATATCGTCTCGATCAGTGCTCCCGGTCCTCCTCGGCGAGCAGTTTCTCCCGGGCTGAGTTGATATTCGAGCGGACGGCATCCTCGGTCACGTCGCGGATTCGGGCCCACTGGCCGATGGCGTAGCGCTCGCCTTCCTCGACGACGACCCAATCGATCGCCTCGTGGACCGAGCAGTCGCCGGCGATCAGCTCAGCAAGTCGCTCGAGGAAGTCCTGCTCCTCCCACGCGAGCGCGACGTCTTCGAACTCGTGCGCGTCCCGATCGTATACAGCGAATAGTTGGACGGCGCCATCGCGCTCCAAGTCGGCTCGGACATGCGCTGGCAGTGATTCCAGTGCTGCGTGCGGGAGGGGATACGCCGGGACGTCGTGCAAGGAGGCGACGTCGAAGGAGGTCAAGCCCCGGTGGGAGACATCACCGAACTTCATCAGGTAGCCTGTCTCCGCTGCGAGTTGGGTCCGGCCCTCAAGCAGGTGCTCGACGAGGTCGGGGTAGTCGTCGCGGTCAACCGAGCCGGTCTTGAAAATCGTCACGAAGTCACGGCCATCGTCGGAACCGGGCTGAGTTGCCATGGAAATCCACCGAGTAACCGGTAGTTCGACCTGATAGGATATGAGTATGTGCCCGCGAGCGCTTGAAACGAGGTTTCATCGGCCCTCTCGAAGCGTCGCTGCGCGTCTGGCGAGGAGCCGGAGCACCCAGCCCCGTCTCTGGTGCTGATTCTCGTAACCAACGTACGCTCGAATAGTATCAACATCGTGCATGCAGGCGACACCGGCACGAATGAGTCGTGGCTGGTCGGTATCGAGGAGCGTTGCTGGCGGGAGTTTCTCGCGGATTCCACCGTTATCTGTGCTGTTCACGTGAACTTCCTCGAATGCGCGATCTGTCGGCTCCGTCCAATTAGAGTTACCCCACTGAGCTGGTTCTCTCCTAATTGTGGGGTAACGCAGCTATGAGAATCGGATCGCTCTCGCAATCGAGCCATGGGTTACTCTTCAAAGAGGAACCGGAGCAAGGCAGGCTTGTCCTCAAGTGTCTGCTGGGTTGGATCGCTGGACGGAAAGAGCATCTGTTGCCGGCCCACCGGGGGATTGGCCCTCAAGTCCGGTCGGTCGTCGACGAACGCTTCGCTCGTCGGCATCACGAGCCTCCGTTGCGGTAGTCGGCAATCAACTTGGAGCCCGTATTTGGTGAGTGTCGCCTCTATTGACGGCGTCTCGATCGCAACCCCCTCCGTCTCGAACAGAGTCTGCCGGGTCGTGTATGACGAGCTAGCAGGGCGTGGTGATCTCTTTCGAGGGCTGGACGAGGGATTGGCGCAGTCAGTTGGTGTCGTCATTAATGTCACGGAGGGCCATCTGGTGAGTACCCTCACTCGATTGCGATCGATAAACTGCCAGGAACGGACTCTCTCCGGACAATTCGCGAACATCACAGGGGTTCTGTGGCGAACACGCCTGAATTGTCGATGAACGGTCCCTGAATACTCGCGGTCAGCGCGTCCGGTCAACCGCCCTTGAACTGTCCGTCAATACTGAACAAAATAGACCACGGACCCCGGCCCGCTGGGTTGTCAGGCGTCCTGCAGGACTCCACCTCACGGGTCTCGACGTATATCCGAGCGTGGCGCCCATCGACGACGACCGTCCTGAGCCCGACGGTGTCGCACTCCCACTCAACGTGCCCACGGCCGCGCACCTCGAAGCGGTTTCCCTCCACGTCGATGGTGAGTTGATCAGCCAGCCGGAGCATACTGTCCCGCCAACGTTCGTCGGCCACCTGGACGGTTACCCCGGTCAGCGTGAGCCCGTCGACGGGATCGTCGTACGGGGGCTCGTTCGACGGGGGACTATCAACCGGCCCGTCGGTTCGTACTGCAGGCGTGGACTCGGCCGTCACGGGTGGATCGCCTGTGACCGTCGGACTCGCCGACGCTGGATTGTTCGACGTCGTCGGCCTCGGGAGTGACGGGACGCTCGTCGCCGGCGAGTGCAAATACACAACACGACAAATGACTGAAGGCGATCTCGCGGATCTCGAGCGGACAGCACGAGAAGTCCAGTGGACGCCGGATGGTGGTGGAGAGCCGACATACCACTACTGCTGTTTCTGTCGCTCGGGGTTCTCCGACGGGCTGGAGCGTGCCGCTACCGAACGAGACGACATCTCGTTGTTCACACCGAGCGATATCGTCGGATAGGTCTCCGATTCGTCCGCGACGGGTGTCTCGCGAGAACGAGCGGCTCGAGAGCGAATATCGAGTATCCAAACTCAACAGGCCGAAATGGGGGAGTTTACACTTCGATGACGGGGGGTGAATCCCGGTGTTCCTCAGAGTTACCCCTCAAATTGATGTAGTATGGCGTTTGTGGGGTAACTATGAACGAGGACGTCCCGGAAAAACCGCCGAAACCGGAGTTACCGAAGTATCTTCGCGAGCCACTCGAAAAACAGTCCCCGGAACGACTGGAAGTAGTGGCATCGCACGCGGCTGATCTGGCGGAATGGAAACGTCAACAGCAACAGGAAGAGCTCGAACGTCGACGAGCTGAAGAAGAGGTGGATGAAGAGGAACTCGAGGAACTGGAGGAACGTGAGATCTCGACAGATCCAGAGGACTACGAAGACGTCCCGACGAGTGGAGCGTACATCACGGTAAAGACCACAAAGGAAACCGGCGAAAAATCGTACCGGTACTACTACTGGCAGTGGAGGGAGGGCGATTCCTGGAAGAACGAGTATATCGCTCCTGTGAATCCACGAGAGTAGCAGATCATCGATTCACGGTTGACGCGGACACGTTCCCCTGACGATTCTCGGAACCCTCCCCCCCCGTGATCGATGTGTAAAATCCTGAGAGGAGGAGGGGGTCACAGACGAGATCGTCCCAGAAGAGGCCGAAGAGCCGTAAACAGGACGAAGAGACGCCAAGGCGGGAAGATCACGTCATATCTCACGACTATCACTAGTCTGACGAAGTTTTATGTGCTACCCGTTAGAACCGTAGCCGCAATAGCGCTAATAGCGAGGTTCGTTGGAGTAGAACTCCGACGTACCGAGCTAGGTGAACTATCACTCGTCGTGTTGGTTGTGACGGTCCAAACCCGCGATACTGCGACTTTCGGGGCTTCTCTCCGCGTTCCGTGTCGTGCTTCTTGTCCTCTGTACCCTTCCTCTGGTGAGGATTTACACATCGATCACGGGGGGAGGGGGTTCACGACTCTCCCGGCATCGAAGGTCATTCGGGGACGGATCTCTCGGGAACCATCGCGTCCGGTCTAATAATTCATATCAACCGAGATCAGAAATCCTGCCGTGTCACTCCGAGGCGTGGTGAGTTACACATCGAACACGGGGGGTGGCTGACCATAGAAACTACCCACGACACAGGTATAATCTTCTACTTCTCGTGAAAATCGTTTAGCTGAGCGTTGACAACCGACTGAAGAAGTTCATCTTGGCCGCCGACGGTTTCTAGCCTCGTATCTTCGACGATCCGATCCATGATTGCGGTTGGATCTCCCGTGAACGTGAACTCCATGTACATCCCACCGCCGCGTCCTCGACTCTTCCTTGACGTCGAGATCAGGCCATACGTGGAGAGCTCTTTCACGTACTTCACGTAGGTTTCGCGAGTCATTTGATCCGCATCCAGTTCGTCAGTAACCCACTGATAGACTTTGAACCCGACTGGACTCGGAACTGAACTTCCCGACCGCCTGGAGTATCGCGCGACCGCTGCTGTCGCATACAGGGATATCTTCTTCTGGGTCGTCAACCCCTCGACGAGTTTCAACGACCGATCCTTGTCGATCTCCTCCTGGGATTCACGGACGTGTTCCTCGCGAACTTCCTCTTCCCCGCGTTCGTCAGCAAGATCGCCAGCACCGCGGAACAGATCAATGGCCTTCCGAGCATCACCGTGGCTTTGCGCTGCGAACGCCGCAACCAGTGGAATCACGTCGTCCTCGAGTGCATCCGGCCGGAATGCGTCCCGCCTGTTTTTGAGAATCTGTCGCAATTGATTGGCGTCGTAGTCGGGGAAGTAGACGTCCCGAGGATTGAATGAACTCTCTGCACGACCATCGATGTTTTCCATGAACTTCGGGTCGTTCGTCAACGCCGCAACCGAGACACGTCCTTCGATATCATTCGTGTTGCTTGCACGAGAGAGCTGGTAGAGGAGCTTCGAGTAGGCCGGCTCATCTTTCGCACGCCGTCCAACTAGGAGGTCGATCTCGTCGAGGATGAAAATGACCGAGTCATAATTCTCGTTGATGAGTTCGTATAGACGACGGTACTTGCGCTTGGTCGACACTCCCGTTTCAGGAACGCCGACCTCTGCGTCTACGTTCTTCGCGACGGTCTGAACTGCTCTGTTGAAGAGCGATCTATTTAGCCGATATCACGGGTTTAGAAGGATGAAGCCGAGGAATTCGATTCTTGCCTATGGAAGTCGACCTCCTCGACTTCGTTGAGCAGTGTCGTCACCTAGCTAAACAAGCGTTGGGGAAGCACGCGGGCGAGCCCGCCAGCGGCGGGTTCGCCCGCTGGGTCCACGTTGTTCTGCACTGCTTTCGGCTCGAAGAAGGTCACAGCTACCGTGAAACGCCGAATCGGCTGAAGTACATGGACGAAGTTCGTGACGCTCTCGGCCTAGATCGGGACGATCTGCCGGATTACAGCACGATCTACAAGTCGTTTGATCGGCTGAAAATGTGGGTGTGGCGGGCGCTGCTGCGCGTTTCTGCGCAGCAGCACCCGCAGTCTGGTCACGCCGCCCTTGACAGCACGTTTTTCGACCGGCGACGTGCGTCATCGTACTTCCGCCAGCGGGCGGGACGGACAATACAGACGCTGAAAGTGACGACATTGACTGATGTGGAATCGCTTGCTGTTCTTGACGTTCACATCGCAGCTCGGTGGAAGCATGACACAAAGACTGGACCGCAGGTCGTTCGCCGAAACGCGAACGACCTGCAGTCTGTCGCCGCCGACAACGGCTTCCAAGACTGGCACACCGAGTACGAAATCGCCGCACATGACGTTGAGTACCTCGTTCATTACCGCGGTTCATCAGCGAAAGCAGCCGCGAACAACGCGCTCAATCGAGCAAATGGCTACACTCAGCGGTGGATGGCCGAAACGTCCTACTCAACAACGAAGCGCTCGCTCGGCGATGCCGTGCGAGCGCTGGGCTGGTATCGACAGTTCCGTGAAATTGTCCTCATGTTCGCCATCACTAACATAGAACCGCTGTGTGAACCGCTGTAACCGTGACCCAGCATCTATTCAACAGAGCAGTGTGAACGGTTTTGTAAGCGCGATCAAGTAGCGGCGCGATCTGGTTGATACTCAGCAGCGTGTCTGCGTAGAGGAGAAAAGCGAGAAGCACCTCACCGCAAGAGAGGTGCTTCTCGTGAAACGGTG
>Ga0209917_1001285_pt1 | contig 10135 bp, 9 predicted proteins | sample SalPon2_C_H2O_MG_FD_185710 | JGI IMG/M metagenome (GOLD analysis project Ga0209917, IMG submission 185710) | Salt pond water microbial communities from South San Francisco under conditions of wetland restoration - Salt Pond MetaG R2_C_H2O_MG... | ecosystem: Environmental > Aquatic > Non-marine...
GTCGGCCCTGCGAGGCGGCTGTTGGCGTAGTGTTTGACGACGTGAAAGGGGTCGAGCCCGCGTTCGTCGGCCCAGTCGGCGATCTCGGTGAGATCCTCGCTGGCCTCGGTGTGGAGTTGTACCGCACAGTCGAGATCGGCACCCAACTCGAAGGCGTGTTGCATCACGGCGTTGGAGGCGTCCCAGACGGCGTCGTCGACCTCGTAGTGTGGCCGCCCGGATTTCAGCGCGAGCGCGTCACCCGACTCGACGTATTCGGCCGCGATATCGAGCACGCGTTGCATCAGGTCGGCGGCGGCATCCGGCGAGCAGCCGCGATCCTCGACGAGCCGGCTGATCAGCCCAGGGTGGACGCCAAGGATCGGCCACGCACGGCCCGGCAGCCGCTCGGTCGCGTCGGCAACGATGTCGATAGTGGTCTCGAAAACTGACCGGAAGTCCTCGGGATCGGTCGACTCAACGCCGAGATGCCACGAGGGTTTGTTGACGACGAGGAGGTGGGTGCCACCCAAATGGACGAAGTCATCGACGGCGTCCATCCCGCGGGCGGCGGCGGGATCGAGATGCATGTGGTTGTCGAGTACCGGCGTGTCGTCCATGGCTGAGGGTTGGCAGCGACGGGCAAAAATCGGCTGGTCTTGGTGGGCACGGGGCTGTGGCGATCTCGCTACTCGTCGTCGACCGCGAGATCGAAGTCGAATGTCACGGCGGTGTCCTCGTCGTCGACGACGGCACCGGGCTGGGCCGCAAAGCCCTCATGGAGTCGCTCGTAGGTGTCGTCGACGGCTTCGACGATGACCTTCGTGTCGCCGATCACCGGCATGAAGTTGGTGTCGCCCTCCCAGCGCGGGACGATGTGGGTGTGGAGATGGTCATCGATCGAGCCGCCCGCGCCGTCGCCGCTGTTCATGCCCATGTTGAGGCCGTCAGGTCTGAGGCCGTCGTGGAGGGCGTCGATAGCGACCTGCTTGAGCCGGGCGTGATCCAGCAGTTCGGCGCGGCTGAGGGCGGCGTAGTCGCCGACGTGGCGGTTCGGGATGATCATGAGATGGCCCGGATTGTATGGGTAGTTGTTGAGCAAGGCGAAGCTGCGCTCGCTGCGGGCGACGATCCGGCTCTCGCGGTCGGCCTCGCGCTCGGGGAGGACGCAGAACGGACAGCCGTCGATCGTCTTTTCGTCGGGGTCGCGTTCGACCCAGTCGATCCGCCACGGGGCGACAATCTGCTCCATACTGAGAGGTGTAACCTTAGCCCGTTAGCTCTACTGTGATTGGGTTCGGCAGCGAGGATCGTTAATCGAAGTCGTGAATCCCTGCTGTCGTCACCTCACAACCCGCTTCGGTGACGATCATGGTGTGCTCGGCTTGGCTGATGAGCTGGCCGTCGGCTTCCTTCAGGACGGGATACCCCTTGATGATATCCGCGTTTTTCAGCGTCCGGAGCGCCATCGCCGACCGCGAGCTGTCGAGCCAGCGGGCCGCAAACGGGAGATTATCAAATGCCTCTAACTCCTCCATGACCTGCCGTGCGCGGCGATCCCGCACAGAGCCGTCGCCGACCTGTTCGTAGATCTCCTCGGTCGCACCCTCGCCAACCTTCCCGCGGCCGTCGGTGGCGAACGGCTCGATGGCGATCACATCGCCGACTTCGAGTTCGACGCTACGGTCGACCGCACGGTTCGGGATGTTCGGCCCGGTGTGGGCGTCGTAGCGTTCGACACCGTGGCCCGTCAGATTGAGGATCGGCGTGTAGCCGAACCCGTCGATGGCGTTTTCGATCGCCGCGCCGACCTCACCGGTCGGAACACCCGGGGCGACAGCCTCAACAGCGGCTTCGAGTGCGGTTTCGGAGGCTTCGACGAGATCGTCGTGGCCGGTGTAGTCAACCGTAACCGCGGCGTCAGCGATGTAGCCGTCGACGTGGACGCCGATGTCGAGACAGACCATCTCCTCGCCGAACTCGGTGTCGTCGTCGCGGGCGGGCGTGGCGTGGGAGGCCTCCTCATCGACGGAGATGTTGACCGGGAACGCCAGTCCCGCGCCAGCCTCGCGGATGGCGTCTTCGGCGTACTCGGCAACCTCCAGTTGGGTGACGCCGGGTTCGATCATCTCGCGGGCTTCGTTCATCGTCTCGACGAGAACCTCGCCGGCCTCGCGGTAGCTGTCGACGGCGTCGGCATCGAGTTCGCCAATGCTCATAGAGGGGTGTTGGCTGGTGGCCGCAAAGCGGTTTCGACAGGCGCGGCCATCACGAATGAAGTGATCGCCGGCATCGCGCACACGCGATCTGTTGGCCGCAACACCGAACACCGATGAGTAGTATCGAATGGGCATAGAAGTCATACCATACTGATAAAACAGAACCGGACAGCGTCGATGACTGCCGTGCTGTCACGAGACAAACGGCAGGCCTTTTACGATTCCACAAAGACCCTGCACCGTCTATGAGCTACGAGCAGATCGATATCCCCGACAACGGCGAGAAGATCACACTCGCCGACGAGGAAACCGGGGAACTGAACGTGCCCGAAACACCAATCATCCCGATCCTACACGGCGACGGGATCGGCTCGGATGTCGGTCCGGCCGCCCAGCAGGTACTCGACGCCGCCGCCGAGGCGACCGGCCGCTCGATCGCGTGGATGCGGGTCTACGCCGGCGGCTCCGCCCGCGACAAATACGACGAGAACCTCCCACAGGAGACCGTCGACGCCATCCGCGAACACCGCGTCGCCATCAAGGGCCCGCTGACGACACCGGTCGGCGCAGGCTTTCGTTCGTTGAACGTCGCACTCCGCAAAAAGCTGGATCTCTACGCGAACGTCCGGCCGACCTACCACCTCGACGGCGTCCCCTCGCCGGTCAAAGAGCCCGAGGCGATGGACATGATCACGTTCCGGGAGAACACCGAGGATGTCTACGCCGGCATCGAGTGGGAAGCCGGCACTGACGAGGTCGAGGAAGTGAAGGAGTTCGTCGAAGACGAGATGGGCTTCGACAACACGATCCACGACGGCCCCGTCGGCATCGGCTTCAAGCCGATCACGGAGTTCGGTTCGAAGCGACTCATCCGCGAGGCCATCGACTACGCGCTCGCCAACGACCGCGACTCGGTGACGCTCGTCCACAAGGGCAACATCATGAAGTTCACCGAGGGCGCGTTCCGCGATTGGGGCTATGAGGTCGCCGAGGAGGAGTACGGCGAGGATGTCATCACCGAGGACGAACTCTGGGAGGAGTACGACGGCGAAGCACCCGAAGGGACGCTCGTTGTCAACGACCGGATCGCCGACAACATGCTCCAGCAGCTCCTCACCCGCACCAGCGAGTACGAGGTCATCGCCACGATGAACCTCAACGGCGACTACATGTCCGACGCCGCCGGCGCGCAGATCGGCGGGCTCGGAATTGCGCCGGGCGCGAACTACGGCCACGGCCGCTGTCTCGCCGAGCCGGTGCACGGCAGCGCGCCGAAATACGAGGGCGAGGACAAGGTCAACCCGACGGCGATGATCCTCTCCGGTCGGGAGATGCTCGATTATCTCGGCTGGGACGACGCGGCACAGCTCGTCCGGGATGCCGTCGAGGCGACGATCAGCAGCGGGACGGTCACCTACGACCTCCATCGGCAGATCGAGGGCGGCGAGAAGGTCGCCACCAGCGAGTTCGCCGACGCCGTCGTCGAACAGATCGACGAGCTGGCCTGATCGCCCGGTACTATCGGATCACATTTTTCGTCGCTGTCGATGAAAAAAGACACATAGCTCCGGCCAGTGGGTCGGGGTAGATGGACGCACCGTTCGCCGGTCGGTTCCGCCGTGGCTACGAGCGACTGCTTCGCCGGGAGATCGGCGACGGCCCCGACCACGTCGCCATCATCCAGGACGGCAACCGACGATACGCCCGCAAGCAGGGCGAGGACGCCCCGGAGGGCCACCGCGAGGGCGCCAACACCTCCGAACAGGTGCTCAACTGGTGTGAGGAGTTTAATATCAAGGAGCTAACACTTTACACGTTTTCGACCGAGAACTTCAATCGCCCCGCCGAGGAAAACGAGCCGTTGTTCGATATGATCGCCTCGAAGCTGTACGAGTTCGCCGACAACGACCGGATCCACGACCGGGAGGTCTGCATCCGCGCCATCGGCGAGATCGACCGCCTGCCAGAGCGCGTCCGCGACGCAATCAGCTACGCCGAGAGCCAAACCGCAGGCTACGACGGCTTTCGGCTCAACGTCGCCCTTGCGTATGGTGGCCGAAACGAGTTGCTCCGTGCGGCCCGCGATGTCGCAACCGCCGTCGACGAGGGTGAACTCGACACGGACGAGATTACACCCGAAGCTATCGAAGAACGGCTCTACCGCCAGCCGGTTCGGGATGTCGATCTCATCATCCGCACCGGTGGCGACGAGCGCACCTCGAACTTCCTGCCGTGGCACGCAAACGGCAACGAGGCTGCGGTCTACTTCTGTGCGCCCTACTGGCCGGAGTTCTCGAAGATCGACTTCCTCCGAGGGATCCGAACCTACGAGGCCCGCGAGGAGTCCTGGCAGCGGACGAAGATCGACCGCGCGGTCGCGCTGGTCGGGGCAGTCGGTCGGCTCGAACTCGACGAGGCAACCGCGCTGGCGAGTCGACTCCGCGAGAAACTGCCCCAGGCCGGCCGTCGCCGCGTCGCCGACGAACTGGAGGCAGAGGAGGCGGCCTTCGAGTCGACGGCCGAGGACGCACCTCCCGAGCCGGCCGACTGATCACCTGCTGAACTGCCGCTGTCGATCCACACTCACCGTCCGAACCGCCGCTGTCGATCCGCATACTCCAACAGCGCGCGCAGGTAGTCTCGTTTGCGGAAATCCCGCCAGTTCACGTCGGTGAAGTACAGTTCTGAGTAGACAGATTGCCAGATCATGAAATCCGAGAGCCGCTCGGCCCCAGTTTTGATGACGAGATCGGGCTCATCACGGAACACAAGGCGGTCATCGATGTCGTCGGCGTCGATCTCCGCGGGATCGAGCTCGCCGGCGTCGACAGCTTCGGCGAGCTGGCGGACGGTTTCGGCGAACTCGCGTTTCCCGCCGAGACCGATGCTCACCTGGATCGGCGCGTCGACGGATTCGGTGTCGTCGGGGCGTCGTACCGCCAACGGCTTCGGCGTTTCTAAGGCCGTGAGCTCCCGGCTGAGCGTCGGGATCACCGCCTCGTCAAGGACGCTCACCGAGACGGTGATGCGATCGGCACCGTATTCGACAGCCCACTCGAAGAACGCACCCAGCGTGTCGTAGGCTCCCTGTTCGAGCAGGTCGCGCTCGGTGATGACGACCGCGACGTGTGCCGGCGGCGGACTCGACCGGCGGCGGAGACGAACGGAGAGATAGGCCTCGTAGAGCACTATCCGACTCTCAGGTCGCCGACGCAAAAAATCACGGTGGCACAGAGCTCTGTGAGCCACACCGATTTCGACGTGTCGGGAGCGTTAAGTGGCCGTCAGGGATACCCGGTGGTGTGACCTCACGGGTTCGTCGCGCCGGCGCGTTCGCGCTTTTGTCCCTGCTCTCGCTTGGGGCCCCGATCCTCGGCGCGGCGACGGCCGTTCCCTTCGCCGCCATCGGTGTCGCCGCGGCGGTGTTGATCACCGATGGCCCGCTGTTCGAGCTGTTCGCCCGACCGGGCGACCGCCAAGACGGGCGGCTCAACGGGCTGGCCGGCTTCGGCTTTGCGGCCGCCGGGTTGGCGCTGTTGTTGGCGCTCCCGCAGGCCGCTCTCCCGGCCGAGATCTTTGTCGCCGCGCTGTTGGTACTCGGTGTTGGCAATCTCGGCACCGAGATCGTCCGTACCCGAACCAACAACCCGTTTTTCGCCGTCGCCGGTTTTGTTGCCGGCGGCGTTCCGGCGGCGATCGCCGGCCAGGCCGTGGTTGCGGTTGCGGTCGACGAGCCGATCGCGTGGTCGGCGGTGAGCTTTCTGGCCGTGATCGGCGCGCTGATCGCCGCGCTCCTCCGGGAGCTGCTGTACGAACGCGACGATCCGGTCGTGGTGCTGTCGATCGGCCTCGCCAGCTGGTTTGTCGCCGCCTTGGTCGGCTCGGTGCCGACCGTCGAGCTGGTCGCCGCGGTCGTCGTCACCGTCGTTCTCGGCGGGATCTCCTACGGGCTTGGGACAGCCAACGTCTCGGGGATGCTGACCGGGATCTTACTCGGCGTGTTGACGATCGTGCTGGGCGGCTTCGGCTGGTTTGCGGTGTTGATCGCCTTCTTTGCGATCGGCGGGCTGGCCTCGAAGTTTCGCTACGATCGAAAGGCCGCCCGCGGCGTCGCCGAGGACAACGACGGCGCTCGCGGGATGAGCAACGTTCTCGCCAACTCGGGGGTTGCTTTGTTGGCGGTCATCGCGGCCGCCGCCGGTGAACTGGTCGAGCCGGCGACGATCGTCAGCCTCGCCGTTCCGTTTGCCTTCGCCGGCTCGCTTTCGACCGCGCTGGGCGATACGCTGTCGAGTGAGATCGGCTGTCTGTACGACAACCCACGACTCATCACGACCTTCGAGCGCGTCGACCCCGGCACCGATGGCGCGGTCACGTGGCAGGGCGAACTCGCCGGACTCGTCGGCATCGGGATCATCAGCACGCTGTCGGCAGCGACACTCCCGCTCGGGCCGAGCAGTTCGATCACCGGCCTCGCTGCCGTGATCGTTGCCGCCGGCGGCCTGGTCGGCATCACGGCCGACAGCGTGCTGGGTGCGACCATTGAGGGCGACAGACTCGGCAATCAGCTCGTTAACTTCTGTGCGACGCTCACCGGCGGTGTTGTCAGCGTCGCGCTGGCGGTCGTCCTGCTGTAATGGAATCGACGATCCGCCCCGCCACCGCCGGCGACGCAGCTCGGCTCCGGATGCTCCAAGCTGAGCTCACCGAGGCGGCCCCGAAGCTGTTGGACGCCGCGATCGCACAGATCGACGCGACGGACAGTAAAACTGCCAACCCAAGAGCAGCATCGCTGGCTGGTGGGTTCACGCTGCTGGTGTCTGTCAACGAGGCCAACATCGCCGTCGGCTATCTACTCGCACTCGCAGGCGAGACAACGCATATCGCCGAACTCGTCGTCGATCCGGCATACCGCCGGGAGGGGCGCGCAAACGAACTGCTGACGACACTCATCGAACAGAGCGAGGGGCAGATCACAGTGCATGTCGCCGTCGACAACACGGCAGCAAGGGAACTCTACCGAACAGTTGGGTTTCAACGACAGGCCCGAAACGACGGTCAGTTCGAACACGCCGCCGGGCTGACGCTGCGGTATCCGGCGGGCGAGCGTTAGACTTCCAGTTCGGGCTCCGGTGGCTGTAGCTCCGCGGCGGTCAACACCCGTGTGCCGACCGGCTTTTTCACGAACTCACCGGTGCTGGCGGCGACAACGTGATCCAGACCGTGTTGGGCAGCGACATCGAGCAGCCGCTGGCTGCATTCGCCATCAACCACCAGCGCGTACGGCGCGTCGGCGGTCTCGATGGCCTCGATGAGATCGGCTGGCTCGGTCTCGGCAAGAACGCCAAACTCCTCGTCAAGCAGCCGTCCGGTGGCAGTACCCTCGTCGATGACCGCCGTGACATGGCTGCGCAGGGTCACCGGCTCCGTGTCGTCGGCCCCAGGGTTGTCGGTATCAACGGTCTCCGCGTCGTCGTCAGTTGCGGACGCTGCATCCGTGGTGGCCGTCGCATCATCGGCTGTCGAATCGACGCTGTCAGCTGTCGAATCTGCGCTATCGGCTGTCGCGTCGGTATCGTCGACAGCGGCGGGCGAGGGGCCAGCACCCGGATCAGAGGTGGTCGGCTCGTCGGCAGAAGGGGCGTCAGTGTCGAGGGCGGCTGTCTCAGTCGGCGTCGTGGCCGCATCAGCACCAGCAGACACCCCATCAACATCGCCAGCTGTGTCGGCGTCGACAGCGTCCGGTGGGAGCTCCGAGCTGTCGACCGCGTCGGTGTGTGGCTCGTCGTCGGCAGCGACACCGGCCGAGCTGTCGGACGGTGACTCGGAGGGCGGCGATGGCGAGGCCGCCGGCGAGCTTGTCGGGACGACCTCGACTTCGGTGTCAGCATCGGTATCGGAGTCTGTCTCAGACGGTAGGTCGTTCGATCGCGGTCGATCGTCGACGGTTTCATCGATGATGTCGGCGATCGCCTCCCGGACGTTTGGCGCCCCGCGGAGGCGGTCGGCGATCACCTTCTGTCGGAGCCGACTGATGACCGCTGAGCGGGACAGATCCTCGACCGACTGATCGGGGGGCGCAAATGCGACAAAGTCGATATCGCCGACCTGCAGCAGCTCCCGGAGGATGAGCTCGCCGCCGCGGTCGCCGTCGACGAAGACGGTCGTCGTTCGGTCGGCGGTGAGATCGGCGACGGCGTCAGGGACATCGGTGCCTTCGACGGCGATGGCGTTTTTGATCCCGTAGGCGAGCAGCTGGCGCACGTCGGCCCGACCTTCGACGATGATCACCGCATCGGAGCTCTCGACCCGCGGGCCGGCGGGCAGCCCTTTGTAGTCGACAACATCGGCGACGCGGGCGGAATCCCGCACGTCGTCAACGAGGTCAGCACCGGAGACGCCGGTTTCGTCGAACGCTGTCGACAACAGCTCCTTGGCGCGGTCGACGATCTCCCGGCGTTTGGCCGCTCGGATGTCCTCGATAGCCGTGACCTCGATGTCGGATCGGCAGGGGCCGACACGGTTGATCGTTTCCAGCGAGGCCGCGAGGATCGCAGTTTCGGCCTTGCCGAGGCTGGTGGCGATCGTCAGCTCGCCGAACGACTGGCCGTTTTCCGAGGAGATCTCAACGTCGATCCGACCGACCTTCGAGGACTGCTGGAGGTCGCGGAGATCCAACTCATCGCCCAGCAGTCCCTCGGTTTGACCGAAGACCGCGCCGACGACATCGCTCCGCTCGACGATGCCGTTGGCGGCGATCCGGGCGTGAATCAGATACTTGGTTGTCTCGTCCATGTGCATACTCCAGCGACCGCGTTGGCGGTCACGTGGTGATAGTGATATCATATATAAACGCTACGATCTGAAATACCTGTCGTCACCGTCGGCCGACTGGGCGAGCCCGACAAATGACGATAAGGCGGCAACAGACGAGCGAACCCGCGACTGCGCGAAGAAAATTCGTCTTCAAAAAACCTGGCTGCAGAAAGAGAGTAATCTTTAGAAGCGGCTGTCGCCAAGGAGAACTGAATGAACACGTCGATACGCGCGGTCGGCTGGCTGGTCGCGTTCGCTGTCGTCGTCGCCGGCGCGGTGCCGTGGTTTCTGTGGGGAAACAGCCAACTGATCGGTGGGCTCCCGCTGTGGCTGTGGTGGCATATCGGCTGGATGATCGTTGCCACCATCGTTTTCGCTGCCTTCACCCGCCACGGCTGGGATCGGTATCTGGGGGTCGCCGATGCCTGAATCGGCCCTCCTGGCCGGCGGGCTCCCGGCAGCGATGGCCGGAGTCGAGTTGCTGGTCGTCGTCGGCTACCTGCTGGTCGCGCTCCTCGTCGGTCTTGTCGCCTACCGGCTGACCGGCGCGGGTGCCGAGGACTACTATCTTGCGAGTCGGTCGCTTGGCACCCTCGTCTTGCTGTTTACGACGTTTGCGACGTTGCTGTCGGCGTTTACGTTCTTTGCCGGCCCCAACCTCGCCTACAGACAGGGCCCTGAGTGGATTCTGGTGATGGGAACGATGGACGGGATTCTGTTTGCCGTGCTGTGGTATCTGATCGGCTACAAACAGTGGCTGATCGGCCAACGACACGGCTACATGACGCTGCCGGAGATGCTTGGGGATCGCTTTGGCTCTACCCGGCTTCGCGGGCTGGTCGCGGGCGTGAGCCTCTTTTGGCTCTTTCCGTACGTGATGCTCCAACAGATGGGTGCCGGTGAGGCACTGGTCGGGCTCACCGACGGCGCGGTGCCCTACTGGGGCGGAGCCGCGCTGATCACCGTCTTTATGATCCTCTATGTCGGGCTGGCGGGGATGCGCGGAGTTGCCTGGACGGATACGATTCAGGGGCTGTTCATGCTGAGTGTGGTCTGGATCGCTGTCGCGTGGGTGTTGTCGGCGATCGGCGGGCCCGCGGTCGCCGCCGCGGGACTAGAAA
>Ga0209917_1001290_pt1 | contig 10121 bp, 12 predicted proteins | sample SalPon2_C_H2O_MG_FD_185710 | JGI IMG/M metagenome (GOLD analysis project Ga0209917, IMG submission 185710) | Salt pond water microbial communities from South San Francisco under conditions of wetland restoration - Salt Pond MetaG R2_C_H2O_MG... | ecosystem: Environmental > Aquatic > Non-marine...
GTAGACGTAGTGCATTGGGAGTAGCTATTCGTCGGGGTCAGACGTTCGGACGATTTTCACGTCTGCGCCACGCCACTGTTTCGGAACGAGGACGTGTGCGCCGTTGCCGGTGGCTTTCACCTCGCCTTCGATGACTTCGTGGCCTTCGATTTCGTGTCTATCCATCACCTGTGTTTATACATTGTTTCAACATACATGTGTCGGTACGTGGGGTGTGGAGTAGTGATAGAGAGCAGTGTATGAGAGACGGTGAGGCGGTGTATCCCCTCTCTACTGTGCTACTCGGCCTCCGGCCTGTGTTGCTCCTTGAGGAAGGGGGCTTACCGCCTGTATTCAGCTAAAACCTCGCCCTTCAGGACAGGGAGGATATCAAGACGTGGACACAGTGTAGTCGCGTGTCACTGGTTGCTTGATAGGTAACCTCTGATCCCGGTGGGCCAGCGCCAACAACAACGAAATCGGACATGGAGACAGCCCAGATCTGGTATTAAAAACAACCTCCACCCACTGATCGAGTTCCTCGAACAGAGCAAAAACGGTCACCTGTCCGTTTTAGTCTCAGTGAGTACCTCTCGGATTGTTTTTTGTAGTTTTTCCTTGTAGAATGGTTTATTGAGCCAAGCGGCAGGATCACGGTGATTCGGAATAAGATCCGGATCGACGCCAGAGATCATCACAACTGGTGTCGTTGAGCCATTGGTGCGGAGGTGATCATAAACATCGGTGCCACGCAGATCCGGAAGTTTGTAATCAAGAATAACAAGATCGACAGCAGGCGTCGCCTTTCGGATTGCCTCACGTCCAGTCTGAGCTAAGCGCACCTGATACGTATCAATTAGATAGCGCCGGTAAAGGGACGCAAGATCATCGTTATCCTCTACAAGGAGGATAGTCTTGCCAGCTGCCATGAGCCAAACTAGTTAGTTTAGTATAAAATACCTTTGGGTATTTTGACATATTTTCAGAATTCGAGGCCTGATATTGCCGGACACAAGAAGTTGTATTGCGAAGAAATGCTCTAGACTCCGTTAAAATTGTCTGGGAAGTGATACACACTATCCCGTGCGGTCAGTACATGGACAAATTGTGCGGTTTTGTCCCTGTAGGCATAGCCTACAGACATTTTCTGAGACACAATATGGTGTTATCCAGCTGATAACAATACAGAAACAATTACAAGGGGGACTATGGCTGGAATCCCCTCACAATGCCCTGAGTGTTCAAAAATCGCGACGAAGGTGACTTCTGTTCCACCCTATAAGCACGAACACGGGACCGAATGGGTCACTCATGTCGAATGTACTCATTGTGAGGAATTCAGCGGGTATTTCCACTAATTTCTTGAGCCAGTCCAGGATCACTTTTCAGCGACTGGCTGTATCAGATGTTGGTGTCTCTGAAGAATAGCATCCAAAATGCTGGTATACCCGCTCACTGATCCGAGGTAGAGAGTTGATGAACTGTCGGATCCGTAATCGTAATCAAGGGCTCCTGTTCAGCAAGCGCTGTTTCAAACTTCTCTCGGTCCGTGTCGTACAATGGTTGGTTTTGGGTGGCCGCAACGCCGCGCGGTGTGATCTGATATAAGCCAGAGGATTCAGCTGGACCGACTCGTTGGATCAGCCCCTCGTCGGCAAGGACAAGCAAACGAGTATTGAGATAGTCCCGATTCTTATCGTTGACATCCTCCTCCGCCTGAAGGCGGAGGAATCCCGACCGCAGTTGGGATATTACGGTTTGGAGTCTACCACTTGTGCCTGCGGTTGGAATCCGCTGGACAAGTCATACAGGTAGACTCCGGGCTGTGCCAACCAGCCGGTACTCCTATCCTCGTCCAAACTGGCCGAAGACTCGGAGTTACTTTGATTGATGTCGAGGCGGATGTTCTCCGCCCCATTCACGTCAGCGTTGAGCGCGTCGTCGTGGTCTTCACACACGTACAAGCCACGCTCAACACGCTGACTCTCGTCTTCCCTACCGCATACACAACACGTCTTGCTCGTGTCGCGCTCGTCCACTTCTACGACCTCGATTCCCTCGACTTTCGCCTTGTATTCGAGGATGTTCGAGAACCTGTCGAACGCCCAGCCGTGCAGGTCGAGATTGCCGTGACTCCCCCAGTTTTTCGACTCACCGTGTTCATCCTCACGGACACCAGCGAGTTTCCCGACGTTGATTCGACCAACGTCGTTCTCGATACATCGTTCTACGATGTGCTTCGCTAAGGCGTGGAAGAAGTGGGTTCGGCGCTCCGACCACTTCTTGTGTAATCGAGTTGTACGTTCACCGCCCGAGTCGTCGCACTTGGCGAGTTCTTTGGGGAAGTAGTACCCGTCTTGTTTCAAGCGGTTGCCGGGGTAGAGGTTGGCTTCCTCGGTGCTGTATGCGACCGCCGCGAAGTTACAGGTGCCGAGGTCAACACCCGCCGACTCGTTACCGGGAGCGTCGGGTGTCTCGATCTCGTCTTTACAGACGAGATGTAGTTCCCACCGCTCCGTCGCCTTATCGTAGACGGCGCGGACTTGTTGTAGGTTCTCGACATCGACGCCGGGGCGAGTTTCGTATTCGACAAGGATGTATTCCCACGCTTTCGGGTGGTCCTTGTGATTCGCGCCCTTCGAGAGCCGGACACGGTTGTTCTTCGTGTCGTGTCGGATGCCGTTTTGTTTCCACGTCACCGTCGAACGCGGGTGTTCTTCGTGGACGCGACGACCTTGGTTGTCATAGTAGTTTTGTTTACGGTAGCCGGGTGGATTCGCTCGGCTATCAGACTTCCTCTTTTCGTACCACGAGTTGAAGGCTTCAGCGAGTTCCTCCAGAACGCGCTGACTGGACTGCGAGTGCAATCCCTTGTATGTTGGATGCGTCTTCAACTCGTCTTTGAGGTCGCCGTGATCGGGGATCTCGCTCGTCTCCTCACACACGTTGCGGGAGTGGTAGTTGGCGACGTTCCAGAGTTTGCTGGCCGACCACCCATGCCGGTCGAGTGAGTCCTCTACCTGTGAGTGGTTGAGGATTTTCGCCTGATGGGTACGATGGACTTCCAGCATTCTGAACGCCTGTATAATAGCTTATACGCATGTCATTTGTAGAGGTTCGGTTTGAGAACGGTGGAATATCCGGCCCTGCTATCGACGGTGGGTTGTGGAGGAGTTGTCGGATTCATCCTGACTCCAAAGGGTCAGGTATTCTCCTCGATTCTGTATAATCACCCCAAGATTGGCCGCTGTATCCGCCGTCCGTCCGCAATCCCATCAAGGGTCTGAAAACTCGTTGGGTTGACAAGCCGTGTTCGCATCTCAATCAAGAGATGTATACTAGTAATATATCGCATCTGTGGTCGGAACGGTATCAGCACAAGTTCGCACCGTGTAGCTTTTGGCTGTGGTACTCAACTTTGACCTATGAGTGATCGGCGGACGGCGTGGTTACTTCTTCCACGACCTGTCCGGCAGCTTCCGGCGGACTTAGCAGCAGTCGTTGTGCTGACGCTACTCACGTTGGGGAGTGTCTTTCTTCCGGGGGTAAATGAGACGCCGCTGCGAGTACTCTTTGGACTTGGATTTGTCTTGTTTCTTCCCGGCTACGCGCTAATTGCAGCATTATTTCCTGAAAAAGGTAGTAGAGAGGTCTCGGCGGACGACGATCAGACACAGACAGAGACTGGATCTGAGACTGAACCAAAACCCAGTCCCGTTCCTGGTACTGACGCAGCGGAGACTGAAAGCTCACAGTCTGCTGAACGCAGTGAGCACACCCAACAGCAGGGGATCGATGGAATCGAGCGAGTCGCCTTATCGTTCGGATTGTCGATTGCCATTGTGCCGCTCATCGGGTTAGTGTTGAACTTCACACCGTGGGGAATTCGACTGGCGCCGATTGCGCTATCGGTCACAGTATTCACGCTTGTCTGTGTGGGTATCGCAGCACGGCGACGCAACGAATTGCCTGCTGAAGAACAGTTTCAGGTCCCATACACAGCATGGATCGCGGCCGGGAAAGCCGAACTGTTTGACCCAGACAGCCGGACAGACGCCGCGCTTAATGTCGCACTTGTGCTCTCGGTGTTGCTTGCTGTTGGCAGTGTCGGGTACGCGGTTGCTGTCCCACCGCAGGGTGAGCAGTTCTCGGAATTTTATCTGCTGAGTGAGTCTGAGGAGGGTGAATTAGTGGCGGATGGCTATCCAGATGAACTGGCAGTTGGTGAACAAAGCGAGTTGGTTGTTGGGATTGGGAATAACGAATACGAACGTACGTCGTATACGGTCATCGTCCAGTTACAAACCGTTGAGCAAGAGGGGAACACCACAATCGTACGTGAGCGTGAAGAAATTGACCGATTTCAAGCAACCGTGGAACACAACGCCACGCATCACGAACCCCATACATTACAGCCGACACAACCAGGAGAGGATCTCCGTGTGAAGTATTTATTGTATAAAGGCAGTGCGCCGGAGACCCCAACCCAAGAGAACGCGTATCGGGATCTTCATATTTGGATTGATGTTATCGACCCAAATGACTCCAGTCAATTGATGACTCCCTCTCACGGCTGATCCGTTCTACGGGGTTCTGCAGTCGGAGCAGGCCGAGTACCTCGCGCTTGGCCCCGAAACGGATCACCACACATCGCTCAAAAAGATTTCCAATCCATATCTCCTGAATTTCGACCCCTAAACTCGTGGTCACCATCACCAGTACGCCGTGTCTCGATCACGCGGTCGAACAGCGGAACAAATTGCTCAACAGTCGCCGTCTCGTGGATGCCAGGGTCGATCGACGCGACCACCGGCCAGTCGTTCCCGGTTGACTGCTGGACAACCACGTGAAGGAACTGAAACACCTCAGAGGGAGACGAATATACCAGAAGCGGGGAGAGATTCGTAAGACCGACGGTGAGATCATCGTTCCTGTGTTGTTCGAGCAGCACGCTGAATTTCATGCCGACGGACGTGAGATTCCCCGGGTCCTGAGCGTATTTTGTCGTCTCCGTCTCATCTTTTGCTCGACCGAGAGAGTTTGTGATACAGTCGATAACGACGGGCGTACACTTTTCGGCGTCAGTCACCCTCTGATATCTCGACCGAACATTGGTTGCGGGCTCGCGCGTCGATATCAGGATTGGACGCCCCGACGACTCACCTAACAGCTGATGGAGCAACCGCCGTCGGCCTGAGAACGTTGGGCCAATAATTAACAATGTCCTCGTATCAGCCACGAGAGCGTCCATTAACACCTCATAGTGACAATAGACTAATAAAATTTCACAATTTTCTGTCGATCCTCACCTCTGAGTGGCTCGATCTTGACTCTCTGGATCATCGAAAGTGTAGACAACACACGCGATTGTGAGCCCAGAAGCGAGGGCGACACTCACAGCGAGAAGGGCCGTCGGGGATGTCTCCGCAACTGCGTCGAACACCGTCGCAAGCATGCCTGTGCGTTGGTTGACAGCTATTTAATACAAACTGTCTCTCTTCGTGGGTGACCTAGTTGACATCCTCCCGGCGTGAAGGCGAGGTGTTAGCCTTACGGAATTACAAGGAGAAAGCCCCGCCCTTCACAGTAGTTGCCGAATCAAATCTTGCTCCGTACTAACCAAGCCGTTGAGTTCGCGCATTTCACGATCGTAGCGGATTTCGCGGTGACAGATCCAGTGAGAGAGCGAGGGAACGCCGCGCTAGCGGCGTTTCCGAGCGATGCCTCTCCGCGATAAGGCGTACTCACCGGTTATCCCGGTCAGATCCGAGGTGGACTCAGCCGTAGTCTGTCGAGAGAACGAATCTGCGGAAAATACGTGTTGAGATCAGCGGTGTCTCTGGAACTGTTTCAGCTGAAGCTAAGACGTTCGCTAACACCCACAGATTGTACAACGAGACCGCAAACAGAAAGTAGAACAGTCTCACCGAGAACGTTGGCGACGACGTTCTCGGGAGAAAATCACTGAGCTGGCGATATGACGTTTCGATCCCCCAGCGGCGGCGGAACGCCGCCGCGTACGCGTTCGCTGTCGATGAGTCTACGTCCAAACTCGTCACGAACCAGACGTGCTCATCTTCGCTTGTGCGGTGCGGAACCGCGAAGACCGTGACATCTACCGACGCCGTTGGGTTGCGCTTTCGCTGCATCGTGTACTCGTCAGCAACCGTCTCAGCGCCGGCGCTGAGACGGTCTTTCATTCCGCTACTTGGACGCGCACGCACGATGTAATCGACATTCTGCTGTTCTAACTCTGCGACGACGTGGACTTGGTAGAATCCACGATCGAGGTAGACGTGTCGAATGGAGACGTACTGTTTAGCTGCCTCGAGCAAGGAGCGAACGGCGTCGCGCTTGGCGCGAAAGCCGTTCGCGTCCATCGGGACCACCCCAAGGTCCATCGGGACCACCGCAAGCGTAAATCGCGTGCGAGGAGCGACGATACACAGTGTTGCGAAGCAAAACGCTTTGTTCGTTCCGAGATCTGGATACGTGGTTAGGACGTGATCAGTGTCGGCAGACCCGTAGAAGCGCCACTCGTGGAGATCGATGGCAACATCGACAAACGCGGGAAGTCGGCGCTGAGACCGGAGGACTTCGAATACGCGATCTCGGACGCCATCGAACTGGGCGGTGATAGCGTCTGGTGAGAGATTACGCAAGTGATACAGCAGTGATTTAGCGAGCGAATTTCGCGCCGTAACGGTGATATCGACGTGCTCGTCACGATCAAGTTGGAGCGTTTTCCCACCGGTATTTGCGAACTCCTGATCAAAAGCGATCCGAGAGAGGATTTCGTGGAAATCCTCTCTCGTGTACTTCCCACACGGTTTGACGCCGAATTCGAGTTCTGGAAACAGCACCGTCGACGCAGCACGGCAGACCTGTTTCGCCTCAGTTGTCTGGACCATCTGGTGACCAACACAGCCCAGCGTGAAGAGTCTCAGTCAGGTTCGGCAACTACTGTTCAGGGCGTGGATGAATCCGACACTCGGTGACAAAACCCACTGACCATAGCGCGTCCGATATTCCAACAAATACATATGATGGGTTTTCTAATTACAAATGTAATGGTCACGGTGGCTGTCACCGCGAATTTCCACAACCCATCCCTCTCGCGGCGAAAAGAGTGGCAACGCGCCTCTCGTCTCTACCGTGATACCAAACAGTTCTGTATTGACGGATGGGAGAACGGCGACTTCGGGAAATCCGTGACCACCGCCAGCATCGACAACGACCTCTACTCGGCCATCCAGAACCAAGCCATTCGGGAGGCGAAATCCGACCACAACAAGGACGGGGAGGTTCGCTACCGGGAGAGCCAACCGTTCGCCATCAACAACCAGAACTGGGAAATCGACACAACCGAGAACGGCACAGTCGTCGTCGGCTTCCCGTGTGTCTCCCAATGGTGGTACACACCGATAGCGGTGTACGACGACATTGCCGACCCCGTAGACCGGCTGGTGGAGGGTGACGCTGACAAGACCCGCCTACAGGTCTACCGTCGCGGCGACGACTGGTACTGTACGTTCAACGTGGAATACGACGCCGACACGTCGGGTGAGACGCCTATCGGTGTCGATATTGGCGAACGGCATATCCTTGCTGTGACAGCCTACGGCGAGGACGAGTCGATGCTCGTGTCGGGTGGTGAGGCGAAGTACGTTCGACGCAAATATCGTTCCCTACGCGACTCGCTCTCGGAAGCGGGTGCGCTTCGCGCACGCAACCGCGTGGGTGACAAAGAACAGCGTCGAATCAAAGACCTGAATCACAAACTCTCCCGTCGTCTCATCACGTTCGCGGACCAGTTCGAGAACCCCGTCATCCGGATAGAAGACCTCGAAGGTATCCGCGAGGACAGCTCGTGGTCGGGCGTTCACTCGTGGCACTTCCACCAACTTCAAGAGTTCATCACATACAAAGCCGAGCGGGCTGGTATTCGCGTCGAGAAGGTCGATGCGTACCATACCAGCCAGCGGTGTTCGGCGTGTGGTTCGATGGGAACCCGTGATGGCGACCACTTTTTGTGTTCGGAGTGCGGTCGAAGACGCCACGCCGACCTGAACGCTTCAGAGAACATCGCACAACGGGAGGGTGAACCATGTACGGCGTAGCAGTTCGGCTGACGCGAACCGTACTACCTCGCTGGTTGAATAGCCAGCTGTCTTCGACGCCCGCAGATTGCGGGGAGGAAGGCCCTATTGACAGGGCTACACGCGCTGAAAAGCACACCGTTGGTCACAACTCGGTGGCGACCGTTGACGGCCCACGCGAAAGCGTACTTGAGGCCCGAGGAAACGCGCAACCTGAATATCCCCTTCGGGGAATCCTCGCCTTTAGGGCGGGGAGGATGTCAAAACTTCCATAAACGCACGAAGAAGTTCCGCCGAAACCTATGAATACATCGTATACATAGCAAACAGCATGCCAACCATCTCCACTCGGGTCCCCGAGGACCTCGAAGCGGAACTCGAGGCGTACCTCGAATCGGAACGCCTCGACCGGAGCACGGCGGTCCGGAAGCTCCTCAGCGAGGGGCTCGAAGCGTGGCGCACCGAGCGCGCGCTCGAACGGTTCGCCGACGGTGAGGTGTCGCTCACGAAGGCCGCGGACCTCGCCGGGGTCTCCGTCTGGGAGTTCGCCGACCTCGTCGCAGACGCCGACGACGTGTGGGTCTCGACAGATCACCTCGAAGCCGACCTCGACGAGCTGTGAGCTGGGTTTTCGACGCGACGCCGCTGATCTACCTCGCGAAGGCGGAGCGGCTGGACGCCATCGAGACGCTGGACGAGCCGCGAGTCGTCCCGGATGCCGTCTACCGCGAGGTCGTGACGGCCGGCGTCGAGCAGGGGTACGACGACGCGCGTCGGATCGAGCGCGCCGCGGAGGACGGCCTCGTCGACGTCGTCGCGGTCGACACCGACGACTCGCCGGTCGCGACGCGGCTCGCGCGGCATCCGGGGTTGAGCGACGCCGACGTCGCGGTGCTCGCCTGTGCGAAGGCCCGCGACGCGATCGCCGTGATGGACGAGTCCGCCGGGCGCTCCGCGGCCGAGGTGGAGGACGTCGAGACGCGCGGGACCGCGTACCTCGTCCTCTCAGCTGTGAAAGACGGCGCGCTGTCGACTGCGGAGGGCCGTGACGCCATCGACGCGATGATCGATCACGGCTGGTACGTGGCGCCGGACGCGTACACGAGGATCGTCGGGAAGCTGGAGTCGTTCGAGTAACGACTATGAGGGCTCGTGAGTGAGACACCGATATGGCATCATCGCTCCCGCTATCAGAGGAGGAAAAAGAACAGATGCAGCGTGGTCGAGTCAGTTCCGGGGTCGCGACCGACGAAGCGGATATCGACGAGATACTCTACGGGTAAACTACCCTACCCTACTTCGCTCACCCCATACGGGGTTCACTCGTTGAGGGGAGGGCTTTGATGTGGACTCCCGGCAATCAGTCGCCAGCAATAGGCTGGTGACTCTCACCGTTCAACGTCCCACCATTCACACGCACGTCTACTTGTGCGTCTCCGCTCCCCGACTTGGGCGAGGAACGGAGTTTGTGTTGTCGCTTTCGGGCGTACCGCACGCCAATATTCTTTGCGGCGTTGTAATCCGCGTTCACTTCATACCCACACTTCTGGCACTCGAAGTGTTCGCCGTGGCGGTTGCCGTCGTGCGTGAACCCACAGTCTGTCCGAGAACAGCGTTGGGATGTGTGGTCCGGCTCAACCTGCTCCACGGAGACTCCCTGTTCAGGGGCTTTGTAGGAGACGTACTCAAACAGGCGTCGGAACGCCCAGACGTGGTGCCACTTCGCGTGTGGAAGCCGCTCTCGAATGTCGCTCAAGTCCTCGAACGCGATTACATCGCAGTCGTGTTCGACGGCTTCCGAGACGAGTTCGTTGGCGATCGTGTGGATGTACTGTTTGCGCCACGCTTCTTCACGCTTTCCGAGGCGAAGCAGGGCCTTGTGTGCGGCCTGCGTGCCGCGCCGTTGCATCTCGCCACGTCGCTTCTCGAACTCACGACACCAGTGGTCGTAGTCGTCCCCCTGCCAAAACGTGCCGGTTGAGGACACAGCGAGGCTGTTGACGCCGAGGTCGATACCGAGGACCGTTTGCTCGGAGTGCCCGG
>Ga0209917_1001291_pt1 | contig 10115 bp, 13 predicted proteins | sample SalPon2_C_H2O_MG_FD_185710 | JGI IMG/M metagenome (GOLD analysis project Ga0209917, IMG submission 185710) | Salt pond water microbial communities from South San Francisco under conditions of wetland restoration - Salt Pond MetaG R2_C_H2O_MG... | ecosystem: Environmental > Aquatic > Non-marine...
GTCGATGAGTCGAGCGACCTGTTCGACAGCGACATTCTCGGCGGCGCGGAAGCCGCCCGCGACGTGTTGGGGTCCGACCCGGTCGCCGAAGGCCGCGACCCGTTCCGTCTCTGAGTCGGCGGCTTTTTCTCTTCTGGAGTCGGGGTCTACCCGTCTCTACCCTGGGGGTTGCGGCCGGAGAAAGTGGGTGTAGACCGGGTTAGTCCGCGCTATACGCCGCTTCGGTGTGTTCGGCGGCCGCGACGAGTGAGGTGAGCGCCGGCGACCCGGCGTCGGTCGACAGGTGGTGTATCGCTCGGCGCGATTCGTCGATCGCTCGCGATCTCGAGCTCGTGTCGTCGATCACATCGCGCATGGAGCCGGCGTCTTCGAGCTCGACCATCGTGGCGGCGAGCATCCGGTAGCACTCACGGACGTCGGCGGCGGTCGCGTCGCCGGCGTCGAGCGCGTCGGCGAGCTGCTCCAGCTCGTCGGCGAGGTCGTCCGTCGCGTCGCGCAGCGCGTCGGTGTGTGTTCTCTGGTTCATGCTGTCACCTCCACGGCGTGGCGCACGGTGGCGTCGTCGTATCGTCCTTCGAGCACGTCGCGAGCGTCGAAGCTGGTAGTCGGTGCGTCTTTGTGGTCGGCGTCGGTAGTGTCGTTCGCTCTCATGGTTCGAGAGCACGGTCGGCGGGTGTCCTACCACCCGGCGGCCTCTCCGTCAGAGGCACCCCTTCCCGTGCTTGACCGATACTGTATTCTCCAGTCACTTCAAGGTGCGCACTTTCTATAGCTTTCTCTCAATTGCGCACAATATGGATTATTTATACCGGCCGGCACTATGTGCACTTGTGACCCCGAACATCGTCGGCTACGCCCGCGTCTCGACGGCCGATCAGTCGCTCGAACGCCAGTTGACCGGGATATACGACTACGTCGAGCAGACCTTCGACGCCGACCGTGCTGACGTGCACATCTACCGCGACAAGTCGACCGGCACCTCTGTCGAGCGCTCCGGCTACCAGGACATGATGTCCGTCGTCGACGACGGCGACATCGACGCGATCGTCGTCTTCGAGGTGTCGCGTGTCGCTCGGAGCATCCGCGATCTCTCTCGAACCGCCGACCGTGTTCGCGACGCCGACGCCGAGCTGCACGTCGTGTCTGAAGGCTTCGTCGTCGACGCCGACGAGAGCGACCCGTACCAGCGGGCGCTCTTCCAGATGCTCGGCGTGTTCGCCGAGCTCGAAGCCAACATTCGACAGAAGAACGTCGCCGAAGGGATCGCCGCCCGGCGGGCGAACGGCGACTACCACCACGGCCGGCCGCCGCTCGGCTTCGAGAAAGACGACGGGCGGCTTCTGGAGGGACCGGAGTACCACCGCGTCGTGAGCGTGCTCGAAGACGTGGCGAAAGGTGAGCTCTCGAAGCGCCAGGCGTCGAAGGAACTCGACACGTCGCGGCGGACCGTACAGCGCGCGATCGAAGAGCGCGCCGACCTGTACGGGTTGTGAGCAGATACTCACTTTCTAGCAAATTCTTGCTAGAGTTCGGCCCCTGCGTGTTGCGACCGTTCGTGAGTCCCTAAGTGGCGGTCGCACGTCACTCTGCTCCATGTCGACGCCTGAACTCGGCCAACACGTACGCGACGAGCGACAGCAGCGATCCGCCGACAGCGCCGAACCGCTGTACTCGTACGATATGACGCTTCAGACACGCGGCGGCTCGGTCATGGTGACGATCCCGGCCGCCGCCCGAAAGCTGTACGACGTCGACGGCGACGGCACCCAGCGCGTCGAGCTGCACCAGGGCGGCCTCTGGATACCGCTCGACGAGTGAGCCTCTTAGTCGTGGCGTGACGCTCGCAACACACGCAGCGCCTTCCGACGCTTCTCTTCGTCGCCATTTCCACGCTCGTAGAGCCCGAGCCGGTCCGGGTGGACACCGCGGCCGCCGGTGAAGCGAGGGATGTCTTCGCCTTGTTCTCGAAGTGCGCCTACCGCCTTCCAGAACGCCTCTCCCGACGGCGCCGACTGTGAGCACTTCGTGATGATCCGTCGCTCTCGCGCGATCAGCTTCAGCGCACCGCCACCCTTCTTTCCTTCTTTCAGGTCGACGAACTTCTCGCGGTCGGCGTAGCAACTGGTGCCGCTCGACGAGCTCCGCCACGGTGGATCGAAGCGGATCGCACTGCCGGCGCCCCTCGTGTCCGTGCTGGCGGTCACGTCGGCGATCTCGGATGCGAGACTGGCGACGTTGATGTCGTCAATCGCGGCGCGTATCACGTCGAAGTCGTCTGTAGTTTCGAGATCGTCCGGCACGTCGACATCGTCAATCTGCCGCTGCGTCGCTTCACGTTCGACTTCTTCGGCCCGCAGGTCGTCGAGACGCGCGTCAAGCGCGTCTTCCCACCCGTCGCCGTCAGCGGCGTAGTCCGGCCACAGTGTCGCCACAACGTCGCCCACGGCGTCTGTGTGGTCGTCGGTGAAGTCGGAGGCCCATTCTATCGCGGCGTCTCTCTCGGCGTCTGTGAGCGCCTCCAGGGCGACGTACTCGTACGTCACGTCCGACGTGTCGACTGGCGTCACGACACCGGCGAGCGACGAGTGTACCGACATCGGCGCTTTGTACAGCCGGTTCTTGTTGTTGAGCAGATCCGGCTCGAACGTACCGGCCACGTCGACGGCGTCGTTCACGTCGGCTCGTAGCTCGTCGAGCCACTCGTTCATACGGTCGGTGAGGTCTTCGAAGAGGCGGCGGCGGGCGTCCGGGTCGTACCGCTCGGCAATCGGCGCCGTGCACGTCGGCGCGACCATGACGTACGCGCCGCCGACGCTATCGAGCGCGAAGACGTGCTCGCGACCGCCGGCGAGGTTCGCGAAGCCGTCGATGTACTGCCGGAGCGCTTCTTCGACGCTCTCGCGCGGGATGTCGCCGGCTGGGCGGCGTTCCTTTACCTCGTCGGCGAGGTCGATGTCGGCGAACGGCGCGTACGCGGTGAGATCGTCGTATCCGGGCGTCGGTCTGTCGCCGAACCATTCACGGCCGTCGTCACCCCATGCGTACGGCGTCCAGGCGTCCAGATACCACCGCTGCGGCGCGTAGCTGATGGTCGTGTACACGACCCGGTCGAGATCGTCGCGCATACCTGGGAACTCCCGACCGAGCGCCCACGGCCGGCCGCGCCCGTCGAAGTCGTCGCTCTCCGGCGGCATACTCCGGTACCACCCGACAAAGTCCGCGTTCCCGATCGACATACTACCGTCGTCAAGCGCACCGAGCTCGTCGTACACGTCGGCGACGCGATCGTAGTGAGCTGCGAAGTCGGCGGATGCCGGCTCGTTGTGTGTTGTCTCCGGCGGGTCCGCGACCACGTCTTCAGCAACGGCGCGGACCGTGTCGTCGTCGACGTCGGTCGGTACATCCGTCGCGTACGCGAAGAGTTCGAGCGCATTCGGCTCCTTCTCTCGGTGCTCGTTGTACGCAGCTTCGAGCGCGTCACGAACGGCGTCGGTCATGCCGGCACCTCCGAGAGCCGCAGCGACTCAACGGGCGGGGCCGTCGGGCCGTTGAAGAAGCCGTCGACGATCGTCAGCTCGTCGGCCGCTCGTGTGACACCGACGTACCAAACACGGTGCTCTTCGGCCGCAGCGTCGGCGTCGCGCTCGTACTGCTCGGTGATCCGGCCCGTGGCTTCCGCGAAGAGGTACACGTTCGACGCTTCAAGGCCCTTTGCGGTGTGTATCGTGCCGATCTTCACATCGTCGGTCGTAAGGCTGTCCGGGCTCTCCAGGGCGGCCGTGAGCGCGTCGCGTTTCCAGTCGGCGAGGTCAAGCGCTTCGACGACGTCGAGCGGCCCCCTGTGGTTCTCGAACACTTCATGCACGCGCCCGGCGTCCGTCGTGCCGTGACCCGGCCCGCGGACCTTCCCGTTGAGCAACCCATCGGGCATATTCGACGTGACCTTCCAGACGAGCTCCGTGCTGAAGCTGTCGGCCGTCGTGAAGTCGCGCAGGAACGCCAGTATAGAGCGCATTTCTCCGTAGTCCCACAACGAAGCCCGTGACCCCAGGATGTCGAAGGGAATACCCCCGGACTGAAGCGCCCGAGACACCCTTCGAAGTTGGCTATTCGTGCGTGTGAGCAGCATTACCGACGGTTCACCGCCCGTGTCGCCGGCGCGCTCGTGGCTGTCGAGTACGGCGTCGGCGAGTCGCTCGGGCTCCGTGATAGTTGCACTTCGCAGCGCACCGTCATCGGATCGGCCACGGAAGCCGCGCGGGTCCGTGTCCGGGTGTGTGTTGAGTATCCGCACTGCCGCGTCGGCGACCGGCTTCGGACAGCGGTAGGACTCTTTGAGATCGATGTCTTCGTCGGTATCTGTCTCTTCGAAGTACAGCGGCGAGCCGCCGCGGAAGCTGTATATTGACTGCTCCGGATCGCCGGCCAACACGATCTCGTCGACCGACCCGCTGTCGCGCCACTGTTTGTACAGTCGGTATTCGGCCGGCGTGAAGTCCTGAAACTCGTCGATAAGCAACAGCGAGACGTCCGGCGTCACGCCCTGGTGGTAGGCGTAGTGTACATAGTCGCAGAACTGGAAGACACGGTTCTCGTACTGCTCTCGCTTCCACTCGTCCCACGCTTCAATCAGCGCCGGTATTCTCGACGACGGGATCGGCGTCGAGATCGGAGCGTCCCAGTGCTTCTCCGGCGGCTTACACGTCTGATTTAGGAAGTCGTACACGGCGAAGAACTTGTTTCCGACCGGTGTGTGTTCTTTCTCGCCGGAGAGAAGCTTCTTCGTGTCATTCGCGTCGGCGTCGTAGGCCATCCCGTGCACGTCGCAGAACTCGGCGAACGGGTCCGTATCGCCGTCGCCGAACGAACCTTGCACGATCACCGGGTCGATGTCGCGGTCGTCGTCAAACTCCACGAGGTCTTCGCGAAGCAACAGCGAGAGCGTGAGACTGTGGAACGTACGCGCGACGCTGTCCGGGTCGATCGTGTCGTCGCTTTCGAGCGACGGGAAGACTTCTCTTACCGTCTCGACGGCGTCTCTTGTGCCGGCTCTCGTGAAGGTGATCCACTTCACACCGCCGGCGCCGAGTCCGGTCTGTTTTCGCTCTTCGAGCCGCTGTCGGAGCGTGTAGGTCTTCCCGGTACCGGGCGCACCGTCGATCCGCGTGACCGTAGTCATGGCTCCACCTCGTCAGTATTGTCACCGGCCGGTGGCGCGACTTCGTCGGCGTTGATACCGAGCTCTCTCGGGTCAAATGGGAACAGTCGGGTCCGGCGGTCGAAGACGCCGCTCCAGGTGCGGCGCACACTGGAGTCGTACAGCGCACCGTGTGCAATGAGGTCTTTTGTGAGCTGTCCTTTGTATTCCAGTTGTTTCCCGATCGCTTCGAGCTTATCAGCGTAGAAGCGGCTCTGTACCCACAAAACCGGCCCATCGGCTGGGGCACCGGCGAAGCCCGCTTCGTTGTCGCCGTCATACCAAGCACCGCTCGGGTCGTTCGGTATCTGCTCCAACTCGTCGAGCGGGCGGACGGCGTCGGCGACTTTGTTCACGAACCTGTCGGCGACCGCGTCACGGCCCGTCTCGTCAACGACCGTCACGACTTCACTATGATCGTCCCACCAGTCGCGGATCGTTTCCCAGTCTTCGGGCTCGATCTCTTCGAGCTGGTAGAAGTAATTCGCGAGCTTTTGTTGAAGCGCCGCGGCACCGCCACCGACCATTTCGGCGGCGGTAAACTCCAACTCCGCCGTCTTTCCGGCGTATGTGAGTTCTACGACCCACGTCGTCTCTTCGCCAGCATGGATCTCGACGGGTGTGTGTGTGCCGTCGATGATCTCGCGGACGTGCTCGGCTTGAAATGCGAGCTCTTCTTCTTCCGCGACTTCGATGAACTCATCGAACGTCTGGCGAAGTGACGTACCGACTTCGTCGGCGTCTAAACCGTCAATACCGCCGACACTGTCTTTGACGTTGTTGATGAACTCCCCGCGGTTCGTCCGGCCGCGGTGTGACCCGCGCGTCACTTCGGCGTAGTCGCCCTTCGCGAGCACCGCACCGTCGTACACGGCTCGTAGCCGAAGCTGTCCGCCACCGATCGGCTCGAACCCGAGTTCGACACCGCCGGCAATGTCGACGAGCTGCTCGCCGACGTTATCGGCCGGGTTGCTCATGCCGACCACCTCTGCCCGGGCTTCCCGGGGTCAATAGACCCTACGCGCGCGCGACCCCCCTCCCCCCCCTCGATCTTGGGGGGGAGGGGTGCAAACACCCCAGGAAGCCCAGGAAGCCCAGGATGACCCGGCGCTGTATTGCGGTTTTCTTCTTCCCACCCTTTTCTGGCACCCCGGGATCTCCCCGGGAAGTTGAGGGGGAACTGTGCCGCCACGTGCGCGGTACAAAGCCGACTCATTGCCGACCACCTGCGAGGAGCCACGCTTCGACGTCGTCTCGAAGCGCCGCCGGGTCGGTCGTGAGTCCGTTGTGTCCGTGCGCCCAGCCTAAGACGGTCGGCGCCGTCGGGTTCGGGTGCCGCTTGACGAATTGCCGAAGAACGACCGCGTCGACGTTCAACTCAGCCGCTAGTTGGTAGGTATCAGGTGCCGGTGTGTCGTCTTCGCGAACGTCGACGCTCATCGCTCCACCTCGCGAAGCGCGGCTTCGACAGTGATCTTCTCGTCGATCTCGCCGGCGCGCCACTTCTGCCGGGCCCGGTTCACGAAGCCGCGACTGAATGGGATGTGGTCGGCCGTCTCACGAAGCGATAAGCCGTCGTCGTCGCTCCAGGGCTTCGACAGTAACACCGCCCAGCGCGCGGCTTCGTCGGCGTCGCGCTCGTCGAGATCGGGAAGGTCGGGGTGGAGGCCCGGCTCGGGTTCGTCGTCGAGCGCGTCGGCGTCGTGGATCCACTCGAAGGGTGTGTTATTCGCGACAGCCGTGATACCGAGCTCTTCGAGCGGCTCCAGGGTCGTCGACATGTGTTCGCCGCACGACGCGCACTTCTTCGGCGGATCGCGTTGGTTCTCGCGTTTTGACATCGCTGTTTTCGTTGTGACGCAGATTGAACCGCAATTCACACAGCGCGGCATCGTCGTCGGGTCCGTCGTCGACGGCTTCCGCTCCGCGTAGTGGAGCGCCTCTTCAAAATTGTCGAACTCACGGCCGGCTTCGCGGGACATCGTCTCGACGAAGTCGTCGGGGACGATCGGGTGACTCTCCGGGTCGACCGTGTCGTCGTCGGTGTCGGGAAGCGTCGGGCCGAAGCGACGCTCCGACTTCGCCACGGCGATCACCGTTCCTCCGTGGCGCTCTCATAGTCTCGCAGCACGGTCTGGACGATGCCGGCGTCGGTGTCGGTGACGATGATCAAGTCGCCGACGCGCCACCCGGCGGCGTTCGTGACACGCTCGTCGGTGCGTGTCGCGCGCCGGAGCAGCTCGCGAATACGGTCGGCGGGGTTCGGTTCGTTCGGGTCGGCTCGCTGGAGCCACCGAAGTTTTGCTTCGTTCGAAACGTCGATTTGGGTCGTGTTGGGGTGTGTCGTTGACATCTGCCGGGTTTTCGCACGTCCCCGGCGACAGTAGCAAAAGCCAAGTACGCGGACATCATTTGTCCACATGGCTTTACCGCCGCCGAGAACACCCATTTCACCACGTTCGCCGCCACCCTGTCAAAGTGAAGCGGCGCGTGGTGTGCTGTTCATCAGCTCGTGAGTGACGTCTGTACCCTCTCTTCGTACCCGACTATTACGCGGCCGCTGTCATAACCGTTTCGGCACCTGTATTTCACGTCGAAACGTGCTTTAACCCGCTAAAACCGCGGTGTGAAGGTTTATGCGGCTGGAACTGTAAGGTTGGGATGTAATGGGTGATAAGACCACCTTCGCCGTTCAGGTCGACAAGTCTTCGGAGCTGTACGAGGACTTCGAGGCGTACAAAGACCGCCGCGGGTTCACGTCGCGGAGTGAGACGCTCCGGCACCTCATGCGGCAGGAGTTTGACGACGAAGACGAGCCGGTCGGCGTCGCCGCCGCCGTCTCGAAGATCGCGGGCGAGCAGTTGACCGAGCAGCTCGGTGTGCTCTCGCGATACATCATCGTGATGGCGGTGTCGCTCATGGCGATAGAGGTCGGCGTTCCAGGCGGGCCGCTGTGGTACGTGCCGGTGGTTCTCTTCGGGTTTCTGACGTTCACCACCGTGCTCGGAGTCGCGGTCGGCTTCGCCGATGTGCTCGACGTGAGAGCCGGGCAGTCGGCCGGTGCGACGAGTGACGCGCCCGACGAGGTGGAAGCGTGAGCGCGTACGACGAGCCGTCACAGGGCCACAGAGACGCGCTTTCGATGCTCTCGGAAGCGCGGTCGCGGGTGTTAGACTACCTGCGGCGGCTCCAGGCAGACAACGGATCGGAAGGGATCCACCCGAACCTTGTCGCGGCTGATCAGACTCCAACACCTCACAGCGTGGCGACGGCGGCGCTCGCCGATTACCTGATACAACTCCGGCCGTACCGGGACAGCTCGTCGTCGTGGTCGCGTGACTTCGGTCGCGTGATGCTGCCACAGACACACGAGAAGTCGGTGCGCGCGTTCGGCCGCTCGGGCGGCGACGTCTACACACTTCGCGGCTCCGCAGAACACGAGTTGTCGTCGTTGTCGGACGTGATCAACATGGCCGGATATAGCGTCGTTTACGAGCGAAAGACGTCGCCGACATACGCGACAGACCCGAAGATCCCGCAATCTCTTGACGTCGAGGAGGAGTACGAGACGATGGTTCACCAGTTCGTGTTGACGACTGAGCAGCTGCGCGCGTTGTTCGAGACGGCCGACGACGTCGCCGCAGACATGGGCTTCCTCGCCGAGATCTCGGCGACGGCGAACGAAGACACGGAGGGCTTTTGATGGCGTCGTCGGGTGAGACACCACCGCCGGCGCTTCGGTCACTCCCGGCGAGCCACTACACGGCGCGGATAATCAAACAGAAGGTGTGGCGGCAGTGTAACGTGAAGAATCAGCACTTCATGGGCGTGGTGGTCGGGCGCGAAGGAACCGGGAAGTCGTACACGGCGCTCAAGATCGCGTCGGGCGTCGACCCGTCGTTCACCGCCGATCGTGTGTTCTTCGACCCGTCGCGCCTGCTCGAAGTGCTCCGCGACGACGAATACGGACCCGGAACGGCGGTCGTGATCGACGAAGCCGGCGTCGGGCTCGGAAACCGGACGTGGTACGAGAAAGATCAGATCCTCTTGAACCAGGCACTCCAGACGGCACGCGACGACAACATGGCCGTGTTGTTCACACTTCCGCGACTGAGCGAGCTCGACAGTCAGACGATCGGCCGGCTGCACTCGTACATCGAACAGACAGAAGTGCGGCCGCAGGAGGGCTACGCAAAGGCTCGGTGGCTGAACATCAAGCCGAGCCGCGACGAGAGCGGTCAAATCTACAAGAAGTATCCACGGCTTCGAGACAACGGACAGAAGGTGAAGGTGAAGCGTGTGCGCTTCACGCCGCCGCCCGAGCGGCTCGTCGAGCGGTACGAAGAGCGAAAGGCCGAGTTCAAAGACGAGCTGTATGCCGACGCGATAGGCGCGGCCGAAGACGACGAAGACGCCGACGAGACGACGCCGAAAGACATCGCACAAGACATCGCCGACGAAGGTATCGGCGAGTACGTGTCACGGCACGGGTCGACGAAGCAGCCGTATATAAACAAAGACTTGATCCGCGTCGAGAAAGATTTGAGCCATTCGGACGCCTCAGCGGTTAAGACGTTCCTGGAGAAGAGTTTCAGCAAAGAACAGCTGGAGGGGTCGATATAGCAGACACAGACGGGGCTATGACACCACTCATACATACAGTTCACACGATAATCGCGGGGCGAACCGAAACCGACTCAGTCAGAGGGAGATCTCTCAGTACAGCCGACGACACTGCCGTTCGTGGGTATATGAGTAGCCTGAGTCGAGAGGTAACAGCATGAGCACCGTAGACGACAGTTGGACAGCCGAGTTAGACGATCTCGTCGACGGCGAGCGGTACGACAGCGACGTGATCGGAGCGACAACGTACGAAACGACCTGGAGAGGCTACAAGATCGTCGCCGACGTGCAGTAC
>Ga0209917_1001293_pt1 | contig 10110 bp, 9 predicted proteins | sample SalPon2_C_H2O_MG_FD_185710 | JGI IMG/M metagenome (GOLD analysis project Ga0209917, IMG submission 185710) | Salt pond water microbial communities from South San Francisco under conditions of wetland restoration - Salt Pond MetaG R2_C_H2O_MG... | ecosystem: Environmental > Aquatic > Non-marine...
ATCCCGCACGCAGCGATAGTATCGATCTCGGCGACGATTTCGCGTTGCTTGAGGTGACCGTCACGCCTGAGAGCCGACTGGCTGGCCGGACTGTTGCCGATATCAAGACCGACCAGCTCTCGGTCGTCGGCTACTGGGTTGACGGCGAGTTCGTCGGCGCGCCCGCCGGCGGGACAGTCGTCGACCCCGAAACCGTTCTCCTACTGGCTGGCCCGAAAGAGCCCCTAGCGGAGTTGGAAGCCGATTCCTGCCGCCTTGATCCCGATCCCACGGTCTTGCTGGCCGGCTACGGGATCGTCGGCTCGACGGTCAGCGACGAACTAACTGCCGCCGGGATCGAGTGCCGCGTCATCGACATGGTTGATGGCTCCGACATTGACATCGTCGGCGATGCGACGACACCCGAAACGCTACAGCGGGCCGGTCTGGACGACACAGCCGCATTCGTCGTCGCGCTCGATGACGACGATGCGACCGTGCTCTCAATTCTCGCGGCTGATGAATCATCGGTGTCGGCCGACGTGATCGCCCGCATGAACGACTCTGCCAACGAGACCAATATCCGGCGCGCCGGCGCGGACTACGTGTTGGGCGTGCCGACGATCAGCGGCCGCCTCCTCGTCAGCGAAGTCCTCCAAGAGCCGGTCGTCGGCGTCGACCGTCAGATCCGGACGGTTCGCATCGATGGAAGCCGGTTCGCCGGCCAACGAATCGAGGAGACCGCGTTGCCGGCGGCCGACTGTGTCATCGTCGCCGTCGAACGCGACGGGGCGTTCCTGACCGATCTCACAGGGGTCTTCGAGATACATGGCGATGACCAACTGATTGTCGTCGGATCAGACGACGCTATTGGGAACCTTGGCTAGCTCCACTAGACTCATCCTCTCACCTGTCGGTAACCGGGTTACGGCAGCCTCGAATGCGGTTTAGTGGGACTCCGAGAAACTGAGGGGTGCTTCATGACAGATGATACCGTTTCGGTTGGTCTCGACCGCCAGCCAACAGAGGAGATCGAAGCAACAGTAGCGAGCATCAAGAAAATGCTGAAGATCGGGGCCGTCTTCGCGGCGATTGGCTACCTCCTGACCGGCAGCGCGTTGGTCTTCGAATTGACGCAGTTCCACCCGCTGTTGGAGGAGTTCTTCAGCACCTACACCCAGACCAGCCTCGCCGGCGGCGGGCCGGAGCGGGCTGGTGCCGTCAACGGTGCGCTGACGGCGATCCACAAGTGGCCCTCGACGCTGCTGTGGCTGAAACTCGGCGGTATCGCACACATCCTGTTGGGTATCTTCATCGCGCTGGCAGCCATCGTCCGCGCGCTGGCGTTGATGCCACACCGACTCTCCTACGAGATGGAACGAACGCAGGGCTAACGACCAGCGTTCGGCAGTCGCCGGGAACGCACTACACTCCGTCGGTTCCGGGCATCACACTCCACTTCACTTCACCCCAGACATACCCCGTTCTCCTCGGCTGGCACCCCAACCACACCCTTACCAGAATCTACGACTTGCTGTAGGGATCGTCGCTCGGGCACGACGAGATCCCACCCGCGGGACTCTTTTTCGACAACAGTACCAAACAACGGTATGGCAACAGCAACCGTCACGACACCCGATACTGAAACAACGTGTGGGTACTGTGAATCGCGGATCTTTGCACACGATCCGATCTGCGTGCGTGACTGCACCGACGACTGTGGCTCGCCGAGCTATTTCTGTAACCACGCCTGTCTCGCGGCCCACATCGATGAGGCTGGACTGACCACCGGTGACGCCTGCGAGTGGTCGCCGGACGGCAGCGACTGTTGCTGATCGGTGTTTCCAATCAGCAGCGGGTTACCTCCACGAAACCCGGTTTCAGCGGACTTACTCGCAGTTTAACTGGATGGCCGACGCGCACTCGGCTATGAGCCAGATTGTCGTCTCCACCGGTCACCGACCCGAGGTGGGTGCCGATGACTGACGCCCCATCGGCGACCGACCCAGCCGTGAAATCGAAACCCGCCCGGATGCTGAACGACGCACTCCCGAAAAAAGTCCGACAAAACCGCCTGCTGAAGTTCGGCCTCGCCATCGCGGGTGTAATCGGGCTGATCGCGCTGACGGGTCTCTACACGATCATCCAGACCAGTACCGTCCTTTCGGCGGGCGATCACGCGATTGTCGTCCGTAACATCCTGCTGATCATCGGCGTCGCCATCGTCGGCCTCGCGGCGGTCGGAGTCGGTATCGCCCGCCCGACGATCAAAGAGATCGTTCGGCTGGAGGAGTCTGCCGAGCGGATCGAAGCCGGCGATCTCGATGTCGAGTTGGCGGCTCCAACTGACGACGAGATCGGTCACCTCTACGACTCCTTCGACAGCATGCGAGCAACGCTCAAGCAGCGACTCGACGAACTCGAAACCCAGCGCGAACAGGCCGCCGACGCCAAAGCCGAAAGCGAGGCACTGGCAACTCACCTCGAAACCCGCGCCGAGGATTTCGCCGCGAAGATGGACGCCGCCGCCGACGGCGACCTCACCGTCAGGCTGGAAACCGACCCTGATGATCCCGAAGCCCTCGAATCGATCGCCACGAAGTTCAACCGGACGCTGGACTCGTTGGAAACGACGATTTCGGACGTGGAAGCCTTCGCCGACAGCGTCGGTGAAGCCGGCGAGACCGTCACTGCCAGCGCGTCGGAGGTCGCCACCGCGGCCGCCGAGACCAGCGAATCCGTCGACGAGATCTCCGCAGGCGCGGAAACCCAACACGAGCAACTCGCCGAGATCGCCGGCGAAATGGAGACGATGTCGGCGACGACGGAGGAAGTCGCCTCGACGACCGACGAGGTCGCCGCCACCTCCGGGGAGGCCGCCGACCTCAGCAAGGACGGCCGGGAAGCCGCCCAGGACGCCGTCGAAGACCTCCATCAGATTGAGGAGCGCGCCTACGAAACCGCCGAAGCGGTCGAACACCTCGAATCCGGGATGGAGGAGGTTGGGACGATCCTCGAAACCATCAGCGAAATCGCCGACCAGACGAACCTGCTCGCGTTGAATGCCTCCATCGAGGCTGCCCGCGCCGGCGAGGAGGGCGACGGGTTCGCCGTCGTCGCCGAGGAGGTCAAAACGCTCGCCGAGGAGACCAGCGAGGCCGCCGGCGAGATTGAGGCCCTGATCGACGACCTGCGAAACCGCACCGACGAGAGCGTTAACGAGATGGGAACCATCTGCCAAGAAATCACCAACGGCGTCGCCACCGTCGAATCCGCCGAGGACGCACTGGAGACGATCGACCAGCGGATTCAGGAGGCCAACGACGGCGTCCAAGAGATCGCGGACGCGATGGACGCCCAAGCGACCTCCGTCAGCGACGTGACCGCCGCCGTCGAGGATCTGGAGTCGATCAGCGAACGCACCGCGAACAACGCCGGCACCGTCGCCGCCGCGGCCGAAGAGCAGGCCGCTTCGCTCAACGGTGTGACTGGTGAGATAGAGGCCCTCAACGACCAGACTACCCAACTCTGTGCCTCTTTACAGGAGTTCACAACGGCGGATGGCAGCGAGTTGAATGATCTTGCAACGGTCGTTGACACTGACGCCACGACGATGGCTGACACCGACACGGCGGAGAAACCAGCTGAGACATCGTCGACAGCCAACAGGACGGCGACGGCCGACGGTGGCACCGACATCGGCGACACCGGAGACGGAACCGCTGAATCGACCACCATGACCGAGTTCGACTTCGGGTCGACATGAGCCGCTATGCCCTGCTGTTGAGTGCGGGGCCTGATCGCGCTGGCAGCGCGCTCAACGCCATCGAGTACGCCCTGCGGCTCGATGCAGGCGGCCATACGGTTGACATATATCTCGACGGTGCGGCGACGAAATGGCCCGTGGAGTCAACGCGCCGCTCCGGGCATCCATTCACCGAAGGATTCAGTGAGGCCCGTGAGCGTGGCCTCGTTGTCGGCGCGTGTGCGTTCTGTGCCAACGCCTTTGGGGCGACCGAGGGCTGTGAAGACGCCGGGATCGATCTCTTGGGGGTCGCCGGAGAGGAACACGGTCCAGATGTGGCCGCGATCGTCGATGACGGCTACGAACTCATGACTGTCGGCTAACACAGCCCAGTCTGTTGTCGAACAGCTTCTGTGTGTCGGGTGGTAGACCGGGACAGAGTATTTGAGGGATGGGTGTGCAGTATCCGGTATCTGTTCGCTCACCGCATGACCGATCCCTCACCACCCCCGGAGCCGTCCGCCGAGGCCGCCAGCGACAGGATTGGGAAGGCGGTTCTGGCGGCCATCGAGCGGTTGGCCGTCGTTGTCGACGAAGACGGTGAGATCATCACATTGACCGAAGCGTTGGCGACACGATTCGAAACCGAGACCGACGAACTCGTTGGCCAGCCTGTGTCAACCCTGTTCGACGGCGAGTCGTTCCCGACACCGCCAGCGACCGAACCCCGGACACTGACACCTGCTGACGGCGCGGTCGCTGTCGAGGTTCGGAGCCGCCGGCTGCCGGAGCCGGACGGGACGCAACCGCTGATTGGGTTGTTCATCACGCCCGCGGCGGACGACGACACCGACGCTCTCGATACGGTCGGCGATCGGTTTCGCCAACTGTTCGAGTCGGTTAACGACGCGATTCTCGTCGTCGACACCGACGACAACCGGATCACCGAGTGCAACGCTCGCGCCTGCGAGCTGCTGGGATACAGCCGCGAGGAGCTGCTTTCGATGGAACCGCGTGAGATCCATCCCCACGACTACGAGGCGTTCACCGACTTTGTTGCCGACGTGACCGAACACGGCCAGGGGTGGACGGACGACCTCTCCTGTTACACCGGTGACGACGAGGTGATCCCTGCGGAGATCTCGGCGACCGTTGTCACGCTTGACGGCACCGAACAGCTGCTGGCAAGTATCCGCGATATCTCTACCCGAGTTGAACAGGCGGAACTGCTAGGCCGTCAGTCGGCGGCGATGCAGGCCGCCACCGACGGGATCGCTATCTACGACGATCGAACGGTGAGCTACGCCAACGCAGCGTATGTCGACCTCTTTGGGTACGACGCGACGGCGGTGATCACCGACTGTGAGTGGGCCGACCTCCACGCCGAGCCAGACCGCTTTGCGCTCGACATCGAACCAGCCCTCTCGACGGACGGCAAGTGGCGCGGCGAACTGACCGCGACCGGCAAGCGAGACGCCGAGCTCCCGATCGAAGTCTCGTTGACACAACTGCAGACCGGTGAGGTGCTCTGTGTTGCCCATGATATCAGCGACCAGCGAGAACACGAACAGCGACTGACCGGGCTGGCGACCGCGAGCCGCGAACTGTTGGCGGCCGCCGATCACGGCGAGGTAGCTGACGCGACGATCGAGACCATCGAGAATGTTCTCGACTACGACCTGTCGTGTCTCTGGTGGTACGACAGCGACGACAACGCGCTCCAGCGCACCGCGATCTCCGAGGCGGCCGCGGCCCTGATCGAGGAGGAGGTCGCCTACGATTGCAACCGTTCCCGTGCCGGCGAAGCCTACCGCCACGACCGAACGATCCGCAACGAGCCCGGCGACGACGCCTACGCCGGCGGCTCTAGAGCCGACCTCCACGTTCCGCTGGGGGGTTACGGCGTTCTGACCCTTCTCGATCCCGAGGGGTCATTCAGTGACCAGACTGTCCAACTTGTCGAACTGTTCGCCGAATCCGTCCGGGCGGCGTTCATACGCGCCGACCGCGAGGCACAGCTCCGGGAGCGACAGGCCGAACTCGAACGGCGTACCGACGAGTTGACCGTCGCCACGCAGTTCAGCAGCCTCGTCAGCGACCTGATCAGATCGCTGTTGACGACCGCCCGCGGCGACATCGAGACGCTCGTCTGTGACCGGCTGGCTGAGTCACCGCTGTACGAGGGCGCGTGGATCGCCACGGTCGACGCCGACAGCAACGCTGGGTTGATGGCAGACGCGGGTGATGATAGCGCGGTCGACGAGTCAGGGGCCGAAGTGCGCGCGGCAGCGATCTCGGTCTCGGCGGCGACGATCAATCTTGACTCCTTCCCTGAATCGTCGGCCGAAGCCGTGGCGACCTCGCCGTTCGGGAGACAGCTTGTCGCCGACACCGAAGGTGCCGGTGGATACGCGATGACGCGACGGGCCTTCGACAGAGCTGACGACGACGGCACCGGGGAGACGTTTGCGGGAGCCGTCCCGATCAAAGCCGGGCCGCGACAGTTCGGCGTACTGGCCGTCGTCGGCACCGACGATCGCGGCTTCGGCGACCCCGTTGGCGAGGGGTTGGGCCTGCTCGGCGATACGCTTGGGTTTGCGTTCAGCGCGGAGTTGGCCAGATCGACACTCGTCGCTGACGACGCCATCGAGGTCGAATTCGCTGTCGGTGGCCCCTTTGCCGCGCTGTCGGCGACTCTCGGCTGCCGGTGTTGCTACCGAGGATCAGTTGACGATAGCGATGATGAGGAAACCTACCGAATCGAGTTCGTCGGCACTAACGCCGACAGCGTCGAAGCCGAACTCGCAGAACGTTCACCGGTACAGGATTACCAACTGCTTCAGGAGACAGCGGCTGGCTACCTGTTTGCGCTTACCGTCGACACACCATCACCGGCGTTGCTTGCGGAGGCTGGTGTCAACCTTCGCTCGCTGATCGCCGAGGACGGGGAGGTGCGGCTGGTCATTGAAGCGCCCGAGGACACTGACATCGCCGGACTGCAAGCCACCCTTGCCGACCACTACGAGCGCGCTGAACTTGTCTCGAAACAACACGGTCGCAGCGACCGTCTGGCGGCCGGGTATGACGAACTCCTCGATGCGAATCTAACCGAAAGACAGCGCGCAGTCATTGAGCGCGCCGACGAGCTGGGCTACTTCATGTGGCCGCGAGAGGCCACCGCTGAGGACGTCGCCGACGATCTCGACATCTCCTCGGCGACGTTCCACCAACATCTCCGGGCGGCCGAAGGAAAACTCGTCACAGCGTTCCTCGATGCGGACGCATGATTGGTCACAATGCAGCAACGAGATCACGGTGCTGGCACTCGGTTTGGGGTTTCAAACAAAGATACATAACTACTTGTTGTCGGCGGCCACCAGATGATACCTATGTATCTCGGTACGGCGAGCCAATATGTTTAGGGTCGCATGCCAAGTGGGTTTCTCGCTTGTGGATAGATACGTCGATGTCATCTAACCACACCGAAACCAGCCGACTCCACACGTCGTACAGTCACACCCAACAGGTGCTCATCGAGATGGCCGACCTGCTGGGCCACAAATGGCATCCGGTCATCCTCCAGCAGCTGGTGGCCACTGAGGAGTGTGGGTTCAGCGACCTACATGCCGCCATCGACGACATCTCCAACAAGATGCTCTCTGATAGCCTGACCACCCTCGAAGAACACGGCCTCGTCGAGCGCGTTGTCGTCAGCGAGAAACCGGTTCGGGTGCGTTACAGCCTCACCGATCGTGGCCGCGAGCTTGAGCCGGCCCTCGATGCGATGGTCGACTGGGGACACGACCACCTCTCAACGGCTGAGCCGACACCGCCGTCGCCGCCGACAGCGACCCAGCTCACCGAGTCAGCAGACGCCTCCTCAACCGTCCACTGGGGGCAAACCGATGAGTAGTAACCTCGACCGCGAGGCGACCGAGTGGGCGAGCTACCAGGAGCCGACACGATCCTACGCGACACCCGGGTCGACGACAGACCCGGAGATTTCGACGCCATCGATGGCAACCGTTTTTGAGACGGTGTTGGGGTTGCGCTCACAGGAGCTAGCGGTCTACGATGCGATCACCGCCGATCCTGGAGCGTCGACAAAGGCCCTTGCCGATACGCTCGACCGCGACCGCAGCAACGTCAATCGATCACTGACGAAGCTCGAAGCCACGGGGTTGGTGACCCGACATCGCCGGATCCTCGACAGTGGCGGCTACTACTACGCCAACTACGCCGCCCCGAGCGACGTTGTCGACGATATCGTCTCGACAGCCCTCGACCAGTGGGCCGCTGCCGCCCAGTCAAAGCTCACAGACCAGCAGTGGGAGATACCGCTGGCAGGCAGCACTAACTCGTAGGTTTGTTGCATTCCTCTGTTGATGACGGTTGCCGGTAGGTATGCTGAATAGCGTGCGCGTCCGCTGTCTCGCGTCGCTTCGGATGCAGGCGGTCACTTTCGGAACCCAGGGTAGTTGCTGCTGTGGTTACCAGTAGATTCGTCACATATGCCGTGCGACAGGCCGTTACCATGGGGTGAGTCACAATTAAGCGTCGATCTCGATAGCTGTGAGTATGGGTATCTCAAAATCAGGCGACGTCTGGACTGTCGAGGTCGAAAATGGGGTGATGATCTGGGAGTTCCGTGATGGGGTGGAGCTCTCGCCGTTCCGTGATGGGGTGTACCCGGTGTGCGAAAAACTGCTGGAGGCCCACGATATCTCGGGGACGGTCACCCACGTCGACATGGCTGATCCGTTCAACGCGGACACATTCGAGGTGTGGGCACAGTCAGCGTTAACAGTGGATCGAGCGGGACAGGATCGGTGGGAGGTTGCCGCCGATGGCATCACCGTGATCTCGCTTGGCGGAAAGATCGACACCAGCGAGCTGGACACGCTCACAACCGAAGCCCGAACCGAAGCCGTCGAATGGACAAAAGCCGCATAGTCCGATCTCGCGATAACAGAGATGAGGAATGGTGGAAGATCTAGTTCAGCTCGCGGTTTTTACCGTTCTCCCATTAGGTGCCTTCGCGGTGAGCATCGTCTACTCGCTCCGCGAAATATACGATCTGGGAGATCGACGGCCGATGATTATTCTCTCTATCTTGGTGTTGATGTCGATCCATCAGTTCGGCGAACTGAGCCATTTCCTTGCAGTCGGTGCGTTCCGAGACCCCATTATCGGAGAGCTACCAGAAACAGCGGCAAACCTCGTTGCTGCCGGTTCTGTGTACTTTCTGCTGTCGTTTGTCTGCCGGGAGCGGCAACTCAGGGAGGAGCTCCAACAGTCACAAGCAGAGATTACACGAATCAACCATCGGCTTGAACTGATTTTCAACGAGGTCAACGACGGTATCTTGTTGATCGATCTATCCGACGAGACGATCCTCGAAGCAAACGCGACGGCCCACAAGCTGTTACGATACGATGATGGCGAGCTTGAGGGCCTGTCACCGTACGATATCCATCCCCACCAACCAGAGCAGTACCGACAGTTCACCGAGTCGGTACGAACCGATGGCGGCGCGGTAAGCGACAATCTCAGCTGTCGACGAAGCGACGGTAGTACGATGCCGGCAGCCGTCTCCGCGTCGAAGGTAGAGTTGGACGGCAGGCCGATGCTACTGGCAACGATCCCGGACAATACCGACGAGGAGCGGTACCGAACGCAGGTCGCACTGCTGGCGAGAGTCCTCCGGCACAATCTACGCAACGATATGACGGTCATCTTGGGCACACTCAACCTCCTCGCGGATCGGCTTGATGACAGCGACCTCCAGCCACGGGCGACAGCCGCGATTGAGAAATGCGAGCAGCTCACGAGTCTGAGCGACAAAACACGGAAGATCACGAACGCACTGAACGATACCCGAACTGACGGGAACGTTACCACAGACCTTGTCACCGTCGTCAGAACAGTTGTTGAACGGTATCGTGATGAATATCCGACGGCAACGCTCTCTTGTGATCTCCCAGCGGACGCACCGGTCGCCGCGAGCGACTCCATCGAGTGGGCCATCGAAAATATCGTCGAGAACGCACTCGTCCACGCCACCGATGAGCCGACGGTCATGATCAGTATTGAACCCGAACATACCCACACAGAAGGGCAAACAGCTGAGTGGACAACTGTTCGGATCGCAGATACCGGCCCCGGAATCCCGGAGCACGAGATATCGGTCTTACGCGATGAATCAAAACGAAGCCCGACAGAACACGGCAGCGGACTTGGACTGTGGGTGGCCCAGCAGATCACTCAGGCCTACGACGGACATCTGGTGATTGAAACTGAGCCCGACGGACAGTACAACACGGTTGTTTCGTTGCGGCTTCAGCCGGCAGACGATGGGTGAGGTATCGACGATGTTAGTCGCAGTT
>Ga0209917_1001294_pt1 | contig 10109 bp, 5 predicted proteins | sample SalPon2_C_H2O_MG_FD_185710 | JGI IMG/M metagenome (GOLD analysis project Ga0209917, IMG submission 185710) | Salt pond water microbial communities from South San Francisco under conditions of wetland restoration - Salt Pond MetaG R2_C_H2O_MG... | ecosystem: Environmental > Aquatic > Non-marine...
CCCGTAGACGTGCGCTTGAATCGCGGGACGTTGAACGTGAGTGGGGAGTACAACCCTCCTGCCTAGGGTGAGGCATAGAACGGGAGTCCACGCGAAAGCCTCGGGGCTTGACCCCGAGGCAGTTTACAGGCGGATGAATGCGCAGTTCCCCGCTCGCTATGTTTCAGCGAGTGCCGCCTCACCGAACTCGACCACGGTAGCGTCGACAGACGTGATGTAGGCAGCATCATCTTCAAGCAGAGCAGCAATCATGTACTCTGCGGCATCACTAAAGTAGTTGAATAACCGATCAAGGCGTTCACCGTCTACCATTTCCACAGAGTCGAACAACAGGAACGGCATCTCGTCTTGAAGATCGTGTGCAAGGTACCCCGCAAGAGCAAACGAAATGGCAACGATTTCGCCTTCACTTTCTGATAGTGTCTGAATCCCCTCTGGATCGATAAATCCAGACCCATCTTCTGCTTCCCGTGTGATTGTGAGATCAAAGTGCGTTTCACCATTCCGCTTTTTGCGCGTAATAGCGACTCGCGAGAGGTTCTCATAATTGAGTAGCGTGATGAGATCATCCATATGATTGTTGAACCGCTCAACAATTTCTTCCTCACGCTCATCAACACGGTCTATTAGCGATGTGATTCGCTCTGCAGTCTCCTCACGCCGCTCGCGAACAGTCTCAATCCGCTCACCGGCTTTCTCTGCCGCTTCCATCTCGTCGCGAGCAGTTGCAATCTCTTCCTCAATATCCTCTCGGTCATTCTCAAGCTCCTGAAGCTTTAGTTGTGCATCAAGCAGCTCTGTTGAGTCACCACTCTCATCGTCTTCTTCAACTTTCTCTCGGAGTGTTGCAATTTCATCGGTGAGCTCATCATGTCGCTCCCGATTCTCGGCTATCTCGGTCTCAAGATCATCAATCTGCTCAGTATACTCCTCACAGACACGCTCCAGCTCTTGCTCTTTACTCTGAAGCGATTCAAGCCGATCAACCAATGACTCATGTTTTCGCTCCTGTTCCTGAAGGTCACTCAACTCTGATTCAAGTTCGCTTTGTTGTGCTGAGAGTTCCTTCCGCTGATTTTTCAGCACCGACAGCTGACCTTCAACCGCATCACGCGACGTAGACGACCCGCATGTCCAACACTCAAACTCACCATCAACGGCGGTATCGTCCGGTGACGACAATCCAGCAAGCGGGTCTGCAGCACTTGTCTGAGACTCGCCCTGGAGTACATCCTGTACGCCAGATATATCTCCAGACAGTACATCTCGATTGAATTGGATCACCGTATCAAGCGATTCAATAAGTTCATTCGTCTCATCAAGCTGCTGCTGAATATCACGGCGTTCTCCCCGAACCGTCTCAGGAGACACGTCTATCTCATCAAGACGGTCCTGAACCGTACTATACTCTTCACGAAGTGAGTTGAGATCATCTTCTGCCTCTGCGAGGGAGCTTTTACTTCGTTCAAGTTTTCGCTCGTCCCTATTTATTGATGACGAGAGCTCTCCCTTCTCATCTGCCAACTCCGAAATCTCATCTTCATAATCAGATTCAGCACCCTCCTGGCTCTTCTCTTCTGCTTCTGCAACCGCCTCGCGCTGCTTCTCTATCTGCTCTGTAAGCTCGTCACGCTCATCGATAAGCGACTGGATCGTCGACTCAATCTCAACACGCCGGTCATGCTGTGCCTCAAGCTCACCGATCTCCTCATCAAGTGCATCCCGCTGTTGCTTGAGTGAGTCTACTTCAGACTCAATCTGATCCGTATCAACCGGCTTCATTGCAATTGATGCTAACTGTGACGTATCATTATTTCGGAACGCCTTCCGAATTTCATTATCAACAAATAGCCACGAGAACGGGGCAACAGTATCAGTGTCAGCAGTGAACGGATAATCGCTCGGGTGCGTGAACCCCCCGGCATCATCTACAGTCGTGGTGTACTCCTCACCGCCGATTTTAATGGTAATATGTCCCTCTTCAGCTCCAGACTGTAAAGTCGCTTGAGATCCCCCAAGGCCTGTTGCCAAAGCACGGAGGAATGATGTCCGGTTTGTCGCGTTTGCGCCGGACAAAATAGTAGCGCCCGGAGCAAGCGTCTCAACTGCATTGTCTATGCCGCCAATGTTCTCCACTTCTACGGTCACATCATCACCCATACATAATATACACAGCGTCACAGATGTATATTTTTCGGTTATTGCCACTCTACCCCAGAAATTATCTATTTATATAGCTTGACAGTAGAATACTGTCAAGATATAAAAAATATAAATACCGGCGACAACCCACAGGGGTGAGATATCTTGCCATACCGTAAACGTGCTTGAGAACCGTGCGGCGTTGACGAGACGCAGCGTCTCGTCCGCGTACGAGATCCGCTCTCCGAGTTCCAACTGAGACAGTCTCTCCTCAGTTCTCCACAAAGTGCCCAATCTCTTCTTGAGATCCACTCAATTGGAACCCAGAAGGACCATCCGTATCTGTACGACTATCAGGTTCGCCTCCTTCTTTCTCGTCGGCCGGCTCTGATCCCATCTCGTCTGCAGACTCGAATGCCACATCTAAGCAGTCACACCCCCCATCAGCAAGGAACTGCGTTACACGTTTGTTGTATCCACACTGATCACAGCGAATCGTCGCTGTAGCTGTAATATCAAACCTATCTGTATCAACATCCTCTGTGTCAACGTCTTTATCAATAAAGCTCTTTGCAATCGCTTCAGTCCGTGAGTTGAGCCGCCAGATTGTGTCGCGCTGTGACTCAACCGTCTCTTCACGAGACTTAGTCTGTGTGGGTGTACTCACCGACAGGTGCTCCTTGAGATGAGTGTGAAGCGTCTGATATGATATGAGAAGATTACTGGTTTCGTCAGCACCCAACCCGTCAGCCTCTAGCTCTGCTAATATTTCCTCTCGTTCAACACGGCTAATATCAATATCGCTTGCTTTCTCATCAGACTCAATCACTTCCCGCAGGAAGCCAGCTTGACTCGGCATGAATTGCGTGTCACGCTGTTTGAGAATGCCCTTAAGTACACGGGTATTAAACTCGTCGGTTATCTCGCGAAGGCTCTGTTTCTCAGCACCAACTCCGCGCCAACTTGCTTCAATCCATTCATCGACACCTTCTAGATCCGCCCGAGAAGCGGCTCGAGCAACCTTACAATTACATTCGAATTCATTTTTTATCTGCATTCTACACTGCGTTTCGCTCCGTCAACATATAATATCTTTGCTTGCTTAGAAGATAAATAAATAAAATGTTTCTGGAATATCTGTATAAACTTCACACTTTAGTCCAACTATCAGTATCCAACTCACGGACCTTAATGAGTGACTCACCCAGCAATTGTACCTCTATCGCGTGATTAGGCGAGACAAACGTAGATGGGAGCCGTGATCGAGATATGATCATTTGTTTATCTATCCCAGTATTGTGCAACCGAAGTTCAACTGCAGTCTCTGTTACTGTTTGCACAACTGCAGGAAAAACGCCATCTGAGAATTCTTCCGACGCAGGTGAGCCAGCAGGGCGATCCATGTCTGTCCCGTCCGGATATCCGTTTTCAGCAGTTGAGCGCGTTTCACGCATACACATAGGTTAAGCAACGAAGTGTATTAATGTTCTCAAACAAAGCCCGAATAGTCGATGCGCAAAAAGATTTAAATAACTCAGACACTCACTGAAAGTAATGGGAGATTCGAATACTATGTTGCGTGAATACGAGTCCTCGCGTCCGATACTATCTCCGACGACGGTAGCGAGGTATGTTAGACGATCAGAGTGCAGCCGGTTCTTTGAGTTGACTACGAGCGAAGGGTTTGCTACAGCTCACCGAGAAAAACACGACTATAGGGATACATTTGATCGGCCTGGAGTGATGTCTGGAGATGGGCTTGCATTTGAAAACACAGTTGTGTCACGCCTTACGTCTGGAGCATACACACATATTGATTTTGAACAGGAGTCAATATCTGAAGACGTTACGGAGGAAGATGCGTGGCAAAGTAGTATTGATATCCTTGTCGAGACCCTACGAGAGTACCTCGCCGCAGACGCTCCGACAGGCCCTGTCGTTCTCACCCAGCCCCCGCTAGGCCCCCAAATCGGCCAGTGGGAGTTGCGGGGGCGAGCAGATGCAATTACTATTTGGCGTGGTGATGTATACGACCGCAATAGCCACGTCGAGCGCTCAGAGGTTCAGTATCAACAGCCACAGTCGCCGTCTAACCATTTGTATGTCCATGTTGCTGACGCAAAGACGGCTGCCGAAGAAGAGACATATCATCAAATACAGGTTGCGGTCTATACACTGTTACTCCGATATATCCTTGGGTCGCTGCCGGGGGCAACGGCAATAGGTGCAGCCGACCAGCACGCACAGGAAAGCCTCACACCCCCAGATGCACTTGGTCGGTACGTGAAGAATAACGGTTCATCACTGCATGTGTCACCAGAGACTCCTCTTCAAGAAATCACGTACGCGATAGGTGGTGGGGTTATCACACGCGACACTAATATTGATCTGCCCGCTCAGCCACCGCTTGACGATCTCGACGCAGTTACGTGCTCAGAACCCGCTGTGATGCCGAAAGACCTCCCACTGTTTTCACTACCAGATAGAGAACAAGACGTACAACGGTTGTTGTCGGCAGATGGCCCACTAAACATGCTCTGGAACTCGTCACCAGACGACACAATGTTTAGCCTCACTGAAAAGTGCAAAGGCTGCCCCCACCGGTCATCATGCTTTGCGAGTGCAACCCAGGAGAGCGATCTCGCACTTCTTGGCCTGTCACCAAGCGAGCAGCTGCAGCTTCACGATGTCGGTATTGAGACAGTTGCTGACCTTGCCGGATTGGCGTACCCACCAGATGACCCAACACCAACGGACCCACCAGAGTTGACACTCAGATCCGGTTCTCGAGATACGTATATGACTCTCATGTCAACCCCATCAATTGGGGAGTCGCTCAACGAATACATCATTCGAGCTCAGTCACATCTTGGCCTTGTCGAGAGTACCGCTTTTGGTGCCACTGGTGGGAGGTATCCGATTGAGGTCCCTGGCTCACGCAACTCAACGCTACCAGAAGACGCTCCTGCGTTTGATATTGATGCAATAGAGGAACTTGGCTACCCTGAAGGGTCGCTTGTACGCATCTATCTGACTCCACATGTCGACCTGCGGTTTGATACTCTCGCAATGGTGTCTGGGGTTATCACAAGCACAGCATCTGATTCGCCCCCACAAACATTTGCGATCCGCCGTGAGTCATTCCCGGAAACTGAACCCGCTGCGACAGCTGCTGAACAGTCAGTATACACGAGCGTCGTAGACAAGATCAGCGATGCATTTGAAACAATCACCGCAGGGATGGCTGTCTCAAAAGCCCCACTGCACTTCTACACATTTACGCAGACAGATGCAGATGTTATCCGAGAGGCGGTTAGAGAATACCGAACAGTAACACCGCGTACAGAGAGCCTTGCAGAACTGTTTGAGTCACGCGCTGGGATCGACGAGCGAATCCTCTCACCAGTAAAACCAGAGATCGAACAGCAACAGGCTACCGGCACCCCAGCAGCAAGCCTACTCCAGTATTGGACACTAACACGTCCATCGAACGAGGCACTCGCAAGCCACGCGTTCACCTACACACGAAAGGATGGAACCGAGATCAATCTAAGGAAAGCCTTCCGATACGGCCTCTTTGACTACAGCCCACCATACGCAAAAAATGGCACTGCACCACAGGTGTCCTCACAAAGATATAGCAACATCGATTCAGATGGCCGAATCCCGCTCTGGCCAACGCCAACCGGCCGCGTTCCACTTGATTACCTTGCAGCAACACAGGGCGTTCTCACAGACGCGTATGAGGACGCTGTAACTGGTGAATACGATGCCCCGCCTGTCACAGGCGTCGTAACATACGTTGACGCCGCAGCAGACACACCAACACCAATCACTGATGAAGACGTTGAAGCACTTGCAATACGCCTCACACGCGCACTGCAACACGTTGAGCGGAGTGTCCGATACAAGACACTCACCGACGAGAAACAGACATACCACCCGACCGCACTCGCCGGCAGCCTCTCTCAGGGCCCAACATCCCCCGTAAAAGCCGCACTCGAGTATCTGCAACTTGAACATCAAAGCGCATGGGACGACCTAAAGGAGCATCTCTCACGGCCGATTGAGTCACGCACACGAGCTGGAAAAACGATCCCGCTGGTCATCACTGAAGTTGAAGATACAGACGACCCAAGCACCGTTACCGTCCACGGCAACCTCATTCACAAGTTATACTTTGATAACCCCGAGGAAGTCGCGAACAGCTGCCGACACACTGGAGAAACAGCAACGTCATCCGGATCATGGCTTGTCGCAAACCCACTCGATAGCCAGGGTAAAGATATCCACACAAGTCCACAAATGCTGATGCGTGGCGTCCCTGTTACTGTCGACGAATACAATCCGGATGACGGAACAGTCGTATTCACAGCCAACCCGTCATTCCTGTACCGAACCGAGACAGAGTTCGAATACTACCATCGCGACTACACGCTTGACGAAGCAGATACAACAGACGACACAACGCTATTCGCCCCCGGTGAAGCACTCGCACTTGACCCACTCCGGGACGACCTCACGAGCCAACGCATCTATGACGCACTTGAAAGCGCAGACACAACACCTGTCGGCTACGGCGATGCATTCCTCCAGACACTATTCAACTCAAACAACAGTAACAGTTCATCGGTGCCAATCCCAGAGACAGATATCTGCGACGCAGACGCCGTCGACGCATTTGCAAAGTGGACACAGACAGCACTCCCATACACCCCAAACAGTGCACAGCAGTCGTTCATCACAACAACCACTCCACAGCTTGTAGCGCTTCAAGGACCACCTGGAACAGGAAAAACAAGCGGCGCACTCGCTCCAGGCATCCTTGCTCGCATCTTTGGAGCTGGGATCAACCACACGGACACGACAAGTATCGTCGTCGCAGAGTCGAACAAAGCCATCAACGAAGTGCTAGCCGACGTCGCTGACATCTACGCCACCTACACCCAATCTCCCATTACATCGCAATTCACATTAGAAGATAATGTGACTGACGCCCCAAGCAGCGGTGACACTCCAATTAGATTTAATGTGGACCTTGTCCGGCTTGTGACTGACCCACCAGCCAACCAAGACCAACACCCAGGCGTTCACTACGTCGCAACAGACGACGAAAAAACCGTCTCTCCTACTGACCTCACATATAGCGACGTGACCGAGCGAATACGCAATAGCAGCGACGGGCAACAGACGCTCACACGGCACCAAACCATACCCACAGACAACACCGACTTAGCACACCACCCTCCAGACACAGCGGACCAACCGTCCGACACAACAGGGCATACACTCCCACCCACAGCCCACAGCAACGATGACCGACCACACACGGTTATCTTTACCACGCCATCACGACTCCGAACACTCATTAACAAAATTGACCCAGGCAAATCACCAGCAGAGTGGATTGAGTCCGGTGGCGACTTCTTTGACTTCGTTGCGCTCGACGAAGCCTCAATGAGCCATCTCCCATCATTCCTCTTCTCATCAGCATACGCACACAGTAACTCGCAGATCCTCCTATCAGGCGACCACCGGCAGATGCCACCTGTCCAACAACACGACTGGAGCGACGAACACCGCCACTCGATCACGTCACAGGGTGCCCATCTCTCCCTGCTCGACTACATCCGCGTCCTCCGAGGCGATTACGACCCGCACACAACAGACTTCCAGCTCGATAAACTCGGGAGCCACCTTACCGACACGAACTACGATATCCCACTCATCCAGCTCCCGACAGGCTATCGATCACACAAAACAGTAACTGACTTCCTCCAATCACATATCTACACCCACGACAACCTCTCATATACGACAACACAGACGGCAAAAACACCGCCGCCAACACCAAGCACACCCGGCTCACGCGCAGCCCTCGCTCCGGCTACCCCGCTGACGCTTATCGTCCACGACGACACAACCAGTCACCAAGCAAACCCAACAGAAGCAGCTATCTGTCATACACTCGCAACCGACCGCGACCAATCCGAATCCTTCGGTATCGTCACCCCCCACAACGCACAACGAGGGCTTCTCACAACAGAAATCACACACGCAGACGTCGACACTGTCGAACGATACCAAGGTGACGAACGCGACATCATCGCCGTCTCTGCAACAGCTGCTTCACATGCATTCTTAAACCAAGAATCAGAATTTATCCTCAATCCTAACCGACTCACCGTCGCAATGAGCCGGATGCGCCACAAACTCATCGTAATCGCAAGCAAAAACGTATTCAACCTCATCCCACCCGACACCGACACCTATGATAACGCGCACCTCTGGAAATCTCTCCTCCGAAAGCAGAAGGCAACAATAAAAAACAACGCAATTTGGAGCGGACCCCTTACCAACTTCTGTGCTCCAGCGACCACCCAGAGCAACCTTACACTCCCAGACACAAACATCTCGATCTACTAAACCACCCAAGCGCGTCTTGACCTCCTCCCCGCGCTGAACGCGAGGCGTTCTCCTCGATTCTCCGTAACACAGCCAAAGATATAACACATTACACATAGAACCGTCTGTAAAGGGGTACAACACAGATCAACCCCTGAGCAAGCCAATGCCAAGCGTCGAATACGATTACACACAACTCGTGTCCGAACAAGTAGAACAGACATACGAAAACCCAGAAACAGAACAAACAGAAACAGTAACCAGCAAACAGCAAAAAAACCCATTTGAGATCCGAATCAGCAAATGGCTTAAAGAAAGCGGCAATTACAAGCTCCACGGTTATGTCGAGGTCACACCGTGGGGCCAGGATCTTCACGCTCAGTCATCGCCTCACGATTGGATTACAAACAATTATCAGACTGCATCATCTGTAGACCAGACAGTCATAGACAAATGGCTACAAGGCATCCAAGCAGTTCAAAATGCTGAACTACAGCAGATACTTTCATTTGCCAACATATCTCCTGTTAGTTACAATGTGACAGGAAATGCTGAAAATAAAATGGAGTTCATAATTGAGCTTGAGAGTAAAGAGGTATTTGACATTGACTGGTTGCGTGTTGACTTTGATCCTAACAGAGGTGGTGCATAATGGCGCAAGGTGGAGATACGATTACGTATACATTCTCCGGCTCGAAAGAAACTGAGGACATCTCCAATATTGATCAGATTGTAATTGATAGAATGGATGGAGCAGACGGTGAAGATGGTACAGGAACTGGAGGGTCAGGTGGGTTAATAGAAGGTGCTACTGCTGACGTTTCAGCGTATGATAATCTTAGCATATATGTGGGGGGAATTGAATTTGGACACGCAATGGGAGCAGGTTATACTGAAATTAGATCATTTGGTCCATCATCCGGTGGCTCAACAGAATTGTTTACTGACACTCAAATAGTCACAGACACAAATTTAGGCCTTACACTTCCGCCATCTAGTGCAGATGATCAATCTGTCGACTTTTCATTATCTAACGCACCATCTGGTAAAATAATTGAAATACGAGACGAAAATGGAGATACAATTGATTTCTTCTATCGCATTAACAATCCTTACGTAGCAATCCGTGATGCAAGTGTAGCAGAATATACAATTATCTCAAATGAAGATAACGAGGTAACTATTGACGAGATAGATTATGAAGCTCATAGCAATTTCATTGCTGCCGCTGATGGTGGTGGTTCTGGATACTTTAAGCCTTTTATACTGGGTGCGGATCCACCACCAATTGACGGCTCCCAGGGCGCGAGAGGGGATGGACAGATAGAGACTCTGGCTGATAATGGGGGAACTGGATACGGTGGTACAGGAGAAGATTCCGACACTAAAGATGGAGCAGGAGATGGCGGCCAAGAGTTAGGTATCGCCTCTGGTGGCACGCTCACGACAGGTGGGAGTTCAGATGGCAATGGTGAAATCAAGATTACATATAAAGCTAGCTCTACAACGTCTGAAACCCCGCCTAAAGCACCTAGTAGCTTGACTGTAGAGGTGAGTGAATA
>Ga0209917_1001296_pt1 | contig 10104 bp, 18 predicted proteins | sample SalPon2_C_H2O_MG_FD_185710 | JGI IMG/M metagenome (GOLD analysis project Ga0209917, IMG submission 185710) | Salt pond water microbial communities from South San Francisco under conditions of wetland restoration - Salt Pond MetaG R2_C_H2O_MG... | ecosystem: Environmental > Aquatic > Non-marine...
TGATATGGCCTATTTCATCTTGAAGCTTTTTCTTCAATCTAACAGGTATATCATCCCACCAACCTTGAGTCTTAAATAGTGTTATGTGCAGACTATTTGGGTAATTGACTGAAGACGATACACAGCCATCTACCTGCTTAACTAACGAATCTATTTTACTCTCCATATCGTGACGGAGGTTAAGCTCTACTACATATGGTTCATGTATGTTCTCATACATACACAAACTTGTTACTTCAAGCTCTTCACCTTCAAAAGAGGTTTGATCAACTATTGATTTAACCTCTTCAAGATTTTTGTCTTTGACACTAAATCGTGGGACAAGCGTTACATGTGGGTGTTTCTTCTTGTAGAATTCATGCGCTTTTGTTCTAGTCCATATCAGGTTACGTATTTGCTTGATTCGCATTTCATCTTTTACGTTCCCCGAGATGTAAACTCGGTTTGTCATATCTTTGTCTACATATTACATACGTATTCAGGGTACATAAGTGATTCGGTGTACTCTACCGTTCTGAAAAGTTAAACGAGCCATTTGTGCTGTCTTTTTGAACTTCTCCATCAAATCTATCAATTGCTTCCGCCAATGTTTTCTTTCTGTAATGGTCTGTTTCCTCGTTCCATTTTTCCATACCACTCGCCCACATGATCTGTATTATTTCATCCTTAGTGAAGTCATGGTTTAGAAGTTTTATAACAAACCCAAACTCCATTTCAGATCTATCAGTGCTTTCATCAAGATCAGGTGCCCAGTAATCAGCAAACGAATGGTCATTCTTGATCAGGTGCTTCACACGCTCTCTCACATCTTCTGATAAATCAGAAGGTGTTGTATCTACATCAATATCAGATTTAGATGTTGATGTGCTCGAATTGCTTACATCCTTACCTGAATTGAACGTGTCCCTAATTGTTTCTGGGTCAGATCTTATATCACGCTCAGTTATAGTTCCGGCGTCTTCTGCGTTTGGTTCATGGATTATGCCACACAATCTACCACTATCTGATTTTATCCCCTTAGTACCTGGAATCTTCATAACACGTACTGGGTCACTAACATCATCTTGATCAAATGTTATGTGTTCAGGGGATTTAGACTTGATTGCATCTGTATACTTGTTATCCATCGCTTCGTGTGTTATGTGTTTAGAATACAAATGCTGTCTTTTGTATAACAAATCATCTCTACAGTCAAAATCGACTTGGTAGTGTAGATGTATGCCGTTCTCAGACATAACAACCATAGGCCATACTCCGTAACGCTCTTCCATGAACTTGACCTCAGCTAGAGCATATTGATATGTCCACCAAACTTCTTCTTTAGTAGAACCACCATATGACTCTTTAGCAAGTTCAATGTCGAAGGATACAATATCTATGTTATCAATATTTTGTGTATCCCCACGACCATACTCGGGTGCTTGTGATAGCGTATTAACACCAGAGTAAACATGGTACATCCAAAGACCTGAGTGAGTGTTACAGAACTCCTCAAACTCATTGAATGTTCTGGCATGAATCCATTTACCTTCTCCCATATCGTCTGCAGTTTTACCTTCAGGCGGTACAGGGAAAGCACACGTTTGCACTACACCGTTTTGATTTCTATACATCCAATTATAGAATCTCTCGACTGCGTTTTCAGAGTAGTCCCCGTATGATTCAGCAGATCTCATACGATCAAGGAACTGCTCTTTATTGAGTGGTTTAATCATTGTTAGATTGGCTCCACTTTATCTTCTGATTCTAGTGACGTAACTGGTTTATCTGGTGATTCGACTTTATCCATTTCGTTAAGTATTGCAAGCTTTTTACGTAGCTCTTTTTTACTTTGGTATGTCTCTGCCATTAAGTCATTGATTGTTGCATATCCTCCATTATTTCTTGCTATAGCGTCAACCTTTTGCTCGATCATGTGTAGGTTGTTATCGCTTTTGTCAGTTGAGTAGTCCTCAATAAATGAGAGAACATTTTTGAACGACTTTCTGCATATTTCCATAGCCTTATCTACATGTCGTTCTCTGATACGTCTAGACACGTAAATGTCATTCTCCTCATCGTAGCTAACAGCAGCAAAACACGCTGCAAGCCTATACACCTTATTCATCATCCGTGTTTTGAACGGTCTAGCTTGCCTTCTAACGTCTACGGTGTAATCTTCAAGAACTTCGTTCATCATCGGGCTAGGGTTAAGTGAAACACCCTCCTCGACGTAGAAGTAATCAATGTGGTTCTTAGCAGCCGCGTAATATGTGTCTTCTTTGCGGTGTTGCTGTCCGTGGTCCCACACTGTGTTCTCGATGTATTTGAGTGTGTTAGCAAGCTTTTCTATGTCTTTGTCTATTTGTTTTCTCGTGTCTTTGTATGAATGTCTTTCATGAGGAACTTTATCGTCACGCATTTCGTTAATTTCATCATAGAAGTCCTCATCCATTATACGATAGAAGAACAACGTCCGTGGGAGAAAGCCTTGACGTATGAGTTCAAGTTGTCCATCAGGTTCAGGGTCATATGTGGTGCAGAATATTGATGTGTTAGATGCATATTCTAGTTTACCACCTGAAAGTGTTTTCTGAACCATACCTGAAGGGTCCATCGCCATGTTCATCACTTCTAGAATATCCGATGAGTGTGTAGAGTCAGCGGATTTCAGAAGCGTTTGTGCTTCTTTCCATGCAACAAACCCTGGGCCTGCTAGTTCTCCTTCACGCTGTTCTCCATTTTGTTTGACAGTACCCATTATACCTGCAGTACTCGCCGTGCCTTCCTCCTCGAATGGAATTTCAGCCGCACGAGATACTTTATCAATCAGGTTAAACACACTGCCTTTACCAGTTCCAGATGATTGAACAATAAACGGATGGACTCTACAACCAACGTGTTGTTGGTCAATGCGGAGATACACATCTCTCAGAGATTGACCAATCAGTGATAGAGCACCAGACAAGTGAAGAATGTCATTATTGTACGACATCTTCCTTGCGTGCTTCATGTATGTTCCGAAAAACTCGTCTCCCCAGAGACAATCATCCTTCGTTACCATTATTAATTACTGAAGGCTTTGAAAGTGTATTGACCTTGCGTTGGTTCAAGGTTAAGATCTAACTGGGTTGTGTCTGTTTCGTCTAGTATCACTTCGTCTGTGTTGATTCGTAGCTTTGTGGAGGCTTTCATCTTTGTAGATTGTCTTCGTCTTGTTTTTGAGACTCGTTACCTTTCGACACTCGAACTTCAGTATCCATTGTTTTCTAACCACTCCCACATACCTTCATTTATCACTGTTGATCTTTTTGATCCTGGAAGTTCATCCAGTCTTTCGATCAATTCTTCGTCAAGCGATACTGAAATCTTACTTTTAGTTTTTTGGTTACTCAAGATCATCACATCCTACTTTTATGATTAGTAGCACCGTGTGTATCACCATGTTTGCCCCCCACCCATATAAACCCCCCGAAATATTACGGGAGAACATGAGTATTTGTAAACGTAGTTGGGTTATTATCCATTAAAACTGTATGTCTTTTTGGTTTTTTTGATGGATACTTATAGATCGTTATTTATTGCCTAGCACAGGAGTCGAACCTATGCTCGTCCAGTAGGCATAAAACAGACAGCAATATCAAGTAGCGAACGAGTCTAGCCCGCTACTCGATGTTTCTCCGCCACTGCTAGATGTGTCGTCTCCACTATCGTCTTTGATCGCTTCTGGTCGTGTGTCTGGTTCTTCTATTTTGTTTTCCATTGCTACCTCACGGTAATCATCAACCCATTCATTATCTCTATGTTCAAGATGATCTGTTTTCACCATTGCTTCATATGTGGAACCAGTAGTATTACACTCGTTACATATACATATAGCAGTCCCTTCAATGTTTTCATCTGCTGGTATGTATGTGTAGTACTCTACTCCGTGTACTACCACGTTATTAGGTAGATCTAGCCCATCAATGTCTAGGGTGTTCGGAAGATGAACAACATCTACACCCGGTCGTGTGTTTGAACTGTTATCTGTGAAAGTTCTAGGCCCATCAGTTTTAAAGTCATCAAGTCCCATTATTACCAGTCTTTCTCAATTTCTTCGATATTTTCTCCTACTATACCAATCCTTATGACTTCAGCTACATCAGGTTTCATGTCTTGGTTTTCCACTCTATCAAGCTTTTGTCTTGAAGCCTTATAAGCTTCGTCCCGTGTATATCCTCTACACTTGAAGCTGAATGGGATTGTAGTTGTTGCAAACCCATGTCTACCATCTACGTCAGATGGTATTATATCTCTTATTTGCCTTGGCAATTCTTCATATATCCTTGGATGTTCTACCTCTACTTCAGCGACCATTTCAATCTCGTAGTAGGTGTCACCCTTGTTGAGTTTTTCTGTCTTGAACTCTTCTAGTCCCATGATATATTTTATAACTTCCACGCTCCGTTATAGCGTTCTGTGGTTTAACCACGCTTACTAGTGGGCTAGCAAGTTTACCAAAAGAATCATATATAGAGGTTGCATCAAACAACCAATAGGAGTGATGTTATAACAGATAATACACATGCAACAGCAACAAACAACATAGCTATCTGTGTTTTCTTCAGCAAGGGACCCGAATCAGTTAAATGTTCGATCAAAGCATTAGTCATTTTCTTGTTGAGACGCTCTTAGAGATGCTATCTCTGAAGCGTTACCGGGTAGAATGACACCTTTTCTTTCCCACAACTGCTCTGCTTTAGTTTTATGACTCATCATTTTTGTGTCTTATCGGTTTTATGAAAGTGATTACTGAGCACTCATCACTGGGTGATGTACACCTATAATACCACTGTTCTGTTTCTTCTCCTTTGTTGCCACATTCTGGGCAATATCCTCTATCTTTTGTTTGAGTATTTCCTGCATTTTGAACTTGTCTTGCTAAACTTTTTGTTTGACTGCTTGACGATCCATCTGATGAGGTAGTTGTAGGACTACCAGATTTAAAATCATCTAGTGACATTGGTCTGTGTATTCTCACTTCTAACTGGATTAATTGGTGGTTTACACAACTTCACCGTCTGAATGAGCATCTTCATACGTGTGTGTATACTTATCACAAGGAGTATGCGTTTTAAAAAGGTTTCGTTCATAATGGTTATAATATTATAACATTGTGGCAGTATAGATCTTTCAGTCTATTATTGATGGATCTATCTTGTATGTGGTGTCAGACCATCTACTGGCCCACTCAGCTTCTGTAAGTATTGAACCTACAACCACATTCACGCCTCCACCTTCGTTGAAGTAGTTGTTTTCTCCAATTTGGGATTCATATCTATGACAGAAGTGCATTTGTATTCTGTCACGCTTCAATACTTCATCCATATTAACGAAAGTGGATTTAGTGGGTTTTGAGATAATCTTTGCACATTCTTGCTTTACTACTGATTCATCGGATAGGTCTTGGGACATTTTTATAGTAAGGCTTTACCGACATGCTGCAGTTCTTCTGGAACATCACCACCTGTATGTATCTTTGGAGTGACTGTATGCGTTGAAGCAATCATATCTGTGTTATGCACTAGATATTGTAGGTCAGTTTTAGGTTCAGGGCCATCATACCAAGGCCCCATATGGCTCTGTACTGCAGATGCGATTTGGCTTGAAAGATCATCTTTATCATCTATGACTGATGCCATTCGGAGATCGTGATCTGACGTTGATGAGGTACTCGGGTTTGCTGGGTTTCCGTTCTTTCTCATGTCATGAAGTATGCAAGCAGATCTTGCATAATCCATCTGATCGCCGTATATTCTGTTTTGCTCCATATACGACTCTCCTAGACGTTCAACTACAGTAGCTACCATCAAGGTATGAACCCACAAACCTTTATCCCCACGACAAGCAGGGTGGTGGTATCCAGATGATGAAGCAGGAACCTCCCAGAAGTATTCTGGGGTATTCGATGCTAATTCTATGGTTGCTTGTCTAATTTTACCAGATTCGATGTTGGCTACGTGTGGTATTCTTCTCTCAACTTCAGAGTGTTCAAGATCTACAAATCCTGAAGACACTTTATTATCTTCACTTTTGAAGTTGTCTAGTCCCATGATTAACAGTCACCAAACCAATCTTGCTTATCATCACATTCTGATTTAAAATACTCTTCGACAAATTCTTCTAATGCTTCTTCACGGCCTTCAATATGCCACTCTTCCAATGCATGACCAAGAGCAGCTATGATTACTGGAGCATCTTCTCCATATATAGCCGTGATCTTATCCCAGCCTTCAATAACTTCTTTACCGTATGCATCATGAGTGAGATCTTCATCCTCATATGATAGTATTTTAGCATCTACTTCACCTTGAGACTCTCGGTCAACGTACTTTACAAGAATTGGTGGTCTTTTACTACGTGGCGATTGATCTTTTTGTGACATAGTTCTTATTTCTGTGGAAGCTGCAACGGGCACTAAGGGATTTGAACCCCTGACATTCGGTTTAGAAGACCGATGCTCTGTCCATGCTGAGCTAAGTGCCCAAACAAGGGAGATGATATGAGCCTCCTCCCTCATTGAGGCTACTGCGGCTAACGTCATACGAAGACGGGGTTTGAATCTTGGCGTTATGAACCTTATCCAGATCAGACGACGGAAGTTGCTGGATACCGTTGTACGACCATTTTGTGACTAACTTCCGACCTTCATTATAGGTCTCTCTGCTATGAACAGGCGTGCTGGTAGACCAGCACGTTGAAAGGGGTTTATGCACCCCTAGGGCAGTTGTTGTCACCGTTGTAGCCGTGGAATGGGGTAGGATTGGATGTGATAACTTCCAGCTCCCGTTATGAGCTTCTCTGCTGCTAACAGGCGTACTGGTAGGCCAGTACGTATCAGTATGTTCTTTTGAAAGACTGAAGCAGCTGTGACATGACTGCTTCAGACCATGTGACGTGTAAAGGCTACGAACTTGTCCCAGCAGACCTCTCTGATATTTATTACGCTCCTCAGAGCGGAGCAGTGAACGGGAGATGAATTGAACATCTGTCCCAGCATAGGCATAATGCTGTGTCATACCACTAGACCACCCGTTCATACAAGTATTTGTGCCAACAAGGATTTGAACCTTGGGTCTGATCTGTGTAAGAGATCCGTCATAACCACTAGACCATTGGCACATTTTAGTGAAGTTGGGGCAGCGAGGGTTTGAACCCTGGACTTCTGTCAAATCAGAACTGGAAACACACGATAGGTGGAGTGACAGCCAACTAACAGTGCTAAATGAACCAGACACACATGTTTGACAGATGCTGCCCCTCATACTGTATCCTGTTTTGAAGAACAGTTTGTAGTGGTGTTCAGCACTAGCCTCGTGTTACGTTCGACGGGAAGCATTTTTGAGTGATACTTAGCACTAGTGGGCCTACTCGGATTTGAACCGAGGACCAACAAGTTATGAGCTTGTCGCTGCTTCCTGACTGAGCTATAGGCCCTAAAAATTTCTGATTTTGTGTTGCTGTTCATCTATACGTGTGAAGGTACGGCTAGCTTTAGCTAGTAAGCCGTTCGACCAGATTCTGCAGCGGCTCCTGGTCGCCTTCCTCTTCGTACTCGTACACAGCAACGAGGAACTCACCGACGAGGTTGTGTCGGTCAGTACCGAGCCGATCCTGAATGAAGCGTGCTGCACGGAACTGTCTTTTGGCTTCCTCAGGATCCTCAAACTCCTTCGAGTCCGGGTGCTCCGGGTTCTCGAACTGGTAGTAGGTAGTTCTGGTTGGACCGCCACTTGTACTGTTGTTGTCTCCGCTAAAGTTGTCAACGCCCATTGTTCTAATATGAGTTGTATCCACACTTAATTTCTCGTGGCTGTGTTTGACCACTAGCTTTGTCTGTTTTATAAATTAGAGCACAAAGCATACCCGTAAAAGACGAAAGAAGGAATTGAACCTCTGACACCGAAGATCGGTGCTCATATCCAAGACTTGCTTGGCTTCCGTCAGTTCCGTGTTGGTTTACTAACATACAGTGTATCGCCCGTATTCCGTGTATATAGCAACGGGTTACATCTATATAAAACCGTCGATATGCGCCTGAACTCGTTTGTTCCCAAAGTCCAAGCATGTTTGATCGTACATCCGGCTACATAATAAACTTAGGGGTAGTCGTAAAATGTGCAAAGCTTAAATGTATCAGACCATTTTTCTGCTATCTATTAACCTTAAATTTCTTTGTCAACTTAAACTCATCCGTATCAGTGTCGTAAGCTATATCATCTGGGTTAGAGGCTTCTCCATATAAAAATCTATCTATTTGTGCAACATCTACCATAGGTTGGATAGGAGAGTCACATCTCATAGTAACTTCTATTTGATTACTGTTGTTCAAGTTAATAATATTGATGTCTACACCACGGTCTCTATCTAGCTCACCTAGATACTCTTTCAGTTCTTCAAGTGTTTGACGTTTAAGTTCTAACTCCTCAATGCTTTTCTGTAACGATTCAACTCCTTGTTCTGGTGGTTGATCCTGTGTCATAGTTATATTCTAACTTCCGAGCTGCATTATAGCTCTCGCTGATTAAACCAGGCCTGTGTGTTAGCCACATAGGTTTAAATAATTGATTTATTGTAGTTTATAACATCCCATGCTTTCTGAACACTACATGGAATAAATGCTTACAATATTCTTCGTCATTACAGTTGTACTCGAAATCTTTACAAGTACACGTAAGATCTTCTATATTGACCATATGTGAGTCGTCAGAGTCTGACTCAGTATCTTTAACTACAACTCTAGGTTTCTCAATAGGTTTTACTTCCATCTCATGTTCTACTGCATCAACTATACGGTCTAGGTCGTGCTTTGTTATTACTCCATCTATCATAGTTGTTTACGTTTTACTCCCACGATGTGGTTTCTGCGAACAAGCATCTATACTTTAGATAAATTTTAAGCAATTATACTTCTTAGTACACCTTTCCATGCTTACCGTGAGTAATACCTTTTCGTAACCTTTATACCCTTATGGGTTTTAACTGTAGCTGTATTAATTGCTGTAGAGTACTAGCGCGCACGCGCGAGGCAAGACGATCTGCCGACCTATTCATACATACCCAGTACGGACTCAACTAACTCTTTGTATTCTTCTGGATTAGCATTTTTTACGAAGTAATGTAATTCATCACTACCGTTAGTAGCTGTTACATTCTTAACTGATTCCATGCTTCTTATGTTTGCTTCAGTTGTTTCTTTAACAGACATAAGCTGTTGCATGGATCTCCTTAGTATCTCGTTCCGATACTCTAGATCTGGTACATCTGCTATCATTACTTCTAATCTATTGCTTGTCATGTTTAAATGTTTCCTTTGGTTAGATTAAATTGATTTAGTATTCTCACAATCAGGGTATCCTGTACATCCTTTAAATCTGTCACCACTGCTACTTTCTCGTATAACCATGATTGAGCCACACTCACTACACACATCTACATCGCTTTGTTTGGTTTTAACACCGTCTAGTTTATTGAGTAAGTTCTTTTCCCATGTCTCTATTCTGTTTGTTCTCTTTTCACTGAATACTGGTTGTTGTGTTTTTGTGTGTAACACAGCAATCTTGATTGAGTCTGAGTCTTTATCTCTCGATTCATTAGTTCGTTTATCTATTGATGAGTATACTCTACATAAGAATGTTGCGTTTTCAGATATTGCATCGTATACCCATTCATATGTCCAGTCATAATCATATCTTGTGAAATCAAGTTCAGATTTTTCTAATGCTGATTCAAACTCATGTCTTGTTATTCTTGTGTATTCATTCTTTGCCATCAGTCTAGATTGAACTCTGTTGTTTGGTTTTCAGCGTCTCTAGCAAACATTTGTAAACCTTCTACGCTTGCTTGTGCTTTTACATCTTTTCGTGTATGCTTACCATCTAGCTCTTGTGCAACATTTTTCTCTGCTTCGTCTGGAGTTGCAGCTACTGTTGCATACAGAGTGCTAGTTGGTATTTCTGCTACTACAATGTATACTGACATTGGTTTGAGTGTATTTTTACGTCTTTTCGGACAGTTGCTGCTAAGGAATTGAACCTTAGTTATACCAATCAGCAATAATGGTAAAGTAGAATATGTTAGCTA
>Ga0209917_1001297_pt1 | contig 10094 bp, 8 predicted proteins | sample SalPon2_C_H2O_MG_FD_185710 | JGI IMG/M metagenome (GOLD analysis project Ga0209917, IMG submission 185710) | Salt pond water microbial communities from South San Francisco under conditions of wetland restoration - Salt Pond MetaG R2_C_H2O_MG... | ecosystem: Environmental > Aquatic > Non-marine...
CGCGGATCGAAACGACGTCGCCGTCGTTCGTGATCGGGGTCTCAGCCAGGTCCTCCCGGATCGGATTCGGGGTCCTGTCGAACTCCAGCATCGGCTCGCCGGGGATCGTCGCGATGACCTGGAGACTGGCCGCGAGCGCAACGGCGCTCCCGAACACGTGGGGTACACACTGGACGTTCTCGCTGTGTGCGAGCGTCGCGACCCGATCGGTCGACGTGATCCCGCCCGCGCTGGTCACGTCCGGTTGGACGTACTCGGCCGCGTTCTCCGAGAGCACTCGATTGAACTCGTGTTGGAACGCCCACGATTCCCCGCCCGCGATCGGGACGTCCACGTCGTCGCTGAGATCGGCATAGTACGCCACCTCCGGCCGAACCGGCTCCTCGAAGAAGCGAACGTCGAGTCCTTCGAGCCCGTTCGCGACGCGTTTCGCGGTCGCGAGATCGTAGGCGTGGTTCGCGTCGACCATCAGATCGATCCCGTCTCCGACCGCCTCTCGCACCGTCCGTACGAGTTCGATGTCCTCCTCGGGCCCCCAGGGGAAATGTCTCGATAGGCCGACCTTCTGTTTGAGTGCCGTGAAACCGGCGTCGACGTGACCACGGGCCTCTTCTGCGATGACCGATTGTAGCCTCCCGAAGTCCTCGACGTCCCGAAAGAAGTGTCCGGTCGCGTACGCCCGCACCTCGTCGCGACGACGGCCGCCTAGGAGTCGCGAGACGGAGCGCCCGGTCGACTTGCCGTAGGCGTCCCACAGCGCGATGTCGATTCCGCTGACGACGCTCGCCGGGACGTAGGAGTGATACGACGATCTGAGCTTGAACACGAGGTCGTCGTGGATCCGCTCGACGCTGTCGACGCGCTGGCCCGTCAGCCAGGGGGTGACGTACTCGTCGATGATCTCCCGGTTGCCGGCGACCGGTCCCCAGCACTCGCCCCAGCCGACGGTTCCGTCTGCGGTTTCGATCCTGACCAGACAGTACTCCCTGCTGTCGATCCACTTCTGTGCGTTCGCGAACCGATCGTCCAGTTCGCGCCGGAGCGGGACTGTTTCGACTGTTTCGATCTCCATGGTCGTTCGACCCTGTTCAGTGGTCACATTAATCAGCCTGCTGATTGCCTTTCGGTGACGCTACGGGCTGCTCCCCCCGGGGAAGCGACCCCCACAACCTATTTTCCGCGACGTGCATCGATCCGACATGATCGAGACGATCACGGCGGCACAACTCAGAGACCGCATCGACGCCGACGAACGGTTCTCGCTCCTCGACACCCGACCCGAGGAGAGCTACGAGGCCTGGCACATCGAGGGGGCGATCCAGTACACGTACAAGCCGGCGCTCGAGTTCGACGTCGAGGACTTCCGAACCCAGACCGACCTGAACCCTGACGACGATATCGTCACGATCTGCGCCAAGGGAGTTTCGTCGTTCGACATCGCCAGACAGCTCGAAGACGCCGGCTACGAGCACGTCACGGTCGTCGAAGACGGCATGGAGGGGTGGAGTGAAGTGTACGACACCGTCGACGTGCCGACCGACGGCGACGTCGAGATCGTTCAGTTTCAGCGCCGGGCGAAAGGGTGTCTGAGCTATCTGATTGCCGATCCGGACGCCGAGATCGCCGCCGTCGTCGACCCGACCCGGCACATCGAAAACTACCCCGCCGTCGCCTCGGATCGGGGCTACTCCATCGAGTTCGTCTTCGACACCCACGTCCATGCGGACCACATCTCCGGCGGTCGAGAACTCGCCGACCACGTCGGAGCGACGTACTACCTCAGTGCCGATGCCGCCGATCGCGGCGTGACTAACGACTACCGACCACTGGAACGAAACGAGGTCGTCACTCTCGGCGAAATCGATATCAAAGCCGTGCCGACGCCGGGGCACACTTCCGAGATCGTGAGCTACCTCGTTGATCGAGAGGCGGTGCTGACTGGCGATACGCTGTTCGTCGACTCCGTGGGACGGACCGAACTCCAGTTCGGGGCCGGCGACGCCGACGACGGGGCAGAACGGCTCTATGACTCACTCCACCGGACGCTTCTGGCCGAACCGGATCCGATCACTGTCTTGCCCGGTCACTTCGCCGTCGCTCCGGACGGAACGACCGACGTGACGCCCGGCGAGGCCGTCGCCACGACGATCGGGGCGGTCCGGACGGATCTAGAACTGCTGACGGTCGACCGCGAGACGTTCGTCAGTCGACTCACCGACTCGCTCCCGGAAAAGCCGGCAAACTACGAGACGATAATTGACGTCAACGCCGGCGGGGATGTCCCCGACGACGGAGCAACGCCGACAGAACTCGAAATCGGACCGAACAACTGCGCTGCCACGGGCGATTGAGGGCGGGCAAGTCGGCAACTACGTTCGGTGATCGTCGTCCGGCCCTGTTATTTAAATACGGGAACGCGGCCAGACGGTCCATGTCGATTCGAACCATCGCTGGCGACTGTCTCGTCCGCTTCGACGGCACCCGCGACCGGACGGTCCGCGGTCGAGTGGTCGTCGTACTGAAACCGGATAACACCGTCCTCGTTCACGACATCGACGGCTACCAGCCGGTCGCGTGGCTGACTCGCCCCGAGACCCTCTCTGTGACACGCGACCCCCTCTGGCTCCTCGCGAGCGACGGGGACGAGACGCTCCGGATCGAAGCCGCGGGCGAAGTCAGCGTCGCCGAACACGAGGCCACCGGAGCCGGTACACCCGTCGGTACTTGCCACTGTGACGGACAGCTCGTTCGAACGGGCGACCGTACCGTCTGTCTCCAGTGCGATGCGACGTTCGGGCTTCCGAGCGGGGCATCGACGACCGATTCGACGTGTGACTGCGGGCTGCCGACGTTCCGTATCGACCGCGGCGAGCGCTTCGAGTTGTGTCTCGATCGCGATTGTGGGTCACTGCTCGGGGCCGTCCGGGAGCGTTTCGACCGCGAGTGGGACTGCCCGAACTGTGCGGCCGAACTCCGGATCCGCAGGCGCGGCGGTCTCATTGCCGGCTGTGAGCGATATCCCGACTGTGACACCGGGTTCGCGGTCCCGGACGGGACCGTCGCTGACGAGTGTGAGTGTGGCCTGCCGGTCTTCGAGACGGCGACCGGGCGGCGGTGTCTCGATACCGGCTGTTCGGTTGATGACGGATAGCAGGACCGACGACGGGAGTCGCGTGCGGATCGACCGCAGGGGCTATACAACTCCGAGCGGGAGAGTCGGGTATGGAAGGCCACCTGACCGACGGGGTCGTCGAAGTCGGCGCGAACGCCCGCGAGCGCTACTACGACTCGCGGGGGTACGGCCGGCCACGGGGCGACGGCGTCGTCCTTTCCCGCGTGGAAGCGGCCCACCTCCTCTATCGGGGCGACCTCGGTTCGGTCGACGGACAGGGGATCGCGGGCTTTCTCGCCGACAACGGCGATATCGTCGTGCCGTTTCTCGTCTATAAGGATCTCCGGGATCGCGGCTTCTACGTCTCACCCGCACGCGAGGGGTGGGTCGACGATCCCGAGGGTGCCGCGTTCGTCGCCCATCCCCGCGGGGACGGTCCGTGGGACGGAACCGTCCAGTACCGGATCCGCGTCCTCGGCGAGCGCGCGTCCGTGACGCTCGATTCGCTCGGGGATGTCGTCCTCGCAGTCGTCGACGAGGAGAGCGAACTCACCTACCTCCGGACGGACGTCCCGGAGATCACGGGGACGAGTTCGGCCGGAATCGACGGCCCGATCGAGGGCCACCTCCTCGAGGATCGCGTCCTCTGTTGGACGCCGCCGCCGGCCCTGTACGAGCGTGGCTTCTACGGCCAGCGAATGGATCGCGACGACGACGCGGTCCAGTTGTCGCTTCTGGAGGCCGCCTACCTGGCCGGCGAAGGACTGCTCGCCGTCGACGGCGGCACGGAGGCGATCGAATCTCGCGGCCGCGTCGTCGAGGGCGAGCGGTTCGATCGCCGGCTCACGGTGTATCGGGCGCTTCGCGACCGCGGCGTCGTCCCGAAGACCGGGTTCAAATTCGGCGCCGACTTCCGGACGTACGAAGACGTCGATCGCGTCGACGATCTCGGCCACTCCGAGCTTCTGGTCCGGGTTCTCCCCGCGGACGCCGTCCTCTCTCCCCGTGATCTTGCGCTCGACGTACGACTTGCTCACGGCGTTCGAAAGCGGATGGTGTTCGCCTTGGTCGACGGCGAAACGGTCCACTGGCGCTCGATCGAGCGGCTGACACCGTAAGCGATCGCGTCGCCCCGATTCCGCGCTCGATCACACGATCACGACGTCCGACGCGTCGAACTCGACGACTACCTCGTTTCCGGCCTCGATGGTCGAGTCCGCGTTACTTACTGCTTTGAGCCGTTTCGGAAGTCCACACTCGAGGAACACCGTCTTCGCCCCCCGCTCGGGTATGACCTGCTCTACGACGCATTCGATACGGTTCGTACGCGCACCGGTAGCTCCGGGGTCTTGACCCCGAGTACGTCTTTCTTCGTCGTCTCGTGGGTTCGCAGTGACGGTCATCGATTCGGGCGCGATGCCGACACAGACCTCTGTGTTCGGTGCACCGGCGCCCTCCACACCCGGGCTTTCCGGTTCAACTAACGCCCCGCCGATATCGACGACTGTCCGACCGGAGCCGGTCTGCCGTATCTCTCCCCGGATGAGGTTCTCGATGCCGACGAAGTCGGCGACGAACTCGTTTCGGGGGGATTCCAGAATCTCTCCGTAATCGCCCTGCTGGAGTACAGCGCCGTCCCGCATCACGACGACCGAGTCGGCGACGACCGAGGCCTCGTTTTGATCGTGCGTAACGTAGATACAGGGGATGTCAAGTTCGGTGAGAACGCGCCGGAGTTCGTACTTGAGACGGCGACGGATCGGCTCGTCGAGGCCCGTCGTGGGCTCGTCGAGCAGTAATGCGTCGGGTGCTGTGACGATCGCTCTCGCTACCGAAACTCGTCGTTTTTCGCCCCCGGAGAGTGTCTCCGGTGATCTGTCGGTTTCGAGGAGGTCCGCTATCTCCAGCAGTTCACACAGTTCGTGTATTTCGCTGTCGTCGATCTCGGCCCCGTATTCGATGTTCGCTCTCACAGAGAGATGCGGAAAGAGCGTCGGCCGCTGGAAAATCATCCCGATATTTCGCTCCTCGGGGACGACCCCGTCGAGCTGGCGACCGTTGAGAGTAACCGTCCCCGAGTCGGGGGTATCGTGCCCCGAGAGAATTCCGAGAAGTGTCGACTTCCCGCTCCCGCTGGGACCGATGACGGCTGTGATCTCGTTTTCGAAGCGGAGATCCACATCGAGCCCGAAGCCGGCGTAGGTCTTCGTGACGCCTTCCAGGCGGATCATCCGTTTACACCGATGTTCTTTCCGGAATAGCGTATACCGACGACGACGATCAATCCGAGTGCCACGAGCATGGCGACGATCGGAAGCGTGGCGAAGACGCCCCTCGAAATGAACGTCACCCAGATCTGTGTCGGCATCGTGTGGGGGTTGTACGCCGTCATCATGGTGGCACCGAACTCGCCGATCGAACGCGCGAACGTGAGGGCAATCCCCGCGAGTATATGTCCGCTAGAGAGGGGCAGAGAAACACGGGCGAACGTCTCGACGGGGCCTTTTCCGAGGCTCCTCGAGGCCTTTTCGTACTCCTCGATGGAATCGAACCCGGCGCGTGACGTGATCACGACGAACGGCGACGCCACGAAGGTCTGTGCAAAGACGATGCCGATGTACGAGTCGGTTAGCGTCACACCCAACGAGTTGGCGAACTGTCCGACGGGCGTAAAGTTACCGAATCCAGTGAGAAGCATGGTCCCGCCAACGACCGGTGGCAGGATGAGCGGCAGTATGACGAGCGAGTCGACGAGGAGTTTGCCTCTGAACTCGGCCCGAGAGAGGAAGTAGGCCAGCGGGACCCCGAAAACTGTAGCCAGCGCCGTCGAAACGGGGGCCGTCGTTAGCGAGTATCGAGCCGCCGAAACGACCTCCGAACGCATGAAGCCGCCGACAGAAACGTGCCCCTGAGCGCCCGCAAAGAAGGTAACGAACGGATAGAGTAGATAGACGACCAACACGGCCCCGAGGAGACCGAAGAGCGTGTAGTCCCCGCCGAAGATCGAGCCGATCCCGGTTCGATTACTTTGATCTCCGTACCCCCGGGTCACGGACGGACCTCCTCCGGCACTGCCCCGTTCGCTCTGGGGAACCGCTCATCGACTATGAGTCCGTTTTCTCTGAGGACCGTCTCGCGTTGCAGGAGATAGTTCAGAAACCGCCGTCCGTTCTCGGGATGATCGGCGTCGGTGAGAACGGTCGCGTTGTATAGTACCGGCGTCCCTTCGATGGTCGTACCTTCGTCGGTCGTATGCGTCGCTCGGGCGTAGTGGTCGCTGTACTCCGGATTCGAGAAATTAAGCTCATCCGGCAGCGTGATGAACGGCAACCCGTGGTCGACCGCCATGTTCCTATAACAGACCGCAGCAGCCCTGTCTCCCGTTTCGATCCCCGCGAGTAGATGGGCTTCCTGTGGATCGATCTCGAGTCGGTCGATAAGCCGCTCTGCGAGCCCTTCGACGCCGTAGTACTCCTCGGCCAGTTTGAACATCTGGACCGTCCGGTAGCCGAGCGGATCGAGATCCGGATCGCTCCGTGCTATCTCCGAGTCCGCCTCGCTGAGCGCCTCGTACCACGGCCGCCCGTTTTCGAGCATCCGTCCCACCTCCGTGTCGGAGTTGTACGTTATACCCACGGCGTTCGATGCGAAGACGACGTCCCACGTCGCGTAGTCGGGTTGAAGCGTCTCCCGGAGCAGGCGGGCATCCGCACTCGCAACGACGTCCGCCGACTTCTGTCCCGACGTTACGAAACGCATCACGGCGTTCGATCCGTGAAACTCCGCCTGAAAATCGATTTCTGTCTCCGTCTCGAACGACTTCCCGATCCGGTTGCCGAGTATTATCGAAAGACTTCCCGCTGAGAGCACATCGACCCGGCCCGCACCGTCATTGCTGCTACAACCCGCGGTCACGCCGAGCGTCGCTGCCGTCGCTGCAGCGAGAAACGATCGCCGTGAGCGACGGTGGCGACCATCCCTCGTAACCATTCTGTCCTAACGTACGCCGCCGGATACTGATTACCTTTCGAAATGTATGTAACTATCTATGGTTACTCTCGGTTCTAACAGTCACGAGCGGGCAGCGAGCCAGCGGCGACCGGGCGATCGATGCTAGACAAACGAACGGTTTTTGGGCGGACCACCCGGACAGTCCGGCATGACAGACGACGGAACCCACGATCGAACGGACACGCTGCCCGTCCGAAGCGACGGCGGGACGAAAGGAGCCGACGACGTGGCTCTCGACCCGTGGGGTTCTTCGACCGTCGACGACTACCGAAAGCTCTTCGAGGAGTTCGGTATCGAAACCTTCGAAGACGTGTTACCCCGCGTCCCGAGCCCCCACTACCTGATGCGGCGCGGCGTCATCTTCGGTCACCGCGACTACCGACCGGTCGCCGAGGCCATGGCGAACGACGACCCGTTCGCAGCACTGTCGGGTTTTATGCCGACCGGCGATCCACACATCGGCCACAAACTCGTCTTCGACGAACTGATCTGGCATCAGGAACGCGGCGGCGACGCCTACGGACTCATCGCTGACATGGAGGCCCACGCCGCCCGCGGACTGTCGTGGGACGAAATCGACGAACACACCGAGAGTTATCTCCTCTCGCTCATCGCGCTGGGCTTCGATCCCGAGGCAGGCACGCTCTATCGACAGTCGACGAACCGAGAGGTACAGGACCTCGCCTTCGAACTCGGGACGAAGGCGAACTTCTCGGAACTGGGGGCGATCTATGACTTCGACGGCGAAACGGAGGTCTCCTACATGCAATCGGTCGTCACCCAGATGGCCGACATCCTCTATCCGCAACTGGACGATCCCAAGCCGACCGTCATCCCGGTCGGCCCCGATCAGGACCCCCACATGCGGCTGGCACGGGACCTCGCCGGCCGGATGCGATACTTCGGCGTCACTGAGGCGTATGCGAGTTTCGAGCTAACCGACGCCGAGCGCGCGTTGGTGGCCCGCGCCTACGAGGCGCTCACTGCCCGGGAGTCGGCCGCCGAAAGCGACGTGCGGTGTACCGAGGCAGCCGAGTGGCTCCGCTCGGAGCAGCCATCGGCGGACGCCCTCGACAGCGCAATCGAAACCCTCGACTCCGGCGGCAAGGAACCCCTCCGTCCCCGCGTCCGGTTCCTCGACCGCAACGCGACAGACGAAGCCTTCGAGGCCCTCATCGAGGCGATTGACGGCGAGAAACGCGTCTACGAAGGTCATGTCGACAGCTTCGATCTCGACCGCGAGGCGGCCGAGGAACTGGCCCGCGAGATCGAAGCCGAACACGGCGGCTACGGTTTTCTGCCGCCCTCTTCGATCTATCACCGATTCATGACCGGGCTGACCGGCGGAAAGATGTCGTCGTCGGTTCCGGCCAGTCACATCAGCCTGCTCGACGATCCCGAAGACGGCTACGACAAGGTCAAGTCGGCGACGACGGGCGGCCGCGAAACCGCCGAAAAGCAGCGCGAACTCGGCGGGAAAGCCGACGAGTGCCCGGTGTATGAACTGTATGCCTACCTGCTATCGGGCGACGACGACGAGTTCGCGACCGAAGTCTACGACGAGTGTGTCGGCGGCGAACGGCTCTGTGGCGGCTGCAAGGAACAGGCGGCCGAACTCATGCGCGAGTTCCTCGAGGAACACCAGGAGAAACGCGAGGAAGCGAAGGCACTGCTCGATGACCTCGAGATCGAACTCGATAGCGATCGTCGCTGATCGCTGGGATCGAAACGCCCGCCAACCTGATCCGGGGTCATAAATGCCGTCGCACAGACAGACAACTATGAACGACAGTACAGCACCGACACGGACCGTCCGAAACGACGGGATCACCGTCACAAAGACGGTCGAAGGCGACGGACGCGTGCGGCTCGAAGTGGACTCGGACCGCGATTCGGCCGCGACGGTCCAAGTCACCGATCCGACACTCGGATCGTCCCCCGACGAAGCGATCCAGTTCGACACTGAGTACGGCACGGAGTGGACCATCGACGGACCGACCTTCGTGCGGTCGTTCGATCCCGACGAGCGGCGCACGATCCGGTATCGGATTCCCGACTTCGAGTCGGAGTCACTCGACCGGGAGCCGGAGCTATCGGTGACCGAGGCGTCGGTGCTTGACGATATCACCGATCGGGCGCGCTCCGACACCCTCCGAGAGTTCGTCGGGGGCGACCGTGACTCGCTCGCTTCTGTCCCGAACTCCAAGCCCTCCGTTTCGCCCGGAGACGCCGCCGAAGCGACTGTCGGCGACGATACCACTGAGGCCGCTGCCGGGGACGATACCACTGGAACGACCGCTGAGAACGCCCCGGACACACAGCCGGCCACGGATACCGACAGCACGGCCGACGCGTCACCCGACGAAGACCTCGCTGTTCCCTCCGGCGGGGTCGCCCGCGTCCTTCTGGCCGAACTACGAAACGATCGCGTCGACGACGAGACGGCGGCTGCGCTCCGTTCGGAACTCGATGCCGAGGGGCGCAAAAGCCAGGAAGTACGTCTCAAACATCTCCAGAGCGAGGTCAGCGATCTGGCCGCCTACACCGACACCATCGAATCGTTCATCGACAGACACGGCACTTTCGATTCGGTCGTGGACGACGTTCGATCCGAACTGTCAGCGCTCGAAGATCGGACTGAGCGGATCGAATCGACCGTCGAGGAACGCTCCGGAGCCATCGACCGAATCGACGAGGTCGACGACGAACTCGACGAGATCCGGTCGGCGCAGTCGGAACTCGAATCCGATCTCGAGGCGATACAGGCGACGCAGGCCGACTTCAAATCGGAGTTCGACCGTCTCGACGAGACGATTGCGGATCTCAACGACACTATCGACGACCTGGAACTGTTCAAAGAACGTGTTTCGGGCGTCTTTCGGGACCTTCAGACCGACGATCCGGATACGTAACGCTACCGAAGGCGTCCGAGCAGGCGACCGAAGAATCCGGGGCCGGACTCGTCGTCGGA
>Ga0209917_1001298_pt1 | contig 10093 bp, 12 predicted proteins | sample SalPon2_C_H2O_MG_FD_185710 | JGI IMG/M metagenome (GOLD analysis project Ga0209917, IMG submission 185710) | Salt pond water microbial communities from South San Francisco under conditions of wetland restoration - Salt Pond MetaG R2_C_H2O_MG... | ecosystem: Environmental > Aquatic > Non-marine...
TGAGAGCGATGACAGCACCGAAGAGAGCAATACCTCATCGACTGATCCGGGAGCGATGCTAGAAGTTACCACGGTCAACGCGGATGCCGAAGGCGATGATCGTGAGAATCTCAATGATGAGTACGTTGTTCTCGAAAATACGGGCGATGAGGCGGTTGAGTTGGGTGGTTGGACAGTCGAAGATGAGGCAGGCCGGAGCTACGAGCTTCCAGAAGGATTCACCCTCGAAGCCAGTGCAACGGTGACGTTGCGAACCGGGAGTGGCAGCGACACTGAGACCGAGCTGTACTGGGGATCAGGATCGCCAATCTGGAACAACAACGGTGATACAGTGATTGTCTCCACTGATACTGGGGAGCAGGTTGTGGAGGTGGGTTACTGATGAGCGACATTGACCTTCCAGATGGGGAATACACTGCTGTCGTTGATAGTATTGAAAACGACCTTGCAACCGTGTTCTTTGAGCGCGACGGTGAGGAAGTAGGGAATGCTGTACTGGAAGCTTCACAACTCCCCTCTGACGCACAGCATGCTGATGCAATTCTCTCAGTAACACTCACAGAGGGGACTATCGAATCTGCCACGTACAAACCTGAGGAGACAGCTACCCGAGCAGAGGCGGCTCAAGATCGATTTGATCGACTCTCCGAACGACCGCCGTCCGATGAAGACACGTAACTAACGCTCTTGACGAAAGAATCCTCCCGGTTTAGCGCAGAGAAAATATCAATGATGATCAACCACAGCATCACGAATGCAAGCAGTAACGATACTGCCACGAGGATCATTCTCTTCAATAATTAAATCCCCGCCAAGTTGGGTGACCGCCCATTTGACGAACCACAAACCGACCCCCTGGCTGTGTTTGAGTGGTGTCTCTGTCTCTGCGGTCAGTACCTCCTGTTCTTGTTGTGGAATCCCTGGGCCGTTGTCGGCAACGACGAGTTTAGCACCTGCTCCGTCTGCTTTATCGATACGGATCGAAACACGTGGCGTTGATTGTTCGGTGTGTTTGATAGCGTTGTCAATTAGTTCTGATAGGAGCTGCCGAACGATAGCGGGATGTGTTTTAATTGGTAGTTCGTCTGGCGAAGTCAACGTTATTTCAGCACCAGAATCAGCGGGAGGATATTCATCAATAATCTCTTCTGCGATTGTAACGAGATCAATTGATTCCGGTGGATCAGTGCCAACTTGCATGATCTCTTCGGCTTCTCGGGCCCTCTCACTGAGTTCGATGAGGTCGCTGGCATTCTTCCGTACCTGGCTCCGTGGCGTTTCCGCTTCGATTTGGTTAGCGTGAGCCAAAACGACATCTAATCGGTTTCTGACATTGTGTCTGAGAATCCGATTTAATACCTTGAGCCGTTGCTGTTGAATCTGTTCGTCGGTCACATCTCGAAGAACCACGGCGCGGGACAATGTTGAACCGTCATCGCTGCCGATCTGATCGACTGCATCAACCGCTGAGACACTGTACTGGAATTGTCGTCGTCCGCTGGTTGTTCTGAGTGTGACTAAGCCTGTCGCACCAGCTGAAAGATCTGCGTCATCAATCCCTTCGATAACAGACGTAATCGGATTTTCATTCAATTCGTCGGCTGATCGCCCTAGCAGGTTCACTGCCGCTTCGTTCACGTCAAGCACGTATCCCTCCCAGTTGAGAACCACAACCGCCTCTTGTAGCGACTCTACAACTCGTGTGCGAGCAACGGATTCAGATTCCGGAAATCGTGAGAAAACTGGATGCCATCTAACTATCGCACTGAACAGCCCCCCAGCGACCAGTAGCCCGACCGAAACCCCGGTACCAGATAGATCTCCCCACTCAGCTACGATTCCAAGATATGGCGCACTGATAGCCAAGAGCAGAAGTAGTATTTGCGAATTGGAGAGAGTTTCATGTTTTTGTCCGAGACGAACCAACACAACAGCACCGTAAACAAGGAGCAGAAGTGGATAAATAGATGATAAAAGCAGTAATAAAAGCAATGCAGCAATCAGCGACCCCCCGATGACTCTAGGAGGATCTATCGCTACTACACTGAAGATACCACCAACTAGTATTACAGGAAGCGTAAGCCCGGCTAACATCAGGATGCGGTTCCGCGTCAATCCAGTTTCACGACCAGCATAACTCAATGCGTAAATCGTCCAGATTCCAGGGATTATGAATGCGGGCACCAAAGTTGCAAATTCAAGGCTTTCAGTTACTGACTGTGCTGAGAGAGCAGTGGTAATCTGTGCACCAAGGAGTAGAAGTACCCACGCTGTTTCCGCACCGAGTAACGCCACGAATGATTGCCCTGTGGGACGGTCTCGCTGCTGGAAAGCATGCCATGTTGTGACCCCAAACAATATTGCCGCTGTGAGGCCAACCACTATCGGGATAATCATACTTGAGACGGTCATCCACTCGTCCCCACACCAGCTAAATAGACCCACTGCAGGCGTGTCTGTGAACTGCTTAGTTCCACTGGTGTCTTATTGAAGTTACAAGACTAAAATCTCGCCCTTCAGAACGGATACGTATTCTTCAGAGTGACCCCCCTATAGCAGTAGTAATGCTGGTGGTCTCTCCCTTCTGGCCGTAATCGTAGGGTTCATCGGGTTGATAGTCAAGGATTTGAGAATAAACTGCTGAAAAATGGAGAATTGACTGATTGAGTACTGTTTCAGCCTCAGAAATACGTTGAAAGGATTAATTTTGATCCCGATTAAGCATGGATATGAGGCTGACTCGTCGTGGAGTGCTCGCGTCCATTGCCGGCGTTTGCGGAGTTTCCGGGTGTCTCGCCTCTCCTGACCGAGCACTTCCGACGGCACCGACTGGGACATGGAACCAGTCAGGATATGATGCTCAAAATACATTTTCTTCCGATGTCACTGTCCCTGAACGCGGGAATCTAGCGTGGGATGGTGGCAGTGGTCGAATGCTGTCGGTGGTGGCTAACCGAACTGTCTATACTGTCGATAAGGACGGTGGGCTTAGCGCGTTATATGCACAAACCGGTGAGCGTAGGTGGAATGTAGATATCGGCATTGAACATCCAGTTAGTGTATCAGGGGCTGTTATTGACGATCAGCTATTGCTTGCTACCACTCATGCCCTTCACTCATTCAACACTGCTGACGGCAGCGAGCGGTGGTACCGAGAGCTGAGAGGACATGCATCTTCGATATCGACAACAGCTATCTCAGATCGGCAGATCGGACTTATTGAGTTCACATATCGTCAGAATCACTATATTATCGCCTTCAACACCGAGTCAGGTGAAATCAAATGGAGGGATTCTGCACTGCGAATGGGCGGACGTGGATTAGCGGTGTTTGGCGATCATGTATACGTTACGGGACTATCTGAAACAGATGGGGAGGTTCTGCGTTGTCTTGGATTGGACGCTGGGGAATTGATCTGGCAGCGGGGAATCAGTGATCCATATTCAACACATGGCTGTTCAACCACGGGTGTACTGATCGGTGAGGGAACAAACATGACTGTCTATGATCATACCGATGGGAAGCAGATAGCATCGGTTGACGTTCCGCACGGGCGGGTTCGTGGGTTCGCCGTTGACGATGGTACCGCGTTCGTGCTCTCCGAATCCGGTCTCTCAGCGGTATCAATGCCAGATGGTAGCGAACAGTGGTCTCTGTCAAAAGATCCGACCCGACATTTTGTCCGCAGCCCACTCACAGTTGGACGTGAGACCGTCGTCGCACCAGTGTACATGGAAGCCCTTGGCTGTCCATCAATCGTTGCGTTTGAGAAGATCGATGGGACGCGACGTTGGCACTATACCCTCGGTGACGACTTTTGTGGAACGATCTGGTCTCAACCAGTCCTCGCTGACGGGGCAGTGTTTGTGGATACCAGCCTCCATAACGTGACTGCTCTGGGTGATCTTTCCCAGCAAGATTGACCCCTCCTGCGCCCGAAGACGCCCTCAGAAATCAAGATTTCTAATGTACGGACGAGACCTATTTGATTTCGTTAACGCAAGAATCCTGACTGTACCGCACATTAGGATTAGGGTTGCACGTTATTCAGCGGGTGCTCACGGGTGGAATCCGCAAGTCCAACTGAATTAACTAACATGAGGCCAGACTAACTATCTGATCCCGCTATTCCAGTTTCAGTTCCTGAAACAGACAATCATACTTCAATGCACTTCGGGATCACCATCGAGTTACGCATGACGATCAACAAGAAGCAACTCGTTGGGATTACCGCTGTAGTACTCACTGTGGCGTATAGTCTTCGTCGCTGGCGGAGTGATCCACCTGAATTGAACGACAACGAATTCGATACTGAACAGGCATCTCCAGCCGCTGATTAGTACTCAATCGGATACCACCAATGGATTACGAATTCTCACACCGACCGTCGTTCACGCACTTGACAGTTTCACTGGAGCAGGGAGAATCGATTATCGCTGAACCTGGTGCGATGGTTGGCCACTCAACGACTGTTGATGTCAAAACTGAAACGAGCCGGGATGGGCTGCTTAGTTCAGCCAAATCGATGCTGGGTGGCGAATCGATGTTCACCAACACGTTCGTTGCCAGAGATGGCTCAGGACAAGTTACCCTTGCACCGCCGACACCGGGAGATGTGATGGCGCATGAACTTCGGGGTGAGACGTTATATTCAACCGATGGAGCGTTTCTCGCCGGTACAGAAAATATTGACATCGATTCGGAGATCGGCGGGGTCAAATCAATACTCGGGGAGGCTGGGATTACTCCACTCGCGTTGAAAGGAACTGGAACAGTCTTCATAGATGCTTACGGCGGCCTGGAGAAGTTAGAACTGGCTGCAGGTGAATCGTATGTCTTGGATAACGAACATCTCATCGCGTGGGATGACACGATTGAGTATTCTACTCGGCGCGTTGGAGATCTCAAATCAACGCTGTTGAGTGGTGAGGGGCTTGTCTTTGAATTTACTGGCCCTGGAACAGCGTGGTACCAGACGCGAGATATGGACTCATTAGTGGAAACCATTGCTCCGCGACTGCCAAATCAAGGCTGAAGCTACGATCGAATTAGAGTGAGTGACGATGCCTCAACGGTGATTCAGCAAAAATATTAAAATAATAACGATAACAATGATAGACGAAATATTTGAGCTGATTGTAGATATATTTCTCGATTTTATCCCCAATTGGATATTGAAAATTGTCGTGATTATTATCGGTATCGTGACAACAGGGTTTGGTGTGCAACTACTCAGCGAATCCCTGTGGACAGGTGGAGCGTTGACTGTGATCGGTTTGTCCCTAATGGGTGGATCGTTACTCAGCTTAATCCGGTAATATCTCCGACGTTGAGACCGACGCTTCCCGCCACGTACAGTTGGAAAGTTGCTAATTCATTCTTCACGCAAATGTGGGTGCCAATCAGTGCCTTGTATATACACTCTGATCACACCAATAGGGATCAGATATGCTAATGAGACGAAGTGTGGAATAGAGTAGCCGTCAATGTCCATCGCAATTGCAACACTGCCAATGATGAAAGTAACCGGAATAAAAATGTAAAACAGAATCAGATACAGTTCGATGAGGGGGATCGCCCCAAATTTGACCGCCTCTGCTGGTGTTCGATTCTGATATCGCTGATCAGAGATGAAGTGTCGCCACACCCGCGTTAGTTGGAAGATTCCGATCCCGATAATCGCTGCAGCGGTAGATAGTGTGAGAATCGATCGAAGCGGCGTGGCGACCGCATAGAGTCCACCCGCAAGAATCCCCACAAGAATCGCAGTCACTACGATCTGCTTCTTTGCAAACCGGATATTACGTCGATAGATCGGTGGGAGCCCCGGAGGCGTAGCCAAGGGTGTCGGCTCCTCATCCCATTGCTCGTCAGGTTCTCGAAGGTGTTCTCGGATCGGCTGGGCGGCAAAGAAAGCGGTGCCGATGAATAAGATATTGATAATCACAATTTCAAGCACGTACAACAGGATGAGTTCACCAATATTCCACTGAAAAACGACTGTCCCAGCAACAAGTGCAGCGTTCATTACAAAAGCTGGAACGTATTCTCTCGGTTCTCCGACGTGTTCAGGTAGGTATCCAACGAGTCGCTTCCAGAGAGACATGCGAGTGATCCTGTCAGTATGAAAATCATGCGTCTGAGCATGAATAAAACACTATGACATGCGATTTATTGCGGTTCCACGAGGAGTGTCATTCAATGGAATTCAGCGGTAATTCCTTATTCGGTATCGCCAATCACCACCGAGAGTTATTTGCGCTGCTCATAGCAAATGGGATTCCACTAATCGGTGTCGGCGTGCTCGGGTGGAATATCAGCGCGCTGGTGGTACTCTACTGGCTCGAACTAGCGGTGATTTTCGCTTTTGCAATCCTTCGAGCTCTATTCGCTGGCCGTCGTTCGGAGTTCAACAGTGACGGACTCATCATCGGTGCCTTATCAAACCGACAGGCGTCTATTCCGGTGCCACGAACAAACATTGCTGTCCACCTGTCATCGATCCCCGTCGCGGTGATCGCAGTTCCGCTATTGACCGCTCTTTGGTTTGCTGTCGGTGCGTTTACCGTTGGAGTCGTTGGAACCGACCGGCTTGGGGATGCGACCTACGGGATGATCACACTGGCCTTGTTCGGCATTCTATTCAGTGAAGCCATCCAGACGGCAGTCGGATATCTGTATCAGGGAACATATAAAGAGCACTCAGCACAAACCGCAATTCGAGGCCCATTCATTCGTGGGTTGTTCCTGTTTATCGGCGGGTTACTCACCGTCATGATCGCCGCCATGGGTAGTGATTCAATCGCCGATGACACACCACTCTCTGAGATAGATCCCACGCTGGTTGGCACACCAGTACTGATCGCTATTGTGCTCGTTAAATTGGGTTTTGATCTTGCTGGCGTGTATCGTGATACGCTGACAGCTTTCGATGAATCGACTGCGATCTCATTCGGGTGGGCCTACGAGCCGCCGACTGAGGAGTCCATCGACACAACACTCACCAGAGAACCAAGATCAATCTACCCTGATCGGCGCGGTCGCCTGCTCGGTGGGATTGTTAATCTCGGCCGGCATTCGGAGTTGATTAAACTTGGCGGCGTGATTTGGCTCGTGGCGTTCCTATTTGCGATAGCATCGGTGTGGCGTATTACTGCTGTCCTCACGATTGCTGGTGTCGTGATCCCGCTATTATTGGCTACAATCGATTATTGGCTGCGATATGGAGCTGTTGAATATCGAACAGATGATGATGCAATCGTGGCCTTCGATCACTTGTTTGATCAGGCACTCTGGCGGATTGAGCCATGGGATGAGACTGATCTAAAGATCGAACGCGATTGGCTGGACACATATCTTGACACATACACAATTGTGTTGACCCGTTTGGATGAGACAGTCATCCGAATGCCACGTATGAGTAATCCAAAGCCGTTGTTAGAGGTATTTGATCGACGCGCAGACGGAGTCGATCTTCTAAATAATAAATAGTTGTTACTTCAGATAATGCTAAAATAGGAGTATTCCACACCCACCGGTGTTTCTGATTGTGAAACTCTGCTTGCCACGTTTTGTTGGTGGCTGTAAACGGTTCCATATGGCCACACAACATGGTTCCAGGAGCGGGGATGCTCTTACTGACCAGTATTCGCTACTTGTATGGTTGGCATCCGGGCTCGTAGGATTGCTAACAATTCCGGTTGGATTACTCGTCCCCGGATACTTCTATATGAAAGCCAACAACGGAACAGCAGTCGAACAAACCCCATTCGAAATTTGGACTGTGATTCTGCTTGGCATCTTTGGCATTGCTGCCGTCGAATTAGGTGGTCGAAACGGAGCAAAGCTCCTTTGGGGAGCTGCGATACTCGTATTTGGACTCCTAATCATTGGCCTTGCATATCTCACGGGCTTCGTGACACTTTAGCATATTTTTAGCCGTACTTGCGGTAATTACTCAAAAAGAACTCATAACGGAATTATAATAAATTGTAATTGATTAATCAACAAGAATTCCAATCACACAGTCCAACCAATGTCATCCTTATATTCATCAACATTTGATACAAAATTCCTCTCAATACTCGTCGCCAATGGGATTCCTCTCGTTGGATTACTCGCATTTGGTGTGTCGGCCTCAGCTCTATTGACCTTCTATTGGCTCGAATTTGGTGTGCTTGTGATGTGGGCCGTCGTGCGGGCTACGTTCGCTGGCAAGCGTGCTGACAGCGAGAACGATACGTCACAGCTCAGTAGCTATCAATGGGGAGTGATATTGCGATTCATTTTGTCAAGCAGGTTTTTTGATAATAAGGAAGAAGACTCGTCATCGACCGACAGTGGGTGGGCCGACAAGCAGATACCGATTCCACGAACGAACGTTGGTATCTATCTCGGGACGATCCCTGCCCTCGTTTTTATTATCCCTATGCTCGCTGTGCTGTGGTTCGGGTTTGGTGGAGTTATCGCTGGGCCAGTTGTCGCCGCTACGAACACAACCAACACTCCAACATGGATACCCACCGGTGCCGCTATCATTTTCCTGAGTGAAGGTGGCCAAACGATTGTGGAGTATTTTTATCATGGTCGCTACCAGGAAACTACTGTCTGGATGGCGGTCAAAGGGATATTTTGGCAGGGGTTCGCGTTGGTTGGTACCGGATTAGTGGTTCTGTTGATTGCGTTCGGATTTGCGGAAGGCAGGACGGTCAGTGTTGAGAAGGCTGCTAGCGGGCCACTCATTTTCCTCGCTGTCACAGGAAAATTGCTGATTGATCTCACGACGCAGTATCTGGATAAACGTGATCAGCCACTTCGAGAGCTGATTTGAGACAAAGCGTATCATCTACGTTAAAAACAGCTCTTACCGAACTGCGTGAGAATTTTCTCAAAAATATAAGATGGCGGCGGCGTTGTGCTCTGTCGAATTATACGTCTGTCGCACTATGGGATGTACACAGCAACGAAAGACCCCACAGCGATACCGGCCGTTGCTTTTAGAACTGTCTGCCACCGCCAAGTGGTGAGACTATACCAGAACAGCCCGACCGGAACAACAGGCAAAACCGTGTTCGCCCAGACCGGTAGGTGCTGTGAGTCGATCAATGGCTGGAAGGACAGAATGCCAACAAGAGCGACGATTCCACCACAGAAGGCGAAGATCCGATTCCACCGAATGTTCGGCCTGCGTCTCCCATCACTGGGCGGATCATCGCCTATGAGTTCACGCTTGGAGGGCACACCAACACTCCTGTGGGTTCCCACAAAACAATTATCCTACTTCGTTGGGCTACCAACACTAAAGAACGAACAACACCGTCAGTCCGATTGCACCAACCAAAGCGATCAGATACTTGATCGCCCGCCACAACAATCGTTTGAGATAGCCTGTCCGGCCAGTATCTGAGATAATCAGTGGTGTCTTGTCAGTGCCGACGATTGTATATTCGCCGTTTCTCACGTGGAGTTCACCGTGGACAAAGAGTTCTTGTCCGGCAGCAATACCACGGCCCTCAATGTTAAATTCGTCAGTGTCCACGTCATGACGGTGCAAATCAACGACATCTGCCAATCGAGTCATCGAGCAGTCACCGGTCACAGTCGAGAGGGCTACATATAGACTATCCGAGAAGTGTCTCGTCATGAACGTCGGGAGGCTCGTATTACTCCGTGGATCTCCAATCTCTAACCCGGAGAGTCTATCAAGATCATAGACTGACTCAAACCATGCAAAATCAATCTCCAGCGGCTTGCCACCGGTCTTAATCGCAACGTGTCCAACTTCGAATCCAGAGGCAAACGTATTGTGGCCTTTCCGAAGCTCGCCGCGCTCAAAATCATAGGTGTTGCGACCGGCATCTGGAAACCACGCATGCCAGCTGTAGGCCCCAATGGTTTCATCTACCGAGTCAAATATTCGCTCAGCTACAGGGGCAGCTTCGTCAACGATCACCTGCCCTGTGGTGGCGACCTGTTGGCCATCCTCGTACTGATATATGTCAGTTGTCTCAGCACCACGCAAAGCGAGAGCTGCTCTCCCAATGATTGACAGTCGGTGGAGGGCCCACAAAATGACCAATCCGAAGACGATCCC
>Ga0209917_1001304_pt1 | contig 10079 bp, 7 predicted proteins | sample SalPon2_C_H2O_MG_FD_185710 | JGI IMG/M metagenome (GOLD analysis project Ga0209917, IMG submission 185710) | Salt pond water microbial communities from South San Francisco under conditions of wetland restoration - Salt Pond MetaG R2_C_H2O_MG... | ecosystem: Environmental > Aquatic > Non-marine...
TCGCCGAGGTAGACGAGGAGCGCGAGCGCGAGCAACACCCACCCGAACGGGCGCTGGATCGCGCGCTCGCGGGTCGTCTCGCTTCGGGTGAACTCGGCGATGGCGGCCGTCTCCGAGGGCTCGAAGGCCCGCCCGCCGGTCCGATCGATCGCCGCCTCGATCGCCGACGCCTGCCCGACGGCCCCGTACTCGGCGGCGTAGTTCACGGCGTACTCGGCGTCGAGCACCGAGTCGTAACCGACCGCCTCCGGCGTGAACGTGGCCTCGAACCGCTCGGTGTCGGTCCGAACGAAATCTAGCTCAGTCCCCGTCGGCCGGGCCGGCCCGCGGTAGACGGCTCTCGTCTCCGCGCCGCGGCTGGCGTCGTCCACCGAGGTCACGTCGGTTCGCTTCCGGCGCGGGTCGCCGATGGCCCAGTTCACCGACCGCGTCGTGAGTTCGGCGTCCGGCGGCGACAACAGCCCCCCGAGGCTCCCGTCGGCGTCGTAGGCCGTCAGGGAGACGACGCGCCCGAGTCCGAACCGCCAACTCGTGACGGCCGGGTCGCCCTCGCTCGTCGTGACGAGCAGCCGGGCGCCGTCCCGGACCTCGACGTCGTTCGCCGACGAGGGGTCCGACTCGGTCTCGACGCCGTCGGTGATGAAGTGCGTGCGGTCGGCGACGACCAGCGAGTCGGCCTCCGGCGGGGCCGCGCCGCTGTCGAAGAACAGCCGGAGGCGCTCGGTCTCGTCCGGCTGGATGTAGGTCCCCCCGGTCGCCCCCGCGATCTCGGCCAGGCGGTCGTCGTCGCTCCAGTAGCCGAAGCCGACGCCCGTCACCCGCACGTTCTCGGCGGCGAGTTCCTCCGCGGCGACGAGCGCCTGCTCGGAGTCGTCGACCCCGTCGGTTATCAGGATGACCTCGCCGCCCCCCTCGAGCATCCCGCCGGCCGCCCGGAGGCCGGCCCCGATGTCCGTGCCGCCGCCGGCCTGGAGCCGTCGGATCGTCTCCTGTAGCTCCGAGCGCTCGCTTTCGAGGGGGCGGAGTTCCGAGACGACCTGTGCGTTGCTGTCGAACGCGACGACGCCGAGGCGGCTCTCGTCGCCGATCTGTTCGAGGATGTCGAGCGAGAGCCCCCTGATGCGGGGCATCGTTTCCTCGGCGCTGCCGGAGACGTCGACCACGAGGACGACGTCGTCGCCGCCGACCGCCTCGTCGAAGCGGACTGGAAGCAGCGTCGCGATCGACGACGACGCGTAGCCGCCGCGGCCGTATGCGTTGTCGCCGCCGGCGACGACGACCCCGTTCCCGTCGGCCGCGTACGACTGCAGCGCCCCGACGTTTCCGAGGTCCTCTGCGGCCAGATCCTGGATCACGACGGCGTGATACCGATCTAGGGCCTCGCGATCCGGCACGGATTCGGCGCGGGTCACGTCGTAGAGTCCCCCGAGGTACGTCTCCAGGGGGTAGTCGACCCGGGAGACGTACAGCACTTCGGGGGGTTCGACGACCCTGACGACGCGTCGGAAGACGGTGTTTCGCTCGAACCCGCCCTCGCCGCCGGCGTCGATCGCCGCCTCGATCCGGTGGTCGCCCGGTTCCTCGAACGCGTGCTCGAGTTCGATCGACGTGGGCTCCCCCACCGTCTCCTCGCGCACTTGCTCGCCGTCGATCGTTACGGTGACCGTCGCGTCCGTCTCGCCCACGCCGCCGACGGTGACGAGGATCGACTCCTCGGCCCCGGCAGTCGTGGTTTCGGGGGCCTCGACGCGGACGAGTCGCTCGGGGCGCGCCGGATCGAGTCGGAGCGCGCTGATCGTGGCGTTGCGTTCGGCGGCGACGTCGACCGCGGATCCGAGGCTGCGCCCCTCCGTCACCCGTCCGTCGGAGAGCAACACGACGTGAGAGCCCGCCTCGATGCTCCGGAGCACTTCGTCACCGATCGCCGAGGACTCCCCGGAGGCGATCGTCGTCCGCCGGACCGGAACGCCCTCGGCCTCGATCGACCCGGCGATCGACTCGGCGTCCGCATCGTAGACGTCCATGCTCGCCGAGTCGTCGACGAGGAGCTGCACCTCCGGTTCGCCGACGGAGCGGCTGACGTCGACCACGTAGGGGCCGGCCGCCGCGGTGACCAGCAGGACGGCCACGAGGACCCGCGCGGCGATCATGAGCGCCCGCGTTCGCCCCGTCGGCGCTCCCGGCCCGACGTTCCAGTAAAACAGGACGGCGACGGCGGCGAGCACGACGGGGAGCGCGGCGAAAAACAGCGGCCGCTCGAAGCCGACGGGGCCGATTGAGCCGACCGCGCCGAGGGCGGCCACACCCCGTGACGCGCCGGCGACCGCAGCCTGCATACCAACGGGGACCATCACAGCTCCCCCCGGTACTTGAGGTAGCCGAGTTCGAGCACGCCGACGAGCAGCGCGGCGAGCGCGAGCCACGGGGTGAGCGACTGCGGCGTCGCTCCCGTTTCGAGCGTCCCCGTCTCCGCCTCGATCGGCTCGGAGACGGCGGCCGACTCCGTCGGCGAGCGCAGGCTGACGCCGTACCGCTCCCCCGAAGCCGAGTAGAAGCCGGCTTCGGTCGCCTCGATCCGGGCCGTCTCGACGGTTCCCCCCGGCGTCTCCACGACCGTCTCGCCGCCGAACTCGATCGTCTCGCCGGTCGCGCGGTTCAACTCCTCGATCGGCGTCCGTCCGGCGGCGTGTGTCATCACCGAGCGCCAAAACACCGGGTAGCGGTAGTCGAATTTGAACGCGGAGTCGTCCTCGACGTAGCCGTAGTACACCGCCCGCCCAGCCCCGACGTCGTCGACCGCGATCATGGGGCTGCCGTCGTCGGCCACCGCGAGCGCCGTTCCGCGACGGAGGTCGCCGGAGACGTACGCCCTCGCGGGGACGAACCCGACCCCGTCGACGATCGGGTGCGATTCGACCGTCCGGACGTCCGTTTGGACGCCGACCTCGCCGGGGTCGAGGAGCGACAGCCCCCCGTACCCGACCTCGGCGATGTCTGGTTGGCTCTGGACGACGACGCCGGCCCCGTCCTCGACCTCCCTGCGCACGTCCGCGATCGTCCCCTCGAGGACCCGTTCGGGGTCGACGTTGCTGAACACGACGACGTCGTAGCCGCGGGCGTCGTTGACGGGCGGTTCAGCGACGTCGACGCGGACGTCCCCCATTACGTCGAGCGCCGTCGTCAGGTAGACGTTCTCGTCGTTCGTCACGACGAGGGCGTCGATCTCGCGATCCGACGGGGCGCCGACGTACGCGACGTCGTCAGTCGGGAAGGAGTCGCCGGGCGAGAGCCGCAACTCCCCGCCGCCGGGCGGGATCGGAAGCGCCACCTCGGTCACGTCGCCGGGCGCCAGCGTGACCGTCTCGGTGCTGCCCCCGAGAGACACGTCCCGCGTCTGCTCGGTCTCGCCGCCGTTCGTGACGACTGCCGTCGCCTCCGTAGCCGTCACCGACAGGTCGACGATCCCGACGTTGTTCCGCCCGCCGCCCCCGGTCCGGCGCAGGACGACCTCGTTGCCACCCGCCCGGACGCTCTCGACGGCCGCCTCCCAGTCGGTGCCGTCGACGAAGTCGCTGACGACGACGATCCGGCGAGGGTCGTCGTTGGCATCTGCGGCGACCCTGATCGCCCGCCTGAGGTCGCCCTCCGTATCCGTGACGGATACCTGGGACAGCGCTGCGGCCGTCGCGTCCCGGCCGCCCCCGGCGATCTCGATCGACGGATCGGGCGCGGAGGTGACGAGCGTCGTCCGGTCGCCCGTCGCGTCCTCGGCGGTGCCGACGGCGCGCTCGAAACGCGTCGACTCCCCGTCGGTCGTCGCCATGCTCGCGCTGGTGTCGAGTACGACGACCGTCTCGCCGGCGGAGCCGCCGGGAAGGGGGACCTGCGGCCCGGCCAGCGCGAGCGGGATCGCGACGAGGACGAGCGCCTGCAGCAGAAAGACCGTCGAGACGCGGAACCGATCGCGGAGCCGCTGTCTGCTGCTGTCGCCGTCGCCCGCCGTGAGGAACTCGACCGTCGGGAGGTCGTATCGCTCGGGATCCGGGCGGACGAGATACAACACGACGAGCGGGACGAGCGCCGCGAGGCCGAGGAGTCCGAGCGGGTTTGCGAGCGCCCCGCCGGCCTGAAGGAGGGCCATCGTGCCCGATCAAACGGCGCAGGGGCATATGTGTCTGACTCTCCGGGCCGTCGGTGTGACCTTTTTGATCGAGGACGCAGCCGCCGCCGGCACGGCGTTTCGACTCCCCGTCGCGGCGTCGAAAGAAAGTCGTCGGTGTGACTACGGTTACTGCTGGATGGCCTTCTCGTACTGCTCGGCGACGTTGTCCCAGTCGACGACCTCGAAGAAGCCGTCGATGAAACTCCCGCGGTCGGGACCGTAGTCGTAGTAGTAGGAGTGCTCCCACACGTCGAGTGCGAGGATGGGGTGGCTGCCCCACAGCGCGCCCTGGTCGTGTTTGTCGACGACGAGGTTGCGCAACTGATCCGAGACCGGATCGTACACGAGCAACGCCCAGCCGCTCGCGGCGCCCGCAGCGGCCTCGAACTCGCCTTTCCAGCCCTCGTAGGAGCCGAAGTCCGCCTCGATGCGGTCGGCGAGTTCGCCCGACGGCTCGCCGCCGCCGTTGGGGTCCATGTTCTCCCAGAACAGCGTGTGGAGGTAGTGACCGCTGCCGTTGTGGGTCACGTTCCGGATGGCGGCTCCGGAGCCGCCGAACTCGCCGGCCTCGCGGTTCTCGGCCAGCGTCTCCTCGGCGGCCTCCAGACCGTTGACGTAGCCCTGGTGGTGGGTGTCGTGATGCCACGTCGCGACCTGCTCGGAGATGGACGGTTCGAGGGCGTCGTACTCGTAGGGGAGCGGCGGCAGTTCGGGGTTGGAGTGTTCGGACATTTATATCGACCTCTAATACGAGTACACTCCCGCGATCCTGTTAAAACTTCATGTAGGTGTGGTACCACGCCACTTTATTGTGGGTATTTAAATAAGATACGGGTACCCCGGGCGTCGGCTTGGTTCGCTCCCCGTCGGGAACACCGGTATGCCGCGCGTCTGACGCGGCCTGCGCATTTATGTTCCGGTAGGCTGCTATAGACAACTATGACTTCCGATCCGAGCGCCACGTCCGACCCGTCGACGACTCCCGACCCGATCGACGATCCGGCCGATCAGGCCGCGGCGGACGCCGACACCGCGACGCCGGACTCCGACGACGTGATCTCGCCCGACCCGTTGACGATCGAGTTGCCCGACGGCACCGAAAGCGTCTCCGAAGCCATCCTCTCGAACCGACAGATGCTCATCGACCCCGACGAATCGGCGATGGCCTCCGAGACCGAGGTCGTCGAGTTGACCGACTGGGTCGAAGAGCTCGCGGGAAAGATCGCGGACGTCGAACAGCACCAAACCGAGACGATCGAGGCGGACGTCACCGACCTCGAGACGGTCGTCGAGGAACAACGACGGCAGATCGAGGAGCTCCGGGGAGCCGTCGAGTCCCTCGCCGACATCCTCGGGACGACCGCCGACTGGGAAACGTTCGACGAGTAAGCGTCTCGGGTCGGTGATACGAGCCGAACGCCCGCCGGAAATCGACGCTCGCCACGAACGACGTACGCCGCCCCGTCTCAGTCCGACTCGCCGCGCGCGCGCTCGAACATCGACAGCGCCCGCTCGCGGCGCTCGCTGTGGTCGACGACCGGTTCCGGGTACTCCGGGGCCGCGTTCGCGCGCTCGGTCGGCGTCAGTTCGTGCCACGAGTGGATCACGTCGGGATCGACGCCGTCGAGTTCGGGTACGTACTCCGTGATGTACTCCGCGTCGGGATCGTAACGTTCGCCCTGCGTCATCGGGTTGAAGATCCGGAAGTACGGCTGGGAGTCGGTGCCGGTCGAGGCCGCCCACTGCCAGCCGCCGTTGTCGTTTGCGGTGTCGTGATCGACGAGCAGTTCCCGGAAGTGCTCGTAGCCGTGCCGCCAGTCGATCAGTAAGTCCTTCGTCAGGAAGGAGGCCACGATCATCCGGACGCGGTTGTGCATGAACGCTTCCGCCCGCAGCTGTCGCATCCCCGCGTCGACGATCGGGTACCCGGTCTCGCCGCGCTTCCAGGCCGCCAGCAGGTCGTCGTCGTCCTCCCACTCGATGGGGTTCTCGTAGGACTTGTAGTTCGCCGCGACGACATCTGGATTGAAGTAGAGGACGTGAGTGTAGAACTCCCGCCAGGCGAGTTGGGACCGGAACTCCGCGACCGACTCGCGGCGCTCGCCGGAGGCGTCCTCGAGGGCATCCCTGACCCGCTCGTCGACCTCGCGGATCCCGATCGTCCCGAACTTCAGGTGTGCGGAGAGCCGGGACGTACACTCCTCGGCGGGGTAATCGCGCAACTCCTCGTACCGATAGACGTCGCCGTCGAGGAACGACCCGAGCAGCGTTCGCGCGACGTCGGTCCCGGCGGCCGGAACGTCGGCCGCCGGGGGCTCGAACCCCAGTTCCGATAGCGTCGGGATCGCCCCCGGAGCGACGCCGAGGTCGGCTGCCGGGGCAACTTCCGGAATCGCGCGGGGGTCGTCCTTCTCGCGGTCGCGCCACTTGCGGCCGAAGTACGTGAACACCGAGTACGGGTCGCCCGCGTTCGTCGTGATCGATCCGGGCTCGTGGCACACGGCGTCGTGGAACTTCTGGGGGGTCGCGTGGACGTCCTCGAGCGCTTCGTCCACGCGCTCGTCGCGCTCGCTCGCCAGCCCCGAGTAGTCGCGGTTCCACGAGACGAACTCAGCACCCAGGTCGGCCGCGAGCTCGGGCACGACGCTTGCGGGGTCGCCCTCCCGGACGAGCAACTCGGACCCGCGCTCGCGGTAGGCCGAACGCAACGTCCCGACCGCGTCGAGCAGAAACGCCACACGGGCCGCACCCGCATGCTCCAACACAGCCTCGTCGAAGACGAACAGCCCGACGGGTCGGTCGGGCGCGTCCGCGAGGCCGCGGTTGTCTGCGAGTCGCAAGTCCCGCCGGTGCCAGTGAAGACGCATCGGGATGTCGGTCGTCGCGCGCTCCGGTAAATCCCCGGGTGACCGCCGTGTTCTGCTGGTAGTTCGACGAAGGAAATAGGGACGAAAACGGGACGCGGACGGGCCTTACTTGTGCGCGTCGAGGATCATGTCGTAGGTGCGCTCCCACTCGTAGTCGTCGTCGTGGTAGCGCTCGGCGAGCGGTTCCTCGGGCATCTCGCCGATCGCCTGCTTCTCCTCGGTGTAGGAGAGCCGCTCGTCGTCGCGGTAGTACCGGCCCGTCAGGATCTCCCCGTCGTGGACCGCGAGTTCCGTCTCGTACATCATCTCGGCCGCCTCGGGGCGGTTCGTGACGTCGAACTCGTAGTCGTCGTTCTGCTGGATGTCGATGTAGGGGACGTACTGCTTGGCGTCCTTGTTCCAGGTCGGACACTGCGTGAGGAAGTCCACGTGGCTGAATCCGTTGTGCTGGATGGCCTCCACGAGGATCTCCTGGGCCTGGTTGGGGTTGACCGCCGCCGTCCGGGCGACGTAGGACGAACCCGCGGTGAGCGACGTCGACAGCGGTCGGACCGGATCCTTCGCGGAGCCGTGGGGTTGGGTCTTCGATTTGTGCCCCTTGGGGCTCGTCGGCGACGTCTGGCCCTTGGTCAGCCCGAAGATCTCGTTGTTGAACACGATGTAGGTGATGTCGTGATTCTCCCGGGCCGTGTGGGTGAGGTGGTTGCCGCCGATCCCGTAGCCGTCGCCGTCGCCGCCCGCCGCGACGACCTCGAGGTCGGGGTTCGCCAGCTTCGCCGCCCGCGCGACCGGCAGCGCCCGGCCGTGCAGCGTGTGGAACCCGTAGCTGTCGAAGTAGCTGTTGAGCTTGCCCGAGCAGCCGATCCCGGTCACGAGCAGGATCTCCTCGGGATCCTTGCCGAGTTCGGACATCGCTCCCTTCAGCGCCTTCAGGACGCTGAAGTCACCGCAGCCGGGACACCACGTCGCCTGCGGCTCGATGCCGGGCGTGTACTCGTCTCGCTCTACCTCTCGATCCGCGCCGATTGCGTTGAACGCGCTCATGATCAGTCACCTGCCGCCGGGACGAATTTCGTCGTCGTCGCGGGCTCGTCGCCCTCGAGGACGGACCGGAACCCGTCGACTATCTCAGCCGGCTCGAACGGGTTGCCGTTGTACTTCAGGAGGCTGTGCATCTTCGGGCCGAACCGGCCGAGTTCGCGCTGGACGAGCCCCCGGAACTGGCCGCTGGCCGTCATCTCGACGACGAGACACTCGTCGACGGACTCGAGGAACTCGGTCACCTCGGCCTCCGGGAACGGCATCAGGTCCGACACCCCCATCGACTTCACGCTGTAGCCGGCGTCGTTGAGTTCGTCGACGGCCTCCTCGACGGTACCCTGCTGACTGCCGAAGGTCATGATGCCGTACGCAGCGTCGTCGTCGCCGTGGGTGGTCTGGTGGCTCCCGTCGGCTCCGTTGAACTGCTCTCGGATCGAGTCGTGCTTACCGAGGCGGCGGTCGACCTGCGCGATCCGGTTTCCGGGGTCCTCGCAGATGTGTCCCTGTGGCGTGTGCTCGTTGCTCTCGGCGAGGAACCGACCGCCCTTCTGGCCGGGGATCGACCGCGGCGAGACGCCCTTCTCGCCGGGGTTGTGCTGGTACCGGTTGAACTTCCCGGCGGAGTGGTGTGCCGCCTCGGCGAGTTCCTCCTCGGTGAGCGTCGCCCCGAGGTCCGGGGCGGGCTCGCGATCGAAGAAGGACTCGTCGACGTTCCTGAGTTCGCCGCCGATCTTCTGGTCGTAGAGGACGATCGCCGGGACGTGGTAGTCGTAGGCGATCTCGAAGGCGGCGCGGGTCTGGTCGTAGGCCTCCTCGACGTTGCCGGGCGCGAAGACGACCCGCGTCGAGTCGCCTTGGCTCGCGTAGAGGACGTGTTCGAGGTCGCTCTGTTCGGGCTTCGTCGGCATCCCGGTCGCGGGGCCGGCCCGCATCGCCTCGACGAGGACGACCGGGGTCTCGGTCATCTCGGCCAGCCCGAGCGGTTCGGTCATCAAGGAGAACCCGCCGCCGGAGGAGCCGGACATCGCCTTCACGCCGGCGTGCGAAGCGCCGAGCGCGAGGGCGGCCGCCGCGATCTCGTCTTCGACCTGCTCGGAGATCCCGTCGACCTTCGGGAGGTATTTGCTCATGAGGCTGAACACTTCGGTCCACGGCGTCATCGGGTAGCCGGAGATGAACCGACACCCGGCGTCGAGGGCGCCGTAGGCGATGGCGTTGCTCCCCGAGAGCAACACCTGTTCCTCGTCGTGCTCGCCGGTCGGCATCCGGAGGTCGTGGCTGAACTCCATCTCCTGGACGTCCTCGTAGGCGTCCTCGAGGATCTCGAGGTTCGTCTCGAGGACGTCGCCGGACATCGCATCCGACATCAGGTCCTTGATGTTGTCGAGTTCGTACTCGAGGAGGGCGGCGGTCGCGCCGACGCCCGCCGTGTTGCGCATGACCTCGCGGCCCTTCTCGCGGGCCCGAGCGCGGAGGTCCATCGGGTAGACGTGCCAGTCGTTCTTTTCGACGCGCTCCTCGAAGCCGGGAACCGCGTCGATGTCGACGAGCCCCTCGTCGTAGACGATGACGCCGCCCTCGCGGAGCTCGTCGAGGTTCTCGACGATCGGCTTCATCTCCTCGTCGCCGTAGTAGGCGTCCTCCTGTGGGTTCCTGGCGAAGGAGTCACCGAGCGCGAGCAGACAGTTGTAGCCGTCGCCGCGGGATTTCACCGGCTCCGGCGACGCTCGGACCTCGACGTAGGTGTGGCCGCCGCGGATGCGGGACGGATAGTGTCTGTGTGTGAATACGTGCAGCCCGGATCGCATCAGGGCCTTCGCGAAGTTCTGGCTCGTCGAGTCGATCCCGTCGCCGGAACCGCCCGCGATTCGCCAGACGATTTCTTCTGTCATTGGCTATCACTCCGCCCGTGTGGGCGTTGAGGTTCATTCAGAGCCCATCAACAAAAGTATTTGCTACACAATGGCATGCATTAATCGTGATATAATTGTATTAATATGGTCGCATCG
>Ga0209917_1001306_pt1 | contig 10062 bp, 6 predicted proteins | sample SalPon2_C_H2O_MG_FD_185710 | JGI IMG/M metagenome (GOLD analysis project Ga0209917, IMG submission 185710) | Salt pond water microbial communities from South San Francisco under conditions of wetland restoration - Salt Pond MetaG R2_C_H2O_MG... | ecosystem: Environmental > Aquatic > Non-marine...
CGCGGAGGACACCGCCGGTCTTCGGGAGCCGGACGTAGAAGAACGCGCGGCGGTAGTCTGCCGGTGCGCCGTGCGAGAGCTCGCTGCTGTAAGGCTCTAGGAGTTCGAACGCCTCGCCGTTGACCGGGGCTTGTTCGTGGACGAACCAGGACGTGTACGTGAGGTGTTCGAGGCTCTCGTCGCGGAGTACCTCTGCGATGAACTGGTGGTCGCGCGTCCACGACACGTCCGGAGTTGTCCCGCGCTCACCCGTGATATCGTTCGCCCCGAGTTTCTCGTCGAGAGCGTCGAGGAGTTGGCTGATGGTGGAGGTCTTGACGACGCCGACAACGGGGAACCCCTGCTCGTACTGGGTGTCGATCACGTCGATGTAGTTGCGGACGATCTCGTCGGGTTTCTCCCACGTCCCAACGGGTGTCGTCCGGCCGACTTTGTCGAGAAGAACCCAGTAGAGTACGCCGAGCGGGTAGACTGCGCCGTCGATGAACAACACGCCATCGAACGCATCTACGTTCGCAGCGGCGTGTGAGCTTTCGGCGAGGCCTTGTGCGGCCGTGGCGACGGACTTCGAGAGCGTTGCCGAGCGTTGGGTCGATGGGAACTGGACGACTTCACCGGCGACGTGGTCCGTTTCGAACTGCTGGGAGTGGAGCGTGCTTTCGCTGTCGGCGAGGTACACGACGGTTTCGATGGTGCCCGTGTCCTCGATGCGTTTGTCCGCGTTCGCGCCGGCGACGCCGATCTTGGCGTACGCCGTGTCCACGATGAGTCCGTTGTTGAACTCTAAGGGCCGGGTGGTGCTCGCGTCGAGCCCGTACGTTGGACTGCCCCACGGGTCGCCAGTCCACGTCCCAAGTTCGTCGATCCGTGTCTTCCGGTATGACGGGTCGTCGAGCGCGCTCACGTGGCCGCCGTCGAGTGCGAGGTGAGCGAACAGCTCGCGCGCGTACTCGGATTGAGACGTGACGTCGCGCGGAATGTTCGTGTCGATGTGGTTGAACATCTCGCGGACGATGCCGAGTGCGTCCGCGTCCATTCAGTCGTCCCCCGCAGTCCGCATCGTGATCTGACTCGTGTTCGACGCCTCGTCGATGGTGATGTAGCACTCGTGGTCAGCGCCGTGGATGAGGCTCTCGTCGTGTGAAACGACGATGATCTGCGGGACGTTCCACTCCTGGATCGTCGTCAGCATCTGTTCGAGCTGGCCGACGTGGCCTTCGTCGAGGAATGTCGTGGGCTCGTCGAGGATGAACGGCGGGAGCTGGCCCTGGTTGCCACCGTGGAGTTCGGCGATGAGCTTGTAGATGCCAGCGCGGAGCGCGAGATTCACGATGGCGCGCTCGCCGCCGCTGGCGTTGCTCGGATCCTCGGTCGTTCCGTCGTCGCGCAGCAGGCGGATGTCGTACTCGTAGCTCCCGCTGCGGTCGTTGTACGCTTCCTCGATGAGAACCTGCTGGTAGCTGCTGTTCTTGTAGATCTGTTTGAAGATGTCGTTCGTGTACTCGTTGATGTACGCGAGGTACTGCTCACGGAGGTCGGACTTCGTGCTCTCGTAGATGGCAATCGTCGAGTCCAGCTCGTCGTGGACTTCCTGCGCCCAGCGCTCTTTCCGCTCCAAGAGATCGATCTGCGCCTTCGTCGCACGGAAGTTCTCCAGTGCTGCTTCCAGGCGTGTCCGCTCGTCACGGGTCTCTTGGAGTTCCTCCTGCCGGTCGTTACGCTGGTCCTGGCGCTTCTCGACGAGGTCCTCGACTTGGTCCAAGTCGCCCCGGAGATCCTCGATATCCTTCTCGCCGAGGTTGTCCTCTATGTCCTCTTTCTCCTCGCGGAGACGGGCGATCTGGCTGTTGAGATTCTCGGTCCGGTCACGCGCGTGCTGGATAGACTGCTGTTCCTGCTGGATCGTGGTACGAAGGTCGGCGATGTCGTCGTAGCGTTCGACTGCGTCTTCGACCGTCTTCCGGGCGTCGTCGAGCTGTTCGACGCGCTCGTCCGCAGCTTCGAGGGCGGCTTCCGCGTCCTCGACAGCCGCTTCCTGGTCAGCGATGTCGCCGTTGAGGTCCGTGATTTCCTCGTCGAGCGTGTCGATGGTATCGGCCACGTCTTCGATCTCGCTCTGGAAGTCTTCGATCTCGGTTTCGAGCGTGTCGACCGCGTCACGCTGCTCACGGACCGCGTCGAACGTGCCGAGCACCTCGTCCCCGGTCTCGACGTCAGCGGTGACGGTTTCGATCTCGTCGTCAAGGTCCACTACGCGTTCGTCGAACTCGTCGATTTCAGCCTCCAGTTCGGTGATCGTCGCCTCACGGGCCTCGATAGTCTCTTCGAGACCATCAATGTGAGTCTCTACGTCGGCTGCCTCGTCCCGGAGCGACGTCACGTCCTCTCGTGCCTCGACGAGCGTGTTCTCGCGGAACTGAATGACGTCGATGACAGCATCACGGAGGTCCTGAAGTGACTCTTTCTCCGACTGGAGCGCTGCCTCGGTCTCTCGCTCGTCTTCGAGGGCAGACTCCGCGTTATCGATCTGCGCTTCGAGGTCCGCAACCTCATCAGTCACGTGTGTTTCGTCGACCGACTGTCCGCATTTCGGGCACGTCCCTTCTTCTTCGAGGGCTTGGAGTTCAGCGATCTCCTCCTCGTAGCGCTCGATGTCGTTCTCGTGGCCGGCGATAGTGTTCCCGACGTCGTTCAAGTCGGTGTTGACCTGTTCGAGCCGGGTCGGGAGGACCGTGTCGCGGAGTTCGCCGAGGTTCTCCGAGGTAACGTCGATATCGAGGTCGGAGCCGAGCGAAGTGAGCTCGTCGAGACGGCGTTCGAACTCGCCCTTGGCTTCCGAGAGGTCGTCCTCGGCGCGTTCGATGTCGGCCTCTATGTCAGCGAGTTCGACCTCGGCATCGGCTAACTCGTCTTCGGCGTCGTCTCGCTCAGACCGCGCGTCTTCGAGTTCCTCGCTGGTGTGCTCCCGTGTCGTTGTGACCTCGCGTTTCGCCCCGGTCAGGTCTTCGCGCTGCTCGCGGAGCTCCTCGATACGGTCCGAGACTGCGCGCTCGTGCTCGTCAGTGACCTCGTCGGGGTCGTCGACCGCAGGGAGGAACGCCGCGACGCGCTCGTTCCGGTTGTCGAGCCGAGTCTGGAGGTCGGACTTGGCGTCTTCGAGGTCTGCCTCTGTCTCTTCGAGGCGCGCTTCGAGGTCGTCGCGCTCGTTCACGCGTGCTTCGCGCTCGTCGTGGGCTTCGGTGAGGCGCTCTTCGAGGCGTTCTAGCTCGGCTTGTGCGTTCTCGAAGTCGTTCTTCCGCTCCGTCCGCTCTGTGGACGCGGTCGTGTACTCGCTCTGTGCCTCCTCGCGGGCGTCACGAGTACTATCTGCCGTGGTGAGATCGTACTGGACCTCGTCGTCGAGGGCGGCGATTTCGTCTTCGAGGGCTTCGATGTCGTCCTGGGCGTCTTCGATTGTGGACTCGCTATCGTCGATGGTGGACTGCGCGTTTGTGCGGTCTTCCTGTGCGGACTCGATCTGTTCGATCTTGTCGTCGCGTCGTGCTTCGAGGTCTTCGTAATCCTCAATGTCGCCCTTGATTCGGCTGCGTTGCTCTTTGAGTTGGTCGATGAACTCGTCGTATTCTTCGATCTCGTCTTCCAGTTCCTGAATGCGGTCGGTGAGTGACTGGATTTCGTCCTCGTACTCCGGTTCGGTGTGCTCGAAGCCGTCGAGGTCCTCTTGGTAGTTCTCACGGCTGTTCTTGTTTCGCTCTTGGACGCGCCCGGCTCCGCGGCGCGCGAGTTTCATCCGGTCGATGTATTCGTCGATCTCGTCGAGGCCGAGCAAGCTGTCGATCATTTCGGCGCGGTTGCCGGCGTCGATCAGCCGGTCGATCTCGCCCTGTTTCACGTAGACCGAACTGGAGAAGTCGTCCTCATCCATGCCGAGGAGGCTGATGACTTCTTCGCGGACTGGACCGATCCCGGTGATTGGCTCGGAGAACGAAGGCGCGTCGAGCGTGGCGCTGTTCGGTGTGCTCGTGGTGTACAGCTTCCACGTCGCGGTGTATTCGGTGCCGTCGATCTCGAAGACGAGCTCTACCGTTCCTTTGTCTTCGCCGCGTCGTACGAGGTCGTCGAGCGTGAAGTTACTCGTCCCGACGTTGCGGATCTTCGAGAGGAACAGCCCCCCGAAGATCCCCATCAGGAGTGAGGTCTTCCCGGCTCCGTTCTCACCGTGGATGAGGATCGTTCCTTCCGGGAATTCGACGGTCTGATCCTCGTAGCTCCGGATGTTCTGGAGGGTGAGCGAGTTGATCTTCACTGCTCGCTCACCTCGTCATTATCCGCGTCGTCAAAGTCCGCGAAGGCGTCCGTCTGGGCGTCTTGGATCATCACTTCGATGACGTCGTCGATTTCGTTGGTCGCCAGATCGTCATCGCTACGAATGCGTTCCTCGACGGCGGTCGTGATCTCGCTGAGGTTCTGCTCGGCGAGTTTCTCCTCGATGAGTTTGTCTGCGCTCTGAATCGCGCCCTGCGGGCCGTCATCGGGATCGAACTGTGTTCGTCCACGACGGTCGTCAACCTTGCATACCGCCGCGCCGTTATCGACGACCATCTCGTAGACGTCGCTCGACGTGACGGGTGTCCGCTCACCAGCGAGCGTGACGATAGCAACCGTCTCATCAAGCTGGTGTCGTGCGATCTGGTCGCGTGCGTACCCGTGACTGTCCTCCTCGTCGAACTCGATCCGGATTGAGACGAACTCCCGCGTGTCGAGTTCGAGTTCTCGTCGGTCGAGTTCACCGTCCTCGATTTCGAGGAGGCTGACGGTCCGCGGCTCTACTTCGTCCGTCGCACAGCGTTCGGTCGAGCCAGCGTACCACGCAGGGATGCCGTCGATAATGCCGCTCTCAGTCTGGTGATAGTCACCGAGTGCGAGCGCGTCGACATCGATGTTCACTCGTTCGAGCACCTCTTCGAGGTCGTGGTCGGCGTAGAACTCGGGGACGAGTGGCTCGAACAGTTGATGGAGGCCAAGTAGGCAGAACGCGTCGTCGTTTTCGGGTTCGTCAAGCGTGAAGTCAGTGGCCTCCCACGCGGGTTTGGTGACGGCGTCAATCCCGTAGAGCGCGACGTCACCGTCTACCGTTGTCGGCGTGCGGTCTAGGCGTTCGGCCGTGCCGGTCTCTCGGATGAGATCCAGCCACTGTGCGTCCATCTTCCGGTCGTGGTTCCCGACGATTCCGTAGAACGGGATGTCCGCGTTGGCGAGTTTCCGGAGGGTTTGGATGCAGTCCGTGACGACCGGGAGCGAGGGCGTCCGACGGTGGAACAGATCGCCCGTGTGGATGACGGCATCCACGTCTTCGCTGACTGCGCGGTCGATGGCCGCGTCGAAGGCGTTCGTGAAGTCGTCTCGCCGGATATCGCTTCCGTACTGTCGATTGCCGAGGTGCGTATCGCTTAGATGGAGGATTGTGGTCATTGGTTTCGAATTACTATTACCTGACAGCGGGAGATACAATAACGTGTGGTAACCAAGGTGAAAGTAAAGCGACATTGGGCCTCTTTTCGGAATGACGAGACATCGGGTTTCACTACATGTTAAGCACGGTTGAGGGGGGTTGTCCAGAATTTTTCGTCCATGGCAGACAGGTGGTTGGATGTTCTTGACACCCTTCGCCCCCGGACATCTAGCCAGAATCCTGCTCTGGAGTCACCAATCTCATGGCTATAGACGAGTTGCGCTCACCAAGGTAGCGGGTTGAACCTTCTTCCAGTGCCGGTGTGGTAGTTTATTTTCACGCCTGATTATTCCAATAGTATTAGCCACTCAAGACCGTTTGTGGAGATATGGATCGGTGCGATTCACAGGATAACGATGGCCCGTGCCTCAGAAGCGAGAGGACAATCGAGAGTGCTGTGTCCAACCGACGTTGCCGTGCTCGACGTACTAGAGCAGCACGGTTAGTGAGGCGAGACCGATGAGAGACTCAGACTCAATCCCGTCAGCAGCCCCCGGGCAATCGTCCTGGTCGGCAGATGAGGGGTGTGTCGATTGGCGTAAGCGACGTGACCGTTCTGTTGAGCTGGATTCGTCTCCAGATGTTCGGGATCAGATTCTCCCGACGGGGATTAGTGACTGCAAGGCAGCGGGGCGTGTCGACGGAGTCCACGTGCTTGGCGTGGTGCGTGGCTCGCCGATGGCGACTACGCGAGTGACTGGCGCAATAACCAGGTATGAACCGGATTTGGTCGCGGTGCATACCGATAGAGAAGAGATCGGGTACTACCATCCGGACGTGTATGATCCGCGTTGGCCACCGCGTGACGAGGTCGAAGCGGCAGCGTTCGCAACGGATCACATGGATGAGTTACTCATTGCTGGTATCGACACGCTCGACCAGACGCAACGAGTCGTGACTGACCGTTCAACACGTGAGATATTTGCTGAGCTCGAATTCGCAGAGTCAAGGTACGAGTCTCCGTTGGAGACGCTGTATGACCTCGACGTTGCGATGATTCGGCAGTGGCGTGCAGAACTGCTAGACCGGTATCCGGTCAAGTTCCGGGAAGATGTACTGGCCCCTGACGAAGTGATGGCCGGGCATCTTCAGGCACTCATCGACATCGAGGGCATCGAGACAATCGTCGCCGCAGTCGGCATCCCGCATCTCACTGGCGTGCTCGACCGACTCGTAGATCCTGACCAGATTCCCGACGAGGTAGTCACGGTTCCGCCGACTGCTAACTACTTCACCATCTGATATGCAGATATCCAGTCGGAATTGACTACAAACGTCCAGTGAGAGGCGATTGATCGCACCAAGAGGTTCGATGCCGGCGGCTGTCTCGTTCTCGTCGGGCAACAGGCTCTACACACCGAGCAGTCGGGAGAAGAACCCGCCAGACTCGTCACTATCTTCGCTGGTTTCTTCCCCGGATGACGATGAGGTCACGTCGGCTGTGCTGGTTTCTGCTGCTCCATTAAGCAGTTCGTCGACGGAGTATCCGATCCAGTCGGCGAATTCCTCAGGTGCACCGATGTAGACGCTGGTGGAGGATTTCTCGGACATGAATCGCTTCGGGAGACGCTTCTCGTAGTCGTACACCTCGTATTCTTCCCGGTCGAAGTCGGCCGTGATGGCGTTCGGTTCTGGTTCGAACGTGACGCGACCGCCCTGAATGTCACGTTGCCACTTCAGCCGTCCCGTGTCATACGTCTTCTCAGCTGGCTCGTCGGCAGGGAAGTACTCTGGTTGGTCCCGTCCGGCTTCGTCGTAGAACTCGCGGACGATACGGCGGACGTCCTCAATAGTTCCATTTCCGTCGGTCCACGGTTGTTCTGTGAGCATCCGACGGGCCACGTAACTGAAGATAGGGTTCTGCCGTTCCAGCACCTCCGAAAGGTCCTCCTGCGCTTCACGGAACCCGGGGTCTTCCGGATTAGATGGGAACGAGACGTCCATGCTCAGAATCTTCATCCGATTCCGGAATTCGGATTTTGGGAGGGCGTCGTTCGTCGTGAATATCAGGCACGGCTGATCGACGCTGGTGGGCGTCCAGTCGCCCCAGTAGTTCCGAATCGGACTCCATCGTTGGATCTTCTCTTTCTCCGCGTCGATGATGGCGTACGGGAAGCACGTGTCCCACTCGCGGACGCCGCGGACCTCCTTGACGCCGACCTCGTCTGCGTCGACACCGGAGATGACCGTGTTGTCGGAGACGAGTCGGAGGATGTACTCTGTGAGTTTGTCCTTCCCCGCGTCGCTCTTTCCTTCGATGTAGAGATGCTGAAGCACATTATCCAGCGTCCGAGATGGTGACGAAAGCGCCTCCGCGTACTGATTAGCGAAGGGGGCCCAGAACCCGTAGAGGAACGCTTCGTACATCTGCGCCATCACGGCGGTCTCAGACTGCGTGTGACCGTGATTCTGAACGGTCTCGATGTAGTCCTCAATTGTCTCAAGACAGTGATCTAAGACTTCAGGTGTGGGCTCATCTGTAGCGACGAGAATCATCTCGTCATCCTCCCCAATCACGACCTGCTCAGCATCTGGAAGGACTGACATCGTCGGAATAGCCGTCGATTCCTTCACCTGATTGTTGTACGCGCTTAGTGGCGCAGTGATACTGTGGTCTTCGACAGTCGCCCCGCGGTCACGAAGCCCAGCGCCGAACTCGTCGGCCGTGTCCTTGTCCACCTTGCTCGTCCCCATTCGAATCTTCTCATCGGGCGCACGAACCCGCGGCCGATCAAGCGTGTCTGTCAATCCCGTCTCGTGGTCTGACTCAACCAGGCCAACGTCGGGTGACGTGTCTTCGTCCGCAGTGCCGTCAGAGCTTTCCTCAGCCGTGGGGTCGTCTGGCTCGACGACGTTTCGGTCGGCATTCCCGGGTTCTTCGATGAACGCCACCGTCTCGTCGGCTTCTTCAAAGTCGTCAACGACAGCGGTGACTTGGTCGGCGACCTCTTTCAAATCCTCAACGGCGTCCTGATTCAGAGCGGCCGTGTCACTCACGTCAAGATCGCCAGCACCGACCCAGTACTCAATGCGATTCTCCCGCTCTTCTGGTGAATCAGCCTCCTCTAATGCTTCGACGAGTCCTTCAAGCAGTGTCTGGTTGCTGTAGCCCTCGCGGTACTCGTCGATGAACCGCTCGAACGCTTCGTCTAGTTCGGTCCCGACATCGGTCGTGATGACGGATATCTGGTTCGTATGGTACTCCCACGAGTTCCGCGAGAGGTTCGCAGATCCCTGCACGAGCTTCACTGTGTCGTCTGGCATGACGATCCGGTAGATCTTCGAATGGACGGTTTTCCGATTCTTCAGGCGAACAGTGAGCCGGTCGTCTTGTCGCAGGTGAACGAGTGATCGGGCCGTCGAAACCTCGTTTACCTGGTCAGCGTAGTCTTCAGCGTTCCCGATGAGCACATCCAGCGAACCGATGTCGTACTCGGTCAGCATCTTTACCATCAGCTCAGGTGTCTCTGCGTAGGTCACTGCGTCAACGTGGCGAGCGCCTTCGAACAGATCAAGGAAGTCATCGCGCTCTTTAACCATCGCCAAACGGTATTCCGCAGCACCTGAGCCGTAGAACTCCGGCATATCCGCGAACCTGTCGAACGAGATATTCGCGGTCAATTCGTCCATAAAGATGGCACTAGTCTGGAAGGAATAAAACCGTGCCACAGACCGGTAGTGAAGCGGCGACTGTTAGCCGAGAGACTCAGAATACTTAGGGGTCATTCTGAGCAGGCAGGCCAGCGAAAGTCCTCCGACGCAGTCCATCGTCTTCGGCAGTTGCGTGCGTTAGTCGAGCACACGATAATTCGTGCGGATGTACTCATCCGCGTACACCCACAGTTTCGTACCGAAGTACGTGAGTAAGTACGTGCGTATGTACACGAGCTTGTTTTATGGTGGCTGACAGCGGTTTGCTTTCGAGAGACTGTAAGGAGGGCTCAAAGATTCTCAAGCGCGGAAGTACCATGAGGTTCAGATCAAGACCGCTGCATTAATTGGCGATCTTAGGTTGGAAATTCGACTGGCAATCTTCTCGCGCGCGCCGCCGATATCCTCTATACACCATAGTATTATGTGCCCTCACTGTCATTCAAATGCAAGCGAATCGCATGATGCCGGCGACCCCCGTTCCGAAACGTGATGAAATCAAAACGGCCGAAGAGGGGTTCCCTTATAAACGCCGTACCGCCGTCTGCCAAATGTGGCCCGTCACGCAGAATGATGGGCGCTGCAGGATTTGAACCCGCGACAACTTGGTCCGAAGCCAAGCACTCTATCCAGACTGAGCTAAGCGCCCTTCGATCCACAGTATCCGGGTGACGGTTTTAACTCCCGCGATTTGTCGGCCCACGTCTCACAGGCGGGACTACTCGAGACATCACAACAGATATATGATCTGTCGGAACAGTAGTGACTGGTACAAACTAGCCGACAGACCGCTTGCAACTGTGCCTGCCTCGCCGACCCTCCAGACACCCGTCATGTGCGATCTCACCGATCAACTCGATGCGTCCGTCGATCCAGCCACGAGTCTCCTCGTCAGCTCG
>Ga0209917_1001311_pt1 | contig 10045 bp, 12 predicted proteins | sample SalPon2_C_H2O_MG_FD_185710 | JGI IMG/M metagenome (GOLD analysis project Ga0209917, IMG submission 185710) | Salt pond water microbial communities from South San Francisco under conditions of wetland restoration - Salt Pond MetaG R2_C_H2O_MG... | ecosystem: Environmental > Aquatic > Non-marine...
TCGCCGACTGGGATACACGTTCGCGGGCCGACCTCGGCGAGCGCGTCGTCGACCACGCCGAAACGACCGACGATCATGAGCATATCGGCGACCACGAGCACGTTAGCGACCATAGCCACAGCGAGCCCGAACCGGCGAATGGTCTCCCCAACGGGATCGATGCCAACGGGGCGGGGCAGGACGGCGGCGCGCTCGACGCCGACGCCCAAGCGATCATCGAGGAGGCCCGCGAACTCACCAGGGAGATGGCCGGCGAGGACGAACAACAAGAGTCCTAACGCGGCAGCAACTTCTGTGGATATGGAGACCGATGGCGTCTACGCACCCGAGACGGTTGCCGCGGCCGAGGAAGCCTACGACTCACTCGGTTCGACCGCCCAGATCGTCGTCAAGGAGACGGCGAAGGCGATGGAGTTTGCGCCCGAGGAGTACGACGACCGTGTCACGAGCGACGTGATCGAAACCGCCCGCGACGCGCTGTTTGCCTCCCTGCTGGAAGTCCACCACGGCGACCGCGCGGCCTTCGAGTCGTGGTGTGACGACCACCCCGACGACAGCGTTGAACTACTCGGCAGCGACGACGTTCCCTCAGTCGTGTGGCACCCAGTCCCGTTCGCCGAGACGGTCGTGGCGGCAACCTATCAGAACGAACCCGCGGCCGCGGCGGCGACGGTGCGACGGCGGGCCTTTGGCGAGCAGTACCGACCGGCCTTCGAGGCCACGGACGACGAGATGGAGTGACGGGACGGGCTCAGAACAGCACCTTTATCAGTCGTTCAGGGCGAACTTTTGGTAGAACTACTCTGAGGAGGTCAATAGTGACACAAGAGACTACACAACCGGAGGTGAACATCGGACTCGTCGGCCACGTCGACCACGGGAAGACGACGCTCGTCGAAGCACTGAGCGGCTCGTGGACAGACCAGCACTCCGAGGAGATGAAACGCGGCATCTCGATTCGACTCGGCTATGCGGATACGACGTTCCGGCAGTGTCCGGGCGTCGAAGAACCTGACTGCTATACCGTCGACGAGGAGTGCTCTGACGGCGAGGCGAGCGAACCGCTCCGCACCGTCTCGTTTGTCGACGCGCCCGGCCACGAGACGCTGATGGCGACGATGCTCGCCGGCGCGTCGCTGATGGATGGCGCGGTGCTCGTCGTCTCGGCGACCGAGGACGTGCCACAGGCCCAAACCGAGGAACACCTGATGGCGCTCGATATCATCGGCATCGACAACATCGTCATCGCCCAAAACAAGCTGGATCTCGTCGACCGCGAGCGGGCGATGGAGAACTACGAGCAGATCCAGGAGTTCGTCGAGGGCACCGTCGCCGAGGACGCCCCGATCATCCCGATCAGTGCCCAACAGGAGACGAACCTCGATGTGCTGATCGGTGCGATCGAGGAGACGATCCCGACGCCGGATCGTAGCGACGACGATACCGCCGAGATGTTTGTCGCCCGGAGCTTCGATATCAACCGCCCGGGAACGACGTGGGACGGCCTCACCGGCGGCGTTATCGGTGGCAGCCTCGTCAGCGGCGAACTCTCGGTCGACGACGAGATCGAACTCCGTCCCGGCCGTGAGGTCGAGGAGGGCGGCCAAACCGAGTGGCAGCCGTTGACGACGACGATCCGGTCGCTACAGGCCGGCAACGGTTCCCCCGACTCTGTAGGGCCGGGCGGGCTCATCGGCGTCGGCACCGGTCTCGATCCAAGTCTCACAAAGGGTGACTCCCTTGGCGGGCAGGTCGCCGGCGCGCCCGGCACGCTGCCGCCGACACGGAACGACTTCGAGATGGAGGTCGAACTGCTGGATCGTGTTGTCGGCGAAAACGACGAGGTTGAGGCGATCTCGACGGGCGAGCCGCTGATGTTGACCGTCGGCACCGCGACCACTGTTGGGGCGGTGACCAGCGCGCGCGACGGCGAGTGTGAGGTCAACCTCAAACGACCGGTCTGTGCGGCCGACGGCGCGACCATCGCCATCAACCGCCGTGTCGGCGCGCGGTGGCGGCTAATCGGTATCGGCACGCTGCGGGCGTAGCATGGTCGTCGTCGGGCTGGATACCAACGCACTCATGATGCCGGTCGAATGTGATATCCGTGTGTTCGACGAACTCGACCGGCTGTTCGGCCCTGCCGCCGAGTTGGTTGTCCCGTCGGCGGTACTCGACGAACTCGATCGGCTCGCTGGCGGTCACAGCGAGGCCGCGACCGCCGCCAGCGTGGGAAAAGATCTTGCCGGTCGGTGTCGTGTCGTCGAAACGAACGTCTCATATGCTGACGACGCAATCGTTGAGCTAGCCACCGACGGCGAGCTCGATTACGTCGTCACGAACGACGCCCCACTGCGTGACCGCCTCCGATCCCACGGCGTTCACGTTGTCAGCAGACAGGGCGAAACCACCCTCGGGATACACTCATCATAATATGTACAAACGGGTACGACTCAAAGATACGGTCGAAGTGCCGCCGGAACAGCTGGCGGATGTGTCGCCACAGCGGGTCAAAGGCCTGCTGCAGGACAAACTAGAGGGACGCATGGACGAGGATGTCGGCAGCGTCGTCAGCGTCATCGAGGTTCACGAGATCGGCGAGGGCACCGTGTTGCCGAACCGCCCCGGCGTCTACTACGAGGCCGAGTTCGACGCGATCACGTTCGATCCCTCGATGCAGGAGGTCACCGACGGCACCGTCGTCGAGGTCGTCGAGTTCGGTGCCTTCGTCGGGATCGGCCCCGTCGACGGCCTGTTGCACGTCTCGCAGATCTCCGATGAGTATCTCGCTCACGACGCCGAAAACCAGCAGCTGGCCTCGACGGAATCCAGCGACACCCTCGGCGTCGACGACGCGGTACGCACCCGCATCGTCACGAAAAGTATCGACGAGCGCAACCCCCGTGATTCGAAGATCGGCCTCACAGCCAAACAGCCCGGCTTGGGCAAACACGAGTGGCTAGAGCAAGCCCGCAAACGGCGAAAACAGGACGCAACGGCGGAGGGAGCCTAGATGGCGGCCGACCGGCTGGCCTGTCGGGAGTGTCACTTCGTCAACGAGGCCGACAGCCAAACCTGTGAGAACTGCGGGTCTTCCAGTCTCACGGAGGACTGGGCCGGCTACGTCATCGTCACCCACCCCGAGGAAAGCGAGATCGCCACCGAGATGAACGTCAGCAACCCCGGCAGCTACGCGCTGAAGGTTCGGTAGTGTGCTTGCGCTTCCTGCGGCGCTCCGCGTCGAGCTGAAAGAGCCACTCGGCGAGATCTACACCGATCCTGACGCCCTATTGGCTGCGGTCGACGAGCACGCCGCAGCGACCGCTACGGCTGCGTCGTCGTCGGCCGATCCCCGACTGCTGACCGTTGGCGACGTGGTGACCGCGACGCTCGCCGATGCCGGCCGTCAGCCGGATATCGCTGTCATCGACGGCCGCACCGAGCGCGAGCCTGTCGATTCCGACGTTGAGGCGACGCTGTCTGCGCTTGCGGGTCGCCGACTGTCGGTCGAAAACCCGCCGGCAACGCTGTCGGAACCGTTGTTGCGGACGCTTCGTGAGGCGGCGACCACCACTGAGCTTCCCGTTACGATCAGCGTCGACGGCGAGGAGGATCTGGCCGCGCTGCCGGCGATCCTCGCGTTGCATACGGGTGCCAGCGTTGTCTACGGCCAACCCGACGAGGGGATGGTACACGTTCCGGTGACACCGGAGCTCCAGACGACAGCTCGGGAGCTGCTTGCCGATTTCGACGGCGAGACTGACGCCGCGATCTCGCTTTTGAACTAGCTTTTGCTTCGAATTCCACAGCCGCTGTGGCGCGTGCTTTTTATACTCGTCTGGTTCATGTGAACGACCCACATACGCCGAATTCGGGCGGTATGGTAGCTCTTTGCAGGGTCTCCGCCACCGAAGTATTTATATCCCGGCCGACGGAATGTAGAGTCACCAGAACGCCTCCGGCGCTGGTGGCATCGCACGACGAATGATCGGGAATTCTTATCCACGGTCGATCGCACAGTGGCTGGCCACTGCCATGGTCGGAGCAACAATGGTACCGAGGTTCAAATCATGAGTGTAGTAACTGAATACGACATCGACAAGCTTGACGAGGCGGACAACGTCGAGCTCACCGACGAACGACTCGAAAACGGCTCGAAAGGCAAACTAATCAAACTCGCTGGGCAGCTCCGCGACCGACGCAACGAGCTCAACCAGATGGCATCCGAGCGCGCCGACAAGCGCGACGAGCTCAACGCCAAAACACGCGAAAAGGTCGACGAGGCCCAAGAACACCGCGAGAAACGCGACGAGCTCAACGAGGACGTCCAAGAGCACAAGGACAAGCGCAACGAGCTCAACGCCGAGGCCAACGAACTCTTCGACGAGGTCGAGGAGATGAAGGAGGATCTCGAGCTCGACGAGGGGAAATCCATCGAGGAGCTCGAATCCGAGATCGAGGATCTTGAGTTCCAACAGCAGACCGAGGTGCTCGACAGCGACGACGAACAGGAGCTCATCGAGAAGATCGAGGCCAAACGCGAGGAGCTCGCCGAAAAGAAGGATAAGGTCGACAACAGCGGTGAACTCGACGAGCTCGTCGAGAAAGCCGAGGAGGTTCGCTCCGAGGCCTCCCAACACCACCAGAAGGTCACCGAGCTCGCCGACAAGGCCCAAGAGCACCACAACCAGATGATCGAGGCCTATCGGGAGGCCGACGAGGTGCGCGATGAGGCCGACGAGATGCACGAGCTGTTCGTCGAGGCCCAAGAGGCCGCCGACCGCCACCACGAGGACTTCGTCCGCGTCCAGAAACGACTCCGCGAGCTGGACAAAGAGGAAGAAGAGGAGCGCAAAGACGAGCGCCAAGAGAAGATGGAAGAGGAAAAGCAGGAAGCCGAGGACATCTACCAGAAGTTCAAGGAAGGCGAAACCCTCGAAACCGAGGATCTGATGAAGCTCCAGAAGACGGGGCTGCTCTAAGTCGGCTGTTAGGCGGATTTGTTTTTGTTTGTGTTACCTCGATAGCCGCGCCACCGTCTCGCCGCGGCGACCGACTGGCTTTTTTACCGCCCGCCTGTTTGGATCGGCTGTGACGACGCTGGTCTGTTGTCTCGATCGGGACAGCACCGTGACGACAGCGACGGGGTTGACTCCGCCGGTTGTCGGCTGGGAGGCGGTGCGGTCGCTGGTGACTGATGTTGGGTTGGATGATCCCGAGGCGACGACTGTCAACTGTTTGTTGGAAGCTCTTCGTGTGACACGCGATCTCAATGATTCTGGCACCGATGCGATTGTCGCGGTGGTGTCGGCTTCGCCAGCAGGGACGACCGCTCCCGACCGCGCGGTGGCCGACCAGATCGACGAACTCGCCGCCGACTACGATCTGACGGCGACCGTTGTCGTGACAGGCACGACCGAGGATGAGCGACTCCTGCCGGTGATCGAAAGCCGGCTGCAGGTCGATGGCGTCGACCGCGTTGTCGTTCGACAGGCCCGAGATATCGAGTCGACGTACTACCTGCTCAAACAGTTTCTTGCCGACGAGGAGCTGCGCACGACTGTGTTGGTACCGCTGGGTATCAGCCTGTTGTTAGTGCCAGCACTCTTGCTGTGGTTTTCGCCCGCGGTCGCGCTTGCTGGGCTGGCGGCCCTTCTCGGCGGCGCGGTGCTGTATAAGGGATTAGGGATCGACGAATACGTCGGTCGCCTTCCGGAGGTGAGCCGGGAACTGCTGTACTCCGGGCAGGTGTCGCTTGTCACGTATGTGACCGCGGCTGGGTTGACGATTGTTGGCGTGGTTTCGGGTGGCATTGCGGTGACGCCCCTGCCGGAATCGGTGGCCCCGATTGTGATCGCTGGCTTCCTTCACAGCAGCAGCCCGTGGCTGACTGGCGCGGCTGTTACCGCTGCGACCGGCCGGCTGATCGATCGTTGGATCGCCGATGAGCCGCTCCCGACAGCGATGTTGAGTCTGCCGGCAGGCCTGCTTGCGGTTGGGATCATCGCACGCGGGTTCACCGGCTATCTGCTGACCGTTGAGGTCACCGTCGGGTCGGTTGGACTGTCGCCGATCCAGCGACTCGCTGTCTTCGTTGCTGGCGGGATCCTCGTGAGTCTGCTCGGCGTGAAGCTGGCGACCGCGCTTGCGACACAGCCGGCCGACCCGGTGAGCGAGTAGTTAGTTGGTTGCGCGATACGCGCCGTGTTTGACGCCGATGGCGAGGGTGATGAGTCCGAATACGGCCATGGAGGGCAGTACCATCATCATGATCGTTGAGGGGGCCATCGGGATCGGCGCAGCGATCAGCCCACCAACGCCGAGGGCAACGATAGCAACGAACAGTCCAGCGGTGGTTCCGGTCGTAAACTCCATACCTTCGATAGGGGAGCCGGCGGCCTAAACGTAGCGGAGACGACCGCTTATGACTCGTCTTTCGGGCGGATGATGTTGGCAAACGCCACCAGTCCACCGAGGAACCAGCCCAGTGGCACCGACAGCGAGAGCCACATCAGGACGTAGCCGGTGCCTTCCAGGGTGAACTGCTCGCGGATGATCTCGTTGAGCCCGCCGACAAACAGGATTTCATCGAGGATCGTGATCGCGAGCTCCTCGCTCCACGGGAAGATCGTCTCCTGGAGTGTCGGCTCGAAGAGTGCAGCGACGACCGGCGGGAGAAACAGCGCGGTCATCGCGGCCGGATAGGCCAACAGCACGCTCGTCACTCGGCCGCCGATCCGGCCGAATAGCACCGCCAATCCAGCCGAGATCGTCGCGACAACGCTGGCGGCGACGACCGCGAGGAACCCCTCGGCGGCAAGACTAAACTGTCCGGCATCACCAAACTGGAAACTTGCGGCCGCCGACAGCGCGCCCCACACAACGACCGAGAGCAACACCGCACCGAGAATCCCGAGTCGGGTGGCCGCGCTATCGAGCTTGGCCGCATAAAATCGCGTTCCGTAGCCGATCAATAACAGCGGGTAACCGACCAACACTAATGGGAGACCGATGGCCGCCCAAAAATAGTAACCAGCCGTCTGGACGCCGGTCTCCGGCTTCCACTTCCCAAGGACGTGTCCGGGATCGAGTTGGCGCGGGAAGACGACCTCCATCCACGTTTCGTGGAGCCGCAGGAGGTCGATGCGGATCGCGCCGATCAATCCGGGTGACCGCTGTGCCATTGCTATCTACTGATCCGCGGGAGTATGTGAAGGTTGTGTTCCTGTCAGTTGTTCCACGGGCCAAAGTCGGGGTCGACCCGCCGGTCGGTGGTTTCGATGCTGTCGATCGTTGCGACTTCCTCGTCTGACAGTGACACCGATAGCGACGCCCAGTTGTCGCGGATATGTTCGCCGCTCGTTGCCTTCGGGATCGTCGTGATCCCGTGGTGGCGCAGCCACGCGAGGCTGATCTGGGCCGGACTCACGCCGTGGTCGTCGGCGATCGATTCGATCTCGGGGATATCGAAGACCTCGCCGCGAGCCAGTGGTGAGTAGGCGACGAGTTCAACGTCGTGGTCGGCACAGACCTCCCGAAGTTCCTCCTGTTGGAGCAGCGGGTGGATCTCGACCTGGTTGGCGAAGATCGGCGCGTCAGATAGCTCGATGGCTTCCGCAAGCTGTTCGGGTTCGAAGTTGCTGACGCCGATCCGGTCGATCTTGCCTTGGTCGTAGAGTTCGTTGAACGCGGCCAGCGTGTCCTCGGCGTCGTACGTTCGGGACGGCCAGTGGACGTACAGGAGGTCGACGCTGTCGACGCCGAGGCGATCGAGGCTTGCGTCGGCGGTTTCCAGCACCTCGTCGTACGAGAGGTTGTCAATCCAGATCTTGGTTGCGAGGAAGATCTCCTCGCGGTCGACGGCGGCCTGCTCGATCCCATCGCCGACGGCGTCCTCGTTGTCGTAGGCTTGGGCGGTGTCGATATGTCGGTAGCCGGTTTCGAGGGCGGTGGCAACCGACTCGGCGCAGGCCTCGGGATCGCTGTTTTTCCATGTGCCGAGACCAAGCATCGGCATCTCGTTGGTGATTGGACAGGTGTCACTGGCGGGGAGTTCGTTTTGTGCCATCACCGGAATATTGTCCTGTCGCCGAAAAGGGGTTGTGGTCAGCCGCGATTCCTGTCAACCAAGTTGGCTCAGTATTTCGGGTCGGCGCCGGTGATCTCGTAGAGCTCATCCATAATCCCATCCCGCACCGACTGCCACGCCGGGAACCCTTCGGGGCTTGCCGGATACCGCGCGTAGTGCTCGGAGAGTGCCGACGCTTTCGAGCGCACCTTCGCAAGTTCCAACAGCTCCTCCCAGTGACCGAAGGTATCAGCGAGCGTCCGCAGCTTCAGCGACAGCGGCATCGACGCGGTGCCGGTGCCGGCCAGGGCGTCGGCGAGATGTTGGCCCGGCACCGACGACACCATCTCGGTGATCTCTTGGACGCTGCTTGTCGTTCCCCAAATATTGTACAGATCGATGGCCGCGAAGTGTTTGCCGAAGCCGGTCATCACCTTACGATTGTACTCCCAAAGATTGGCCTCACTCACGTCGCCGTCGGCGATCGCCCCGATCGCCTGTTTGGTCGCCCAGTACGCCGACTTTGCTGCCCCTGGGATGCCGCCGCCGGTCGTCGGGTTGACGTGGCCGGCGGCGTCGCCGACCGCCATGTAGCCGTCGGTGACCGCCGAATCGTACGGTCGGCGGGTCGGCAACGCGGCCCCCAGTTTATCTTGGACGGTCGGCTCGATTAGATCCGGCCGATCCTCGACGGCTCGTTTGAGTTCCGGCACCATCTGCATCTCCGGCTGATCCATCTGGAAGCCCAAGCCGGCGTTGATCTCTGTCGCCGTCCGAGGGAAATACCAGAGATAGCCGAGCTCCTTGGTCGGCTTGAATACAATCGCATCGTGCCACTCGACGGGCTCGTCGACATCGATGACCTCCCGATAAGCCGAACAGAACTGTGAGTACCGAACATTCGTGTCGAAGTAGCTACCGTCGAAGTCGGTTTTTTCTTGGAGGATCGACAGCGCGCCCGCGGCGTCGATGACGACCTCGGCGTCGTAGCTGACGGGCTCGCCCTTGCGGGTGCCGACAACGCCGGTGACGGTGCCGTCGTCGGCCTGCGTGACATCCTGGACAACGGTGTCGTAGTGGATCTCGCTGCCGACGCGCTCGGCTTCCTCTAAGAGGACTTCGCCGTAGCGTTTCCGGTCAAGTACCGCGCCGGGTTCGCCGAACTCGATCTCGATATCCTCGCCGTCGGCGGGGTTTTCGAACACCGCCCGGCGGATCTCCCGGTTGGTAAACGACTCGTCTTTGAGGTAGTCGAGGTCGATCACGTCGGGGAACGTACTTTTTCCCTTGATCGCGTCGCCGCAAGCGATATGGCCCGCGTCGGCTTCGGATTTTCGCTCTACGATCACGACATCGAGGCCGTCGGTGGCGGCGGTCGCGGCCGCAAAGGCCCCGGCGGTACCGCCGCCGACAACCACGATATCGTAGGCGTCGGAGGACATACACGCCCTATAGCTGTGGCGGATAAAAAAGTGCGTTATCTACGATGTCACCGATGGCTTGCACCGAAACGGTGAAACAGACTGACCTGTTGGACAGTGATATGTATCGACGACAGGTCATCACGGCGATAGGTGCCGTTGGGGTTGCCGGGTTGGCCGGCTGTTCCGGGCTTACGGGCGATTTGGAATACACAGCTGCACCGGCAACGCTCGATCCCGAAGTCGCCACCGCCGAAGGGTACAACACCGAGGGGCCGTCGGTGTTTGCGATCACCGAAACGGTTGAGGTCGCCGGTGAATCCCGCGAGGTCGGGATCACGACGTGGACGACGGGCTATCAGTCAGAAACCGGGCCGTGTGTTGTTCTGAGCACACCGGATGTCCAGCTTGTCGGCCAGTCGCTGAACCCCTTGGCGCAACTCAGCGGGAGTGAGCTCATCACTCGGCTGTTAGAGGAGCTTGGCGGCGGCGCGTCGATCCAAGATCTCGAAGCCGACGGCGAGACTGAGCTCTCGATATTGGGGGCACCGACACC
>Ga0209917_1001312_pt1 | contig 10040 bp, 14 predicted proteins | sample SalPon2_C_H2O_MG_FD_185710 | JGI IMG/M metagenome (GOLD analysis project Ga0209917, IMG submission 185710) | Salt pond water microbial communities from South San Francisco under conditions of wetland restoration - Salt Pond MetaG R2_C_H2O_MG... | ecosystem: Environmental > Aquatic > Non-marine...
CCATCGAGCATCGAAACTATTGCTATCAGAATATACTAACTCGTTCCCGGCGGCTGAAGGTTCTTCATCCCGAAATCAGACTGCGGGACGAACCGACCTGCAAGCAGTGCGAGCTCTCTCGTCCGTTGAATGTCGGCAAGGTTGTGCTTGAGTAGTGGGAGCCACTCAGCGGCCTCGTATGCGTCCACAGCTGCTTCGCTGTCCTCGAAGGGGTCACAACTCTCGTTACCGATCAGCTGCTCGTAGACGCCGACGAGATCCCGCTCGTCACCGGTGTCGAATCGATCTACTGTCTCCATCATATCGGCATAGGCGAGATCGCGGAACGGCCACTCCATGTCGTGAGTGAGGAAGCGTGTTCGGCAGAACGGGAGGTCAAACCCACCGTTCCACGTCTCGCCGTTGTAGGCCGTGAGGTAGTGCCGGTCGCCGTCGATCTGACTCGATGCGATCTCGCTGATCTCGTCTAGTAGTGCCGCTTCGTTAGTACAGACTACTAACGCCACAGCTCCAGACGAGTGCTCATCGAGAGCGGTCGCAAGCCGCTGCTGGTCGGGTGGATCACGGCCACCGGTGTTGAGGATGATCGATTCGCCTATCTCGTGAGCGAAGCCTGCAACAGTGATGACGGCATCATCACCGAGGCCGCTTGTCTCGATATCGAACGCAATCGGGGAGAGTCCCATGTTACGCTGTTGAATACACACCCATATAACCGCTGTCGGGTGGTTTCCGGATTTCCGAAAAACTATGTCATCACTCTGGGATACATGGAATACAATGCCCGATCAGACGGCCAAAAAGCAGGTAGCAGTTCGTATCCCACTTCGAGAGAAGGCGGAGTTAGAGCGTGAAGCGTCCGATCAGGGCATCAGCAGATCGGAATACATCCGCTCAATCCTCCGGAATCGGCATCGGGCCGACAAACTCGAAGATCGGCTCGAAACACGGAATGATCGCGTCGAGGAATTGGAGACGCAGCTGGGGCGGCGCAGCGAGATCGAGGACAAAATAGAGAACCTGCCCGACAAGATCAGGGGCGAACTGTCCTATACAGAACGCCGCCAACGAAAGCTCGATCAGGCTTCACTCGGGCAACGCCTCAAATGGAAGTTTACTGGGGTTCCTGTTGACACCGAGGATGAATAGTAATAGTAGCACTTTGGTTCGATTTGATATTTCACTGTTCACTATTTTACAAGTAGTTAGAGTATGGGAACGACTGTATGGCTTAGGATGATGAAACCCAAACTGCGGAGCAATCCCCTAATTCATCGGACAGTGAAACGCCTGATTTGAAGACTCTCAAACGCCTACATACAGATTTACGCCATACACATACTGAAGCTTTAGAAACGTTTAGTGATGTCTCTCGGAAGTCAGGAAGATTGTTACAATTTAATGGAACGATATTGGGTATATTAGCCGGGGCAGCGACACTTGCTGATCCGAATATTCCTAAATACATTAATAAAGCTACAGCTTTGGGAGTCGGGTTGATTATTTCTTCTATTTTAATTCTAGTTTGGTTACATAAGACTGAACCTGTGATTGTCGGTGTGGGTGATGCTGAACGGGAAATTGCAGTTGGTGAATCAGATGAGTACCCACCGTTGAATGAACCAGCATATCTAAATTGGATAAATCAGTATTATACTAATTGGATCGACAGAGCTGCTGAAAGAAATAAAAGAAGGCTAAATTCTTGTTCATTTCGGAAGTGTGTACTGTAGCAGGTATATTGGCTGTGTTAGGCGGAATATTGATTGTGTTCCTATAAGAATAATTTACTATGAGTCCAGATCCTGAAGATGAACCTAATGTAGATCCAGACGATCTACCAGACGATGGTGGGGTCGAAATTGAGAAAGGGTTCGGAGATGGTGAAAACGAGGATGAATCAGATGGTGATAATGAATGAGTGATGAAAACGACGAGACTGAAGATGCACCTAATGTTGAAGCATCCGAGCTACCAGATGAAGGGGGTGTTGAAGCTGAGTTAGAGGATGGCGAAGATGATGAAGAAGATTCTGAATCACCGGATTAGACGAAAGCCGTAGCTATCCTGTCTCGTCGCTACCGAATGAATCGAGATCCCGTTGATCGGGCGGGTCCCAATTCTCGTATGCTTCCCGCAGCTCGTCAGCGTGTTCGAGCTCGCGGTCGTCATCGTTCAACCAATTGGGGGCGTATTCCATCGGGACGAGCCGCCCGTTGCAGTGTACGTCTGGTTCCGTGCTGCTGTCGCTGCTGTCGGTATCAGCATCGGCATCGTCGCTATTGTCATTGCTATCGTCACCCTTCTCGTTATCCTCGCTGTCCTGGTCGTCGCTCTCATCGGTGTCGTCGGCCTGCTCGTCACCTTCCTCGGAGCCGTCATCAGCATCGTCAGAGCCGTCCTGATCGTCGCTCTCAACGTCATCAAGCTCTCGCTGTTCCTCGTCGATCTCAGCACCGTCCTCGCTGTCCTCGCCGTCCTCGTCGCCGTTGTCGGTGTCGTAATTGTATCCAGAGAGATTGGGGGCGTGGTCGTACAGGTCAGTCGCCAGTTCCCGGTCACAGACTAGATTGCTCGGCGTCAGGTCGAGCGTCTTCGGGACGACCGACCGCACGACCTCTTTGCATCGGGCTTCGACTCGGTGATCTGCCGAGTGGTTAGCGACTCGCCCGAAGTACCGATATGCGTCAGCATCGTCGCTCTCTCGGGCGTGAGAGAGGGCGTATGTCGCTGCTTCTGCAAGGTCTTCGACACCGTACAGTGAGACATTGGTATTTTCGTCTCTGTTCTCTACTCTGTGGACAAGAACGCCTGTCCGGTCGAACAGATTTTCGCAGGATAGATGGTCGATTGAGTCAGCCAACACGAGAACGTGGATGTGGTGATCTTCCTCTAGCTCGTCTCTCACATCTTCCCAATCCCGACCGCTGAATAGCCGCTCTTTCCACTTATCTAGGTCGTCTTCGCCCTCTTGTGAGCCGCTGTATGGGTGGTGGATCAGTGCCCCACCAAACACGTTCACGCCGACCTCCTCGATGGCGGCCTTGGCGACCTCGAAGTATGCATCGTCAGCGTCTCCTGAGGACATAAACTCGGTCAAATTCACGACGACGTGGTGGAACATCGGGCTGTCTCCCCCTCGCTCGGCGGCGATCTCCTTCCGCAAGGATTCCATTTTACTCACGATTGGATACGCTCGCCGCATAGCCCAGCCTGCCCCGCAGCGGGGGCATTGCTGCCGCCAGCAGGTTTGTCCGACCTCGACGGGATCGCCATCGGCGTCACGAGCGGGCATCCCACAATCAGCACAGAAATGCTCCATTGGCACGCCACAGGTGTCGTAGTCGTCACCGAACCCGGTGATCCGACCAGCTGTAGGCGTGTTCTGGTAGGCTCTCGGTGGCTCATCCACGACCTCGAAGGCTGATGTACCGGTGGATGGATCGAGTCGGATTACTTGATCGTCAACGACAAATCGGAGTGCATCACGCTTTGCTCGGTGATCTCTAGACGATGAGTTCTGCCGTGCAGAACTCATAGAACGCCTCCACTGGCCGATTCCGGCAGTTGTGCTGCCGACCCGTAGATATTATAGCTCTCGGCGTTAGAGGAACAGACACGGCCCACAACTAGCAACGAGTTAGCGCGGATGTCCTTGCCACAGGGTGCGCTATCTCGTATGGCCCGTGTCAGTCCCCCCTTTCTGGGGACTGGGACGCACATTCAGAGTGGCTACGTTAGGCCTCACCTCCATTGGCGATTTTCTTTCCAACCGAGATATCTTTCAATCGTAGATACGCCTTCTCGCCTTTGATGCCGAGGAGTTCACGGATTTCGACGGGTATGACGATCACGCCTACGTCGCTCATTTTGACGACTCCAGCATTTTCTACCTGATCAGAGGAGCCGCCGTCTGATTTTTCAGCAACTTCGACGTGTGGCACCCGCATCAGTGCTTCTTCTCCTTTGACACCCAGAACATCTCGCACCCCAGCCGGGATTGTCACCGACCCGGTTTTTGACATCGTGACCACACCTGCGTCTTCGCCCATGCCTCGCAATCATGTAACCATACAATAAATAGTTTATGCAGCGTAACTCAAACAGATTTGAATCTGTTGAGAACAGAACTCTCTTGAAGAAATAATGCTCTAATCGGCCATGATATGGTGTCCTACTATTGTATTATAGCCCCACACGCTTTCTTCTTGCGGTTTATTCATTTGATATTTTATGGCTGATTATTTCAGCATATTCTACCCCCTGTTATACTTATTTGATTAGACATAGACGCTTTTTAGCGATATATTCAACAATTTTTAGTGCATGAAAGGTATAGTATATCTTAGAGCAGATGAAAACAGACTTGAACACATTTGAAAGATTATCTTGGGACGAAAACTCATGAGTAATTTAAACGAAAGTATCAGTCTCAATGTGACAGAAGAAATGGCAGAACGGGCTGAGGAAAGCGGATACCCGAATAAGTCAGAATATGCACGGACAATGTGGCTAGCTGGTGAGTCAGCTGTCGCAGAACTTGATCCCCGAGTAGGTCACGCAACCGATGCGAATGTACAGATAGACTCACCAGAGTCTGCTGCGAAAGCACTTGACGAGGGTGCTCTACTCAAGCAGCTCTCGAATGAAAAGCAAGAGTTTGGAGATATTGTCCAAACACTCACACAAGAGTTTGAGAACGTCTTGGCCGACCGTTTACATGAGTTGGCAACCGACGACCAGTCGGCTGTAACAACAGATGGTCGGGGCAACTACTACATAGAGGAATAGTATGTCAATAAAAAATAAAAAAGTCCGTGTGGACGGCGATCCACTGTGGTACTGGTACGAGGAGGCTGTAGTACCATACAAAGCTGAACGTACAGTTGAGAATACCGCGAAACGCATCAGAGTGTATAGAAGGTGGCTAGCGAGTCAGGGGGGGTACAACCACGACTGCCACTGGACGGACATCAATCTCGATGATGTCTCTAATGAAGTGATGATCGATCCACGTGAAGTCACTAACACTGATATTGAAGCCTTTCTACGCGACCTCACAGACGCATATTCAGCGAATGGACAACACAACATAACCAGCAGTCTCCGAAAGGCGTACAGTTGGCTTGAAACGAAAACAGAAGGGGTTGAGGACGACGTGTTTAGTTATGTGCTTGAGCTGGAAGAGAAGGATATTCTCGACACCCCAAGTGGTCGTAATGCATATTTTCTTCCGATAGAGGACGTGAGATACTATATCCGGTCGTGGGATCGCCCTCGATATAGCTGTACGAACCAGATCGCTGCGAAGTACACTCGGAGAAGAGGTGGTATCTCTAATCTTGATTTCGAGGATGTGAATATCGATCACCCTGCCTGTCAGTGGTCCGTGCGCCCAGAGATTCGGCACTGGGACGATCATATCCTCTTCCGCGCTGACAAAGCCGCCAGCGATGATGGCCGGAAATCTGGTAACAAAACAGCTACGACTGCGAAGTATCCGCTTGACGAGGAACTCAAGCGGTCACTCCTCTGGTACCTTGCTTGCCGACCCGAACCCAACAACTCAACCGACCCACTGTTCCTCAACCAATATTTTGAACGACTATCAGGGGGCTCATTGAGCATAGCATTCAGAGAGCGGTCAAAAGAAATCACGCAGCGAGAAGAGGGGCCGACGTGCTGGTATGGGCCAAACGACGATGACAATGTTAACCCCCACTACTTCCGCCACTGGGGGACAACATGGTATCAGGATCATCTGGAAGATGGGGCACTCGTGGATTATTTACGCGGCGACACAGGTTCTGGAAGTAAAGCGAACTACAATCAGTACAGTGACATAAAACGGCAGAAAATCCTTGATGCAATGCCGAAATTTTTCGAACCATATATTGAGGACTGATGCTACTCGTCGCCGCCGGTAATCATATCTGACTGTTCTTCGGCCCGTGACATGACTCGGCTCTTGTACTCGTAGATTCGCTGCTTCGAGAGATCGTACTTGTTGACGATGTAATCCACCGACGTACCCTTCCGACACAGTGTGTAGCAGATCAGCTCCTCTCGACCGGCCTGCTCGACAGCTGGTGGAATCCCGCGCTTCCCTGTCTTCTCCTCACGAAACCGCGTCACGACGTACACAGCGGCGTACAACCGGGCATCATGTGGGTTCTCCCATACCGGCCCGAGGTCAGATGCTCTGTACTCGTGATTGCGGGCCTCAAACCGATACAACGGCGGTTCTCCCTCTCGGTTGACTTTTACGACCCGGATCGGATCGTCGTATTCAGTGTCAATCTCCTCGTTGTCGCTTAGTTCTGACAGGGCGAGCGCCATGTTGCGAAATATGCAACTCCAATTACTTGCATTTTATGCAAGTTTTTATATACTAATCGTCGTTCTCAGGTCGGACTTGCTTGCATAATTCGCAAGCCTGTCTGAACAGTATCGACACAAGGTGTGTGATGATAGTTACCATAGGAAGCAGGGTCGTTCTCAGTACAGCGATCCTATACTACTACGTCGGTGGTGGTGGATTTGCGATACAGCATGATCGAGCCGCTAGCGATAGCCCATCGCCAATATTGTGGTAATCGTTGTCACGGTAAGCAGGGTGGCTATCAATACACCGATCCTATACTACTACGACGTTGGTGGTGGTGGATTTGCGGGGCGGTTTGGGCCGCGTCAGCGGCCCTTGCGGTTTGAGGTCGCGTCAGCGACCTCTGCTGTCTATACTTATCTTGCCATCGCGCCGACCCAGAGAACTCTCTGAATCCGTCGCATTTGAAGTAGTAGAATCTTTCTTGATGTGGCAGAGTTATTAATAAGTAAATTTATATTTTCGTTAATCGCAGTACAATGAAGGCTTCAGGCATTGCCTGAAGATCTCTGAGTGTCTTCTGGCCTTGCCTGAACTGATTTCAGGCACCCCAATACAAAGTGGGTAGCTCTTCTTTATCGAAGTGTAACATGGCGATTACACGACGAAACACACTGGTTCTGTTGTTCACAGTAGTAGCAGCAGCCGGAGTAATTGGTGGCACAGGCGCGTTTTCAACCGTAGAAGCAGACCGTTCAGTTTCCGTCGATACTGCAGGTGACGGATCCGGAAATGTTATACTTGAGACCAATACCGCTGATCACGCATCATTAACCGATGACGGTCAAGGTAGTACGATCGGGTTTGACTTCGATCAAGTCAATTTGGACGCGAAAACGACATACAATGACGTACTCAATGTCACAGTGAACGATGCTGACGCTGAAAGTGGTAGCTACAACATCAGTGTTGATTCACCTGATGGTCTGGACGTTACCTTCAGTAATGGCCAGTCGTACGTAGTGACCAATGCTGGAACACTTCAGCAAGCGGACATCACGATCAACACTGAAGGCCAATTCACGACTTCGAACGCTGATATTGATGATAGCATCACGTTCACAGTGACCGCTCAGTAATCATTTAGCGAACTTCCTATAACTATTTTATTCGTGTGGATCAAAGAGTGATTTAATGTGGCCAGAAGGAGCATCAAACGGCGTCGGACGCTGATCGGGATCACCACGCTGGTCTTCGGGGCCAGCGGGTTCGTTGCTAGCGGTGCGTTTACCACTGGCTCACAAGGAAGCCTTGGAGACAATTGGATACAGGTGAACGGTGTAAATCAGGGAATAACATTTTCATCCCAACAGGTCGATGTGCAAGAAAGTGCTGAGGGACAAGAAAACAGTGAACAAGGTAGCGAAGGAGATGATGGCGGTGACGCTGGTGAGAATGGTGACGCTGGTGAGAATGGTGACGCTGGTGAGAATGGTGACGCCGGGGATAGTGATGATGATAGTGGCGACCCGCTCACTTCACAACTGCAAGTCATTGTTGATCCAACTGAAGACAATATCGTTGATCCATCAGGAGCTCCACTAGCTGACGGAGCGTTGGTTCCGTGGACTGGATCAATTCACGAAACTTCACTCACTCGCGGTACTGAAGACGGCCTGCTGTTGGGTATTGGCAGCGACAAAATCAATAAGAAAGCAGTAACACAGTACGGGACGTTTGATGCAACTGTTCCTGGGGATGATGTCGTATTCATTATTGTCAATGGGGGCTCTGCTGACAACGACACTTCTCTTCCTGCAGTAAATGTAACAATGCGACTATACGGCGACGATAATCCTGGGCCTATAGATCCAGATCAGATACGCTTCCCCTATCGGGTGCTTGATTCAGACAGAACTGTGACTGCTACTGGGAGTGACTTGAGTGACTCATCAGAGTCTATTGTGTTGGCTACTGGAGAAGTAATTGAGGTAATAGTAGTATTTGATACAACAGATAGCGCAACAGATAGCGCACCAGATTTGAAGGATCTCTCAGAAGTCAGATTCTTTGCTAACGGAGGAGACGACTGATGCCTCGAAAAAAACGTGGTGGTGGAGGGGGGATAAGCCGGCGTGCTGCATTAGCAATAGTTGGTGGTGGAGGCCTGTTGGGAGTCACTGGTACTGGCGCGTTTAGCCAAGTTGATGGCGAAAGAGGATTTGCTGTATCAACAGTTCCTGATACAGAAGCATCATTAGGTATAGATGAACTCAAGGAAGACGCTGACTGTTATCCTGATGGACATACTGTTACAATCACAAATAATCTTAGTGAAACCCTCGATAATAATACAGTCATAATTGAGGGGACTGAAGACTTAGCATTAGAAGGAAACAGTATCGAAAGTGTGGAACAAAACGATGGGGCAACAGAATACACAATGGAGACTCTTACGGGGTCTAATTCGTATAACTTCGATGTTGTCCTTAATAAAGGAGATCCCGGAGATGCGGAATGCCCAGGATATTCAGAGAGGGGAGGATGCGGAGAAGGAGACCCACCAGGTCAAGAAGATGGAGACCCACCAGGTCAAGAAGATGGAGACCCACCAGGAAAGGGCCCACCAGGAAAGGGCCCACCAGGAAAGGGCCCACCAGGAAAGGGCCCACCAGGAGAAGGCCCACCAGGAGGAGAAGAGATAACAGAAGCATCTGGCACGATTACGATCCGCTATTCCGGGTCAAAAACAACAATTGAAACAACGCGCACGATAACGATTAAAGAAGGTTGTGAGAATAATTGAGATACGTTGCAGTATGGCTGATTTCCCAACTGGGATTGAAACCGTAACAATCTGTACATTTACAATATTAAAATATGACACCAGATTGCCCGCTAGCGGGCAGAGTGTGTGGATTGGATCGTTGGTTGCCACTTACGATATTCTTTCCACACGCTCTCACTCCTCCAATAGATTCCATCGAGCATCGAAACTATTGCTATCAGAATATACTAACTCGTTCCCGGCGGCTGAAGGTTCTTCATCCCGAAATCAGACTGCGGGACGAACCGACCTGCAAGCAGTGCCAGCTCTCTCGTCCGTTGGATGTCGGCAAGGTTGTGCTTGAGTAGTGGCAGCCACTCAGCGGCCTCGTATGCGTCCACAGCCTCTTCGCTGTCCTCGAAGGGGTCACAACTCTCGTCACCGATCAGCTGCTCGTAGACGCCGACGAGATCGCGTTCGCCACCGGTGTCGAATCGATCCACCGTCTCCATCATATCAGCGTAGGCGAGATCCCGAAACGGCCACTCCATGTCGTGATTGAGGAAGCGAGTCCGGCAGAACGGGAGGTCAAACCCACCGTTCCATGTCTCGCCATTGTATGCAGTGAGGTAGTGCCGATCCCCGTCAATCTGACTCGACGCGATCTCACTGATCTTGTCCAGTAGTGCCGCTTCGTTGGCAGTGACTACTGACGACACAGCTCCAGCCGAGTGTTCATCGAGAGCGGTTGCAAGCCGCTGCTGATCGGGTGGATCACGGCCACCGGTGTTGAGTATAATCGATTCACCAATCTCGTGAGCGAAGCCTGCAACGGTGATGACGGCATCATCACCGAGGCCGCTTGTCTCGATATCGAACGCAATCGGGGAGAGTCCCATGTTACGCTGTTGAATACACACCCATATAACCGCTGTCGGGTGGTTTCCG
>Ga0209917_1001313_pt1 | contig 10039 bp, 8 predicted proteins | sample SalPon2_C_H2O_MG_FD_185710 | JGI IMG/M metagenome (GOLD analysis project Ga0209917, IMG submission 185710) | Salt pond water microbial communities from South San Francisco under conditions of wetland restoration - Salt Pond MetaG R2_C_H2O_MG... | ecosystem: Environmental > Aquatic > Non-marine...
CATTCCCGATCTCCGTTCCGCCTTGACAAAACACTTCTAAACGCCCGGCGCGTAGCCTCGCCATCGAATCGGACCGATCTGAGGGCGACACGGTCGGCCGAACGAGGCGCATCCCCATGACAGACCGAGCCGCCACCGAACCGATCGGCGTTCTCCTCCTCGTCGGAGTCGTGGTTGTGGCGACGGTGACGCTCGGGGGCGGCCTCCTGACGAAGACGAACGCCATCGCGGACCGGACCGACACCACGCAGCTCAATATCAAAACGGAGGTGAACGAAACGGCGGTGACGGTCCGGCACGTCGGCGGCCCGGAGTTCAATACCGCCGACGTGCAGTTCCTGCTCATCGGCGATACCGGGCGCGTGGGGCCACACGCGCTCGATGCAAGCGAGGTCAGCGGAAGCGGCCTCGGCGACGGGACCTTCGAGGTCGGCGACGAGGCGACGCTGAATCACTCGTTTACCGGCTACGTCGACGTGTTTCTCCTCGACGCCGGGAGCGGCGATCGGCTCTACCGGACGCTCCGGTCGGCGTTACCGGAAGAGCCGGAGACGACGGGACCGACTGCCGTCGCCGACTCTCTGGATCGAGTCGCCGAGGGGTACAGCATCACGCTCGATGGATCTGGAAGTTTCGACGACAATTCGATCGAGAACTACGAATGGAAGATTGTCTCCACCCCGAAAGTGGGTCAGATAATCGGGGAAAACAGCAAGAACGCGACCTACGACGCGCCGGCGGACGTGACCGGCGACCAGAACGTGACGATCGAGCTGACGGTCACGGACGACGACGGCAACACCGACACTACGACGACCACCGTGACCGTCGTCGATATCGACGCCGCCGAGCCGCCGGGCGACGGGGACGCCTTCGACGACCCCAACGGCAACGGGGTCTACGACCCGGGCGAGGAGGTGATCACCAAGGAGGATCTTGAAGATGGATTCGACGACCCGACAGTCGATCTGGTGATCTACCCCTCGGTCGGAGAAATCAAATCGACCGGCGATCCGGTCGACATCACCGCGAACACGATCACCGCCGGCTCTGATTTCAGATCAACCGGGAAAGCAATCCAACTGACGGCAACGGGCGACATCCGGATCGACGGAGTGACGCTCGAATCTAATGGCAAAGACGGGATTAACATCACGAGCACCGACGGGCGCATCTTCGCCAACGAGACGACAATGACGGTATCTTCAAATAGTCCAAACTCTGACGGCATCACGCTCAACTCGAACGGTGACATCTACCTCGAATCGGCGGATCTCAGCGCCGGGAGCTACACCGCCGATCTGACGACCCCGGAGGCAACCCTCTACGTCGACCAACTTAGCGTCGACGGCACTCTGGAGTACTATCCGAACAATAACACCAATTCGGACAGCATAACCGTCAACGGAACGGAATCTCAGGGGACGGTTGACCCTGGGACTTGATACGGGGTCTTGTAATGGCTTATTCGCTATCGTCCGTACCAGGATCAGCGATAGCCGGTAAAGGACTACAACGATTCGTATGAAGCGTCGATATTCGTACGGTCGCTACCGCGAAAAATCTCACACTACTGCGGAACGACCGTGATCGTCTTCCCGCGATCGATCGCGGTTTCGAGTTCGTCCGCGATGGCCGAGCCCCGAGAGACCTGGATCTCGCCGCCGCGGGAGACCGTCGCGGTGAAGAGGTACTCGCCGTCGGCCTGCACTTCGACGGTCTCGCCGTGGTGCGAGCCGAGCGGAATCACGACGTGGCGGTTCGTCACGTCGGGCGTCACGCGTTCGCCGGCCAGTGAGCCACCCGAACCGCCGCCCGAGGATCCGCCGGACCCGCTGGGACGCTCGGAGAGCGAGCGCACGTCGATGTCGATCCCGAGTCGGTCCTCGATCTTGCTGATTCGGCCGCCGCCCTTCCCGATGACGTACGAGATATCGTCTTCCTCGACCCAGACAACCGCGGTGTTTGCGCCCTGGAGTTCGACCTCGACGTGGCCGTGAGCAACGGAGCGGATCTCGCGTTCGATTTCCTGTTTGGCGACGCGTTCGACCCCGGTCTCGCCCCCGCCGTCGGCCGCGCCTTCGAGGGGGACGGTGACGACCTGCCGATTGAACGTGTAGATCTCGTAGGCCGGCTCGCCGGTCTCGAAGTCCTCGATGACGATGACCGGGCGAGCGAGATCTTCCTCGACAAGGCCGTGGGGCACCTTCACTTCGGTCTGGACGTCGTAGACGGTGTGGACCTCCCCCGCCTCGATGTAGACGACGGTGTCGACGACCTGCGGAATCATGCCCAACTCGACGCGGCCGACGAGCCGCTGGAGGGCGTCGATCGCCCGAGTCGCGTGGACAACGCCGATCATCCCGACGCCGGCCAGCCGCATGTCCGCGAACGTCTCGAAGTCCGAGGTTTTTCTGACCTCGTCGTAGATGGTGTAATCCGGCCGGACCATGAGCAGCGAGTCCGCGGTGTTTTCCATCGAGCCCGAGAGTTCGGTGTACTGGGTTATCTCCGGGCCGACCTGCAGGTCCCGCGGTTTCTCCATCGTCTTGACGGCGTAATCCGAGTCGTTGAGGAACTCCGCGACGGCCTGGGCGAACGTCGACTTGCCCGCCCCCGGCGCCCCGGAGATGAGCACGCCGCGCTGTCGCTCCGTGAACCGATCGCGGAGAGCGTCAGCGCTCTCGTAGTCGTCGAGATCGGTCTTGACGATCGGCCGGACGGCCGTCACTTCGATCCCGTCGGCGAAGGGCGGTTCGGCGACGGCGATCCGCATATCGCGGATCTGAACGATCGTCATTCCCGGATGCGAGAGTTCGACGAACCCGTCGCTGACCGTTCGGGCGGTGTTGAGGACGTTGTCGGCGATCGAGCGCATCTCGTCCTCGGAGAGGGGATCGGCGTCGATGTGCTCGTAGCGCATCTCGCCGATCGTGCCGCGTTTGGCCATCGGCCGGACGCCGGTCTTGAGATGGACTGACATCGTCTCGTCGTCGAGGTATCGCTCAAGCGTAAGTTCGGTCGTGTCGTCGGTTCGGGGTTCGATGTACTCGACGGCGATCCCCTTCGCCTGTGCGACTTCGCTCTGAACGACGTCGCTCGTCAGAAGCGTCGCGTCGTGTCGGTCGGCGAGATCGCGAATGAGGGCGTCGATCTCGCCTTCCCCCGCATCGCGCTTTTCGACCGCGTCGGGGCGGCGACCGACGTATTCGAGTTCGATCGTCCCCTGGTCGGCGAGATCGGCGAGCAACTGGAGCTCTTCGAGGCCGTCCCAGCCGCTGTCGCGGCCGTCGTTGGCCTGTGCCTCCAGTTCGCCGACGACCGCCTCGGGGACGTAGACCGCGTCGACGTCGTCGGCCTCGACGCGTTCCGATACGCGGCCGTCGATGACCGCGCTCGTGTCCGGCAGAATATCCATACCGGAAGATCCGGTCCGAGGCAGTATAAATACCGTGATGGGACCGCTCCGGGCGGAACCGACTGTCGGTGATCGCCACCCGAGGACTGAAACCGACCGCCCGCCTCGAAAACGGTATGGACGTGGTCGAACTCACCGAACGGCTCGTCGGGATTTCGAGCCACGAGGACGAACGCGCCGCTGGTGACTACATCCAGCGGTGGCTCGAAGCGCGAACCGACGCCACTGTCGAACGGGACGACGCCGGAAACGTCATCGCCCGGCGGAACGCCGGCGCCGATCGCTCGCTGGCGCTCGTCGGCCACCACGACGTCGTCCCGCCCGACGACGAACAGATGAAAGACGGCGAGTACGTCGTCGAGCGACGGGACGGCCGCCTCCACGGTCGCGGGACGGCCGACATGAAGGGCAGTCTCGCAGCCGCGATGATCGCGTTCCGTGACGCCGACGTTCCGCCGGGCATTGAGGCCGTCTTTGCGTCCTTCGTCGGCGAGGAGGACGGCGGCATCGGTTGTCGAGCGGCTATCGACGGTGGGTTCGCCCCCGACTACGCCGTGGTCGGCGAGGGATCGACGGGCTACTCCGCCGATGGGGTCACCGACGTGGCGATCGCCCACAAGGGTCGGCGTGGGTCGACGGTGCTCGCGGAGGGAACCGCCGCCCACGCCAGCGAACCGGACGAAGGCGAGAACGCCATCTACCGGGCGAGTGGCGCGGTCGACGTGGTTCGGGAACTGGACGCACCCGAAACGACGGTGCTCGGTCGCGATCTTGCGGGCTCGATCACAGTCACGGAGATAGACGGCGGCAGCGGCTGGAACGTGATTCCGGAGCGGTGTTCGGTCACGATCGACGAACGGACCGTCCCCGGCGATCGAGTGACACTCGATCGGGTCGAGGCCATCGAGGGCGTCTCTGCGAGCGTCGAACAGGACCTCCCACCGATGGCCTGCGACGACGCCGATTTCGCGACGGCGGTTCGGGCGGCTGCCGACGCTGCACAGGACGGCCACCCCGAAACAGTCGTCAAACCACACGCCACCGACGCCGGGTGGCTCGCGTCGCGGGCCGGAACGACCTGTGTAGTCTGTGGCGCAGCCGAACCGGGGCACGCTCATACCGCAACCGAGAGCGTCTCAACCGAGGTTCTCGAACGCTGTGTCGGGCTCTACCGCCGGGTGGTCGAAACGGTGTGAGCCGCCGCCCGTGGACGCAGGCTGTCTCCGTCCGTGGGTTCTTACTTCGGGAGCACCCATATCGGGCATGGCGACCGAACAGTCCTCCGGTCCGGAGGTTTACGACGAACTGCTCGAACAGTACCGGCGGGCCACGTACCTCGGGGACGCGAACGGGGTGTTGAACTGGGACCAGGAAGTAATGATGCCGGAAGGCGGAACGCCGGCGCGCTCGAAACAGCGCGGCGCGGTCTCCGCCGTGGCCCACGACCTGCTCGTCGACGACGACGTCGGGAGGTGGCTCGACGAACTGGAGGAAGCGGGACTCTCCGAGGAAGAAAGCGCCGTCGTCCGCGAGATCCGCCGGCAATACGAGCGGAAGGCGAAGGTCCCGACCGATCTCGTCGAGGAGATCAGCGAGGCGACTTCGGACGCCCATCCCGTCTGGCGGGAGGCGAGAGAAAACGACGATTTCGATGCCTTCGCGCCGACGCTCGAACGGCTGCTCGATCTCAAACGGGAGTACGCCGCCCACATCGATCCCGACGCCGACCCCTACGCGGTGCTCTTTGCCGACTACGAACCCTACCTGGACCTCGAGACCGCCGAACGGGTCCTCGAACGACTCCGTGAGGGACTCGTCCCGCTCATCGACGCCGTCCGGGATTCCGACACGGAACTCTACGCCGTCGAGGGGACGTTCCCCGAGTCCGACCAGCTCGAACTCACACGCGACGCTCTCGGGACGCTCGGTTACGACTTCGAGCGCGGCCGGCTTGACACTGCTCCCCATCCCTTTTCGACGGGGACGCAGTTCGACGCCCGGGTGACGACCCGCTTCGACGAATCGGAGCCGCTCGATTCGCTCGGCTCAACGATCCACGAGTTCGGCCACGCGGCCTACACCCAGGGGCTTCGGGAGGACGCTTACGGCTCGCCGCTCGGGGAGCATCGCGGGCTCACGGTTCATGAATCCCAATCGCGGCTCTTCGAGAACCACGTCGGCCGAAGCGAGCCCTTCTGGACGCTTTTCGCGCCCCGGTTCAACGACCAGCACGGCACCGATCTCACACCGAGACAGGCCTACGAGGCCGCGAACAGGGTCTACGAGGACAACCTCATCCGCGTCGAGGCCGACGAACTTACCTATCATCTCCACATTGTGGTGCGTTTCGAGATCGAGCGCGACCTCGTGGCCGGCGACCTCGACGTCGCGGAGGTGCCGGCAGTCTGGAACGACCGGATGGAAGAATACCTCGGCGTCCGCCCCGAGACTGATCGCGAGGGCTGTCTGCAGGACATTCACTGGAGCCACGGATCGTTCGGCTACTTCCCGACGTACTCGCTCGGAAGCGTTCTCGCCGCCCAGCTGTTCGCCGCCGCCGAATCGGAGATCGACGGCCTCGATGCGCAGATCCGCGAGGGCGAGTTCGATTCGCTGCACGCGTGGCTCGACGAGTCGGTCCGTCGTCACGGCTGTCGGTACACCACAGACGGGCTGATAGAGCAGGCGAGCGGTGAACCCCTCACGGCCGAGTACTTCCTCGAGTACGCCGAATCGAAGTTCGGCGAACTCTACGGGCTCGATCGGTGACCGATCGGCGACGAACGGCGCGTTTTCGGCCTGTCGCCGAGCTTTTTTGTATCGGGACCGACAGGCGTGTATGACTGCTGTCGAGGAAAAGCGCGAGGCGGCGATCGAGGATCTCCGGGACTTCGACGGCGTCGTCGTCGCTTTCTCCGGTGGCGTCGACTCCTCAGTCGTTGCCGCGCTCGCGGCCGACGCCCTCGGGGATCGGGCCGTCGCCTGTACCGCGAAAAGCGAGACGCTGCCGGCCGCCGAACTCGAGGACGCAAAACGGGTCGCAAGCGAGATCGGAATCGAGCACGAGATCGTTTCGTTTTCCGAACTCGACAGCGACGCCTTCGTCGAGAACGACGACGAGCGCTGTTATCACTGCCGGACGATGCGACTCGGGGAGATGTTCGAAACGGCCCGGCGACTCGGGATCGAGACGGTCTGTGATGGGACGAACGCCTCCGACCCGGGCGAGGGACACCGCCCCGGCCTGCAGGCCGTCGAGGAACTGAACGCCTACTCGCCGCTTCTCGAACACGGGATCACGAAGGCCGAAGTCCGCGAGATCGCCCGAGCGTACGACCTCTCGGTCGCGGAGAAACCCTCGATGGCCTGTCTCTCCTCGCGAATCCCGACCGGTCTCGAGGTCACCGAATCCCGACTGGACCGGATCGAACGCGCCGAAGCCCTGCTCAGGACGTGGGGATTCGAGCAGTTCCGCGTCCGCGATCACGACGGGCTGGCCCGCATCGAAGTCGGGGCCGACGAGCTCGATCGCGCGCTCGATCCGGAGTTCGCCGCGGCCGTCAGGGCGCATCTGACCGACATCGGCTTCGATCACGTGACGCTGGATCTGGAGGGGTACCGCACCGGAAGCGTCTCTCCGGAGGAGGCTGAAACTGACACGGAAGCGTCGCCAGAAAGCGGCGAGGCGCTGGACGTCGAGCCCGCTTCGACGGAGGAGCTCACTCGGCGGTCGGAAGACTGACGACGAAGACGGATCCTTTGGGGGTGTTGTCCTCGATCCACACGTCGCCGCCGTAGCTCTCGACGAGCGATTGGACCAGATACAGGCCGATGCCGGCCCCCGAGCTTTCGAGCCCTTTCTCACCCCGCCCGAAGATGTCCTCTCGCTGTTCTTCCGGGATGCCGGGGCCGTTATCGGCCACGCGGATTTCGACCCGATCGTCCGTCTGGACCGTCGAAACGGTGACCTCCGGCGGCGCCTCGTCGTTGTGCTGGATCGCGTTCTGGAGCAGGTTCCGGAACACTGAGCCGAGCATGTCGTTGCCGGCGACTTCGAGTTCGGGGATGGTTCCTTCGACAGTCACCACCGCTTCCGGGTAGCCGGAGCGGAGTTCCTCTACCTGCTGGTTCAGGACGTTCGCCAGCGAGACGGCTCGCACTTCGACGTCCGCCTCGAGCATGACCTGCGACAGGTCGCGCGCGGTCGTCGTCAGGTTCGCCGCGCTTTCGGTGTGTTCTTTGATCACGTCGAGGTACTGACGACCCTCCTCGTCGACGTGGTCCTCAAGCAGTTCCGCGTAGGCACCGATCAACTGGAGGTCGTTCCGGATATCATGTCGCATGACCTGATTGAGAAGCCGGAGGTTGTCTCGCTGCTCCGCGAGACGTTCTTCGGATGACTGCTCGGACATGGTTGCTCGTGTATTTCGATCGGTATATGCGTCCCGTCTCGCGTACCGGGGCTGCTATCGGGACACTTCCGGTTCCCATCCGGTGACGCATTCTCGGTGGATCCGGACGCCGTCGTCGACGTGGAACTCCGTCGCCGAGCAGTTGTCGGGATGGTGCGAACAGAGCGCGTCGGTCAGTTCGTCGCCCTTCGCGTGGCCCAAAAGGATACACAGCGGCCCCCCGTGAGTGACGAGTAACACCGTCTCGGCGTCCACAGTCGAGAGTTCCTCGAACCGCTCTGTGACCCGGCGTTCGACCGCCTGGAAAGACTCACCGCCCTCCGGAACGGCGTCGATCGCCCGGTAGGCCGTCTCGCTCAACCCGAACGTCGGAAAGCGGTCCTCGACGTCCGAATACGAGAGCCCCTGATAGACACCGAGGTTCCGCTCCCGCAGGGCCGGGTCGTAGGAGACGGGACGGTCGCCGATCGCCTCGAGGAGCAGTTCGGTCGTCTGTTCGGTCCGCAACAGATCCGAAGAGACGACGCGGTCAATGTCGTACTCTTCAGCCAGCCACGCGCCGGCGGTCCGGGCCTGTTCGCGACCGGTTTCGTTCAACGGGACGGGGGCCCACCCCTGCATTCGTCCCTCCCGGTTCCAGTGGGTCTCGCCGTGTCTGACGGCGACGACACGCGTCATGGAACATCGTAGTCCCGGAACCAGTATCAGGCTACCGGAAGAGTGTTGACTCCGCTGTGTGTGTGCTGGTAGTAGCCGGCGTGTTGAGTCGCCGGGGAGATACGACATGGAAGACGAACGCGTACTCGTCACCGGCGGCGCAGGATTCATCGGTTCGAACATCGCGGACCGTCTCGCTCGGGACAACGAGGTGCTCGTCGTCGACGATCGCTCCCTCGGGACGCCCGAAAATCTCGACAAGGCTGTCGAGTTTCACGAGCGCTCAGTCCTCGAAGAAGGGCTCCCGACCGACGTCGATGTCGTGTTTCATCTGGCGGCGCTGTCGTCGTATTCGATGCACGAGTCAGCGCCACAACGCGGCGCGCGGGTCAACGTCGAAGGGTTCGTCAACGTCGTCGAGCAGGCCCGCCAGGACGGCTGTGAGACCGTCGTCTACGCCTCGACCTCCTCGATCTACGGCGATCGGACGTCACCGACCCCCGAGAGAGCGTCCGTCCAGGCGAACAGCGCGTACGAGGCTTCGAAACTAGCCCGCGAACGGTACGCCGAGTACTTCCGAAACCATCACGGGCTGTCGCTGGCCGGGCTCAGGCCCTTTTCGGTGTATCAGGGCTACGGCGGGGGCGAGGCCCACAAGGGCGAGTACGCGAACGTGATCGCGCAGTTCGCCGAGGACATCGCGAACGGCGAGGCGCCGGTCCTGTACGGCGACGGGAGACAGACGCGTGATTTCGTCCACGTCTCCGACGTAGTCGACGCCGCGGTTCGGGCGGCCGAAGACGAACTGGACGGGATGTACAACGTGGGGACCGGGGAGCGCCGTTCGTTCAACACAGTTATCGAATCGATCAACGAGACGCTTGGGACGGACGTCGACCCCGAGTACGTCGAGAACCCGATCCCCGAGTCGGTGTACGTTCACGACACCTGTGCCGATTTCTCGAAACTGCGCGAGGCGACCGGCTGGGAGCCCGAAATCGGATTCGAGGAAGGCATTCGACGCGTCTGTTCAGCCTATCAGTGAGGAGGCGGTCGGTTCGAACTCGTCTACCGTGACAGCTTTCGGAACACTGCGTCGAGGTCCGTGCGAGCAAGAACTCGCTCGGCGAGGAGAACCGAGGCGATTCCGATCGCGATACCGGCGACGGTATCGGACAGATAGTGGGTGCCGAGATAGATCCGCGAGACGGCGACGACGGCGGCGAGCACGGCGACGGATCTGAACGGTAGCGCGTCGGAGTTCCGGGCCACCATCGCGTACGCCGTGACGGCGGCCGCGTGGCCGGACGGAAACGAGGTCGTCGGCGTCCCGGCGCCGTCAGTCAGACAGACCGGCTGAGTCGGAAACGGGCGCTGGACGGCCGTCATCAGAACCGCGACGACGACCCCCGTGATCGAAAGCGCGATGAGCGTAACCAGGAATTCTTTGCGCCACTCCGCTAAATAGAACAGTCCGACGAAAACGAGTCCGGCCGCTACGGAGCCCAGTCCGGTCACGGAGGTCATCAGATTCGTCAGGACCGGGTGGCGG
>Ga0209917_1001315_pt1 | contig 10029 bp, 10 predicted proteins | sample SalPon2_C_H2O_MG_FD_185710 | JGI IMG/M metagenome (GOLD analysis project Ga0209917, IMG submission 185710) | Salt pond water microbial communities from South San Francisco under conditions of wetland restoration - Salt Pond MetaG R2_C_H2O_MG... | ecosystem: Environmental > Aquatic > Non-marine...
GTGGTCGAGATCGGTTGTCAGGATTAATTATTCAAGCAGAGATATTGGGGCTCGATTGTTGTGGCTATCGAGCGTATTGCACGTTCGTAGAGAAGCGTGCAACTGACTCAAAGCCGCTATTGCCTCAATTCGGGGGTATCAGGGTGTAATAAGCGATACTCTGGCTTCATATTGTTACATGTTCGACATGATTATCATGCAAAAGTTGGTAGCTTCTGATAACTGCATAACTGGACGCTGATAGCGGTTAGCCGGCAAGTTTCATTTCAATCAAACTACCTCTGCGATCTTATCTGAGATACTCCAAGATTGTATCCCACCTATTGAGGTTCATGGGATTTGTCGCCACGATTGGCTTCACTCGCCTCACTATTTCTGAGATCACTGAGTGTCCGATTATCGAACTCCGGATGACACCAGTATTTGTAACCGTTGAGTGCCTCGTCTCGATCACGACCGACTAGCTCATGAAGCACCTCCTTCGTCAGCCCAGTGAATGAGTAGAGCTCGTCGTCGTGATCCCATCGTACGTTATTGCTTTGTCCAGTTTCACCGGTCACAGTTGCCCACCAGAAATCATCATCCTTGTTCCAGTCCCGGTTTGCGTGCTCAGGCACACAATCAGAATCGAATTTGACCCGCTCTCCCGGACGTAGAACCTCGCGTTCGAGAAGAACATTGATCGCTGCGGGTCGACGAGATCGTTGCTGCTGCTTCTCCTGTTTTTCCCGCCGCTTGGTCATATATTCCTCTGCCTCTGCGACCGGAATCACCTGTTGACTATTGAGCAGCACCCGATCCTGATGTTCATATGCTTCAATTCGCCGGCACGTGATGTCCATGCCGTACTCTTCGATGAGCCACATCACTGGGGCGGTTATCTCCGTGCCGAAGCTCCCCGCGGCGAGGACGATTCGGGGTTTCTGATCGAGCTCGAACTCAGCCCAGCTATCACTCGACGTCGTCGGGCTGTCGGGTTCTTCGATGAAATCGGCGAACGTCTGGCCAACACTCTCCGGCGTCAGTTCTGTTTCCTCTCGGGAGGACCAAAATTCACGATAGTCTTTCTGTATGTCCTCCGCGGTTAGCGTCGCACAGTAGCTCGCGTACTTGATCGCTTGGAGGTCTGTCGTACGATCCGCACGGTCGCGTTTAAGTTCGACGACGACGAGCTTGCCAGCTTGGTCGAGCGCGAGGATATCCAGTCGGTCGCGGGTGTCCTCGAAGTTCGCGTACTCGGAGGTAATGATGAGCAGATCCTCGCCAAGTATTCGCGGTTGTTCGATCGTCCACTCTTGGAGGTCTTGGCGTTCGAGGAAACCTAAATCTGAGAGATCTTGCTCCCTGAGCCCCTCCAGCGTTCCCCCGTTCTCATCGACAGTGAATAGCATACTTATTCTGTGTCATAGCCCCGGACTAAACAACTTCCCCGTGTCACGTCTTCAGAAGCCACCTATAGTCCTCGGCGATTAGATAGCTCAGATGATTACACGGGATGAAGTGCCGCACGACAGACGCCTCTCCGGATCAATCACCGTGACAGTAGATGAAGTGCGTACGAATCCCAAACCACGACGCGACGCTGAACTCTCCGTTCACGACGAAGATGGAGCGGAGCTGACGGTCGTCATCTGGGAAACACACGAGATCAATCAGTCGTGGGACGAAGGAGCCACCTACGACCTAACTGGCGCGCGTGGGAAGCGATATTCGACACAGAGCGGAACCACAGTGGAGGTTCAGAGTACGAAGGATTTCAGCGTAGAGCAAGTCAGCGCGAACAACGCAACCCGTCTCCTCGTACTCGGAGATACGCACGTTGGGTATCGACACCGTTCTCCATCCGATAAGTCTGTTTGGGCGAAGAGTGTCAATGCCTCCGAGGTATTCATTCGATGTCTCGAACGGGCACGCGAACTCGACGTCGACGCTGTCGTCCACGCAGGCGATGTGTTCGACCACGGAAATACGCAAGGAGACCGAAATGCAGTCCGACAAGCGATCTCTCGAACAGTCGGAGCGGGAATCCCGTTCTACTACGTGTTCGGAAATCACGATAACGAGAAAGGTCGGAAGCTGTTAACGTCAACTGCGGGAATCCACCTCACGGAAGCGACATCACCAGTCGGGAATTCTTCGGTGAACCTTCGCGGGGTCGACCACAGTGGTCAGTCATTTCCTACGACAGCACCGGATATATCGATAAATGCGTTGTTTCGGAAGAATGTCTTAATCATCCACGAGTCGCCCCATCCAATCGTAGACTGTTCTGGCTCGCTGCTCTACCAGAACGATTCGAATCGAGTAGATATTTGCCCATACATCGAGAGCGCAGACTTCGACATTGATCTGTTAGTTACTGGACATCTCCACGTAGCTGATCAGCCACGTGTCCGGAACCACGATATTCCTGTTCTCGTCACCGGACCCACGGTTCCGATCAGTTCCTACGAGAAAGCTAGTAACCCATCGACGTGGCTACTGACTGCTACGAACTCGGGGATTAACCTCGAACGACAACCAGTGTAATCTGGACTCAGTCTGACCCGTTTGAGCCTCCATCGAAAGTCCAGAAGTCAGCATGACCAAATCGGGTATGGCGTATTTCTCTCGACTGTGCGAGCTGGTCTTCTTCGATGTTCAGTGCCGTAGTAGCTTCCGCAGTCGGTATTGAACCGTATCGGGAAACAAACTGGGCGGGAGTGGGCGGAAATCCTGACGAGGCGACATCGTTGTCGATGAGTACCCCGAAGGCAAGACCATATTCAAGATTCCCCGACCAGAATATATCTTCTTCACCGACAGAGCCATTCATCACTGGCGTCTGTGCGATGGTTTCGGTCTCTCGGTCAGCTGTCTCTCTCATCACTTTTTCAAACTCCTCGCGTTCAAATCCGACTTTTCCCGCGATATCGACCAGGGTGCTCGTCTCTTCGATAGATCGTTTTTCCACCAGAGCAGCTATGCGGAGGCGACGGAGGTAATCACGAAACAAATCCGGATTATGATCCTTAGCAACGCGAAGGGCTTTGCTTGAAGCGACTGTATCGTCCGGTAACGCTTCGACATCGGCAAACGGCATGTCGTAACGTTTTATCGCCGAGACATACTGCTCGCGGTCAATCTCTCTCGGTGGTAGCACCTCGTAAGAGAGGTCGAAATTGTCCCCGAAGTCAACATCTAATCGCTTTAGTGTGGGTTCAATTCCCCATCCAGTTGCGTCCCAAGCGTCTGTATAGACAACGAGCTCCGCTTGGTTCTCTTCCTCACTTTCGTCGTCGCCTTCATCCTCGTCCTCTTCGCTCTCCTCGCGTTCCTCATGCTCGTCCGACTCGTTGGAATCCTGTTCATTCCTCTCGTCGTCCGGTTCATCTGAGGATTCCTCGTTCGATTTGTCTGCATCATTTGATGCGTTATCGTCAGCCGAGTCTCCATCTTCTTTGTCAGATCCGGTGGAATCGTCAGTATTGGCTTCTGCACCACCGACTGCTGCACCCGCAGCACCGGTCGCTGTACCTCCGGCACCTGCAACGGTTCCCGCCACAACACCAGAGGTACCTACTGCTGTCTCTTCTTTGGAGTCGTCTGATTCGTTTTCGCCTTCTGAGTCGTCAACAATCGTTTCTTGCTCAGGAGGGATACCGTCATCCTCCTCGTCTTCATCACGATCTCCTCTGTCGCCGCTACCGCCTAATCCCATCATTGTTGAATCACCGTTGGTTTGTCGAAGAGTGTTACTTGAAGATCATCCCGCCAATTAACGAAGCTATCCTCGCTGAACTGACCGTCTACTTTGCAGTTCGTGACAAACTGGTAGAGGCCACACGCGGCTTGAACTTGCGGAGGGAGCCGTTTTAGGTAGTTTTTGCTAAGCAGTGCAATTACGAAAATTCTCTCGGCGTCCATCACGTCAATGAGATTCTGAATGTGGTTCTCCAGTTGTCGGATTCTGTTCCCTCGATCTTCGCCAAAGTACTGCTTGCAATAGAAAGCGTAGTTCGAAAACCCATGCCGCTCGTAACAGTTGCAGAGCTTTTCGTAGTGCCACCTCTCCATGCCTTTTGCGAGTGGAAGAACTACGACCCTCCAATCGTTTTCTTCGATCTCATTCATAACCCAGTCAAGCCGCCTGATGAAGAAACGGATTCCATTTTCTTGAGACTCCGGCTTGTCCCAGTAAACCGTTCCAGCGTCAGGGATATAGATCGCGGGTTGAATGTTCTCTAAGAGATCTCGTACATCGTCCCGCTGTCGGTTGTAAATATCTGTGTCGGGGTCAGTTGCGGTGACGATTGGGATTTGCCAGTCTTCAAGAATTGCGTGTACAGAACCGTAATCTCGGATCAGCTTCATCGCGTCCGTCACGTTGAACACAACATATTTGACGTGGCTATTTCCGATGAGAAACTCTCTAAAGATCTCTGTTGCCTCATATCGGAGAATGATGCCACTTGGAAAGGAGCGCAACCGTTCAGAAATGGTGACATCATACAGTGTTTGCTGAGTGCTATGCGGCGTCGCGGATGTGGAGAGCGAGCTCATGTGTCGACCTCTTTGTTCCCTGTTTGTTCTTCTCAAGGGGAACACCTCAAATATCGGTCTTTTTCATTATAAAGGTGCCGAACGTAAGTATCGAAACTCCACAGACACACCTCCTAACGCAAAGATCTTAATTACTATTTCGCCGGTACCAAAAGCGAGTGTTATACAGAAATCTGGTGGCTCAAAATGTGATCCACCTGTAAGGTGATCGGTAGATAGAGGTAGAATAGTCGAACAAAGGCTTGAACCGTAACGGTCAGGGAGTCAGCCTATCGAAAGATCTGCTAATAAAACGGTTTGAGATCGGCGAGTATGTTCGCATTGACATCACCGATACTGACGATCCCGATTTCGACCGCTATCATCGACGGACGGGTGAGGTGGTTGAGGTGATCGAAGACGACGCTGGAGAGCATACGAGTGATGAACGCGACTCCTATTTGTTCGCAATTAACTTTGAGAACGGCGACCGTGAACACTTCCGGTGGCGAGATCTACGGCCAGCGTCGGATCGGTAAATTTGGAACCCAGTTATAGACTCCCAATCGCTGAAGTGCCACCAAAAACGCCGGAGAACGCTTCTATCGCATTCCTTCGAGAATCTGCAGGTATCGAAACCCGGTCTCGCTGTAGTCTTTCGTAGACGAGCCCGCCGCCTCACGAAGTTCGGTCATGCGCTCCGTGTACGCGTCATTGAGCACGAGTCTCACCGTAATCTCATGATCAGCTTCGATCCGCTTGGCAACCTCAGCCAGCCCCTCCGTCTGATAGCCCTCACTGACGTAGGGGGCCCACAGTTGAATCTCAGCCAGCTCAAGATCGTCGAATACTACTTGTAGGTACGCAACAATCCGCTCGAATTTCTCCGTGATTCGCTCTAAGCTGTACTGGTAAGTGTCGTTTCCGTAGTCGACCCAGTTGTCCGTGTCCGGAGATCCCGAGTAGAGCTGGCCGTCGAGATGGGTGATCACCTCACAAGCGAAGATCCGCTGACCCTCCGGTGTCGCCTTGACTCCGAGAACGTCGAGTTCCATCTGGTCGCCCTGCTCCATCGACCGTTGGTTGTAGGTCACGAGATCGCACTGCTCGATCACACGGAGGTACGCACCAACAAGCTGCTCTCCGGGCTGCGCCTGTGTCATAAACAAAGATACTCTCCTAATCGAATAAATCCCCACAGCCACTGCTCAGAGAGCGGAGACGTGGGTCAAAATCTACAAAATGAGCTTGGAGTAAAGCAGAGTGCTGATTCAAAGATAGAAATTTAGGAAACGAATACTTCGAGTGGCTGCTGGAAGTTGGAGAACGCTTTCACAACGTATTCGCTTACCGGCTTCGTACATAACGCAGCGGGTGCTCGTCAGTGACGAGATCTCATTCGTCTTGACGGATTTACCAACCCAGTACGATTACGAAGCGAGAAACGCGGTTTCAATATACACTGTTTTCTGCATATCCGGGATACTCTGTGTAGACATTATCAATGACTTCTGGGAGAGATAGCTCTTCATTGAACCTTTGCTTGATATCTCGACTCTTTCGGGCGATATCTTGAACTCCAGCCCCCCCTAATTCTTGTTCGACCAACTCCTGACCAGCAGGCTGGAGTTCGTAGAGATATTTGACATTTCCGTCGTGATCATACTGGACTTCGTCTTCATCGATCAGCCCTTCCTCAATCATCTGGTCGATAGATTCCGCCAGCTCCTTCGAGAAAGGGCCGTAGTCATATGGGAAAAATTCGTAGCGTTGGTGTTCGCTTAGTTCGCCGGATTCCATAAGCTCCTGCTGAACAACGAATACCATCTTCTGCAACCGGGTTCGACCATCAATTGGCTCTTCGCCCCCTACATACGCCAGCATAAGAGGGATGAGTCGTTTATGCATTGGATTATACCTCGGTTGCTTCCTGACGATACACTTCGAACGCTTTACGCAAAATCTTTACTGACTGCGTATCTTCAACTTTGATTCCCGTTGACCCTCGGCCGACACGCATAATTAAGACATCGTCATCGATAATAGCGAATGAGCTATCGACCTGATCGTGTAACCATGCCATAACGCCTGCTTCCTCAACGAGTTCGTTTAATTTCGAGCTCCACCGTGGCCAACCAACGATCTTGAACTCGACACCTCTGTCGACTACTCGGCCGATATCCTGTACTTCATTAGATTGTATCCATTCGGCGTCCTTCTCTACTAATCGTACGCACTCTTCTGCGTCGTTGATTGCATCAAGAAGCTCTCGCTTCGTCCCAGATATACCTGGGATCACCCACGCTGGATGCCGATGATTATCGCGTTCCCGTTGAATCTCATATTGCTGTTCGAGGTGATCCGTCGCGGCATCCGCCTTGTCAGTGAATTTATCACGCTTATCACCCAGAACAGATCGTGGGTGTTGGGCCGTGTATCGCTTCGGTTGACGTCCCTGAACGTTGACTACTTCGCCTTCAAGTTCTCCCATCACGTTGTAGACGCGGCCTTGTGGAACATCTGTCATCGCAACGATATCGCTTGGCTCAAGTGGGCCATGCCGGACAACAGCTACGTACGCTTCAGCTTGGTATCCGGTCCATCCCATCACGTCCCGTACGTATTCTTTCAATTGGTTCGGTTCGAGACCACTTGAGCGTCCGCCTGGATCAATTTCCTCTCTGTCAGGCATATATACAACAACGTATGTTGTTTCTATTGACAACTATAAAAAATTGGGCTTATACAATGTCTAGTCGTGTTGTTTTTCCAATCTTTCATAATCACACGCGTCATACCCTCTGGTATGCCAGTGTCGAAGAATTGGTCACGCGCATCGGACGCTCATATCAAATCAAACGTGCCCTCGAAGGGTGGCGTTTACGAGCTCAAAGCATTCGGCGAGCTCGTCTACATCGGTAAGGCGAGCAATCTCCAACGCCGACTCATCGAGCATCTCAACGAACGGAACCCCAATTACTACCGATACGATACGGCCGGCTTCCTTACGAGTCCAGGTAGTATGGAGAAGCAACACTTCACTTCGTATGGGTCGACGGAAGCTGAAATCCCACCGTGGAACAACCGCGACCCGCGAAAATGATCCCCGAGTTGAACGAGATGGCTACACCCGACAACATCGAAGATTGGATTCGCGCCGAAAATGAGGCGGACGATAGCGTTGCGGATCAAGTGACAGTAGCAAAATGGTTCTGGAAGCGAGATATAACGACGCTCCAAGATCGGGTGGCGAGAACGAGCCAGGTATCGGACGGCACAGAACATCGGCTTGACCACAAAGTCAGAACGTGTCTCGATAACCTCGAAGAAATTGGGGTATTGATTCAGTTTGATCCGCCGGGAAGTGGTCAATACATTCGTCATCACCGAACCGGAGAAAACTTCTACGATCCCAGTTCTCGAGACTTTGTACCGCTACTCGAAGAGGATCTATCGCGGTTCCTTGACGATCTCGCTTCCCGTACCGAACCACCACTACAACGTGCAGATGGGGGCGATAGTGAAGCCGAAGTATCACTAGAGACACTACGTTGCATTGCCGGAGAGGCTCTGGATATAGATGAGGGCGATGTCGAGAGTGCACTCATATCGCCTGACGATCCGATCGAACGTATGACCCGGTACGACTCTGTGGTGAAGGCCATCAAGGATAGCGACGTCGTCTCACGCAATCGAGACTATGACGAAATGGGGTGGCGGAATAGTGCACTTCGATGGGCTCTCTCGGAACGGGCGGCACACCTACAAGCAAACCAATCACTTCCGACCTAACTGTTCAATAATAAAATGGGATACGAAACAGGAGCTCTCAAATGGGCGATCGGGATGCTACTAACCCCAGTTGGATTCGTATCGCTCTATATTTTTGGCGGAGGGATCTGGGGAACAGTAACAGACTTTGAGGCGGTGCTACACACGATACAATACGTAAATCAGCCGCAGAGGTTGGTTCTGGGGCTGGTAGATATCTATGTCCCAACACCCGGATCAATTTTCCAGTCGTTCATACTCTATCCGCTTGTTGGCGGTGTTGTTGGTGCATTTCTTTGGTACAAAGCAACAGCACTCTAACTCGTTGTTCGAAGTCAATCTATTGACTATTGAAACCTCAGATGGCAGAAATGCTACCAGCGGCGATCAAGGGGCTATGCGATCTGTCCAATAAGGATGTCACTAACCTATATGAAACAGGGCTTCCTCGCGTGTTGACATGGCCTCTCCATTTCTCGAATCACGTGCGGGTCGTCCCTGGAACTACGACCGGGATGGTAGCGAGTTCGAGTTCTACCAAGGCGAGGGATCGAGTGCCCTCGAGGTTGTTGTTGTCGAGCACGGTGAACGACCCACCAAAGAGTTCCTTCAAAAAACATACTCAGATCGACGCGGTGGGCGAGTAAACCCGGTCCTCATCGTTTCCCTCTACGACGACCACGCTGGGCTTTGTGGGCCCAGTGGCGAAGAACCACCAGTCTACCGGGATGTCGACCGCGGGCAAGCAGACCGCGTCTGTGACACCGCCCTCAACGAGCCGGATCGACACGCGGCTCAGCGGTTCCTCACTGAGATGCTTCCCCAGCTTGACGAGGAACTGACTGGGCTCCGAAATCAGGGCCTCCTCTCGACACACGAGCTCAAGGTCGGCGTTCCCGAGCGCGACGACTGGGAAGATGCGACAGAGCGTGCCCAGCAGGCAATCGACGACGATCCACGCGAGCTGATCAAGGGCCTCAACTACGAGATCGATCAGCTCACCGACCAAAGCTACGTGCTGAAGGACACGAGCGACGGCCACGAGCGCGCTGTTGCGATGTTCCTGCAAGAAGACGAGTCGTTCGATCACGCGCAGGAACGGTTCGTGGGCCAGTCTCCGGTCGCCTACGCGCTGAACGAGGCCGACAAGCGGAACCTCGAATACGTCATCGGAAGCAGCGGCGACACGCTCCGGCTGTACACGACCAATCCCGACGCTGGATTTGGTTCCCGCGGTCGGACTGACACGTACGTCGAGGTGAACACCAGTCTTCTCGCGGACGAGAAGTCGGCGTACTTGTGGCTACTCTTCTCGGCTAACGCCCTCCGAGACGACGGCACGCTTCACGACATTATGCAGCGGTCGAAAGACTACGCGGCGGCCCTCGGAGGGCGACTCCGTGAGCGAATCTACGACGACGTCGTCCCGGATCTCGCGGAGGCGATCGCCCGCGCCCGGGACATCGATGATCCAACCAAAGAGCAGCTGGACGAGACCTACGAGATGACGCTCGTGTTGCTCTACCGGCTGCTGTTCATCGCGTACGCCGAAGACGAGGAGTTCCTCCCCCGTCGGCGTAACGAACTGTACGACCGGGATTCGCTGAAGCAGAAAGCCCACGACCTCCACGACTTCGTTGAGGGCGACGGGAGCTTCGACGCCGCGTTCTACGACCACTGGGACGACGTGATGCACCTCTCGCGGGCCATCCACCGAGGTCACGATGAACTGGGGCT
>Ga0209917_1001316_pt1 | contig 10026 bp, 9 predicted proteins | sample SalPon2_C_H2O_MG_FD_185710 | JGI IMG/M metagenome (GOLD analysis project Ga0209917, IMG submission 185710) | Salt pond water microbial communities from South San Francisco under conditions of wetland restoration - Salt Pond MetaG R2_C_H2O_MG... | ecosystem: Environmental > Aquatic > Non-marine...
CTCGGACGACCCCATCCGTAGCCGAGTCATCGTCACCGGCCTTCTGCCGGGAACTCCGGTCGCTTCGGCGGTGACTCTCTCCACTACGGTAGCGGTCTGCAATGTTTATCGCCCCGTTCACGTCGGCTTGATACTCACCGACCCAACAGCCGCCGTTCGAGCATCTGAACGTCGCCTGTCGTGGCCGGTAGCCGTGTTCACCGCAGGCGTGGCACGTCTTCGACGTGTTCCGAGGATTCACAGTCTCGACGGGAATCCCCTTCTCGGCGGCTTTGTAGCGAATCTGTGCGTGGAGCTTGGCAAAGCCCCACCCGTGCAACCGCCGATTCATATACTCGCCGTAGTCCATATTCTCGCGGATGTACGTCAGGTCTTCCAGCACCAGCACTGGGTTCTCGACGGACTCGGCGTATGCCACAACCTCGCGGGTCACACGGTGGAACACATCGTCAATCTGATCCCACAGCGAGTCGCCGTAGGACTCCGCGATTCGCTCACTGCCGCGCTTCTGCAGGCGTCTCGTAGCGGTGAAATAGGTTTTGCGGAGCCAACGAACGGCTTTGCCGTCGTCGGCCCACAGTTCGGGGCGAACCGGGGAACCGCTCTCGTCGCGGTGACACACCGTGACGAGACTCGCTTCTCCGATGTCCACACCTATCGGCGTCCTGTCGAGCCCAGCGAGACAGGGCTCGCCAGACTCGTCTGGCGGCGTCCGCCGACGAGCGGACGCCGCAGATTGCTCCTCCACGTCGCGGGTAACGGTGATGTGGAGATACCACGTCCCGTCCCGCTTGAACAGCCGACTTTCACCCATCTCGGCGTCGTCTGCGTACAACGCTTCGAGCCAATCCCGCTGTTCGGGATTGGCGCGTGCCGGAATCCAGAGGTGGTAATCCTCGTGGTGCGGGACTTTGACGTACCACTCGATAGCGTTCTGTGGCTGATGGTCAAGTTGCAGTCCCTCGTTGGTGAACCGCACCGGGTGGTCGTCGTGGAGTTCGTTGGCGTCGTAGCTGTTCCCACAGAGTTGTGGGACGTACTTCTTGAGGGCGTTTTTCGCGTAGCCGCTCAGGTCGTACTCGACAACCACGTCGTTGGCGGCTGACTGTGTGTCACACCCAGCGGCGAAGGCGGCTTGAAGCGCCTGCTGGTAAGCATCCCGTGTCTCACGAAGCTTCTGCCGCTTGTGGACGTTCGGGTCCACAAGCTTCAGTTCAAGCGTTTTCGTGAGTTCGGTCACGATTCGGCCTCCGTGTGTCGGTTGACGTAGTTCTCGATAGTTTCGTTGGATACCTGACCTGCTGATCCGGCGTAGTAGCCGCGTGTCCACCGGATTTTCTCGCCGTCGTGGTCGGCGTGGCGGTGATTGTACTTCCGGGAGGAAATGCCCTTGAACCAGTTGGCGAGCAGTGATGGGCTGTGTTTGGGCGGGCTACTGACGAACAGGTGAACGTGGTCTGGCTGAACAGTCAGGTTTTGAATGCCCGCGTCTCAAAACTAATAGTAGATTCGAATATATTGCCGTCATTAGTGCGGGCAAGGTCTTGGATTCAAACTCTGATATAGAATTACTTGGGGATTTCATAGAACGCTTCCCATCCTTCTCTTTACCAAGCTCTGTCAGCAATCCCCTACAAGATACAGGTCGGGTATCGATCACCGGATCGGCACATGGCCCCCCGACTTGATTCGGTTAGTACAGGTGATCTAGTGGTCAATATAGACTACTTCAACAAAATCGGATTGGGGATCTACCTCTCGTAGGTCTTCGATTCCATTCGGACCGGGCTTGATTGCGAGTCCATTCTGAAACATATTAAGGCTGTCATTTCTGTCTTCTAGCCAGCCCACAACAGCGGCACCCGATGGTAGCTTGACCACAAATGCGACGACAATAGTTTCGGGAACATTGCTGCGGACCCGGTATGGATTAGTGCGAATCGGCGGAAATTAGTTTTATATGCTGCTTCTGTGGCAGTCGAGTTACCTGCCCTGGTAAGGGAACTCTCGTCAATTCTGATGCGGCCAACCTCGTTTCTTGAAGTGATTTTTTGATAGACGGAGTCTATAGGGAATCTTTCAGATCTATTTCTTCATCTGGAGATGCAGCTGGGTCAAGCGGAAGGTCCCCTATTATTGAGGAGCTCGGCATAACCAGCACCTGACGAACTGCCCCGCCAGGATGAGTGAAAGCGGTCGGTTCACACAAAAAAGAAATTTAACAAAGGTTATAATGTTAATAAGAGTATCTGAGAATTGAAAAGCTAATCGTAATCTAGAAACGCTTTGCATATAATTACCGGCCATGATAGTGATATTTTTATTAACTTTGTTAATATAGGAACTTTTATGATTGGAATTCGTGTAGCAACTACCGAGGGGCAACTAGATTGTGTGTTAAAACTCCGCCGAGTGGCCCGAACAGTCCCTCATCGGGCCATATTTGCAGCCGATAGTACAGCAGATATGTCGGAACTGGTTTTGCTAACACGGGATATATCCGGATAATGGCTCGGGAGCTGGACAGAAACGAGAGGGGGATCCCTCGAGTTGAATCAGAAACACCCTGTTGTAAAGTAGGTCGAACAGCGATGGAGTACGGGATTAAAAATAGGCTCCCCGAACTTAACAGCCATCGTAAGAGTGGAACGAGTTTCCGGGAGGTCACTCGTATATTCAATACGTGGATAGTAGAGCAGGCGCTGAAACGTGCCGATATTAGCGATGATCGGTCGATTCACGCTGCATTGGTTGGTGAAAACATGGCTGACGATATATATCATAGCCTGTATACGGATGAGACATCTGACGTTGAGCGGACAGAAGTACGCGCCCGACTATCTGCTGCAGGTGTTGATGTCGACCGGCTTGAATCATCATTTGTCTCCCACGTCACCATTCGCTCACATCTCAAGGAATGCGTTAGGGTCGAACCAGATCCATCGCCTCCGACGTTTGAAAAAATCGCGAACACAGCCCGGGGAGCCAAGAATCGAGCAAAAAACGTGATCCAGAGTACTCTCAAACGTGGAGCTAGACACGGACAAATCCAGACAGACTCACTGCGAGTCGAGATCCTCGTTAAAATAACGTGCCAAGAGTGTGGGGATACGTTTTATTTGGCAGAATTACTGGAAAAACAACGATGTTCCTGCGATGCAGAACCTAAAGACAATACCTAAATATAGCTAATACAATCAAGTCTAAGAACTACCAAGAGGAGATTATCTATATATTTTATTCCTGGTTGCTTGTAGTCCGCGTTCGATTGAGTAGCTATCCGGTATCTCATTCGTCCTCGGAGTATTGTATCCGGGATTAATGATGTTGGTGTAGCGAGGAGTCTTGGCTAAAGATTGACTCCAGTATCAGACGAAAGAACGCCGGCTCACCACTTTTCCCACGTGGTGAAGGTCGTGACGGGGGGCGTCCCCGGAATCTGGTGTATCAATGTGATGTCAACCCGCGGGTGAAAAATTATAAATACAGTAACCCAGCTTATATTTAGAGTAATAAACGATGAGTGAGAATACCCACTCAGCAAATCACCCCGCTTCCGCGTTTAACGAGATATCTATTGAGGTTACAAACATGGGGGGAATCGAAGCTGCGTCTCTCGACGTCACTCCCGGAGTTACCATTCTAACAGGCCCAAATGCCACCAACCGCACGTCGTTACTTCGAGCAATCGCTGCTTCACTAGGTGGATCTGCGGGTACTTTAAAACGGGATTCGGACAATGGCTCGGTATCAATCACAGTAGACAATACTAATTATACAAGAGAGTACAACCGGTCCGGGAAGATTATACAATCACAGGGAGATCCATACATCGAAAACGAATTGTTGATTGATCTGTTCGTGTGTCTTCTGAATGATAATCAGATTCGACGTAGAGTTCGTACGGGCGAAGAGTTAGCTGAACCATTGCTTGCACCAGTGGATACTGACGAACTCGAATCAAAGATCTCAGAGCTCTTGACGGAGCGTAATCAGATAGACGAACAGCTCGGTGAAATCGAGCGGGAACAAAAGCGCTTACCGAAGTTAGAAGAGAAACGGACAAAATGCAAAGAACAGCTTGAAGAAGTAGAATCCGATATCGAAACCCTTCGAGAACAAACCAAAACAGCGGATGATTCGGCGAATACCGGAGAAGCCGAATCGATACTTAATTCGTTAGAAGAGTCCCAGAATGATTTAGAGCAGATTAATTCAGAAATCAACGTTCAGCGTGATATCAAAGACGATCTCGAAGTAGAACTCGATGAAGTTCAACAGGAACTATCACAGCACAATGTTCATACGGGGGAACTGAATGATATTAAGGAAGAAATAGATCGATTACAGGGCCGTGAATCCGAACTCTCTATTACTATCAACGAACTTTCGACTATCGTTGAACAGAGCCAAAAGATACTGGATAATGAAAACAACGTCATATCTGAAATAACAGTCGACGATAACGTTGTGAATAAATTGAATCCAGATGGTCAGTCAATCGAATGTTGGACATGCGGGAGTCAAGTACGGAAAGGGGCCATTGCGGATAGGCTTGAAACTATTGAGGGTATGCTACAAAAAAAGCGGGAAGATCGTACGCAGATACGCGAGCAACTCTCCGAGAGGCAATCTCAACGAAAGGAGATACAAAAAGAGCAGCAGCGGTATGAGGAACTGACCGAACGGAGAGATGAGATCGAAGATAGCCTAGAACGTCGCTCGAAACTAATCGATGAATTGACCTCTGAGGCAGATACTCTACGTGAAGAAATCGACAAGCAGCAGGCCAAATTGAAATCAGTTGACGGAACAAGTGAGGACGTAACCGAAGACTACGAACGAATAAGCAAACTAGAGTATGAGCGAGGGAAAATCGAACAGGAAATTAGCGATATTAACGAGGCAATCAACGAGATCGAGTATCTCGTTGGAAAGTACGAGGACCTCAAAACACGGCGAGAAAATATTATGGACCAGATTACCTCGCTCCGTTCACGGGTAGAAACCATCGAAAAGGACGCTATCAATATTTTCAACAGACATATGGGGAACGTTCTCGATCGTCTCGATTACAAAAATATCAAGCGTGTTTGGCTCGAGCGGCAGAAGGTCGGAGGCGAGACATCGTTTGAACTCCATCTCGTCCGTGAAAATGATTCGGGGACCGTCTATGAAGACTCTATTGACCACCTTAGCGAAAGCGAGCGGGAAGTTATCGGCCTTATGGCTGCTATGGCTGGTTATCTAACTCATGACGTTCAAGAAACGGTACCGATAATATTACTTGATTCGCTTGAAGCTATTGACGCGAAACGGATCGCGGATCTCACTAAGTACTTCGAAAGCCATACTAGATTCTTACTGCTTGCGCTCTTGGAGGAGGATGCAGCGGAACTGCCGGATTCATACGATCGCGTATCGGCACCAAACGATTTTATTTTGTAGAGCGTGTGATACAATAGTTCTCAACCAGAATATTTCGCGTGCTTATGCCCGAATAGAAATTAAAATACGATGGCTGCCTGAATCAGGTATGAGATGCAGTGTCAAAATCACTGCGTAGAGGTAATGAGACGTATTCTATGACACGCTGTTGTAACCAATCACAGTGGGCCACCGTACCTGAAACGTGTAGTTGTTTGACAATTGAGTCGGGAGCTTGAAACACCACCGCTGAGCAGGCTGTAGGTTTATACGAGACGCAGATCCTACGATTTGCTTGGCTCGGACTCCCCTCACATTCACGTTGAGAAGGTATAAAAGGCGCATAATCGGTATCTCAACATTTATGTCATAGTATAACAACCGTATGACGATGGCTCACATTGAGAACCTCTGGGTGTATCCAATCAAGGGACTTGATGCGATGGAGGTCAACTCGATCAGTATCAACGAAGCCGGGACGTTCAACGGAGACCGGGAATATGCACTCCTTGACCCTGACGAAGATAATGTCATTGAGGATCGATTCGATTCAGTCGGGAAGACGTTCAACGGAAAAGAGATTGACCACACCCACGAAGTCACGTCGGCGTTCGATCCGGAGACGAGTATGCTCTCCCTCACGATGAATGAAACCGGAGAGACATACCAGTTTGATCTCACGACAGAACGAGATGCTGCAAGCGAGTGGTTTAGCGACTTCGTTGGAGAGCCGGTCGAACTGCGTCACCGAGAACCTCCTTCATTTATTGATCGCCCAAAGCTCGGCCCGTCGGTCATCAGCACGGGGACGCTTGAAGAAGTAGCCTCGTGGTTTGATAACATGACTGCAGAAGGTGCCCGAATTCGACTCCGTCCAAATATTGAGGTCGGGGGTGTTCCTGCCTTCTGGGAAGACCGGTTTTTAGGAAGCAGCTCTCCCGGGTTCGATATCAATGGGATTCATTTTGAGGGGGCGGAGGCCTGTGCCCGATGTGTCGTTCCTTCACGAAATCCTGACACCGGAGAGGCGATCAAGGACTTCCAACAGCGGTTCGCCGAACGCCGCGAAGCGACGCTCCCCGACTGGGCGGATCGGGATGCATTTGAGCACTTCTTCACGGTGATGCTTATTACAAAAATCTCGGAGGCCGACTACGGAGGAACTATCAGCGCTGGTGATAAAATGCAGATCCCCGAAAAACCCGAGCTATAATCCACCGATAGGCGCTTAGTGTGAGTCAGTCACCGGCTCAAATGAACGCAACAAAAATAAATTGTTCCGACTAACAGATACGGGTACACATGGATTCTGCATCCCCTGAATCGGATCCACTTCCATCCCAGACGATCACAGAGCGATTCAGCAGTCTTGAAGCTGGGGACCAGCTTACTGTGAACAACCACGACCGGACATACGAAGTCGTTGATACGGACACGTACTCGGTTATCGCTGAGGATCAAGATGGTCAACGGGTAACGTTTTCCCAAAACCTCCAGACCGGTGGTTGGAGTATTAACGAAGAGATCTCCTACGTTGAGACTAAATCAGAATAATGCTCGGCGATTCACGCGTCAACGAGAAATAGTCTGAACTCGAGATCGTTCTTGTCGTTGCCAACAACATCAGAGAGTTCCTTTTGGAACCGCTCAGACACCGGCGTTTCGGTGAGTTCAGAGGGTGTACAAAGCCGGTCAGCTAACCGCTGAACCTCATTTGCATACTCGGCTGTGGATCGAAGGACGATCCCGTCTCGATCGCTGTCGAGTGACTGAATAGACTCTATTATAGATTCAAAATCATCCGATTCCGAGACGGGAATACTCGCGAAAGTTTGCCCCTCATGGACTAGTTCATGGGTGGGAATTCGCGAAGTACTGTCGTGATTCTTTATTTGTTGGATAGACTCTACTAGTTGATCCGCATGCTCTCGGAGTGCTGACTCCCAGCGGTCGGTTCCCGCATTTGGTTCAATCTTGAGACGGTAAGATGGTTCATCAAATTCGACGAACCCGTACGCGACGGAGAGGTCCAAGAGTCGTTTGGGATCAACTTCGAATGCATTCGAGTCAATTTGAGTGGCGCTGAACCACTCTGTTCCATGGTGGTCATGTGCAGTATATAACAACCGCATGCACGACTCAAGCTTAGGGAAGTCATTTTTATTGGGCATGCCTGATTATCGATGACACAGTCGTCGCTTATAAAAACAGCGTGATACCGTTGATACAATTAAATAAGCAATCCCCATAAAAAAGCAGGTCAGGAATTAGATTTCTAGATGTTTTCTAATTTTATTTTCACTCCGTAGCTCTTCGGTAGGACCATCTTCAACTATTTGCCCAGATTCCATTATGTAACAGTAGTCAGCTAGATCAAGCGCGAAATCAAGGTTCTGCTCAACGAGTAAAACAGAGAGATCACGCTCCTCCAGTATCTGCTGGATTCTAGTCTTGATATCCGCAACGATGGATGGTTGAATCCCTTCCGAAGGTTCATCAAGGAGCAAGAGACGGGGGTCGGAATTAAGCGCTCGACCGATAGCTAGTTGCTGTTGTTGGCCACCACTTAGTGTCCCACCTTCTTCCTCAGATTTTTCTTCGAGCATCGGGAAATACTCATAGATCGAATCATCAATCTCTTTATCTAAAAATCTCCCCGGTTTACTCGCACTTCCTATACGGATATTATTTCTCACTGACAAGCTGTTAAATATATCTCGGGACTGTGGCACTAGCGCGATGCCACGGGACGCGATCTCGAACGGTTGCATATGCGTTATATCCTCGCCGTCAAGCGTGACTTGGCCATCCAGCACTGTGTTCAGTCCCATTATTCCTCGCAACAGAGTCGTCTTTCCGACCCCGTTGCGACCAAGAACAGCAACGACACTGTTCTCAGGGACATCGAGCGAGACCCCATGGATGATTTCTCCTTCACCATATCCGAGATGAAGGTCAGTTATCTCAAGCATTATCCACCCTCCAAGTATACATCTCTAACCTGTTCATCGTTTTCAACCTCCTCAATAGTGCCTTCGGCAATGATACGACCCCTATGTAGAACCGTAATATTATTTGACACTTTTTTTATGAATTCCATATCGTGTTCTACTACGAGCAGAGAGATATCTTCTGTCTGTTTTATTTCTTGGAGTAGGTCGACGGTATCGTTCGTTTCATGGACGCTCATCCCCGATGTCGGCTCATCCAAGACTAGAAGCGTCGGATCAGCGAGGACACACATCATGATCTCTAACCACTGTTGTTCGCCATGTGAGAGCTGGCTGGCAACCGTCTCTCGTTTTTTATATAGGTTGGCGATTTGAAGGAGCTCGTCAATACGGTCCTCCGTAGCCTCATTATCCTCACGCAACATGAGTTCGCGTATTGATTCGTCCCCTCGCGCGGCCATTCGCATATTCTCTACGACCGTTTCAGAATCATAAATATGGTTCTCTTGATATTTTCGTATCATCCCCATTCGGGCCCGTTCATACGGAGACATATCCGTAATATCGGTCCCTTCAAAAGTTATCGATCCTTCGGTCACATCGAGGTCACCACTTATTAGGTTCTGGAAAGTCGTTTTTCCAGCTCCATTTGGTCCAATCAATGCTCGCGTCTCACCGGCAAGGAGTTCGAGATCAACGCCATCAACGGCGACGAACTTACCGAACTGCTTCGTGAGATTCTGAGTCTTGAGCCGGGTGTCTGTCATTCTTTCTCCTTTGTCGTTTCGGTCATTTGTTGTTCAGGTGAATCTGTGTTACTGACAAGCCTATTTTGTAGCCATTGGATCGCACGGCTGTCTTTATCAACGGCACCTATGATCCCTCCAGGTGCCAAAATCACGACAGTTATAAACACAGCCGCAAGTATAATCTCCCAGAAATTGAGGAGGGCGCTGCTTAACTCTGATTCAAGGAACTGGATGAGTAGAGCACCTGCTACTGCACCAAGGAGTGTTCCCCTACCTCCAACAGCAACCCAGATAACGACTTCCGTAGCGAGAATGAACCCGATTATTGGGGGCGAAACGAATCCGTCGAGCGTTGCGTACATCCCGCCAGCGACCCCCGCGATACCCCCACTTATTGTGAACACCAGCAGTCTACACAGTTCAGTATCGTATCCGAAAGCCTCGGTTCGCAATTGATCCTCTCGAATGCCCTTCAACGCTCGACCGAACGCTGACGTTGTTAGCCATCGGGAGCCGATATATACCCCGACTAACACGATCAGAGCTGTATAATACTCCATTATTGTGCTGAACTCCATGGAACCGATGGACAATTTTGGAATACCAGCTAGACCGTTGAAACCACCGAGGAATTCAGTGAATTGCTGGACGACATTTCCGGCTATGACAGATATAATTAACGTTGCGATCGCAAAGTACGCGCCTTTGACGTCGGCACTAAAGAGGAACCACCCAACTACGAGTGTGAGCAACGCCCCAAAGAGCGGAGCCAGAACAAACACAACAACAGTTTCTGGAATCGCGGGGATTTCAGTCGTTACTTTTGCTGTTAGGTATGCACCGGCACCGAAGTACGCGGCGTGCCCGAGCGTCAGCAAGCCAGTGTATCCCCACACGAG
>Ga0209917_1001317_pt1 | contig 10026 bp, 7 predicted proteins | sample SalPon2_C_H2O_MG_FD_185710 | JGI IMG/M metagenome (GOLD analysis project Ga0209917, IMG submission 185710) | Salt pond water microbial communities from South San Francisco under conditions of wetland restoration - Salt Pond MetaG R2_C_H2O_MG... | ecosystem: Environmental > Aquatic > Non-marine...
TCCGTCGATCACGCCCGAACTCGGGTCGAACAAACAGCTCGACGACGACGCAATCCAGGCTGGGCTTGATGGCCTCGTCGGCGTGTTTCGCCACCTCGGCCTGCTCGCTGGCGACCCCGATCCGTGGGACGGCGTCCGCGCGCGCAACCACCTCGGGCGCGTCCGGGCGGCTGACTCGGGACTCTTCGTCCCCGACGCTGACGCCGAACTTGGAGCCGACGTTGCCGCCGGCGAGACGTTCGGCACCGTCTACGATCCGGCGACCTACGAACCCGTACAGACGGTCACCGCCGACCGCGCCGGCGTCGTCTACTCGATCGCCCGCGAGGCGACGGTGACGGCGGGCCAGACGCTTGTCGGGATCGCCGAGCGACTGACTGGGTAGCCGGTCGACAACAGAACACTTTCCTACCAACTGGCAACTGATGGGTGTATGGATCTCTCGACCCAGCACGTCCTCGTCACGGGTGGTGCCGGCTTTGTCGGCTCGCATCTCGTCGACCGCCTGCTCGCCGACGGCGCGACCGTCACCGTCGTCGACAACCTCTCCTCTGGTGTCCGGGATCGCATCCCTGAAGCGGCAACGTTCGTCGAAGCCGACCTGACTGACCCCGACGCGCTCGATGGCGTGCTTGATGGCGTCGATCTCGTTTTCCATCTCGCAGCCTCGAAACTCGTCGACACCGACCGTCCGCACAGCCAGTTCGAGGACAACACGCAGATGACACTCAATCTGCTGGAGGCGATGGCTGACGCCGACGTGACGAAGATCGCCTACACCTCGTCGTCGACGGTCTACGGCGAGGCCCCGCGGCCGACGCCGGAGGATTACGCCCCACTCGAACCGATCAGCGCCTATGGCGCGAGCAAACTCGCCGACGAAGGCCTGCTCTCAGCACGAGCCCACAGCCACGATCTCACGGTCTGGAACTTCCGTTTCGCCAATGTCGTCGGGCCGGGGCTCCGCGGTGCGGTCATCCCTGACTTCATCGACAAACTCACCGAGAATCCCGAGACGCTGACAATCCTCGGCAACGGCCGCCAGGAGAAATCCTACCTGCATATCGAGGACTGTGTTGACGCGATGTTGCATATTGTCGCCACCGCCGACGACGCGATGAACACCTACAATCTCGGAACGCGGACGACGACCTCCGTTGATCGCATTGCCGCCATCGTTGCCGACGAGATGGGGCTGGATCCAGATTACGAGTACACCGGCGGCGACCGCGGCTGGACGGGCGACGTGCCGAAGATGCGGCTGTCGATCGAGAAACTCGCCGCGCTGGGCTGGGAGCCCGACCTGTCCAGCGACGCGGCTGTCCGGCAGTCGACCCAAGAGCTACTCGACGAACTCCGCTGATCAGGGCTGGTTTCCGCTGATTCTGTCGAGACGAGCCGGAAGATACGACTGCTGTCGAGTTTTAGGTGGGCTTAAATATCTGCCAACGAACGGGCGTGTATGACTGCTGCCGGCGATTCGAACGCGACGGCTCGCGGATTCCTCACCCAGCGTCGCCTGACGCTTGCTGGAACCGTCTTCGTCGTCGCCGGCCTGCTGGTGGCGTTTCGGGACGTCGAGTTCGGCCGCGTCGTCAGCGAGATGGCGGCTGCCGATCCGTGGCTGCTGGCTGCAGCCGCCGGTGTCTACGCCGCCTCGTGGCCCCTCCGCGGCCGGCGGTACGGCGACGTGTTGGCGACGACGGGCCACCCCCTCGAAACCGGCTTTCTCACGCTCGCTGTCTTCCTCAGCCAGACGGCGAACCTCGTCGTGCCGGCCCGCGCGGGCGACGCAGTGCGGGCCTACGTTCTGCAGGCGCGCCGCGATGTGGACTACCCCGCGGGCTTCGCGTCGCTGGCGGTCGAACGCGGCTTCGACCTCGCCGCAATCGCCGTCTTGGGAGCCGCCGCGAGCGCGTGGCTCCTCGTCGGCGAATCGACCGCGCTGGCGACGCTCCTCGCCGGCGACGCCCGCCCCGCCGTTCTCGGTGCGGCCGGCGTCGCACTGGCGACGCTGGTCGCTGGCGTGCTCACGCTCGGCGTCGCCAACGCGGGGCTATCGGTCGGTGACCGACTGCGAGGGGTCGTCGCGGGGCGACCACGCCTCGGGCGAGTCGTCGCCGCCGGCCTCGATTTCGCCGGCGACATCGCGGTCGTCGCCCGCGATCCGCGCGCTGTCGCTGTCATCGGCGGCGGGAGCCTCCTGATCTGGTCGCTCGACGTTGCGACCGCCGTGCTCGTCCTCGCGGCCCTCGACAGCGGGCTGGCGGTCGGCCCGCTGCTCGCGGTCGGGACGCTCGCGGTCAGCGTCGGCAACCTCGCCAAGGTACTTCCACTCTCGCAGGGCGGCGTCGGGCTCTACGAGGCAGCCTTCACCGGACTGGTCGTCGCGCTGACGCCGCTTGGGGCGAGTCTCGCCTTGGCGGCGGCGGTCGTCGATCACGCACTGAAAAACGCGATTACGCTGGTCGGTGGCGGCGTCGCGGTCACCGTCCTCGGGATCGACCCGTCGACAGCGGCACGGCGCGGCGCCGACGCCGACGCAGAAACGACGGCTGCTGACACAGCAGGTACGACTGACAACGCGACAGCGACGGCGGCCGCGACGGAGCCACGCGTTAGCGGCGAAGCCCGAGCCGACGGCAGCGGCGGGGAGACACGCGGAGCCGATGACTGAGTCGACACCGACACATCTTTTAGGATGACCTAAAGAATGGCGAGTACCCAAATGAGCCGAGACATCTGTGTTATCGTCCCGACGATCCGCGAATACGAGTGTATGCGGTCGTACTTCGACAATGCCCGCAAGCACGGCTTCGACCTCTCGCGGCTTGAGGTCGTCCTCGTCACCGAGGACTTCTGTGACACCGAGGAGATGGAAGCGATGCTTGAAGCCGAAGCCGACGTTGTCGGCGAGGTCTTCGACGGCACGCGCCGCGAGGAGTGGTACGAGGCCCACGGCGTGAGCGAGTACAGCCACATCGTGCCCGCCGCCAGCCACGCCGAGACGAGCTTCGGCCTCCTCTACATGTGGGCCGGCGACTACGACTACGGCTTCTTCATCGACGACGACACCCTGCCGCACGACGAGTGGGACTTCTTCGGCACCCACATGGACAACCTCGCCTTCGAGGGCGAGATCGAGACCGTCTCCTCGGACGAGCAGTGGGTGAACGTCCTCTATCAGAACGCCGACGAACACGACCTCTACCCGCGGGGGTACCCCTACTCGGCGATGCACGAAACCGTCGAAACCGAGCAGGCCCACGCCGACACCATCGTCGCCTCGCAGGGCCTCTGGACGAACGTGCCCGACCTCGACGCCGTCCGGATTCTGATGGACGGCGACCTGCAGGGACAGGCCCAGACCCGAACCTCGAAAGCCGACTTCGACGGCGATTTCGTCGCCGCCGAAGACAACTATCTCACCGTCTGTTCGATGAATCTCGCTTTCCGACGGGAGGTCATTCCGGCGTTCTACCAGCTGCCGATGGACGAAAACGAGTGGGACGTGGGCCGCTTCGACGACATCTGGTCGGGCGTCTTCCTCAAACGCGCCTGCGACATCCTCGGCACCCAGATCTACAACGGCGAGCCGCTCTGTGAGCACAACAAGGCCGCCCGCAGCACTTTCGACGACCTCAACAACGAAGTACCCGGCCTCGAACTCAACGAACACCTCTGGGAGATTATCGACGACGTAGGTGAGGAGGCTGCCGCCGCGGTCGACCAATCCGGCGACGCCTTCGGTGCCGATCCCGCGGCCTACGCTGCTGTCTTCGAGGCGATGGCCGACGAACTCGAAGGCGGCGACTGGGACGAGTACAACAACGGCGACTTTTTCAACTACGTCGGCGAGTTCATGGGCGACTGGCTGGACTGCCTCGATGAGATCGCCGCGGCGACACCCGAGGCGAAGCAACGGGTATAAGTTGTTTTAGGCGAACCTAAAATTATGACACGCGACAACAAGCGGTCGATGCACAGTAGCCGGCGGCGGTTTCTCGCCGGATCGGCGGCGGTCGGCGCGGTTGCGATCGCCGGCTGTACCGGCGACGACGGCGAGTCGGCTGAGGGCGACACGAGTGACTCCCCGGTCGGCCAGATCGGCTCCGGGCGGGCCGGTCGCCCGGCTCCCGGCGGAACCTCGATCGCCGACCTCCCGGATCTCGAAGGCGAGTTGGAGCTGTACTCCGGCCGCAACGAGTTCCTCGTCGGTGAGTTGATCTCGTTCCTCGACGATACCTACCCGGATTTCACACCGAGTGTGCGCTACGGGGGCGGCAGCGACCTTGTCAATACTATCGACACCGAGGGCAGTGGCTCGCCGGCAGACGTGTTCTACACCGTCAACGCCGGTAACCTCGGCGCGCTCGCCGACGCCGGCCGCACTCAAGAGCTTTCAACTGAGATCCAAGAGACCGTCTCCGAGGAGTTCCGCACCGATCAGTGGGTCGGCACGTCCGGTCGCGCCCGCACCGTCCCGTTCAACACCGACGCCTACAGCGAGGGCGACATCCCCGAGGATATCATGGCCTTCCCGGACTTCGATGGCGATCTCGGCTGGGCACCGACCTACGGCTCCTGTCAGGCGTTTATCACCGCGATGCGAATCTTCGAGGGCGAGGACGCAACCCGTGAGTGGCTGCAGGGCGTTGTCGACGCCGGGATCACCCCATACGCCGACGAGTTCCAGGTCGCCCAAGCAGTCGCCAACGGCGAACTCGACGCCGGCTTTACCAACCACTACTACATCCAGCGCGTGCTCGATGGCTCACCGAGCGCGCCGATCGACACTGCCTTCACCAGCGGCGACGCCGGCGCGATCTTCAACGTTGCCGGCGCGGCTGTCGTCGACACCGCCCCGAACCCCGAGCTCGCCCAAAACTTCGTTCGACATCTGCTGTCGGCGGAAGCCCAGGAGTATTTCGCGGTCGAAACCTTCGAATATCCGCTCATCTCCGAGGTCGAACCGGTCGGCGACCTCCCGACGGTCGACGAACTTGATGTGCCGGAGTTCGATATCGCCGAGCTCTCCAACGTCCGTGAGACGATCGACCTGATGCGCGACGTCGGCATCAGCACCTAACGTGACAGCCGACCCGCGTGCCCGGCTGGCGGCGCTCGGCCGGCGACTCCGCGCCGGTATCGACCGCGCGACAGCCGGCTATCTCGCCGTCGGTGCGGCCGCGGGACTCACCGTCTTGTTGCTTGCCGTCTTCGTTTTTCCCTACCACTCTGTCAACCACGACGAGGGCGTCTACCTCATGCAGGCGTCGATGCTGCTCGACGGCCAGTTGATGCTGGCCGGCGGCGACCTTGCCGACGTGTTTCGGCCGTGGTTTTTCGTCGAGGACGGGAGCCGACTCTACCCGAAATATAATCCCGTGCCGGCGGCCATGTTCGCGGTCTCAATGGGGCTGTTCGGTGAGCCCCGACTCACGCTGGCGGCAGTCGCGGCCGGTAACGCGGTCTGCGTGGCGATCCTTGGTTCGATGGTCGCCGACCGCCGGGTCGGCCTGCTGGCCGGCGTGGTGTTTGCGGCCGCGCCGATGACGCTGTTCACCTCGTCGGTGTTTCTGCCCTACGCGCCGACGACGCTGCTGAACCTGCTGTTCGCGGTCGCCTACCTGCGGGGCGTCCAAACCGGATTGCTGCGGGCGGCTGCGGCCGCCGGGATCGCTATCGGGCTGGCGGCCTTTTCACGCCCCTACACCGCCATCCTGTTCGCCGCACCGTTCATCCTTCATGCGGTGTGGACGGTCGGTCGGGCGCTGTGGATCGATGACCGCTCGCTGGCCGAGCAGGCGCGGCAACTTGGGAGTCGAGCCGGCTTCCGGTCGTTGCCGAACCCAGTTCAACGAAATACACTTACCGGGATCGGCGGGAGCGCGTTCGTCGGGCTCACGCTCGCGTACAACGCGGCCCTCACGGGCGCGCCGCTGACCTTCCCGTATCAGGCGTTTGCGCCGCTGGACGGGCCGGGGTTCGGGTTCCGTGAGATCCTCGGTCACTCTATCGAATACACCCCCGCGCTCGCAATCGAATCGAACCGCTACGCCCTCCAGTTCCTCGGCACGCGGTGGTTCACCGGTGGCATCGCTGGCACGCTGGCGGCCGCTGTCGGCCTCGTTGTCGCCGCCCGGTGGTGGCGACGCCGCGACCGCGAGGTGGGATCGACGGCGGGCCTGTTGCTCGCGGGACTGTTCGTGTCGGTGCCGTTCGGCAACATCCCGTTTTGGGGCACCCACAACATGCTTGCCGAGTTGGCTGATCCGACAAACGGTCTCGTCTCGCATTTCGGCCCGTTCTACTACTTCGATCTCCTCGTCCCGCTCTCGATCTTCGCGGCGCTCGGCCTCGTCGCCGGCTGGCGGTGGCTCCGCCGCGGCGTGGCCTTCGAGCGACTCGTGGCCGCCACGTCGCCGCTGACCGCCCGGCGACTTGTCGTCGCCATCGCCGTCGTCGCCGCGCTGGTGGGCGGCGGCGTCACCGCGACGGCGGTCGCCGACCCGCTGGAGCGCAACACCGCCTACACCGAGAAGTATGAAACCGCCTACGACCCCATCGAGTCGACGGACTTCGACAATGCTCTCGTGTTCATCCCCGACCCATACGGCCCGTGGCAGAACCACCCTTTCCAGTCGTTGCGGAACGATCCCGACTTCGACGGTGATGTCGTCTACGCCCGCGACCGCGATGCGGCCGGAGATTTCGAGGTGTTGGCGGCCTATCCGAACCGGACGGCCTACCGCTTCGACTATCGCGGCGAATGGACGCCCGCCCCCGACCAGTTTGTCACACCAAAACTCGAATCGCTGTCAACCGTGACCGGCGAGTCGCTGACGGCTGAGACACGCGTCGGCGTCGCTGCGCAGGTACAACGGGCGACGGTGACACTCGACGTTGACGGCGAAACCGTGAGCCGCGATATCGACGCGCCGGGCGAGACGATCAGCGCGAACTGGACGGTGACAAACGGGACGGTCGGTCTCCGCGCGGTCGACGGTCAACCGGTCGGTGTGAACGCGTCGGCGGTAAACGAGTCGGCACCAGCGAACGCGACAGCATCAGCGAACCCGTCGGCGTTGACAGCAAACGGATCGCTGGCGGCACCCATCTCAGTGCCGACTGATCCGGCCGAGGAGATCGAGTTTCGGCTCACGCTCGTCGACACCGGCGGCAACACCTACACCTACCAGCAGCTGGCGACGGTGCAGACCACAGACGAGCGAGTACAGGCGGTGACGCCGCCGGATCGTCGGGTTTGCCGGCTCACCACCGACTGCGACCCCGAGGATACCTATCTGCCGGGCGATCCCGACGCTCATCCCGAGTGGGTTGCCTTCGAGACGGAGTTCGAAGCCATCGGCTGACGGAGGTAGCTTTTTTCGCCTGCCCGCCGACCAAGTATGTATGCCGCCGCTTGACTCGCGGCTTGGTGAGATCGCCACCCGCGTGCTTCGAGTGATACGGCGGGAGTGGTCGGACTTCCGGCGTTGGCTGGAGGATACGCGGAACTTCATCCATTTCTCGCTGCTGTTGCTTGTGCCGTTGCTCATCGGCATCGTTACGTTCCTGTCAGCGACCGTCCAACTGTTGCCGTTTCTGTTGTTCCCACCGTTGGTGTCGGGGGCGTACTCACTGTTTCGGGAGCCCGAATCCCGCTATGCCTCGCCGCGGCGGTTCGTCGGCGGCATGACGCTGGGGGCGGTCTGTGGCTGGGTCGCCCTCGAAATCAGCGCGCGCTACTGGTATGCGGTTCCGCCGGAGACGTTTAATCTCAACCCCGGTGCGGCCGCCTTCGGGGTGTTGCTGACGGGCGTGTTGACGTGGGCCCTCGATCTCGAAGAGCCCCAAGCGTTTTCGACGGCGTTGCTCATTCTCGTCACCGGAACCAACCAACTCATCTACGTGGTGAGCGTCGTGCTCTCCGCAAGCCTCGTTGCCGGCGTGTTTCTGGTCTGGCGGTCGGAGATCTACGAAAAGCGGGCCGACTACCTCTATCAGACGACCCACGCCGACGATCAGGTGCTCGTGCCGATGCGCGGCGAGACGGCCGAGACGGTCGCCGCCTTCGGGGCGCGGCTCGCGGCCGCCCACGAGGCCGGGAAACTCGTGTTGCTCGGCGTCGTTGACGAAACCGAACGGGTCGATGATACGGCAGTCGACACCGACGGCGGCACCGTCGTCCGGCGGAATGTGTCCACTGACGATCCGGAGGCGGTCGACAACCTGGCTGAGCTGCCCCCACCGGCTCGGGAGACGGCCGAACGGCTCGAAGCCGCCGCTGCCGACATCCGCGAACGGTTCGAGATTCCCTGTGAGGTCGTCATCGCGGCCGGCGAGTCCGACGACGCCCAGGTCGCTATCCGCACCGCCCGGGAGACGAACTGTGATCTCGTCGTGACACCGTATGAGACCGCCGCCGGCGAACTCTCGCGGTTCGTCAGAGGGCTGTTCGACTCGACGCTCGATGTTGTCGTCCTGCGGGCCGACGGAAGCCACTCGGAGTGGCGGCGGATTCTCCTGCCGATCAAACACTACGGCGAGGTCGCCCACGCGATGTTGGATTTCGCCGAACGGCTCGCCGGCGAGACGAGCTACATCTCCGTCTGTCACTGTATCGACAGCGAGCGCGAGCGACGCGCCGCCGAGGGGATGGTCGCCGACCTCGTCGAGACGTTCGACCGCGCAATCGAGACCCGTGTGACGACCAGCCCGCTGGAGCCGTTCCTCTCGGCGAACGCCGACAACTACGATCTCACGATCATCGGTTCCAGCACCGACCGCAGCGTCGTCTCTCGGATCATCGACTCACCGACGTTCGAACAGTTGGAACACGTCGACAGCGATGTCGCCGTCGTCCACCGCGGTTAATGTAGACAAAAAACGAGTTACCGCAGTCGCTCTTCGAGACCGACCTTCAGAATCGATTTCGCGATCTCCGCGCCACCCTGAATCGGATCGAGCTTTGTCTCGCCGGCCCGCTCGGCGTAGCTGATCGGGGCCTCCCGAATCTCGTAGCCGCGCATGAGCGGCCGAATGAGGAGTTCCGCCGAGAGGCCAGTATTCTCCGTCCACTCGATGGACTCGATGACCTCCTTGCGGTAGGCGCGCATCCCCGTTGTTGTGTCGTGGACGCGCTCGCCCATCAGGACGCTCGCAATCCCCGCGAAGACCTGATTGCCAAACCGATTAAAGCCGGGCATCGCCTCCGCGCCGTGGTAGAGCCGGTCGCCGCTGACGACATCCGCGCCGTCGTTGATCTTGTCGAGAAACTCGGGCAGTTGCTCCATCGGGTAGGTGTCGTCGCAGTCGGTGGTGACGACGACCGGCCGGTCGGCGGCGTGAATGGCCGCGCTGACGGCGACGCCGTACCCCTGGGGTTCCTGTTCGATCACACGCGCGCCGTGCTCACGGGCGATCTCCGGTGTTCGATCCGAGGAGCCGTCGACGCAGACGACCTCGGCCTTGCCGTCGGTGACGCGCTCGATGTCGTCGAGCACGGTGGCGATGGCGGCCTCCTCGTTGTAGGTGCCCATGACGACGCTCATGTCGTCGAAGGTGAACGCGTCCGACGCCTCGGTCGCTGTCGCGTCGTCGGCCTCGATGGTCGGCTCAGTTGTTTCGGCGCCGTTCGTCGTCGGTTCGGTTCCGCTGTCTGGCTGCAACTGCTGGCTCATTACCCGCCGTTTTGGCCGCTCGGGTTTATACTTTTAGGTTTGCCTAAAATATTGTTGCGTGGCCGTCACAACGCCCCAGACCGGCCACAACACGCCGGCAGCACCGATTTGTCATAACGCCGCATCGACGGCGTCGGCAACGCGCAATGCGAGGGCGGCGATCGTCAGCGTCGGGTTCATCGCGCCGCCGGTCGGAAACACGGAACTGGAGGCGATCCAGCAGTTGTCGAGATCGTGGGTGCGGCAGTCGGCGTCGACGACGCCCTCGGTTGGATCGTCGCTCATTTTGGTGGTTCCCATGTGGTGGTAGGCTGGCCCGGTGCTGTCGGGGCCGGCTGTC
>Ga0209917_1001320_pt1 | contig 10014 bp, 8 predicted proteins | sample SalPon2_C_H2O_MG_FD_185710 | JGI IMG/M metagenome (GOLD analysis project Ga0209917, IMG submission 185710) | Salt pond water microbial communities from South San Francisco under conditions of wetland restoration - Salt Pond MetaG R2_C_H2O_MG... | ecosystem: Environmental > Aquatic > Non-marine...
GTCGCACGAATCGGTCGTCGCCCGTGTTGTGATCCACGTTGAAGCGACTAGACTGATTGTACGACACCGACCGAAATTCGCCTGCACCTTGCCACTGCAACCGCCCAACATCGTAGCCGTTGTCTCGGCGCTTTTGCAGTGTCTCAAGGTCATCGTGAATCTGGCTGATAGCCTGTTGAGCGGCGTGTTGTGACGGTTCGGCAAACGACGGCCACTGGTCTGTCCAGTCTTTGAGTTTGCCGTGTTGGTCGTAGTCAGATGGCCTGTCGTTGTAGTCACTGCCGTAGTAGTCTCGGACAGCGTGATTGCGAATCTGTCGGAGAATGTCGATGTGTTCCCACGCTTCGCTCGCCACGTCGTCGGGCAGATACGCGCGTAAGCGAAGCGTGTGTTTCATGCGTGTCAGTCGAGTTTTTCGACAGTGAGTTTCAGCTGGTCGCCTTCTTCCAGATTAAGCCCTTCTCTGACTTCTTCTGGTATCGTGACGACACCACGTTGTCTTATTTTTGGATAACATTCCATCTGACTCATACTGTACTATACAGTATCAATCATTATAATGCTGTCGGCTTCACCCTCGGGGTCAAGTGGTTCGAGAGACGTTGTCTCTCGTCATCTGCTCACGGCGCTTGCGCCGTTCGCAGGTTCGTGGGAATTCGTCCCACGCGCATCACGGAAATCTTCGATTTCCGTACGACCCCGAGGCAGTCGCCTTGTCTGCCTGTACAACAGTTCGGCCGACCGATGAGTCCGTCCCAACCTCACCCGAGGTCGAACTCGAGTCGATCGCCCGCCTCGACGCCGTGTCGCGTCGTCCACTCGTAGTTCACCTCGAGGACGTACTGCCCCCGGCCGGGATAGCGTTGGTCGTTGCCGTCCTCGTCGGGACCGGGGGCGGGCGCGTGATGGATTTTGGTGACCGTGCCCGCCGAGTCGGCGTAGACGATGTCGATCCCGAAGTCCATCCGCCGCATCACGAACGTCCGGTCGGCGACCGACCCGTAGACGAACAACATCCCGCGGTCCTCGGGCAGCGACTCGGTGTCGCTCAGGCCCGTGTATCGGAGCTCTCCCGTGTCGGCGACGGCCGCCGTCACCGATCCGAGGTCGGAGCCGTCCTCGGAAACGACGCCGATCTCGGTCGTCTCGTAGCTTTCGTGGACCGGCTCCGGGGTCGGCGTCGCCTCGGGCGCGGGCGTTCCATCGTCCGGCGCGGGCGTTCCGTCTCCGGGCGTCGCGTCGGCCGCCCCGCTGTCGTTCGCGGCGTCGAGACAGCCCGAGAGGCCGGCCAGCGCCGCCGTCGTCGCGAGCCACGTCCGGCGATCCATGTCGTCCGGTTGGGGAGGTCGATATATAAATACCAGTAGCCGGGACGGTAGTGTTCACATAAGCTGATTCCATGCGAAGGCGAAGGATCGAAGCCAATTATCGGCGGTGTCTGCTTCGGCGTTGCTGAAACAATTTGAAAACTGGTAGTTCGGCGTTTTATAAAGCCCAAGGAGAATACCTGCGGCTTCAGCCGTCCCCAGAAATCGGTGATTTCTGGTGTGCGAACGAGACCTCCGGTCTCGTTACCGCAGGATGAATCCGACAACTCAGAGTCAATCTACGCTGCAATAGCCACGCTGAGATTGACAATCCGTAATTTAAACTGACAGGCAATCCTACGTACAGGTAGGAATCAGGCTGGGAACAGAGCGATTCCCGCTAGTCCTACGATGGCGGCCTGTCCGCCCCAAGCAATCAGACAGTAATCGGGACCAGTTGGGTGAACGGTCGGTTCCTACAATGAATCGACGCAGTGCCCGACTGCTGTACGCACCACGGAAACTAACTCCGAGTCCGTCGAAGTCTGCCGGACTCCCCGAGGCAAAAACAACTCCGGGAGTCCCAACACGATAGAGCATAGAAGTACCGGAGGCTTGGCACTCCCAGCAGTCCCACCCGTCACAGTCCATGACCCCCACACGGATTCTTACCATGTCGGGGGTCGGTGGAACTGCAAACCTGAACTCTCCAACGCTGAGCAACTCGGAGATTTGCGACGTACGCGAATCTTCGATTCGCTTGACTCAGGATTCCTCCGCGTTTACGCGGAGGAGGATGTCAATTCTCGAAAGATACGTTCGGCGCTGTTCCGATTTCCGTGGCGTTCATATCGAAACCGAGTGGCTTGAAGAGTATCGGCGTCTGTTCGCGTCACCTCTCGAGTAGTTCGACTCGCAGATCGAATTGTCTCTCCGAAATACGTTTGTGAAACGCCTCACCATTTGACGACCCACACTGAGCGCCTATTGTCTGTATTTCATTTTCACCGATATATTTATAAATACATCGGTGAAATTGGAATACATGAGAGAAGCGGAGCTACGGGTTATCGACTGTTTGCGGGATCAGTCCTACTCTGTTGGCGAATTAGCCGATGCAATCGATAACAGTCAGAGCTGGACGTCGGAGGTCGTTGGCGACCTCGAAAGCGCCCATCTTGTAGACCGAACTGACGGCGTCCAACTGGCCACCACATACGAAGCATCACTGCTTGCCGAGCTCCTCGACCGCTACGCACTCAAGAACGTGCTGATAGGGACGAAAGAGGACATTTTGGGTGCGCTGCTCGACGGTCCGAAGACGATTCCGGAGTTACAAACACAGGGGTTCGCCACGTCCACGCTCTACAAGCATTTGAACGAGATTCAGGAGACGGGTGCGATCGCACACACGGACGACGGGTATGCTATCACCGATGACACGCTTCGGTCGTTCCTCGAAGCGAGAACCAGAACGACACCGTTCGAAACCGGATACCGCGCGAACGGCGACCGACTGGTCGCAACGAGCAAGGACAACGTCGATGGGACGCCGACTGCGTTCTCGGCGTTCACTCGTTACGGTGTTGGCTATCACCCAGCGAAGACCTACGCCTACCAAGGTGATCGGTCGCTGGGACTCGAGGAGGTTCTGATCCATGCGGTGACCGTCGCTGAGAACAAGAAACAGATGGCGATGGCTGGCGTATTCTATCTGACCCACCGCGCGACCCTCGACGCTAGCGACCTGTGGCAGCTCGCAAACAGGTGGGAGTGCGTCGAGAAATGGGCCGATCTCTTTGCATACATCGATCAGCGGGAGGTCCACCACGATGAGCTCTTTCTCCCGTGGGAGGAATTCATCGATCTCGCGAACGACTATGGGGTCTATCCGCGTGGCAAACATCCGGAAGATAGCCTTCGACGGGGGCTCGAAGAGCTTGGCGACCACCTGGAGACGCCTGTCGACGTGTATCTTCTCGGAGGCGGCAACCTCATTCTGCGGGGGTTGAAAGATTCGACGAAAGACGTCGACATCGTCGTTGCGGACGGACAGGCGTTCTTTGCAATCGCCGAATCGATTCAGGGCCTGGGGTACGAGGAGCGTAGTGACTTGGAAGCGGCGTACAACCAGCTTGATCCCAGTATTGTACTGGAGAAGGACGGGTTTCCGCGCTGGGATATTTTCGTGGAGGCGGTCGCCGGCCAGCTCCAGTTGACGCCGGCGATGATCGAGCGGTGCGACCGATCATTCGAGTACGGCAATCTTCGCGTACATCTGCTCTCGCTGAGCGATATCTTCGTGTTCAAATCGATTACGGAACGCGAAGGCGATCTCGAAGATGCCGCACTGATCGCCAGACAAGCCGACCTCGACTGGGAGAGCATCTTCCGAGAGATCAAGACCCAGGAAGATCGCACTGGCCAATTCTTCTCGTTTGCTGTGCTCGATACGCTCGATGTCCTCGACGAGCGGCACGATATCGTTGCGCCAATCACAGACCGGCTCGTCTCGTACTGTCTCGAGAACGCGCTACTCGTCTCGCTGGACGCCCCGAAAACAATCGAAGACCTCCGAGAAGAGCTGGATTTCCCCGATCACCGGATCTACAACAAACTCCGGAAGCTCGAAGAGGAAGGACAGATCACCGTCGATCGTAGCGGTCGGCTCAATACGTACCAGCGAGCCGAATCAACTGACCGGTAACGCTACACCAAGAGTGAACTCGATGGGGGGATCGACGATATATGGACCTGAAGGAGACCGTCGATTATCCTACCGAAGAACTCGATCTGCAGCGGAGCGACTCCGTCCGTGAAGTCGGTCAGTCAGGCTAACCTCTGGGAACAACAAGGCACAATTAGGTGAACGTCGGCCTTCGTCATCTCCAGCTGTGTTCACGTGCAGGCGTGGTGTGGGTCGGTTCGTCCGTTTCGTTTTGCCCGGCGTCCGATCGCCGATGTGACGCGCCGAATCGGTGCGTGGATTTTTGTTCGGAGGTACCGATCTATGTACGATGCCCTCCACGGGACAGTTTCGTGCGGATGAAACAGCCGTCTCCCCGGTGATCGGGACCGTCCTCTTTCTCGGTATCGTCGTCGCCATCGCGGCGCTGTTCGGGGCGCTGGCGCTCGACGTCGGGGACAAGTTGATCGAACCGGCGCCGACGGGCTACTTCGAGGCTGAGTACGCCGCCAGCGGCGAGGGGAACACCGACCACCGGCCGTACGTCGAGGTCACGAACAAGTTGGGGGAGACGGCCGACGCGGACGACATCATCATCAAAGACGAGAGCGGAAACGCGATCGCCTGGAGCGACGTATGGACGGGCGGCGAGACGGTGAAGGCCGGGGAGTACGTCCACCTCGACGGGTTCGACAGCGACGGCACGCTCGATCCGGTCTGCGAGGCGGGGGACACGTACACGATCGTCTACACCGACGGGAACGGCCACACGCTGTTGGTGAACGAGTGGTCGGCCCCGACGGATCCACAGGTGCCGGCGGGATCCGATGCGGCCTCCGACGATACGCCGCCGGGCGTCCCGAAGTGGTGTTAAAGCGGTCCGGCCGGGGGAGTCTCGAAGCCGTCCGCTGCCGACCCGGGGGTTCGGTCGCGACCATCGTCGCACGGCCGGCAGTATAAACCCCGGGAGGCCCAAAGGGGCGGTCGATGGTATCCGTCCCGCGCGGCCCCGCCCGGCGGCCCCGCCGCCTCGTCGTTCTCGCCGTCCTCGGGTCGTTGGTGTTGCTCGCGGTCACGTCCGGTGCGCTCGCGGCCGCCGACCAGACCGGGGGCGGAGGACAGAGCGCGGCTCCGCCCGACCGTGTCGCCGACGCGCACGGGACCACGGCACGGCCGGCAGCCGAATTGGCACCCGACCCCGCGAACGTGACCGGCGAGGGCGTCACCGTCGCGGTCCTCGACAGCGGCATCGACGACGGCCACCCCGACCTCGCCGGCCGCGTCACCGAGCGGGTCGACCTCACCGGCGCGGAGCCGACCCACCCCGAGAACGGGACGGACGAAAGCGGCCACGGCACGTTCGTCGCGGGCGTCCTCGGCGGCAGCGGCGCGGCGAGCGACGGCGACCACGCCGGGGTCGCGCCGGGCGCCGCGCTGGTCGACGTCCGGATCATGGCCGAGGACGGCGACGCCGACGAGGCGACTGTCGCCGAGGGCATCGAGTACGCCGTCTCGGAGGCCGACGCCGACATCGTCCTGTTGAGCCTCCAAAGCGTCGGCTCCGAGCCTGGGGTGATCGAGGAGCGCGTCGAGTGGGCGAACGACCGGGGGGCGTTGGTCGTCGCCTCGGCGGGCAACCGGGCCGGCCCGCGCTCGGTCACCACGCCGGGCACCTCGCGGGCGGCGCTCACCGTCGGGGCGGCCGACGGCGCGGGGACCGTCTGGGAGCGCTCCGCCTACGGCCCGACGTCGGCCGGGGCGTTCAAGCCCGAACTGCTCGCGCCCGGCGTCGGGATCGTCGGCCCCCAGGCCGGCTACGGCGGGGGCAGCGAGGCGAGCGAGGAAAGCGGCGGCGAACACGCCGACCCCTACGCCCGCCGGACGGGCACGAGCATCGCGGCCGCGAGGGCCGCGGGCGTCGCCGCGTTGCTCGCCGAGTCCGAACCGGAGTTGGGGCCGGCGGCGCTGGAGCGCCGACTGACGGGCACCGCCCGGCCGGTCGACTCGGATAACCGGACGGCGGCGGCCGGGTCGGGCGTCGTCGACGCCGACGCCGCGCTCGCGCCGGGCGTCGTCGGCGACGGCGTCCTCGATCTCGGCGTCCTCGACGACGACGAGGCGGTGACCCGGACGGTGACCCTCGAGAACCGCGGCGACCGCCGCCACGACCTCGCCTTCGAGGCGACCCTCCGAAACGTCGAGTCGGGCGAGGCCGTCGACGAGGCGGTGTCGCTGAACCGAAGCGCCCGCTCGCTCGCGCCGGGCGAGCGCGCGGCGATCGAGGTCCGGGTCGACGGGAACGTCTCCTCGGGCGTCTACGCCGGGGCGATCCGCTACGCCGTCGACGGCCGGCCCCGGTCGGTCGCGGTCGGGTTCGTCCGCGGCGGCCGCGTCACCGTCGAGAAGCGGCCGCTGTCGGCCGGCGACCGCGTCGACGGCGACGCGTTGCTCGTCTTCACCGAGGAGGGCACCCACAGCGAGGTGTCGGCCTTCGAGGGCGGGACCGCGAGCTTCCTGGCCGGCGGCGGCACCTACGTCGTCTGGTCGGCGGGCGTCGACGACGCGACCGGGTCCGTGGTGTTTCTCTCCGAGCGCCTCCGGGTCGACGGCGACACCCGGGTCGTCCTCGACGAGGCCGAGACGGTCCGGGCGGGGGTCGACGCCGGCGCGCTCGAATCGAGATACGGCCCCCTCGAGAACCGCTCGGTCGCGGCGTCGATGGTCACCGAGACGGCCGGCGGGACCGAGCGGCTCTCCCGGCGCGTCCTCGACGCCGGCAACCGGACGATCCGGGTCTCGCGGGATAGAGAGACCGCCTTCACCGCGAGGTACCTGCTCACGACCGAGACGGACGGGGCGGCGCTGGACGCCGCCGACGTGTTCCACCTGAGCAACCACGTCCGCTGGACCAAGTGGGCGGCCCCCCGGGAAGTGCGCCCCGACGACCTCGAGACGACCACCTACCGGATCGGGCGGACGACGCTCGATCGGACCCCCGAGGTCCAGGAGCGGACCTCGGTGCGGCGGACGAAGAGCGGCCGCGGGCTCTCGTGGTTCCCGTTGGGCGATCGATCGGTGCAGCGCGTCCACCGCACCCCCGAGATCGAACACGGGCGACACCTCCGACTCGAGGGGTGGCGGGCGGCGCTGTCGGCGCCGAGCGAGCGGGCGGTCCCGGGGTGGCCGCCGACGGCCGCGCTGTCGCACCCCTTCGTCGCGACGGCGGACGTCGAAGTCGACGACGGGCGCGTCTCGGTCGGGGCGCGGCCGCTCGACGACGGCGCGGGCACCCGGCTGTACGCGCGCGGCGAGCACGACGTCTCGGTGGCCGTCGACGGCGAGGTCCGCGCCGAACGCCGCAGCGACGACCCCACCATCGACCTCGGGGGCGTGCCGGTCGGCGACGCCGAGTCGGTGTCGGTGCGGATCGACGGCGAAAACCCGGAGGGCCGGCTCTCGACGCGGACGCGGACCGAGGTGACGCTGCGGGGCGACGACACCGCCGCGGGCGCGTCGGTGCCGCTGCTCCGGGCCGTCCGCCTCGAGGAGCCCACGCCGACGAACGCCGCCGGGCCGGGGGCGGTGCCGATCCGCATCCGCACCGCCGCGCGGGAGGAAGTCGCGGACGCGACCGTCTGGCATACCCCCGGGAGCGCCGAGACGCCGCCGTGGGTCGACGCCTCGGGCTGGGAGCGGACGCCCGCGGGGTTCGGCTACCGGGGGCTCCGCGCGACGGTCGAGGCGCCCGCGTCGGCCGAGACGGTGAGCCTCGCGGTCGAGATCGACGCCGAGTCGGGGAGTGCGGTCCGGACGATGACGGCCGACGCCTTCCACGTCGGGCGCGCGCCGAACACCTCGACGCGGTTTCTCGAGGGGCGGCTCCGGACGGCCGACGGCGGCGTCGCCGACAACGACACCGTCCTCGCGGCGCCGACCGACGGCGACGACCCCTTCGTGGCGTCGACGGGATCGAACGGCCGGTTCAGCCTCGAGGTGCCGAAAGACGAGGCCTACGAGCTCCAGTACCGCCGCGGGGACCTCTTCGACGGCGAGTCCGACGGGTCCGGAAAGCCCGAGCGCCCCGACTTCTACTCGCTCGGGCGGGTCGAGGCCACCGAGGACACCGAACTGAACCGGACGCTGCCGGCGCCGACGCGGCTCGACGTCCGCGTCCGCGACGAGCGCGGCGTGGCCGCCGAAAACGCCACCGTCCGGATCGCCCACCGGGCGGGCAACGCCACGAGCGTCGTCGAACTCACGACGGACGAAAACGGGACGGTCGCACTCGGCACCACGCCGGGTCTGCATCTGGCGGGGCCGGTCAACGTCACCGTCGAGGCGCCCGACGAGTCGCCCTTCGTCGCGTCGACGATCGAGCGGACGGTGGCCCTCGATGGCACCGACGAGCGCGCCACCGAACGGTTCGTCCTCGAGACCGAGCCGCCCAATGCGACGCTGTCGACGAGCCGGACGTGGATGCTCGAGGGGACGCCGACGACGCTGGACGCGGGCGCGAGTGAGGTGCCCGCCGGCCCCGCGGAGTACCGCTGGGACTTCGACGGCGACGGGTCGATCGACCGGGTGACCGACGCGCCGACGACGCGGTATGCGCCCCCGCTCGGCGAGACCGAGCCCTCGGTGACGGTCGTCGACGCGGCCGGCAAGCGCGCGAACGCGACGGTCGGGCCGATCCGGGTGACCGAGGAGGTATAACCCCCGGATTTATACTGTTGGGCACTCACCCAACACACGGCGAATGGCCCAAGAGCCTATCTTCCAGTACGCTCACGTCGAGGCCGGCCTCGTCGAGAACGTCGTGCTCCGGCCGACCGAGGCCACCGAGACCTACCCCTCGGGCTGGAAGTACACGCTCCACCTGGGCACCCTCGAGGACCTACCGCTCGTTCGGTACGACAACGCCCACGAGGGGATCAAAGGCCACGAACACCACACCGCGGCCGGAGACGCTGGCGACGTCGCGTTCCCCGGGATGGTAGAACGGCTCGTCGAGTTCTGGGCGAGCGCGGACGAGTACTGGGACGTCGCGGGCGGCGATCCGCCGAGGCCCTACTGATCGGACACTGACCGACGCAACCGTCGATACGGCTCAAACATGACCACGCTCCACATCACCGTTGGCGATCGAGACCAGCTCCGGGAGGACACACTCCAGTTCGTCCGAACCACCGAAGCCGACGACCTCAAGGCTCGGGACGGCAAGACGACACTCCAGTTTGGGACCTACGACGACCTCGTCGACAGCCTCACCCCGCTCCGCTTGGAACTCGTCCGGGCGATCGCCGAGCACGCACCCGACAGCATGCGCGCGACCGCGCGCCTCGTCGACCGTGACGTGTCCGACGTCCACTCGGACCTGAAGGGACTGGAGACGCTCGGGGTCATCGAACTCCGGGAGGGCGGTCCCGGCGGCGCGATGCAACCCGTCGTTCCGTTCGACCGGATCGAGATGCACATCGACTACCCGCTCGTCGACGACGTCGATGTCGGTAGCGATGGGACACCGGCGGACGCATGACATCCACCCCGGCCTGAACGGAGCGGGATCGAAGATCCAGCAGGCAGTCGGGCGTCGTCGTTCGAACGGCGCTCGCGCCGTTCGTGCTGACGAGAGCGCTCCGCTCTCTCGAACCACCCGACGACGGCGCGGTTTCTCGATACCTGGCCGAATGAAGTCATAAAACGAACTCGGGCTACTCGCTGTCGGACGCGTCGGACTCGCGGTAGGGCGCACAGACCAACTCGACGCCCTCCTCGAAGTCGACTTCGGGCTCCCAGCCGGTGGCTTCCCGGAACTTCGAGGCGTCGGCCAAGGTGTCGTGGACGTAGCCGTCGAAGGGGCACTCGACGTACTCGGGGGCGACGTCGGTGCCGAGCGCGTCGTTGATCATGTCGATCATCTCGTTGAACGAGTAGGCCGTCTCGGTGCCGACGTTGTAGACGCCGGTGAGTTCGTGGTCGGCGGCGAGTTCGCAGGCGCGGGCGACGTCTCTGACGTGGGTG
>Ga0209917_1001322_pt1 | contig 10012 bp, 8 predicted proteins | sample SalPon2_C_H2O_MG_FD_185710 | JGI IMG/M metagenome (GOLD analysis project Ga0209917, IMG submission 185710) | Salt pond water microbial communities from South San Francisco under conditions of wetland restoration - Salt Pond MetaG R2_C_H2O_MG... | ecosystem: Environmental > Aquatic > Non-marine...
CAGCGGAGCGGTGGGGGGGAAGCGTCAGCGGAGCGGTGGGGCTTCGAACGTCAGGGGGTTCGATCAGGTCTCTCGGACGCTCGCGTCGCCGTCCGGCAGCCGGAGCGTCCGACCGACCGCGGTCGGATACCGGCGGTGGAGTGCCGCGCCGACGACCGCGCCGGCGAGGGCCGCCAGGGCGACCGCAGCTGCGACCGGGAACGACAGGACCGCGACCGTCGCCACGGGTAACGCCGCGAAGGCGATCACCTCGCCGGGCGACGGGAGGGGGCCGGACGGGTGCGGACCCGCGTACGGGTCGGGATGGTCGGTGCGTCTGGAGGGGAATCGGTCTGCTGTCATCGTCGGATTGGAGTGGTGGTGCGAGGCGTGCGCCTCGCGGTCGGCGTCGACTCGACCGCCGCCGACCGCACCGCGCGGTCGGGAGACGGCGAACTGGCGTCGAGAGCGGTCCGTGGGAGACTATCGCTCGCGGCTGTCGCAAGCGGGCCGTCTCCGCGCCGGGGTCACGCGGCGACGGCACCGAGGAGAGCGGTGACCGGCCCGCGGCCCCGTTTCCGGGCGCTCCAGCGGGGGGCGAACGTCGGAATGGGGTCGCGGACGGTCATGGATTCGACCCGGCGGTGGGGACCGACCGGGCGTACGTTCACCCAGTGACGGAACCGAATTAATAGTTCCCCGTGTGTGCGAACCAATGGCGTGGACGGGCCGCCCCGGCCACCGGCGGTGTCGGCGGATACACCAGTACACTAACCACGTCGGGGGTCGTATCTGTGGTAGACGTGTCAGGTAGCCTACTCCCGGTGATCGCGGTCATCCTCGTCTCGGGGCTTGCGGTCCAGCTCCTCGCTCACCGGCTGCGCGTGCCGAGCGTCATCTTCTACCTCGCGATCGGCGTGGTGTTGGGGCCCGAAGCCTTGGGGCTCGTCACGCTGGAGACGTTCGGCGAGGGACTGGAGATCATCGTCGGCCTCAGCGTCGCGATCATCGTCTTCGAGGGGGCGTTCGCGCTCCGGTTCGACCGGATCCGCCGCGCGTCGACGGTCTCGCTCCGGCTGGTGACCGTCAGCGCGGTCGTGATGTTCGTCGGCACGGCGGCGGCGGTCCGCGTCTTCACCGGCGGCGAGTGGGAGATCGCGCTGCTCGTCGGCGCGCTGCTCGTGGCAACGGGCCCGACGGTCATCACGCCGATCCTCAACGTGGTCCGGGTGCGGGACCACGTCGCCACCGCGCTGGAGACCGAGGGGATCGTCAACGACGTGACGGCCGCGATCGTCGCGGTCGTCATCTTCGAGACGCTGCTGCTCGACGACCTCGGCGTCCCCGCGACGGTGCTCTCGTTCCTCCAGCGGTTCGGCGTCGGGGTCGCCGCGGGGCTGCTCGCGACGGCGATCATCTACCTGCTGTTGGACAGCGACATCGTCCCCGAACGCGACGTTCAGGCGTCGCAGTTCCTCGTGCTGGCGGCCGCGATCGGGTCGTTCGCCGCCGCGGAGGCCGTCGCCGCGGAGGCCGGCATCGCGGCGGCGGCGACGAGCGGGATCCTCCTCGGGAACCTCGGTCTGGACAACCGCGAGGAGATCGAGCGGTTCGCCCAGAACACGACGCTCATCGTCCTCTCGTTCGTGTTCATCTCGCTCGCCGCCCTGATCGACGTGGAGGCGATCGCCGGGCTCGGCGTCGGCGTGATCGGGCTCGTGTTCGTCATCATGTTCGTCCTGCGACCGCTCGGCGCGTTCCTCGCGACCGTCGGCGTCGAGCGGTTCACCCGCCCGGAGCGGCTGTTCATCGCGAGCGTCGGCCCGCGGGGGATCATCCCGGCGAGCGTGGCGACGCTGTTCGCCATCGAGCTGGAGCTCGCGGGCAGCATCGCCGCCGGCGAACTGCTCGTCGGCACGGTGTTCGCGGTCATCTTCGCGACGGTCCTCGTCGAGGCGGGGTTCGCGCGGCAGATCGGAGAGTTCCTCGGAGTGTCACCAATGCGCACGATAATCATCGGCGGGGGTCGGGTCGGCCAGGCGCTCGCCACGCGACTGGAGAACAGGGGCGAGTACGTCGTCGTCGTCGAGACGGACCCGGACGTCGCCGAGCGGGCGCGCGCGGATGGGTTCACCGTCTACGAGGGCGACGGCAGCGACACGGAGACGCTTCGCGCCGTCGACATCGACGACGCGAAGCGGTTCATCACGACGACGGCCGACGACGATATCAACCTCCTCGCGTGCCAGCTCGCGATCACCAAGTTCGACGTCGAGTCGGTGTACTCGCGGGTGAACGACCCGGACAACGTCGACGCCTTCGACAGCATCGGCGTCACCGGCATCGACGCCACGACGGCGACCGCGGCCGCCATCGACGACGAGATCGAGCGCCCCGCGCTCACGCACTGGATGAACGAACTCGGCGACAGCCACGACGTTCAGGAGGTGGAGGTGACCTCTCGGGAGCTGGCGGGGAAGAGCATCCGCGACCTCAACAGCCGGATCCCGGACGGGACGTTCGTCGCCGTGATCAGCCGCGACGGCGAGAACCGCGTCCCGTCGGCGGACAGCGTCCTCGAGGTCGGCGACCACGTGACGTTCATCGGCAACACCGACGGGGTCCGTCGGGCGATGGAGCGGTTCCACCCGCACGACTGACGGCTTAAACGGACGGTCGCGACGCGGGAGTCACTCGCTCTCTTCGGTCTCGCTCCGTTCCCGCATGAGCTCCTCGAAGAGGTCCCGCGGAACGACTCCGATCTGGTCCGGCCGAATCCCGGTGAAACTCCCGGTCCCACCGCCGCTGCCGCCGTCGGAGCTATCGCTACCGCTCCCGCCGCTGTCGTCGCCTCCGCTCCCGCCGCTGTCGTCGCCTCCGCTACTGCTGCCTCCGCCGCTGTCGTCGCCTCCGCTGCTGCCACCGCTGCCGCTGCCGCCACCGCTGCCACTGCCGCCACCGCTGCCGCTCCCACTACCGGCCTTACACTTCGAGTTACACTTGATCGTACAGCTGTTTCTGAACCCGTTCTTCCAGTTCCCGATGACCTGTACCCTCGCCTCGCACGACTCGACGTTCCCGCCGCCGCCGCAGGCGGTTCGACAGCGGTCGGCACAGCTGCCCCGTGCCGCATCGATGATCAGACTTCCCGCGCAGAGGGTCGCAATAGCAATCACTACCACACACACGGTGTTTGCGTCGACGACGGCGAACACGTCGTACTCCTTCTCCGCCTCGAGGTCACGAAACGTCCCGTAGTACGTCTGGTCCTTGCCCTGCGGACCGGGGAACGCCTCGAAGGTAAGTCGGTAGTTCTCGCCGGTCTCTTCTCGCGGTTCGTGCCGGAGGGCGTAGGTCGTCCCGGCCTCGGACCGTTCGGTCACCTCCGTCGCGAGGGGCTGATAATCGCGCCGGTTAATTTCAAGCCGCGTCGTAAACGGCATTCCGTCTTCCGTCAGCGTCTGTTCGTTCCGCATCACCAGCGTCTCGTCGTCCGAACTCGGGTCCCACTCGAAACAGGCGGCCCGATCGGATTCGCGATCTCTGATGAAAAACAGCCTCGGATCGCCGAGGAACACGTCGTTCAGTGATGGCATCCGTCGAGCGGACGCTTCCGGAGGGGGCGTAGCGGTACGCTCGTCGGCTTCGGACCGTCGGGCGTTGCTCATACGCGAACACCGACCGTGGTATTTGCTACCAATACACAAAATGTTACCGATCTAAGAGATTGATCCGGAGTCCGACGGATCGCTCCGCGATCGTCGCCTCATCCGCCGTTCCTCGCGCGTCTGCTGCCGAGCGTCCGCTTGCCCGGACCGAAAACGCAGCGACTCTCGAACGGAGTCTGACGGCCGTAACGTGTGGTGTGGACCGGGATCTGAACTCGGACAGGCGGCCGCCCTCGCTCCGCTCGGGCGCTACGTCTTTTCTGCTCAAATCTCCGCGGACTTTCTTTCAGCACGTGCTGCTCGCTATGCTCCAGCCTTGTGCTGAAAGAAACGTCCTGACGGAGTCCTGCGCGAGCGAAGCGAGCGCAGGGCACGTCGGGACGTGAACGCAGCGGCTGTCGAACGAAGTGAGACAGCCGCAAAGTGAACGTCCTGACGGAGATTTGAACTCCGGTCCCTGGCTCCGCAAGCCAAGAGGATAGTCCACTACCCTACCAGGACTCATCTCTACGTACCGCGGTAGAACTTAAGACGGTTACGGTCCGGCGGCCGCGTGCCTGCGGTCCGCATGCCTCCCGCGCCGGATGAACACCTTTTGTATCGACGGGACCGATGAACGCCTATGAGCCGCCTTCGAGCCGCGACCGCGACCCGTCCCGGTCGGCACGGCGACCGGGACGGATCCGGCGCGAACCCCGGCCAACGGCAACGCTTATGCGCGAACTCGCCGATCACGGAGGTACGCGTATGGGAGCCATAGAGGAGGTGTACGAGGACCTCGACACCGACGTCGAGTTCGAGGAGTTCGAGGCCGCCGTCGAGGACAAAGTCGATCAGATGGGCGGGCTGGCGGACGAGGAGACCGCCGCGATGCTCATCGCACACGAGCTGCGCGACGAGGAGGCCGACACCATCGCCGACATCGAGCCGGGGATGAACGAGGTGAAGTTCCTCGGCAAGGTGACCGCAATCGGCGAGGTCCGGACGTTTGAGCGCGACGACGAAGACGCGGAGGAGGGGCGCGTGTGTAACGTCGACGTCGCCGACGCCTCCGGCTCCGTCCGGGTCGCGCTCTGGGACGACATGGCCGCGGCGGCCGTCGAGGAGCTCGAAGTCGGGCAGGTCCTCCGGGTCATGGGCCGCCCGAAGGAGGGGTACAGCGGCCTCGAAGTGAGCGCGGACAAGGTCGAGCCGGACGAGGACGCCGAGGTCGACGTCCAGGTGCTCGACACCTACCGCGTCGAGGACCTCGCGCTCGGCGCCTCCGACGTGGACCTCGTCGGGCAGGTGTTAGACACGGACTCGATCCGGACGTTCGACCGCGACGACGGCAGCGAGGGACGGGTCGCGAACCTCACCCTGGGCGACGAGACGGGGCGCGTGCGCGTCACGCTGTGGGACGACAAGGCGGACCTCGCCGACGAGTTCGCGGCCGGCGAGGTCGTCGAGGTCGGCGACGGCTACGTCCGCGAGCGCGACGGCGACTTAGAGCTCCACGTCGGGGACCGCGGCACGGTCGAGCGCGTCGACGAGGACGTCGAGTACGTCCCGGAGACGACCGACATCGCCGACCTCGAGATCGACCAGACCGTCGACATCGGCGGCGGCGTCATCGAGACCGACCCGAAGCGGACGTTCGACCGCGACGACGGCAGCGAGGGACAGGTCCGCAACGTCCGGATCAAAGACGAGACCGGCGAGATCCGCGTCGCGCTGTGGGGCGACAAGGCCGACCGCGAGATCGAACTGGCCGACCGCGTCGTCTTCACCGACGTCGAGATCCAGGACGGCTGGCAGGACGACCTCGAGGCGTCCGCGAACTGGCGGTCGACCGTCTCCGTCCTCGACGAGGGGAGCGACGCGGCGGCCGGCGTCGGCGGCGCGTCCGGGTCCGGCAGCACCGGGGGCGACGGCGCCGACCGCGGCGCGGACGAGACCGGGCTCGGCGCGTTCGCCGAGGACGGACAGAAGGCGGCCGCGGAGGCCGTCGCCGGCGAGGGCGGCGACGACGGCAGCGGCGGCGCGGCGACCGCGACGACGGAGCAGTCGGGCGGCGCGGTCGAGTTCACCGGGACGGTAGTCCAGACCGGGGACCCGGTCGTCCTCGACGACGGACAGCAGACGAGGACGGTCGACACCGACGCGAGCCTCCGACTCGGCGAGGAGATCACCGTCCGCGGGCCGGAGCGCGACGGAACCATCGACGCGGACGACGTCTTCTGAGGCGGCCGAGATCTTCTGACGCGGTCGAGGCTCTCAAACCCGGGTCGCTCCCCCTCCGGAGCCGGCGGCGATGCGGGTAACGGAAAGCGTTATACGATACACGGACGCGACTGTGTGTATGAGTGTCGAGTTGCCGTTCGCGCCGGTCGACGGGATCATCCGGCGGAACGCCGGGGAACTCCGCGTCAGCGCGGACGCCGCCGAGGAGCTCGCCCGACGGATCCAATCGCACGGCGCGGACCTCGCCGTCGACGCCGCGGAGCGGGCGACCGCGGACGGCCGGAAGACGCTGATGGCGGCCGACTTCGGCGTCGAGCAGGTCGTCACCCGCGAGGACCTCACCCTACCGGTCGCGCCCATCGACCGGATCGCGCGACTCCGGATCGACGACCGATACCGGGTCGGCGTCGACGCCCGGGTCGCGTTGGCCGATATCCTAGAGGACTACGCCGACAACGTCGCGAGCGCCGCCGCGACGCTCGCCCGCCACGCGGACCGCCGAACGGTACAGGCCGAGGACATCGAGACGTACTTCGCGTTGTTCGAGTAGATGCGGTTCGGCTACAGCGACCGGTGTCTCGACCACGACACCGGCGAACGACACCCGGAGAACCCGGATCGGCTCCGCGCGATCCGCCGCGGGCTCACCAAGCGCCACGGCGTCGAGTACGTCGAGGCCGACCCCGCGGAGAAGGCGGCGATCACCGCGGTCCACGACGACGGGTACGTCGACGAACTGGAGTCGTTCGTCGCCGACGGCGGCGGGAGCTGGGACCCCGACACCGTCGCCAGCGACGGCACGTGGGACGCGGCGCTCACCGCCGCCGGCCTCGCCCAGTGGGCCGCCCGCGAGGCGCTCGACGGCGCGACCGGCCGACAGACGCCGTTCGCGATCGGCCGCCCGCCGGGCCACCACGCCGTCACTGACGACGCGATGGGATTCTGCTTCTTCAACAACGCCGCCGTCGCCGCACAGACCGCGATCGACGAGGACCTCGCGGACCGGGTCGCCATCTTCGACTGGGACGTCCACCACGGCAACGGGACGCAGGACATCTTCTACGACAGCGAGGACGTCTTCTACGCGTCGATCCACGAGGACGGGCTCTACCCGGACACGGGCGCGCTCGACGAGACGGGCGAGGGGGACGGCGAGGGGACCACCGCGAACCTCCCGCTGGCCGCCGGGGCGGGAGACGCGGACTACCTGTACGCCGTCGACGAGGGCATCGCGCCCGCGGTCGACCGGTTCGACCCGGACCTGTTCATCGTCTCGGCCGGATTCGACGCGCACCGCCACGACCCTATCTCGCGGATGCGCGTCTCCTCCGAGGGGTACGCGCTGTTGACCGACCGGATCCGGACGCTCGCCGACGACGTCGGCGCGGCCGACGCGTACGTTCTGGAGGGCGGTTACGGGCTCGACACCCTCGCCGAGGGCGTCTCGATGGTCCACGAGACGTACGACGGTCGGACCCCGGTCGACACCGACGAGGAACCGGGCCAGAAGACAGAGTCGCTCGTCGACGACCTGCGGACGGAACTGGACCTGTAACGCGCGGCCTCACCGGCCGCTCCGCTCTCGCCTTCGTCTCTCAGATCTGCGTTCGTCGCCGCCGGACTCGCTCGTCGCTGACGCTCCTCGCTCGTAGTCGGCGTCGACAGGAGCCCGGAGCGGGATTTGAACCCGGAGGACTTCGCTCACTCCGTTCGCTCGTCCTCAGATTCAAATCCCTTCGTCTGCGTTTGTCGCCGCCGGACTCGCTCGTCGCTGACGCTCCTCGCTCGTAGTCGGCGTCGAAGAACGCCCGGAGCGGGATTTGAACCCGCGTCACGACCGTGACAGGGTCGTATGATGGGCCACTACACCATCCGGGCAAACAGCGACAGCGCCCCGAAACGTGGGGACGCCCGGAGCGGGATTTGAACCCGCGTCACGACCGTGACAGGGTCGTATGATGGGCCACTACACCATCCGGGCTTGTCGCATCAACTCGTACCCCTGTCTGGCAAATAAGGCTTGTCATCCCTGTCGGGAGTGCGGGTCGGTGACAGGGAATCCGGGGCCCCGAGCCGCGGCGCGGAGGGGGTGGCCGAGGCCGCGATCGCGGTCGCCTCCGGTATCCTTTTGTGTCGACCTCGCGTGTGTGGGAGTATCGAACGCCCCCCGACCCGCCAGCCGTGCGCGGCGGCGCTTGGTAAGTCTTATGCCGCTGGCGTATATACGTACCTGTAGTATCTCGTGATAGCTTCTCCCCACCACCAGCACCCATGGTAGACGTAAGCCAACACGAACTCGTCCCGGACCACGTCCTCCTCGACGACCCCGAGGAGGTCGAGGAGGTCCTGGCGGAGTACGACGTGAAGAAAACGAACTTACCGAAGATCAAACGCACGGATCCCGCGCTCCCCGACGAGGCCGAGGTCGGCGACGTGGTGAAGATCGTCCGCGACTCCCGCACGACCGACGAGGCGGTCGTGTACCGACTGGTCGTCTCATGAACAGGCAAGATCGACGCGTGGTTTCACGCGAGTATTTCTCGGACGAACGGCTCGCCGAACACCACTTCCGCTCGTTCAACAACTTCCTGGACCGCGGCATGCAGGAAGTCGTCGACGAGAAGGAGACGATCGAGACAGACATCGGCGACAAGGAGGGCCAAGAGCCCGTCTACGTCGAACTCGGTGACGTGCGGATGGTCACGCCGCGCGTCCGCGAGGCCGACGGCTCCGAGGAGCTGCTCTACCCCCAGGAGGCGCGCCTCCGGAACATCACCTACTCGGCCCCCGTGTTCATGGAGATGTCCATCGTCCGCGGCGGCGAGGACGAGCCCGAGCAGGTCGTCGACACGACCGAGACGAAGGTCGGTCGGATGCCGATCATGGTCGGCTCGGACAAGTGTAACATGGCGGGCTTCTCCGACGAGGAGCTCATCGACATCGGCGAGGACCCCGTCGACCCCGGCGGCTACTTCATCGTCAACGGCTCCGAGCGCGTGCTGATGACCTCGGAGGACCTCGCGCCGAACAAGATCCTCGCCGAGTACGACTCGAAGTACGGCGACGAGATCCAGGTCGCGAAGACGTTCTCCCAGCGCCGGGGGTACCGCGCGCTGGTGCTCTGCGAGCGCAACCGCGAGGGGCTGCTCGAAGTGTCGTTCCCCTCCGTCTCCGGCTCCATCGACTTCGTGACGCTCGTCCGAGCGCTCGGGCTCGAGTCCGACGAGGAGATCGTCCACCGCGTCTCGGACGACCCCGAGATCGTGAAGTTCATGCTGGAGAACTTAGAGGAGGCCTCGGTCCAGACGACCGAGGAGGCCATCGAGACCCTCGGCGAGCGCGTCGCGAGTGGCCAGGGGAAGAACTACCAGCTCAAGCGGGCGAACTACGTCATCGACCGCTACCTCCTCCCGCACCTCCACGAGGAGGGCGTCGACGAGGAGGACGTGCGGATCAACAAGGCGTACTACCTCTGCCGGATGGCCGAGGCGTGCTTCGAACTCGCCTTGGACCGCCGCGAGGCCGACGACAAGGACCACTACGCGAACAAGCGCCTCAAGGTGTCCGGCGACCTGATGCGCGACCTGTTCCGCACCGCCTTGAACAAGCTGGCGCGCGACGTGAAGTACCAGCTCGAACGCGCAAACATGCGGAACCGGCAGCTCACCGTCAACACGGTGGTCCGCTCCGACGTGCTGACCGAGCGCCTCGAACACCCGATCGCGACGGGGAACTGGGTCGGCGGCCGCTCGGGCGTCTCCCAGCTCGTCGACCGGACGGACTACATGGGCGTGCTCTCGCACCTCCGCCGGCTGCGCTCGCCGCTGTCGCGGTCGCAACCGCACTTCGAGGCGCGGGACCTCCACGCGACCCAGTGGGGTCGCATCTGTCCCTCCGAGACGCCGGAGGGGCCGAACTGCGGGCTCGTGAAGAACTTCGCGCAGGCGATGGAGCTCTCGCAGACCGTCGAGGACGAACAGGGGCTGAAACGAGAACTGGCGTCGATGGGTGTCGAGGGGATCCCCGGCATCGAGGGCGTCGAACGACAGACGGCGGACGACTAACATGGCACAAGCAGAACGCGAAGCGAAGGTGTACGTCAACGGGAGCCTCGTCGGCACCCACGAGAATCCGGACGAGCT
>Ga0209917_1001323_pt1 | contig 10005 bp, 12 predicted proteins | sample SalPon2_C_H2O_MG_FD_185710 | JGI IMG/M metagenome (GOLD analysis project Ga0209917, IMG submission 185710) | Salt pond water microbial communities from South San Francisco under conditions of wetland restoration - Salt Pond MetaG R2_C_H2O_MG... | ecosystem: Environmental > Aquatic > Non-marine...
GCGAACCTCGCAAAGTCGGAGGTCCGAGCGGGACGAACGGTCCTGGCTATCGACCTCGACACACAGGAAGCGTCGCTGTCACACCTGCTGGACGTCGCCGAAGACCGCAGTAACGACCAAGCCGATAGCCTCCTCCGGCACATGATCGACCGGCCCCGCGGTCCGTTCGCGGACCTGATCAAATCCAGCGAAGGTATCGATGTGGTGCCCGCCCACAACATCCTCGAATACGCGTCCAAACACCTCCGTCGGCGTGAAGAGGAAGCGGCCGACTTCGGCGAGTCGTGGAACCCGAACAAACAGCTGCTTCGGGTGCTGCGAGAAGCCGGTGTCCACGAGACCTACGACACGCTGATTATCGACCCACCGGCCAGCGCCGACATCAAGCTGCACAACGCGATTCATGCGACGCGTCATCTGGTGATTCCGTTCGAACCCAGTGGGAAGGGGTACGAATCCGTCCAGGGACTGGACCAGCTCGTCACCGGGCTCGAAGAGTCACTGGGAATCGAAGTCGGTGTTCTGGCGACCGTTCCGAACCGCTACAAAGGGATGAACGATCAGGACCGTTTCCTCCAGCAGTTAGTCGACGACGGCTGGGAAAGCCCGATTCGATTCCGGGAGCGCTCCTCGCTCCTCGAAGGGTGCTGGGCCGAGCAATGTACCGCCTACCGCTACATCGAGGAGCACCGCGAACGCGAGCGGGAGCACGAACTGGAGACACTCGAGAAGTTCGACGAACTGGCCGCCCACATCCGGAACGAGGAGGCGGTGGAAGCATGAAACAGGGCTCGGCCGACGACCCGTTCGCAGATGACGAGCCCGAGGAAACGGCCGCTGACCCGCCAAACGAGAGCGAGACAAGCAACCCTGAGACCGACGCTGGACTTTCATCGGATGAGTCAGCGCCCACGGAGCCGACTGCGGCCTCACAGTCCCGTTCGCTGCCGTATATCCACGCTCGCGATGGTGTCAAAGATGGCCGCACTCAACGACCTGTCTTCCTTCGAGAGCACATCGAAGCGGGTATCGACGATCTCCTCGCACAGATGGAAGCCGAATTCGGTGAGAACGTGTACAAGACGGATATCACGGAGGCTGCGATGGCGGTCGCACAGGAGCATCCAGAGCTCGTCCAGGAGAAACTCGACGAGTGGGGCTACGGTTGGTCGTGACATCTACCTCGGTATAGACAGAGGAAGCAAAACGCCCTCAAGCAATCGAGCTTCGTCCGCTACCAGCGGGACTCGCTCGCTGTGAAAAGTAGTGCGACCGTGAACCGCGTCACTGTCTCTGTGTGTACCAAAGAGCCGCCACAGTGGACGCTCAACCCGCTCGCGATACGCGTCCGGTCCATTTCGAACCCTTCCGAGGTGGCCATTACGCGTCTCCTCCGTCGGCCCGGGCGAGGAGCGCCTCCGAGTGCGTCTTATCGCCGCTGTGGTGACGGGGCAAAGCGCTCAATCCGCGGGCCAAGAGGTTTCAGGTCCGCCTGAGCCTCGATCTCGAAGACATCTGTGAGGTGCCCTTCTGTGATGGCCTCCTCGGGCGTGCCACGGACCTGGATCGCCCCGTCACTAAGCGCGACCATCTAGTCGGCCAGCCGGCCCGTCTGCTGAGTATCGTGCAGGACAATGAGGATCGTGATCTCGCTTTCGGCCCGGAGCGTCTCGACGATTTCCATCAGTTCAAGCTGGTGACGAAGGCAAAGGAAGGTCGTCCACTTGCCCGGCAGCAACACGCCAGTCTCCTTGGCGAGCACCACCGCGATCCAGGCCAACTGTTTCTGCCCGCCGCTCAACTGGCCGACCTCACTGTCACGGAGTGGCCACACCCAACTACCTCAATGGCCCCGTCGACTGCCTGTTCGTCCTCAGCAGTGACGCTCTCGGAATCCCCAGTGAGAATACCGGCCGTGGTGCACAAATCCTAAACAGTGGTGTTGTCTGGGGACGTACTCTACTGTGAAAGCAGTCTCATCTTGCGGGTCAGCTCCTTGTTCCGTACGACTGGATGGGCTCTCTGTCGACGAGAACCGACCCACCGTCGAAGGAGAGTTGATCTGCCAGCCCTTTCAGCAGCGGCTCTTGCCCGAGCCGTTCGGGCCAACGAGAGCCGTGACAGCACCAGGAGGGACTGCGATCGACTCGCCGTCAATAACCGGCTCCTCGGGACTGGGATGCGAGAGGACGAGTTCTTCACCGACCAAGGTGACGCCGTCGCAATTGTATTCGTCCGTGTGTTCGCGTGGTGGTCTATCATATCGTCCCGCTGGCTGTTCAGGGCTCGTCGGAGGTCTTCAATCTCGCCGTCGGTGAGCCAGACCTTCCACTCGGTACCTTTGGTTGGTTTAACACGCATTGCAATTATTTGACTTTCCGTAACCAACGAGGGCTGTGGACCGACAAGACACGCAGGATTTCGAGTAGAACCAGGGCAATTTGTTACGACTTATGTAACAAGTCGTTACTGTCAGGAGGAGAGATTTTTAGTCCCTGTTCGGTTATCAGTCATTGGCGTTCTTGGAGATAACATGGACAAGAGACAATTCTAGAAGGGTTTGTCCGAATCCCGGTTACAAATTCAAAAAAGAGTGGAGACGAATGAATCGTTAGACAGCATCGACTTCGACTGTCAGGCTTAGTGGGATAATGAACAGAACGGTTAGCGCTCTAAAAACTAGTATTGTACAGGCAAGAATCTATATCAATATCAAATATACATAATATTCAAGATGAGTTTGCACGTTTTACGAAATGCAGTGGTTAATTCTGCGAACCGCGCAAATTGGACGTGATATATATTTTCCACAACATTAAACAAGCCCCAACACAGTAGAATCAGCCTCAGTCTGGTGGTTCAGTGGGGGAATTATAGTGTTGTAAAAATGAAAATTATATTTAGAAACAGGTGTATAACAAATCCCGATCTGACGAATGAAACAACTGGATAATGCATCCAAATAAAATAGTAAGCAGTAAGGGAATAACTGGTTACGGTGCGGCTCAGAACGCGATGTGGTGCGACGCGAACGTGCGTCAAGGGGGAAGTAGGCAGAATGAATGAGTTCAGTCCGCTCACGATCGAGGTAATCGGCTCGGGGACTGTCGGTAGCGCAACCGGTCGTGCTCTCGCCGGTTGGGGGCATGATGTCATTTTCAAAGATATCGACGAGAGTGTCCTCGAAGAGTTAGCCAAGAACGGCTACCGGACGGCACCACCCAGTGAGCCAGTAGATGCAGACCTCTCGATAGTGTCGGTTCCGACGCCGTACGATGCGCAGTCGGACACGATGCGGACCGATATTATCGAAGAGGCCATCGAAACGCTAGCCGGACAGGACCCAGACGTCGTCGCGATTCGGAGTACTGTTCCGCCGACTACGACCGAACGCCTGGCAGATGAATACGGGCTAGAGGAGTATGGGATGGTGCCGGAGTTCCTCTTTGAGGATTCTGCTCGCCAGGACATTGAGGAGGCGGAAACGGTCGTTGTTGGTGCAAACACTGCAACGGCACGGGAGACTATCAAGCGGGCCTTCGGACCGCAAGTGTCGACCTTTGTTGAGGTTAAGCCGACGGAGGCCGAGTTCATCAAGTTCGGCAGCAACTTGTTTGCTGCGACGAAAATCTCGTTTTCGAACGAGATGTGGCGACTCGCCGCCCACACGAATGAGACTGCCGGGGCCATCGATATCGAACCGGACGAGGTGCTCATGGGTGTTCGACAGATTTCTCCGTGGTTTGGTGCTGACATGGGGATGGAAGGTGGGTGGCCTTATGGTGGTCACTGTCTTCCGAAAGACACTCACGGACTGCGGGCTTGGGCGGAGAACGATCGGTCGACGGTGGCCCCGCAGCTCTCCGGAACGATTGCTGAGAATAACTTGATCGCAGCAGACACTGAGCAACAAGAATTGGAGCCTCAGGTATCACCTGCGCTTGACGATTAGTATGCAGATACCGTACGCACTGTACTTTCCACTCGCGCTTGTTGGGGTCTGGCGCTGGGGGACGTGGCTGGTTAAGGTCCTGCTCGCCCAGTTGTACGACCCGTTCGAGGGTCCAGTCCCGGATCTCTCGGTTTCCGTCGTCGTTCCGGTGTATCGCGCAGACCCAGACGAGTTCATGGACACTGCTCAGACGTGGCTTGCAAACGACCCACATGAACTCATCGCTGTCATTGATCACGGCGACGAAGAAATAATCGAGCGATTCCAATCGCTCGCCGACGAACACAGCAATGTCACGTGTGAAGTCACAACGACCCCGGGGAAACGCCCAGCACTACAGGACGGTGTTGAGCTGGCAAGTGGCGATATCATCGCACTTGTTGATGACGACGTAAGATGGCGGGAGAACACGCTCACGGAATTCCTCAAGCCGTTCACTGATACCGATATCGGGGCCGTCAGTCCAAAACAGGTCGTGCAGGATCAGTCTTATCTGTCCCAAAAACTCTACGAGGTACAGATGCGACTGCAGTTTGCGATTGATTACCCTGCGCTATCAGTGGTTTCGAGGTCATCGGCTTGTATTTCTGGTCGAACGGCAGTCTACCGTCGAGAGGCGCTCTGTCCGGTGATCGATGATCTCACCAAAGAGACGTTCCTTGGCAAGGAAGTGATCTCTGGTGACGATAAGTTCCTCACCCGAGCAGTCCAAGCTAACGAGTGGGATGTCGTCTACCAGTCGACCAGCGTCATTGATATCGGCGCTGTGCCACTCCCCGGACAGTTCCTCAGCCAAACCGTTCGGTGGACGCGGAACACCATTCGGTCGGATATCAAAGCGATGTTCGAAGGCTGGGTCTTCCGACGGAAAGCACTCGCCTACTACAATATCGATCGGTTTGTTTCGGTGTTTGCAATTCTGTTGGCACCTGTGTATTTTGCACTCGCAGTCTCCCGTGCGACGTACGCCGTCGCCGGTGCAGTACTTCTCTGGTGGGGAATCTCACGAACGGTCAAGATGTATCCGTATCTACGAAATCATGCACGTGGAATTACGCTGGTCCCGGTTTACACGATCGGCGCGTTCGCGATGGCACCACTGTATCTGTACGCGCTATTCAGTGCTAATACACAGGGGTGGCTCACGCGGGGAGATGATAGCCGGTACGGATTCAATCAACTGCGTCAGCGGTTGATGACTGGCTTGTCAGTCCTGTTGGTCGTGATGACGCTGGGTGGATACATCTTCATCCTTCTGAGGTTCCGATATTAACATCAAAAAGCATGATTAAAAACAAACGGATTCTTGTCACCGGTGGTGCGGGATTTATCGGTTCGAATCTTGCCAACCACCTTGTCGAACAGAACGATGTAATTGCACTCGATGATGGCTACCTAGGAACGCCAGCAAATCTCGACGACCGCGTCAAGTTTGTCGAACGAAGCGTCGTTGAGGACTCGCTGCCGACAGAGGTGGATGTCGTGTTCCACCTAGCTGCACTGTCCTCCTACGCGATGCACGAGGAGAGCCCGACGAAAGGGGTCCGTGTCAACGTTGAGGGATTCGTCAACGTCGTTGAGCAGGCTCGCAACGACGGCTGTGACACTGTCGTCTACGCTTCGACGTCCTCGATCTACGGCGACCGGACCAACCCCTCACCTGAGGACATGCCGGTGGCAGTCAATACCGGATACGAGGCCTCGAAGCTCGCTCGCGAACGGTATGCGGAGTACTTCCACAACCACTACGACCTCTCGATGGCCGGTATGCGTTTCTTTTCTGTCTATCAGGGTATGGAAGACGGTGCCGAATCACACAAGGGCGACTACGCGAACCTCATTGCGCAGTTCGCCGACGACATCGCTAACGGGGAGCAGCCAGAGATCTGGGGCGATGGCACCCAGACTCGAGATTTCACGCACGTTGACGACATCGTTGGCGGCCTCGAACTGGCAGCCGAGCACGAATTGACCGGCACTTACAATCTCGGCACTGGCGAACAGTACAGTTTCAACACGCTCGTGGATCATCTCAACGACGCTCTGGGGACCGACGTGGAGCCAGTCTATGCGGACAACCCCATTCCCGAAGATGTCTACGTCCACGATACGATGGCTGATTCGACGAAGATGCGCGAGGCGACCGGCTGGGAGCCTGAAATATCCTTCCAGGATGGAGTACGACGCGTCTGTGCCCAGTACGATCCTGTATCGTCGAATGCTGACGGTGAAGTAGAAACTGCGTTATCCGGAGGGGACTAAGATGGAGTTCGATCGTCGCACCGTGTTAGCCGGCATGTCGCTGCTGCTAGGCGGACAAGTCGGGACTCAGTCTGCCGTGGGAAGAGATGATACAGAGACGTCGTATCCGCCTGCAGGCCTTGAGGTGGTCAATCCGGCCGATGGGTACGAGGCACTCCAAAGGGTCCTCGACGAATACGGGTCGGAGCCGGTGACGGTGTTACTGACTGCGGGGACACTCACTGTGGATACCAACGTCCGAGTCCCGTCGAACACGTGGCTCTGTGGTGTGGGTCGAGGAACGGTTATTACGTTGGCCGACGGCGCGAGTCTTGACGTTGCCGGCATCGTTCGCGTCCCCGACGGAACTACCGCGGTCCGGTTCAGCGACCTCGTCATCGACGGAAACCGCGAGAACGTCACTAATCAGGGAAAAGAATACGGGTTTTTTACCAAGGACGCAAACAGAGTTCTATGTGAGCGGGTTATCACCCGGAACTGCCCCGGATACGGGTTTGACCCCCACGCAGCGGGGAAATGGGAGACGACGATCAATCTGCGCCTTCTGCACTGTGGGGCGTTCAATAACGGCAAGGACGGTATCACGCTTGCCGGAGTTGAGGAGAGCGTTGTGGACTCCTGTCTCACCCGGAACAACGACCGCCACGGAGTCAACGTCACTGACCCGGACTGTCGGTGTATAACGGTGTCTAACACCGTTAGCCTCCACAATGGGGGCGCTGGAATTGTCGTCCAGAACGATCCACGGTTCGTCTCCATCGCCAACAACCAAGTGACAAAAAACGGCCGCGCAGGGGTGAAGGTAGCGACAACCGAACAGAGCGCCTCACACTGTACGATTACAGGGAACGTGATCCGTCGGAACGGCCGATACGGAATCAGCGTTCTCAGTGGACACAACGTGGCAATCGTCGGGAACGCCCTCCGTGCAAACACTCTCTCAGGTGGGGCTGCGGAGGTCAAACTCGATGCGGGTGACGATTGGGGCGCAAACCGCTGTCTGATCGTGGCAAATACCGTGCACGCGACTGAAGCCGATTACGGCATCGAAGAACGGGTCACAGACCGTCGGCCAAACCTCTTCGTTGGCAATGTGCTCGATGGAAACGTCGAATCACATATCAATCGAGGAAATCCCGAGTCGGTGGCGGCGTTCAATACCGGCACGGCGTTCAGAGCTGCTGGCACGGTGACAGTCGATGCGACCGCCCGACGGGCCCAACTATCCAATCTGCCGTCTGGGAGTATCTCACACGCGGATGTGCAGGTAACGCCAGGCGGACCACTGGACGCTGCGACGAACTACTGGGTGGAGGAGACCGACGGCGACTACGCGGTCGTTCTCGACAGCGAACCCAGCCAGAAAGTTCCGTTCCACTACGCCGTCGACAGCCGGTAGGTGGAAACAGCGAGGGGTAAGGCGCGAGCATGCCTCAAAATCCAACTCCGCGATAGAGTCAGGGTCTGAGGTCGAGATAGCACTCTCTGAGCCACCCGTGCGAGGTAGGTTGCGATGAGCGTCGGCTCTTCGCCATCGCGCATCTCGACGGCGTGGTCTGTGCACTCGGGTAGACAGAGCTGATAACCAGTGAACAACAACCCCTTGGCCCCCATTGCTGTAGAACAGATGGCCGAAGATGCTCAGACAGTCTACCAGGGAATCGGCGCTCCTAAACTATCAGTGCATCACGTGGAAGTATGCCCGTGCTTCTCACATATGATATTTTGAACCTATAGAGTATAATAGGAGTTCAAATAAGAACGGTACGATGTCTAATACAAATCGACGGGGATTCATAACTGGATTATTAACTATCAGCAGTGTCAGTCAATCGAATTATATGGGTCCAAGTGGGCAAGCAAAGAAGAATAGGAATGTTGGTGTCCAGTACGTTGATCCAGCCGACGGGTATCAGGGCCTGCTTGACGCGCTTGAGACCGTTGGTGACGCTCCTGGTACCGTTATTATTGGTCCAGGTAGCATCGATGATATTGACGGAAATGTTACTATACCGGCTAATACGTGGCTTCGGGGACAGGGCATGTACAGCACGGTTCTCGCATTTTCTTCTGACGCAGATCTTGACCTTGCAGGAATGATTCGCGTTGAGGATGACAACGTCGTTGTTAGCGACCTCGCTCTTGACGGAAACCGGGAAGATCTCATTAATACTGGCCAGGAGTACGGATTTTACACATCAGGGGCCCGCCATGTGGCTGTCGAGCGAGTGTACGCTCATGATTTTCCTGGGTATGGGTTTGATCCACACGCAGATGGCCCCAACCCGTCTCGCCAGATTTCAATCACGAACTGCGTCGCGGAACGCAATGGTCTCGATGGATTTACTTTCGCTGCCGTTGAGGATGGGACTCTCTCAAACAATACTTCGATAGGAAACGATCGGCATGGATTCAACGCGACCGACGAGGAGGGAGTTAGTATTACCATGACAAACAACGTTTCGCGAGGTAATGGTTCCGCTGGTGCCGTAGTTCAAAACCAAGCGGACAATGTAACGATTACGGGGAATCTGCTCGCCGAGAATGATGGGGATGGAGTTCGTGTAGGAAACGGTGATGACACTAGCAAATATGTCACCGTCAGCAGCAATATCATCCGAGACAATGCGGGTTACGGACTGAGTCTCCGCGCCAGCGATTCTGTTAATATCTCTAATAATCAGTTCACAGAAAATAACCGCCAGAAACGTTCGAGCGCTGAGATTGCGACAACTGCTGACGGCCCATGGGCACATGACATCGTCATCACTGGCAATCAATTGCATGCTCGCTCAGACACAAAATATGGTGTTGATGAGCGTGATGGGAATGGACCCTGCCTTATTTCCAACAATCTTGTGCGAGGGGCAGATTCCTCTTCCATTCGAACGTCGAACCCAGAAAGTATTACGAACTCTAACCTAAAGATATAGAATCTTACGACTCGGTTGGAAATGACAAGGCATCGGTGGGGTGAATTCCGTTGTTTGGATTGCGATTATCCAATACTGGTACGTTAATCAGTCGATTGTTGGTTAACAAGCCTGAGACACTCTAGGAACAGTAACTAGTCATCCTGAGATAAGCAACAATGGCTGACTGCCCTGCACCGACTGCCACGAAGCAATTGCGACGTAGAATCACGTCGACGCTCCGGCTGGACCGGTTCGACGCCGAGGCCTACCAGGACCGCCCCTACCTCCGGGCAGCTATTGAAGCGGGCTTCGATGTCGCCGACCTCGCGAGCGCCGACGATGTCTCGAAGAGATCCATCTACCGAGCTATCGATCGGCACGACTTCACATGAAATCAGCCGCCCCGAAATGGCACCGCTCGGTGGCTCTGGAGCGCCCCGGACGCGGTCCCAGGGGACGACTGATCGGCATCTCCAGTCTGAACACAGCAACTGGGACTACCGCGGGTGGGGATCAGATCGTCGTCCTGCCTATCGAAACCGCCAACGAAAGGGACTGTCTCGTGATCAACGACGACTCTCGGATCTAGAAGGTGACCGACATCGTCAACCGATCGATCGGAGACCCAACTGACGACCGACTCGCGAAGCGCGTACTTCGCCTCAGCAGTCGGTACGATGTCTCCGGGCTGAAACTTGTCGGGTATTGCGATTGCCACGAGGCAACGCTCTATGTCCCGGAGACCAACAGCGAGTTCGAAGCGGACCAGACCCACGCCGTCGACGCAATCGAGATTCTGGGTAAGCAGGTCCCGTGAGTGGTCGTCGGGTGCATCGACGTATCACTTCTCGGACCCGCACGCGGCCGCCTACGGCG
>Ga0209917_1001324_pt1 | contig 10003 bp, 11 predicted proteins | sample SalPon2_C_H2O_MG_FD_185710 | JGI IMG/M metagenome (GOLD analysis project Ga0209917, IMG submission 185710) | Salt pond water microbial communities from South San Francisco under conditions of wetland restoration - Salt Pond MetaG R2_C_H2O_MG... | ecosystem: Environmental > Aquatic > Non-marine...
CCGTTATTGTTTTGCAATAACAGGTTTTTGTTTGCTTCATCATACACAGCTTCGACAGTGTATTTCACACGGCCTTGTCCATCATCAGCCACCCGCCGTTGTCCACACTGTGTCGTGGCTTCAGATTTTTCACGCTCTGATTTGCGTTCAACGTTTCTGGCCGCAATTGGCACAATTGAGTTATCATCACTGTCAACGAGCCGTGCTTCTTGGGCTTCTAATGACTGTGTTTGTACATTCCCAGCCGCATCAACAAATTCTAACTCTCGTATCATGCTCTATCCCCACTGGCACGTCTGTCATGCCAACTCAGGTAACTGCCAGTATCATCAGCACTGTCACTGCCACTCACATTATACGTGACTGAACGACCGCTTGTTCCGCCCATTGTGCTGCCACCACTGTACGGTGATGGACCGCCAATCGACATGCCATCAGCACTCCCAGCAACATCGTTGAACTGCCGCAAGGAATCGTTAAGTTTATCCACGTCGCTTTTGGCTGATAAAGCACCTGAAGAAATTGCAGCCATCCCACCAACCAACAGTATTAATCCGCCTGTAAGCACTGCAATAGCCGCGATAATCGACCACAGTGATGCACCAAGCCCCAGGTTGGTGGCTATCCACGTCGCTGTTGCAGTAATCACCTTTGATACAGCAGGCACTAACAACGACCCTAACGTACCAACAGACAGTAGCGTGATGATACCGTTTAGGATGAAAAAGCCTGAGATGAGTGCCAGAATTGTGGCTACAAGTGCCCCAAACATCTGATCACTGATTGGCAAGTACGATAACAGGGTTCCAATACCTCTGATTACCGCTAACACGGCAGTGGCAACTTGTGTAAACCCAACTGAAATACGGATTAAGGCTGGGAGAATCGAGGCAATCGCCTGAAGGAACGCACTCACAGCAGGCAGTGCCTCATCAGTAAGGAACACGGCTGAGGCAACAATATCAGCAAAGTTCTGCTGTAAGAACGTGGCTATATCCCCGAACTCATCATCAAAGGCGTTGGCTAACCCAGCCATGACCCGTAGCATATCAGGGACAAATGAGATAAGGAATCCACCAAAGTCTCTCGCCATGTCCGTTAATGCGAGTAACGCATCACCTTGGGCTGCAACTGCATTGAAAAACCGTTCAAGTCCGTCAAGTGCATCATCAAACAAGGGCTCTAACTGTTCTGCCAACGGAGCAAACGCATCCATGAAATCAGCCTGAATTTCATCAACAATCTCTTGGAGGCGTTCCGTATCAACCTGTGTGGTGCCATCAATCGTCAACGCACCTAACAGTCCAAACCCAGTCAGCGCCATTAATGCAGCCCCAGCAGCAATGGCCGCTGCTGCTAACGTAACCATGGCAGTGATTACTGCTGGTAACGTGCCAATGAACACAACGAGCAATGGAATGACACGAGCCAAAGCGTTGTGTAAGTCACTCATGGACAATGACGCAATGTCCGTTTCACCAACGAAATCAGACAACTGGCGTCCCGCTGAACGCAAATACCGTGTAAAGTTTGCATCACGTTCTCTGCCTCTCCGCAAGGCAAACCGAATGGATTTCAAGCGGTCTGATTGCCGTATTCGAGTGTCAACATCAGGGGTTCTATCTGGCTGTGGACCACTCACGAACGTGGTTACATCCTCACTTGATAATGCATCAACAAGCCCCTCTCGCATTGCATTACGAAGGGTGTCTTCTAACGTTCCTAAGTCAAACCCAGACAGCTTTACAACACCTGCATCAACGTCCATTGTAGCAACGTCTGTAGATGCCTCACGAACACTGCTTTTGATACGGCGCTGTGACACATCATCAAGCGCCATATCATCGTCAATGTTCGTATCAATGTCTAATGTTTCTCGTTCTTCAAACGACCGTAACTTTGTATACACACGGCCCAGTTCTGCATCAACATCTTGTATATTCGTATCAATGTTGATACCTCTCGTCCCCCGTTCATCAACCTTTCGTATGGCATCAGCAACGTCGTCTAACTCATCTTGTAAATCACTAAGTGCATCTAGCGCTTGTTGGACTGCAACAATGACGTTAACTTCTAAACTTTGAATGGCCATGTGTTAAAACGGGGTGTTAGACATAGCAGACGGCCCTTTCATATCTTGTGAATGACGTTGTTTTGCTTTTGAACGTTCCTGTTCTTCATGATACGCTTTTGCCATTGAATACACCATTCGTTGCATGGGCGTACAGTCAGATGGGGATGTGAACAGCCGTCTGCCATTGTCATGAAGGATATACAGTTCACGTCCGTGGTCTGACTCTGCCAACGCCCTTAGTTTCCCTCTGTTTCCAACGTGGCTTGGAGTGCTTTCATCCCAATCATAAAGGATAGCAGATCCGTGGATTCCTCAATCATTGGGTCAATCACGTTCTCGTTCACCCACTCACGGGCGTTCTCGTCTGTGGCTGCTCCATACTCGTCTTCAATGGTTGCAGCATGATTGTTCATTGCCTGTACAATGTCGTTCTGGTCGGGTTCAACACAGTACTTGGCAGTCTTTTTAATGCCTGTGAACGTTTCCATTGACACTGAATCAAAAATGTTCAGATTCGTGTCAATTTCAGACTCAAGTTGCTGCATACGTTCCGTTTCCGCATCAGACAACTCGGACTGGTTGGCAAGGTCCTGTAGTTCTTCTAACTTGTCTTCATCAACATCATCAGACTCACTCAGACTGGTTAGTTCTTCAAGGTCAATGTACGTCATAACCTCCCAGTACTCTGTGTCAACCAACTGCCGTACTGTTAACGTGCGTGAGTCACCATCATCAGGGATGGTAATCTCACCACGCCACTCTTTACCTTTCTCAGTCTTCTCTCGAAGGGGGAATAAATCACTCATATGTGGACTCCGTGTATAATTCTGTTAGTTATGCGCCGCCTTCACGATCATCTCGCTTCCGTGCCATGCCGCCAAACTCGTGAGACGCTGCTTCATCATCAGTAATCCCACTTGATTTCTCACCGATATAGGCACCTTCAAGCACCGTTCTGTACTCTTGATACTGGGCTACAATCTGCAACTCAGCAGCCCGTCCATCGTCTTCAGCAACGTCACGAAGCAACTCATAGTACTCTCCTTCAACCGTAAAGTCAAACTCGTGTTCTTTGTTGCCACGGGAAATGCCGAGTGCCTCAGGGTTACTGATTCCGTGTAGGCCACTGAGGGTTTCAGAACTATCAAGATTGAACTCACTCACCACAATTGATGTGGACTGTCCAATCTCTGGTGTGTCTTGCACATTACCGTTTCCATCTCGTTCAACGCGGTGGACAATGAGCCGAACGTCGTTTGCGTTAGTTGGATTCCAAGCCATTTAAATCACCTTATGTTGCTGTTTCGTTGGTAATAACGTCACCAATCGTGATTTCAACATCAACGTTGTCAATAATCGACACAATGTCTGCACCAATGTTCACATCGACAGTGAAATCATCAGCCCCCTCACTCACCGCAATGGTGTAATCGTTCAACAGGTCGTTGTCAAGCAAATCAGCATACGTGAGGTTCAACGAATCTGCAAGGGCTGTCCGAACCTCTTGGATGTTTGGTTCACCAACAAAGGACTGAGCAACAGTATGCGTGTTTTCAGTTGCCTCATCAGCAATCTCAGACGCATACACTCGCTCAAACTTTGGTTCAGTAGAAGTGGTCATATCTTTCACAATGAAGATTTCACCATCCTCAACCAATGGCAGTACCTGGCTGTCAATTAGTGTGCTGTAATCACTCTTTGAGACAGGCTGGTGTAGTGATGCAAACCCACCAACGCTTTCATACGTGGTCGAGTCGCCAAGTTCTTTACCAGCCTGCTTCCCAGCAAGGGCACCAACAGTACGCCCCATCGTCGTTGCAGCAGCATCAAAGTAGCCACGTGATGCATGACTCACAACAAGTCTACGGCTGTCAAACGTGTCTGAGTACGCATCAGCATCAATCTCTGGTGACGCACCGACGTAGCCTGTGATGAAGTTGAAATTGTCGTCAACTGTCTCAAGCTCCGTTAGAAGCGTATTGGCAACCTCAGTGTTTTCCGTACACACAGCCAACGACCGTGGCGACTCTGCAATCATGTCGCTGATGGCTGTCTGATAACTCGCAAACTCATACGACACTTCGTATGACGACGACTCATCAAACTCAATTTCACCTGTAACAGGGTTCAGGTTCGCCGTATTGCTCGTTGCTGGCGACGATGGGGGTGAGGTATACTCAATACTCACGTCCACTGTGGCGCTCTCAGACGTGTCTGTAACCTCCACAGACGTGTCATGGAGATTGGGATCTAGAACAGGACTCTCTGTCAACACCGCACTTGACGTTGTTGATAGAGACTCTGTATTCGACTGTGTAGGCACCGCCACTGCAAAGACCGTTGCTGCACCGTTAAGGAACGCCAAATCAACCTGTTCCTGCAACTCACTGTCTGTGCCAAACAGCGTTCTCGCTTCAGTAGAGTTGTTCACCTCATACACTGTGCCTTCTTCACCATCGTTGTTGGCAACATCACCAACGCCAACTATCCCAGCCGTCCGTTCAAACGCTGCTGAGACAGCAAACGTGTCACCCGCCTCAAGTGTGACCTGATCAGACGGATATTGGAGTGTTCCGTATACTTCTGCCATATGTGTATCTCTCTATGTCAAATGTAGTAGCCGTATTAGTTGCCACCAATCGTTGTTTCTTCATTCACTGTGCGGATTGGGTCAACACTATCAGCATACTCACGTACAAACTCAACCTCAATGGTGAACTGATGGGCATACACTTTGATAGCCCGTTCAGGCACATTCACTTCAGTTGAATCACCAACAGTAATTGCTGTAATATCACTGTTAATACTCGTTGGTGACACACGGTCTTTTGTAAAAACATCAAAGTGGTTTTTGATACTTGTGTGAATTGTTGACTCAGTTTCCTTGCTCGTTGCAGCAACCGTGATAGTAAACGACGCAACATGCACCGTGTTATATACAAACGCGTCTGCTTCGTTGTTGGTGTATCGTGTGCGTACTGGCGCTGCACCACCACGGTTCAGCGGTCGTTCACGAATCTCATACGAGTGAACAACAGCAGGGAAATCCTCACGTTTGTGGGGTTGTGTATCAGTAATATGTGCTGTATCAACAACGCCACTGGTTATCTGCTCAAGTTCATCGTATATATCAAACCGAAGTTGTTTCTGTGACACCATCGTTATTCAAACACGTCTTTGACCCGCCGTTTAATGTCTGTATACATTTCTCCACGCCCGTCTTCATCAACACGCCCTTGCCATGCAGGCCGCATAAAGGGGTGTGCATACGTTCCAACACCACTGTCCATATTATCAACGACATTCTGTGCAAACTCTAATGGGTCGTCTGTTGGAATAGGTTTTGTTTCAACCCACAGTAAAATGTTTGCAACCAATTGTTCAGAATAATCTGGTGAGTCAAACGGATACGCTGCTGGGTATTGTTCAGGTGGGTCAACATCCACGTTGCCCCATGTCTCACCAGCCTTTCCTCGTGCCCCACTTCCAAACTCTGTGACTTGTGCATACGGCGCTTGTGACTTATCAACGTACACACTGCCTTCATACCCACGGGAGGTACGTTCTAATGACCGACTAAGCGCACTGAGTGTGTTACCAGTCCAATTGGCATCTTGTAACAGGTTTGTTTTCGCCCGCTCTTTTGTTATCCGCGTTTGCTGGTTTACCTCGTCACTAGTTTCAACTTGCAATTCACGTTTTGTGTCACGAACATCGTTAATGACACTACCAATGTTTGATGGCATTACTGACGTTCCTCACACGAAATAATGCGGATTTGTGGATCATCTTCAGGGTGTTGTTCAGACTGCACCACATCGTACTCAACACCATTATACACAAGTCTATCATCAAGTTCAATGTCAACAGGTTCAACAGCAATGCCGTTGAGTGTGCCAACTAACCTATCACCCATCAGTTCTTTGCTTAATCGAGACGACCCCCGATACAGCCAGATGTTTGCTGTGTGTTCAGTTGTTTGTTCAACCGTTTCATCAAACTCGTTGGTGGTTGTGGTAATAGACGTGACTGTCACAGGTTCGTGTCGAGTCCGAACAATACGGCTAATATTTTTCAGTCCTGTTGGTCGTGAAAATGCATGTGAACGAACCATGTTAGTTTCCAATGTAGTCAGTTGTGTTTTTGAGTGACAAATTCTCGTATCGTTCAAATGGGAGTTCTGATTTATCAAGTGCCATATTGACCTGCTCCATCCATAGCTGTATTTGCTGTGATGAATCGGGGTCTGCATTGCGAAGACTGATTTCTTCATCCGCAATTGAATATGATGCTATATTGATGTTTTCAACAGCCGCCTTGGATAGTATCTGTGTCCATCCCTTAAGCGCCTGTCCATACGCAACATCATCATACCATGCCTTTGAACCAGTCTTAATGTACATATCCCGCTTGGCGTCGTTTAGCAATCCCTCTAACTGCGTTTGTGGCAATTCATCTGGCGTATCATCATACGACACTGCATCACGAACAGCCGTTAACAAATCAGCGTCAGTAGTGAGTTGGAACGGTTCAGCCATTGCTACGTGAATAGTAGTAGCGGCTGAAGCCAAAAACAGTCCGTGTGGCTTACAGCAACAACGCGAGTAGGGGTTCGATAAGCAAGTTTGCGTCAGAAAGCACGTATCCGATGGCTACCAACGTGACTTTCTCAAGCCGTGTAATGCGACGTTCATGTTCCTGTAACGTTTCATCAACACTGCGTTCACGATAATTTAACTGTTCAACATCAGCAGCCATATACGGCCACCTCAATTAGTTGAACAGCGTCGAAACGTTGGTGATCTTGACCGCATCAAGTGCCTCACCATCACCGCTGCCATCATCGTTGCGGTGAGAGCCGAAGCCGAATGCCTGGCCAGCACGCCAGTAGTATTCGTACTCAATCTTTCCACCGTTCTTTCGAATCGGCTCGTCAATCATGGTTGGCCCATCCTGCTCATACATCTGGAAGAAGTCACCGTTGTGTTCGGGGACCAGATACATGGTATCATCAGGGAAGGTGTATGGGAGTCGCAGCGTATCAGGCTGGTCGGGTGCAGTTCGAAGCCCAGTCTGTTTGGGAATTGTAACAGCATCGTTGACAACAGACGACCCAGCACCAGCGTTGTCGGACTCAAGGTCAAGCCAGAGCGATTTCTGTACTGCCCCAGAGTTGTTGTCAACACGGTTCCACAGAGCTGCGGTATCGTGCTGCCACACGGCGTAGTCCCAGCCATCATCAGCGTACTCACCAGTGGTCTTCCCATACGCATCGCCAACGATGATGTTAGCAGGAATACCGCCATTGGAAATGCGGTACTCATCAAACTCTGTTGCAGACGCATCAAGGACGTTCTCTGATGGCACGTTCGAGTCAAGCCACGACGTGTAGCCCTCTTGAACAAGGTTGCCCTCAACGTCCGTGACACCGTTCATGAACTGAATATCAGCCTGAATATCAAACAGTTCCATGACCGCATCACGGGCGCGGCGCACTTCTTCTTCAGCACCGTCAATCTCCATATCCTCAGCGTCAAGGGTCATGCCGTGCGTCATACGAGGAACACGGACCTGATCGCCCGTGTACCGCTCAATAGCGACATTCCCAAGCGCCTCACCAACACTGGTGTCGGTTGAGGCAAAGTCCGTTTCGGGGGCCACGTACATGCCGTCACCCTCCTCAACATACCGCTCGCCCCGCCCCATCGTGGTGGTGGGCGATAGTTCACGTCGAAGCGCACGACGGTCACGACCCTTCCGCTCAAGCATCAGATCCTCATCAGGTTCAAGCAGCGTCTGAACCTTCTCAGTAAGGAATGTGGTTGTTGTCATTTATCTTACACCTCACCACTCCCGTACAGTTCAACCCGCACGGTCGTGTCAAACTCAGTTACCGAATCGCCATTCTGCTGTCCAGGCCGATACGCCTCACCAATGGCAATGAAGTTGCCAGTAGCACGGTCAAACGTCGTTGACCCGTTGGAGTACCCTTCCTCAACAATACGCCCCACCATCTCAGCAGGGGCATCAGCACTCCCATCATCAACAACGCCAACAACGTTCTTGTGTCCGATTGCTGGAGCCGCCTGTCCACCATCCTCTGGCGTGCGGATGTGTACAACTGCTGCATCCTCATCAGGAGCGTATCGAACGAGGTCACCCGCTTCGACACTCTCATCAGCAATTGCATCTTCATCCTCCGCTGCCATGAACTCAGGGTCATACAGGGCAAGGCCACTGTAATCACCATCAGCAAAGGCGAATGCGCTAACACTGCCAGCATCGTCATGCACGAGTTCACCAGCGTAGACCTTTTCAGCAGCCACACCGCTCTGGTAGGCACGGTCAGACTGCTCAACGTAGTATTGAACTGCCATATGTGTTTCTCTCTAAGTTAAGTGTAGTAACGGTTATTTATGCACGGTATCCGCGTTTGAACGTGCGCTTTCCGTTGTAGTTGTCAACCACTTTATCATCGTCTGTGTTTACGTCAGTGCCCTCATCAGTGTCAACATCAGCCGCCTTGACACTCATATCAAAGTCACTCAAGATTTCCTCACGACGCTCAATCTCCGCTTCAATCGCATCAAGCGAGGCATCTTCCCACTCATCTGGCTCTGCATTATATTCATCTACGAGAGTGTCAAGGGCTGCTGCTTTCTCATCAGCGCGGTATTCAGCCAACTCATCGCGGAGCTGTTCAGCATCAGCAGCCTGTTCAACAACCTCATCAATGTGGTCACAAGGACACACATCGTCGTCAAGGTCCATCGAGGCACGAATCTCATCCATGCTGTCTGTCACAGCCCTATACTCATCACGAAGCTGTTTGACAGCATCAAACTGTTCTGCCAACGAGTCAACCGTGACGCTATCACGATCAACCGTCACAGAAATGTCAAAGTTATCTGTGTTTGTATCACTCATATCTTCGTTCTCAGTTATATCGTAGTAATCGCTTTGATATGTTTCTGTCAGCGGTTCGTACTCATCGTTGCTTGCACACCCACATGCGTTGGCTGCATCTTCTTGCATGGCGGTGTCGGGTAAGTCACAGTCCAACTCGTTTGCACGACGCTTAATTCGCATTTCTAACTGTTCTTGGGAAATGTCATACTCGCCACGCCCTCTGAGATTCCACGCATCTGTGGCGTCATTACAGTTGTTAATCGGGTACTTTGGTTCATCATCAGCGTTTTCATCAGGGCCAATGGCATAATACTCATCATCCTCCCTGTAATCATGCACAAGGCTACTATCCATTTCCTCACCCATCATATCCATTTTTTGCACATCAGAGTAGCCTGCTGTGACGGTAAACCCAGTTGACTGCCACATCCCATCAGCTTTCTCCATCAACTCAACCATGATAATGTCACGTTCATCAGGGTTGTGAACAACTTTTCCAACCATCTCTGGGTTAGCTTGCCACTGTACTATCTCACCCTCCATAAAGTCAGGTGCCATTGCATCAGTATCCATATCGTCTTTTTTATCCATCATGGTTTGTGCCCACGACACACCTTCATCACCACCCCATGCTTCCCACATCACATAGCCACAGTCTTCAAACGGCTCCTTGCCGTCTTCTACGCTACTGTTATCCTCGTGACGTGCAAATTGTGACATGCGACTAATCGTGTCCCAACTTAGCTGTTCACCGTTTGCCAGTTGATTTGCACGACTCCATCCAACATCAGTGCCGCACCTATCAGGAACTTTCCCTTCATCACGCCACCCAAGTACTTTCGAGGCAGCATCCTGTGCAGCCTGTGGTGGTCGCATGTCCATTTCTTCATCAACAGCGTCGTTTGTCGGACCACCCCACGACCGTAGTTCACTCATCAGATGCCGCACATACTCCGATTGTGACTCCCCACTTTCATCATCATACACTTCAACAACAGCTACAGGGTCGTCTTCTTTGGC
>Ga0209917_1001325_pt1 | contig 10003 bp, 10 predicted proteins | sample SalPon2_C_H2O_MG_FD_185710 | JGI IMG/M metagenome (GOLD analysis project Ga0209917, IMG submission 185710) | Salt pond water microbial communities from South San Francisco under conditions of wetland restoration - Salt Pond MetaG R2_C_H2O_MG... | ecosystem: Environmental > Aquatic > Non-marine...
TCGGAAGGCGACGTCGTCGAGTCCGACGCGATCGATGGCGTCCAGCAACCACGCCTCGTCACGGTTCTTGGCGTCGCGGACGTACATAACTGGTTCTACGCGACCCAGGATAAAAACGGTTCGCCGACACCGGAGTTCCCTAATGCTGTACCGGCTGTCGACCAACAGAACGCTGCGTGCGTGTTCGTTCATCACTCCGACTCTGGTGTGACATGTACGGCGGTATCGAGACCCGCATCGAGACCAACGGTGGCGTCGTAGTCAAGCCTGTCTCTCGCCCGCGAAATATCGGCGCGGCTGTGTCGAATATCTCCGTCACGGGGTGCGGTGTGTACGATATCGGAGTCGCTGCCGACGCTCTCTCGTATTCGTTCGGCGAGGTTCCGTATCGTCACCGCCTCACCGGTGCCGACGTTGTATGCGTGGCCAACGTGCTTGGTTTGTGCGGCCAGTCTGTTTGCTTGAACCACGTCGTCGACGTGAACGAAGTCGCGTGTCTGTGTACCGTCACCGTGAACCGTGATTGGGTCACCATTTCGGGCTTGATCAGCAAAGACGTCGATGACACCGGCATAGTCGCCACCGGTCTGGTTAGGTCCGTAAACATTGAAATACCGAAGTGCGATGGTCTCGACGCCGTAGAGCTCGTGGTACAGTCGCGTGAAGTGATCGACGGATAGTTTATCGAGCCCGTACGGCGAGGTTGGATCAAGACTCGCAGACTCGGATACCGGGACGGCGTCCGGATCGCCGTATATTGCTGCACTGGAGGCGACGACGACCCTGGCGTCGTGGCGGCGCGCAGCCTCTAAGATGTTGAGCGTTCCCATCACGTTCGTCCGGTGGCTTGCGATTGGATGTTCGATCGAGTCAGCAACACTCACCAGCGCAGCCTGGTGAAACACCGTGTCGACGCCGTCGATTACGGTCCTAACAGTGTCATACTCTCGAACATCGCCGGGAATGACCGTAATGTCGTCCCGTGGATCCGGCTCGGCATCGATATCGAGTACCCGGATCGCTGCTTCGCCGTGAAGCGAATTGACGAGCGCCCCGCCAATAAACCCGGCTCCACCGGTGACGAGCACGCGTTGATCGTTCATAAATCGGGGGTGGCTCGATACGCAATTTAGTAGTCGGCGTGTACAGGTAGCTGTGCGCAGTAGCTAGTGTGTACGGACGTCTGTGGACAGTTGTTTGCGTACAGTAGTTGGCGTACAGTAGTTGGCGTGCAGAATTCGATGTTTTGTAGGTCGGTATCTGTTGGTGTGCGGCTCGTTTACAGAATACAAGGAGAATGCCCCGGGGCTTGACCCCGAGGCGATTCACGGCAATTGAGCGCGTGTAACGAACACGATTCTGCGACACACGGGCACTCTTTGCAGCCACATCCTCCCCAGCCGACTCGCGTCGGTGCCTGCGGCACCTCGCTCGTCCCTCGCACGCGCTCGCGGGGCCGCCTCCGGCGGCCCGCGAGGCGCGCGCCACCGCTTGATATGCTGGTGAATCTGTGAGTCGATCGGCTTCTGATGTAGTGGGCTACAGAGGTTCAAGCAGAGACCCCACGGCTTCAACGGTGAGAGGATGTCGATTACACCGGTGCGAGCAGGTCACCGGCGGGGCCAGAACAGGGTGAGTAGCACTCTCATACCGTCAGATAGTTTCTTTCAGTGGTCAAAAACACATCCATAACAAAGCCAGTATTCGACCTGCTACGAATATGCGACGCAGCAACCGATCCATAGGCACGATAGACGGCGGCTTGTGGAAAAACCACGGACGAGCCGATGCTACAGGCGGCTCTGAGAAATCCACCTGTAGCGGAGGCGTCTAATGTGTGGTATCACCGCTCGAATTGGGACCGACGAGTCGCTGGACCCGCTCGTATCGAGTCTCGAGAATCTCGAGTACCGCGGCTACGACTCCGCCGGAATCGCGATTCAGAACGGGACCGGAATCGAGATCAACAAATTCGAAGGTGCGGTCTCCAAGCTGGCGGCCGAGGTCACCGATAGCGACCACGACGGTCCACTCGGCATCGGCCACACCCGCTGGTCGACACACGGTCCTCCAAGTGACGACAATGCACATCCACACACCGGCTGTCAGGACCACGTCGCGACCGTCCACAACGGAATCATCGAAAACTACGATGAGCTTCGAAGGGCCCTCCAAGATCGTGGTCACGAGTTCAGCAGCGACACCGACACCGAAGTGATCCCACATCTCATCGAGGAAGCGCTCGCCGACGGTCACAGTCCCGGTGACGCGTTTCGAGCTGCCATCGATCAGCTTGACGGGAGTTACGCCATCGCTGCGATCGTCGAGGGCGAGCCGACGGTGTACGCGACGCGTCACGGCTCACCGCTGGTGATTGGCATCGGAGAAACGGCAAACTACCTCGCGAGCGACGTACCGGCGTTCTTAGAGTTTACCGACCGCGTCATCTACATCGAAGACGACGACATCGTCGCGCTTACCGATTCCACCCACCGGATCACTGACGCACACGGCACCGCGGTCTCTCGGCCGGTCGAAACCGTCGACTGGGACCAAGAAGACGCTGAAAAAAGGAGTTACGACCACTACATGCTAAAAGAGATCCACGAACAGCCCGTCGCACTCAGACAGACGCTTCACGGCCGAATAGACGGAGACGACGTGGAATTGAGCGAGTTTCCGCCGGGGAGCTTTGGGGAAATCTCGACAGTTCAGCTCGTTGCGTGCGGCACCTCGTATCACGCTGGACGCTACGGCGAGTGGCTGCTCTCGAAAGACGGTGTCAACGCGAGCACACACATCGCCAGCGAGTACGCTGCCTCGCCGGCACCAGTCGACGAGCATACCCTCACTATCGGTGTCACACAGAGTGGGGAGACGGCCGATACACTCGAAGCCCTCGACCGAGCCCGAGCGCGTGGCGCGCGAACGCTTGCGCTGACGAACGTTGTCGGCTCGACGGCTGCCCGAACGTGCGACGACGCGTTATTTATCCGCGCTGGTCCGGAGATTGGGGTAGCCGCGACCAAGACGTTCTCCTCACAAGTCGCTACCTTGGTCCTTTTAGCCGAACGGCTCGTTCGTGACCTCACTGGGTCGCCGACGGGCGATCACGCGGCTCGCCTTGACGCACTCGCATCGCTGCCGGAGCACGTCGAAACGATCACGACAGAGACCCGCGCAGCTGAGGTGAGCCGGCGCTGTCTCGGTGATACCGGCCACTTTTTCATCGGCCGGGAGAGCGCGTATCCGGTCGCACTCGAAGGGGCATTAAAGTTCAAAGAGATCACGTACGGCCACGCTGAAGGCTTCGCTGCGGGCGAACTCAAACACGGTCCACTGGCGCTGGTAACCGATGAAACGCCGGTGATCGCCGTCGGCACGGGTCGCGACCAGTCGCGGCTGCAGAGCAACATCAGTGAGAGTCAAACCCGCGGGGCACCGGTGATCGCAATCGCCCCGGAGACGGCAACCGACCTCGCAGAGACGGCCGACGTATTCCTTCCAGTCCCAGCGACGCACCCGGATTTGGCTGCGATCCTCGCAAACGTGCAATTACAGCTGATAGCGTACCACGCGGCCAGTGCGATGGAACGCTCGATCGATAAGCCACGAAACCTCGCAAAGAGCGTGACCGTCAAGTGACCCCGGGTCAGGCGGTCGCTTCCTCGTCTGACGGTGGAATCCATTCGGCCGACCCATCATAGGCGGTTTCAAATCCTGTCGCCCAGAGGTTGGCCGCGACGACCGCCGCGTAGAAGCTGGCAAACGGAGTGAGTATCCAGCCGACGACCGGGATTGCACCCATCAGACCGGCCAGGAAGGCGATACCGACAGAGACGATCCACGGGATAGCGTATCCACGATCGAAGGCGACCGACCGAATGACCTGCGTATCGAACGCGGCACCGAACCGTTCCTCACGGGCGAAGTTGACGATCCCAACAACTGCCAGATAGCCGAACAGTAAGGCGAGAGCACCGCTCACCACAATCCCGATGAACAGCCCACCGGTTCCCAAAGCAGTGGCGGCCCCACCGCCATTCGTGAAAGCGGTAATCGACCCGCCAACGGTCACAGTCGCCACGAGGGTCGGGATGAGCAGGTAAAGTACACTGATCACCCAGGCCTGTGCGCCCTCGATGATGAGTGACCTCCAGTCGCCGAATATCGGCGGTGTCGACTCTCCTTTGAGAGAGTCACGTATCGTTCGCACGAGGTATCCATAGACAGCAAACAAAGGAACAATGAGGACGCCGACAAAGATCAAGAGCCCGCCGGTTAGCACTGTTCGTTTCCACGCGTCGTTTCGCATCGGATATCGAAGTGTTCTCTCGAACTGCATAGTGTGTCACGTTCCCGGGCTCACACATCGGTATATGCAGAGTATCGTCCGTACGCAGTGAGTACCCGACAAGAGCAGTACCGTTCGGACAACTGATCCGGCTGTGGGCCTCGATAGCACGTAAAGCCGTGATCTGACAGCAGATCTCGATGGCCGACGTTATTCCGCGGAAAGACGAACGAGGACGGTGTGATATCGAGGCGACCTGCAGCCTTCACCCCCTGCTGCAGCTCGGCATCTGCGATCGCTTGGGTCGTCGTCTCCGCTCCGAACTCGACGTGGGAAAACGCGTGGAGTCCGATCTCGTGATCGACTGCACTATCTCTGATACTGGTGATCAAGCGGGGCGCAAACCAGCGTGAAGCGCCTGTCACAACACCTCTGGGGTCCCGCGAAAACCACGCCTCCTCACACGGGTGGTTAGTATGGGTGCCATCACAACCGTCGAGACAGGGGTGGCCGACGACCGCCCAAGTGACCGGAATATCGTGTTTCTCGAAGAGCGCTATGAGATATCGCCATGAGGCCCGAGGGGCAGCTGTCCGATCTGCCGGCATCGTCACCTGGTCGTGAAATCCCCAACACAGCTCCGCATCCAACGACACGACACCGGTCCCTGGCATCGCTCAGCCGCTCGTAGGTTCAACAACTTCGATCCACAGGTGTGTCGTCTGATCGGGCTCGTCCGTTGTGGGCGGCGCGGAGGGCTTGTACACGCGAGCTTCTAACCGAACGGCGTCACCCGTCAGGGGTGAGTAGACCCGACGCTCAACGACGTAGACACCGAGATCTGTGTCGATCCTCGCCGGCCACCGACGTGCTCTTGTGCTCGCGGTTCTCGTCGCCCGCCGCTGAATCAGTCGACTCGTCAGATCTGCGCGACTCGCTCATACGGCCCCTCCGGTTACCGGTGTGGACGTACACATGCTCACCTTATCGTTGATATACACCTTGTTGCGGGTGGGCGGGCAGAGCCGCTCGGCATCCACCGTCGGAGCGAGTACCGATCGAGGGGGATCGGTCGCATGAACGACGGCCGGGCCGTGCGACCGGTACGCTCGTCTGATTACGGGGTGGTCACGGGTCGGTCCCGCTTCGCCAACTTCGGTTGTCCACGTCGTGTACCCGCCCAAACGTGCAAATAGCGTCCGATACGGGTGATCGCTGTCGACGCTGTGTTGATCGGCGTATCGACCATCTGAGCCAGCGGCCTCCGATACCGTCTGAATCGGTAGCTGGTAGCCACGTCATATGGCCGTTCTCAACGGAGGAGAATCATCCATTTGTGCAGGGTAACAAAGGGTCTCTGTGTCAACGACACTGCTATGATATTGCTATGACATCGTGTTCAGTGCCTGAGCGAGTGATACAGACCACAGATCGAGCGACCAGCGGCGGTCGAGGTTCGCACCGTGCCTGAGATCATCGAACTCCGACACGCGACGGTCGTGACACCGACACACTGTGTCGAGGACGGTCGGATTATCATTACCGGAGACCGCATCGCACACGTTGGATCGACGCCCGATAGCAGGCTCTCTCGTGTGACGACGGTCGACGCTGCGGGACTGGTGCTTATGCCGGGGATCATCGACCTCCACGGCGACGACATCGAACACACCCACTCGCCGCGAGCTGGAGCGACGATGCCGCTTCGGTCCGCAATAATGACAGCTGACCGACTGAATCTACTCAACGGGATCACGACGAAGTTTCACGCTGTCGCGTTCGAGAATCCGCCCGACGACGAGCGTACCTTGTCGACGGCAAACGCACTTGCCGCCGAAATCACTGCTGCAGACTACACACTCGCCGACAACCGTCTGCACGCTCGGTGTGAGCTCACTGATGAGAGCATCGCAACTGTCGTCGGCGCACTTGACCCCGAGAAGATCGACCTACTGTCCGTGATGCACCACGCTCCTGGCGAGGGGCAGTACGATGCCGCCGGATTCGAACGTCACTATCGCGAGGATCAGCACCTTTCGACAGATCGTGTCTCGCGGCTCGCAGACCATCGACAGTCGGTGAGTACACCCACCCGAGAGGATCGAATCGCCCGGCTAGTTGACCTCGCAGACCGCGCTGGAGCTCCGCTTGCATCACACGACGATGCCTCGCCGGCTGCTGTCGACCGAATGGACGCCCTCGGAGCGACGATAAGCGAGTACCCGCTCACACTGGATACGATCCAACGGGCCACAGAGCGTGGGCTCACGACCGTAATGGGCGCACCGAACCTCCAGCAGGGCGGCAGCCTCTCTGGTAATCTCGATACGGACGCCGCGATCGACGCCGACTGTGTAGATGTCCTCTGTGCAGATTACCACCCGCCGTCGCTCTTGGCGGCACCGTTCGTCGATACCGGCGAGCCGCTGCCCACGCGGGTGAACCGAGTAACGCGGAATCCGGCCGATGCCGTCGGGCTAACCGACCGAGGGCGGATCGAGGTCGGTGCACGCGCCGATATCATTCTCGTCGATCCAGAGCCAACACCGTCCGTGGAGCGCGTCTTCGTCGGTGGACAATCTGTGGCTGCAGTCGGGTCAGCCGGTTCGGAACCGATCCCAGCTACCCGGTCACCCGGCGATCGAATACCGGCTGACGTTGGACGCCCACGTCACGAGGCGGCCTCCAGCCGGCGGTAGCTGGTACTCGTGTGCGGCTCAAGCGTAGCACGGTGCAGACGCTACGTTCACGCGAGATTTTGGTCATCGATAGTATCCCAGGTTGCTTGCCCTCGCTCGGTGATACCGTACACGCGCCCTTTCTGTCGCTCTTCGGAAACCAACAGCTCGACGAGGTCGTGCTCCCGCAACCCACGTAGCGCGCGGGAGACATGAGTCGTCGGCCGGTCGGTATCGGTGGCGATACGCGACGGTGTCGCCGGTGACTCTGCCAGTCGCTTGAGCACCTCGACGCGATAGGAGGACGCGATTACGTAGCTGATTTCATCCCAGTCGTCATTCATCGATGGTCACCCGGGCCTGTGGTCGACGTTGTAGACTCGTCGGTGCGGTGTTCGATACCCGCTGGTAGTTCCTCAAGACTCGTGATCGTCGTGTCTGCCGCGAACATCTCACTCGATGGGTCAAGATCCGTATAGCGGCCGCGACGGAGTCGGACTGTCCTCATCCCGAAGACGTTCGGGAGTCGGAAGTCGACTCGAGGGTCGTCGCCGACGTAAACCGTCGACCGCGGCCGTACAGACAGCTCTGTGAGGGCGCGATCGAACACTCGCGGGTTGGCTTTTGTGCGATTAATCTCAGGAGTCACGACGACCGAATCGAACCAGTCGGCGATGCCGGCTCGCCGCAGCTTGGCGCGGCCGCCACGGCCGTCGGTGATCACTCCCAGCCGGTACGCTGTCGCCAACGCCGACAGCACGGGTTCGGTTTCCGGATATGGTTCTAACGGTGCCGTGCTACTGTGAAACGCTTCGACCGCCGTCTCGACGAGCTCCGTCGGGAGATCGTGGCGGTCGACGAGTCTGTCGAACGTGCCATCGGTGACGCCGTGATCAAAGTAGAGTCTGTGAAGCTCGTCGTGGTAGCGTTCACCGGTTTCACTCGCGATGTGGTCTGCGGCGGCTGCGAGACCGGCTCGTGCATACTGTGCGTATGGGTACAGCGTGTCGTCCAGGTCGAAACACACCGCTTCTATCGGATCTGTCATCGGCTGTCACCCGTCGGTGAGGGGGCATGCGGGGACTTGAGGTGGTATGGCTCTCCCTCCGGGGTCCGGAACACCTCCTGCCAGTACCGAACCATTCGCGTTCCCCACTGTACCTCGACCGGTGGGATCGACTCACCTAGGGCGTGTTTCACGCCGAGATACGGCAGGTTCACGCCGGCACCGGCACACATGACGGTGGTCCCGGCGACTCGATTCCGAGGTCTACTCCGATACGCGCCATCGTCACGGCAGCGTCGATCGAGAGGTCGACATCGTGTCGAAGGACGACATCACCGTCGTCAAGAGACATCGAAAACGAGCGGAACTGACAGCCGTTGGCCCGCAGTTCCTGAAAGAACTGCCGATACCACTGGTGTGTGAACGCGACCGGTCCTGGAGGGTCGGTCTCTTGTTCGGGAAATCGTTCGGCCATGCTGCCGGCACAGAAACACTGACTCGGAGTAGTAATAGGTAGCATATCGATACGCAAGCTGGTACTACCCGGTGTGTACCGCACAATGGATGGGCGGCTCACCCGGGGCCGAATCGACCGCTGGTCCAGCTGAAGACTGTCGCTCCGGGTGTCTCATCAGCGATCCAGACCGCCACGGCGATAACCGGTACGAGGAGATTGGCTCCGACAAGGGACAGCAAATCGGCCGCCTGAAGCGAGTCGGATAAGTCTGTGACATACACGAGGCCGCGGGCCAGTCCGAGATCCTGTTGGTACGGTGGGCCCACAACGCCGGGCCACAGAGCGGTATCGAACTTGACATCCTCCCCGCGCTGAAGCGCGAGGCGTTCTCCTCGATTCTCTGTAACCAACGCAGAGTGACCGAGTGCATAGCCAGTTTGAAACACGCCGACCCCCCACGACAACCGCTTGTCGATTAGATCCGGAAGCTGTGATCCGATCACGACGGCAGCGACCGGAAGATCACTCGGTGGCTCTCGATACGCCACCCGACACCACAGCGAGTAGAGCAGATAGCCGACAGCGGCGTGTTCCCACGGTCACATCAGCGACCACACACACTCGAGTGATGACGTCCGTTCATAGCTTAAGCTCCACCGTGGCACCTCGAGTAGCGTGGACGATCCGGTCCAGTTCGGCATCGGTCAGCGTTGGGGAACGGGCAGCGACAAGACGTGGTCAGTAGCGGTCTCGGCGACCGGTGCCGTCGAATCGAAGTCTTGGTACGCCGCTAACTCATGAATGGGCGTTAGATAGTAGACCCCCGTATCGACACTGCGCTCGGCGAGCGCTGCTCGCAGTCGGTCGTGTTTGGGCGTCCGTATCGTGTACTGGTGGTACGTGTGTGTGTCCGGTTGTTAGGCTCTCGTGGCGTGGTGATCCTGTCGATACTGGTTAACCTATCGGGCAGTGTGCTGACATTAATGCGTCGACTACGGACCCACTTGGGAAGGCGCTCAAGTTGTACTCGGCCGATCGCAGCCGCGAGGCTCGTCATCCGAAAGTGTTGAGCGGGCGCACACCAACCACCGCCCCCACCGAGAACAAAGGAGAAGGCGCACGATTTCCGTCGTGGGAGGAGCGCAATTGCGTCGGTGCTCGCTCAGCTCAGCGATTCGTCGAGCGCAACCGGGATCGAGCGACTCGCCACGTCCGCTGCGAATGCCTCGCCGTCAGCACTTAGGCGGTCGTCTGTATCCTGCCCGCCCGTCTCGTAGTGGATTGGAACCACAAGCCCCGGACCCATACGGTCGGCGAGCACCGCGGCGGCGTGGCGGTCAGCCACAACTCCGCCGCCGCCAATATTCGCGAGAAAGACGTCGACCTCGAGTTCGGCATACGCGTCAAGCGCGTCACCGTCGCCCGGCCAAAACACTGTGTAGTCGTCGATCGAGAGCAGAAAGCCACAGCCCGACCCTGGCGGGTGTGGAACGGTCCCGTCAGCGTCCGCACACGGCCCCTCCGGGTCGTTGTGGGCGGCCACCGTCCAGACAGTGACCATTCCGTCG
>Ga0209917_1001326_pt1 | contig 9998 bp, 8 predicted proteins | sample SalPon2_C_H2O_MG_FD_185710 | JGI IMG/M metagenome (GOLD analysis project Ga0209917, IMG submission 185710) | Salt pond water microbial communities from South San Francisco under conditions of wetland restoration - Salt Pond MetaG R2_C_H2O_MG... | ecosystem: Environmental > Aquatic > Non-marine...
TCTCTATAGTACTTTGTGAGCACTTCACCTTGTCTTTGAGACTCCATAGAGTCGTCGAAGAAATAAAATATCAATGTAGTATTCTCGTTACATCTTTCGTTGTACTCATCAAGTACATTGTAGAGTCTTAGCTGATTGACATAGTATTTTCTAACCAAGTATTTGTAACGTTCCTGATTGGATATACTCTGACCTGAGAAAGTTTGCAAATTCTGTCCTATCCTAGTATTTTCTGTAGAGAGATCAGGTATTTGATTTTCGACTAGTCTACAGTAGTTGTTCGTAGATTGCTCTAAATAATTCTGGGTTACAATGAAGTTTTGCATCCTTAAATCGGATTCTTTCAATTGATCCTGAATATAATCTCCCCTTGCATCATCAACTTGCAGGCCTACTAGAACACCTACAGATAGTAGTAATAACGTGAAAAGTGAGGCTCTGATTATTGAATCCTTCACTATGTCCATACTTTATCTGTGCTTGTCAATTCTTTAAAAATAGCGGTCGACCAGAAGAAAGCCTTCAAGAAGAAAAATGCAAAGAAGTAGAAAAACAGGCCATGAGGGTGCTCAATCGACCTATCAGACTCTTTATAGGCATTTTTCAGCAATGCTCCTGTGACAAAAAATCCTAGGAAAAGGGGTGTATATACCTTCCATTGGAACGAAAGAAGTGATTTCATGAGGTTAAACTCTGGGAGTGAGAATGTTAATCCTACAGTACTTATTGTAATATACAAATTGTAGAGAGATTGAAATAGACCGTAGCCAATTAGACCTAAGCCTGCTACAGATACTAGAGCGATGAAAAATTGAACAGGAACATGAAATCTGCTGAACCAACCATATTTAGAGCTGAAAAGTAAATCTGAGTGTTTAAACACATTATTGATATAACCTCTCGCCCATCTTACTCTCTGGCCCTTAAGATCGCCGAAATTAGATGGTAGCTCTGTACTTGACATCCCTCCATAAACCATTCTTATAGAACGTCCTTTTTTCCTGATTCTCCAAGCCATATCTTGATCCTCAGTGAGGTTACCAACATCAAAACCACCTAAATCCTTCAAATCCTCAGTCTGGTAAAGAGAGAATGCTCCCGGAGTAATATCTAGTATATCAACTGTGGACATCAGTTTTCTGTGGAAGTTGGTAGCCATATACTCGACAATTTGAAGTTTTCGGACAAATGTATTATCTTTAAGCGGCCTTATTCTGGCGATCACAGCCCCTGTATCCTTTTCTGATGTCATTCTAGCAACAGCCTTCTTCAAGACATCTCCAGCAATCACAGAGTCAGCATCCTGAACAGCTGTGTATTTGCTTTCAACCTTATCGAGTCCAGCGTTTAAAGCCGCTGATTTACCCTGATTCTCATCTAGAGAAACTATTTCCAAGCTCTCATTTCCTTCAAATTCTCTAGCTTTCTTTAGAGTAGAGTCTTCAGAACAGTCATCAATGAAAATTACTTTCAAATTAGGATAACCTAACGATAAAAGATTCTCTAGAGACTCTGAAACAACAGATTCCTCATTATATGCAGGTACAAGTATAGATACGGAAGGAAATTTTTCTGGCATCTTAAATTCTTCAGTCATTTGACCTTTGTTCTGAATGTAAATCAAGTAGTAGAACATTGAGAGGAATACCGAGGACCCAACCAATATCCAAGCAAGTATGAAAATCATTTTATGTGGTTTGAGCACCTCAGTAAAGATATTTAGGTGGAGAACGTTTTAAATACTCATCTGATTTGTTGATTATTTGTCAGTTCTTCATAACTTCTCGTAGAAGTACTGTTGCATAGCATCCTTTTGGAAGATCAAATTTGACCCTCATTTTGTTCTGAGTCATATTTAGGTCGTCTTCTTCGATTTCCAGAATCTCAAAATTCCTGAAGTCTGCAAATGCTCTTCTAAAGCTGCCTTTACTCCTAAGCTCTGGGAAATCCTGAAGCCTAAAGTCTTCTTGAGAAACGCCTTCCTCTTCAAGAATTTCTTCAATCATATTCTCAGGCTTGTTATCTTTGAGGTCAGTTTTGAAACCGACTAATGGAATTTCATATTCAGGATCAAACCATTCATCCTCTAGAAGATTTGAGAGGACTCTGTTAAATATCCATGACTGGTATGCATGAACAAATAGTTGTTGTAATCCTTCTGGAAGCCTTTTAATCGCTCCCTGATAGTCACCCTCATTTTTAGTGAGATGGTAAAGAAGTGTTTTTTCATATCTGTAGCTTTCAGGGAATTTCTCAGCGGCATCTTCAGGATCTCTCGACTCCCATAGCTTTTGTCTAGTCTTCCTTATACTCTTGTACTCTGAGTCATAAGGTTTAGCAATATAGGTCCATACAGCTTTCTCATACTCTCCTCTTAGAATATGACGACCTACCTGATGAGTGATTGGCCGGGCAGAACCAAACCTTTGGTCTCCAAAGTAGTTTGGGAATTTACCTTCAAGTTCATCAACTATCTTAAGAGATCTATTTCTAATATCCTCAATAGGCAGATTTAAATCTCTAATAAGTATTTCAAACCTGTTAGCGCTTAGGTTTCCAAGTCCTATATGGTTTCCTTCTCCAATAACTTCAATATCAAATTCATCAGTAAATATTTGTCTTACGTCCTCTTCACTTACACCTTGAATAGAGATATATTGTTCTGTGACAGCTCTTTTATCTTTATTTCCAGCGTACCCTATTCTATCTCTTGAAATGTGTAACATGTTTGAAAGTTTTCCTATAGCTTCCAAAGTAGTCATATTTTGTTTTCTTAACTTGACAATGATATGTTCTCCATCTCCAGTATCATGAGAGGCAAGCTCTTTGACCACAAAGTCATTTACTTGCTCTTTGAGCGCTCCCCTAATCCCTGGAGTTTCGCTATAAAAACCCCAGTCCATTCCCGTCATTTCAATTTGGTTTTCTTCTTCGTCTTCCATTATTATTACCTCAACGTCTTAGATTATATCTTTATTGTTTTTAGTTTATCAGTTTCAGGTCTCCTGTGATTGAATCGACCTTTGACTTTTCTGCAGGTCCTACTGCAACAGCAGTTTTTGTACCTGGTTCAAGTTCGGTTTTGCCTGCATCACTTATCATTGCTGCTTCAACCTCAGAGGACTTCGCTCTCTGAAATCGCTCTACTAAAGAGGATTCATCAACAGAGAGGACGATTTTTTTACTTCCTTCATCTTCCCAAGACTTCCTTAATTCTTTATCCGTCTTTTTGTAAGCTTTTAGAGAGGCATGGCACGCTTGGGCAATCATCTTACCCTTTGACATGTCTAAATCCTCTCTCAACATAATAGCTTGTTTGTATGATGTCATATTGTCTACTTAGGAAATCTTAGTTTTAATCTTACTTACCTACATTTACAGCATGATTTGTAACATTTTAATACCTTTTGGTAACAACACCACTTCTTCAACCCGAACTTGAAAGGCATCAAATTACTGGTTGGGTTCGCCCAGATTCGAACTGGGGATCTTCGCCTTGTAAGGGCGACGTCATAACCAACTAGACCACGAACCCATTCGACAACAATGAATTCAATGTAAATTCTTAAAATACTAGGACTCAGCCAATTTCCTCCTCAAGTATAGGATCGTAAACAATCTCATCAGTAGAGTAATAAGGATAATAAATTCTCTCCACTTCAGAGTTTTCAAGATGATTTCCTGCCTCTTCAGACCCTATCTTATGACCCATAAGTTTTGGCTCCTCAACATCCTCTTCACTTACTTCTATATCTAGTACAGAGTCTTTAATAGCAAGTTCATCTTCCTGAAGAAGACTTTTACCTCTAAGCGAGTCTAAAACAGTTCCTAAACGCGAAACAGAGATGTCAAGTTCATTCACAATATTTTCCTTTGAGACATTCTGCCTTATTTTGTACAGCACGTCATCTTCTTGTTCACTTGGCTTCCCTCTCTGTGCCTTGACTTTGTTCTCCACGCCATCTATCAACATCTCTTTTTCATCATTCTCAACTAAATATAGAGGATAATATGTTGTATCAAACTTTTCTCCATACTTGCTTTCAACACTTGAAAGCTTTTTCTGAGGCTTAAACGCTTTTACAGTGTCTTTTTCCTCATAGCTATCTGCAGTTTGAGTTTCCCCACCGTGCTTAGATCTTCTCTGCCTGACATCAGTCATGACAGGATATTGATTACCTAAGACAAAACAAACACCTGGAGGTAAGGACTTAATCATATCCTCAACTTCAGATGTTACACCTTCAAAGGATTTTGAGATTGCTTTAAGATCATTAGGGTTAGTGACTTTCAGTATAAATTGAGTGTTGCACTGGCTTAGCACGTTTTTGTCTATTCTAGCTGGTCTCTGAGAAATTACACCAATACCTAGGCCGAACTTTCTTCCTTCCGATGCTATTTTACGCATTATAGGGTTAGATATTGCCTGACCGAAGCCTTTCTCAGGTATAAAGTTATGAGCCTCCTCAAAGACCATCATAAATGGAGGAACTTTATCTCTTTTTCTTAAATCGAATAGTTTCTTTGCCAATAGATAAACCGCCATTTCAGCCGTATCAGGTTCAACCGCCTTCAAATTAACTATAGTTGCACGACCCTTCTCCACCAAATCCTTAGGATTAACAGGTTCATCGGAGAAAAGTCCTGACTCTTCAAGCTGCTCAAGATAATTCAATAGGTTCCATTTTGCTGTTGAATCTTCTTTCTGTACAGCACCTTCAATATCTATCAGAGAATAGTCATCTCCCTTATCCTTCAAGCCTTTCAAGGCATTATAGAGCACACCCATCTGTGAATTAGTAAGTGAATCTGGTATTAGTGTCTGCAGCTCTTTCTTATCGAAATTAAGAGATGAAAACTCCAGTGGTAGAGCAGATTTGTTGATATCAGTGTTAGGAGAGTACTCTCTTACGTTGTAACCTTTTGACTCATCTTCATTTTCTGGGTTAGGACTTTGAAGCGAAGAGAATTCTCCGTGAGGATCTATAATCATTACAGGGAAGTCTTGCTCAAGCATCTCCTCCATCAAAACTCCTGTAAGGTAAGATTTACCTGCTCCTGTCTGTGCTAGAACTGCAAAGTGTTTGTAAAAATCTTCAGGATTTACAAATATGTCAATTTCATCATTCGTTTCTAGATTCCCTACTCTTAGACCATCATCATTCAGGCCAAGTGTTTCAGAGATAAGGTCTTGATCAGCTGAGTAAACTATTGAGTCAGGTTCTATAACTTGACGCGGTGCACGAGTCATTCCTTTATCTCTATACCCTATAATATTTGCATCAGCGATTGTTTCTCCATCTGAGTGTTTAGTGACTTGATCTACTTGTGCAAGTATCCATTTATCGTTACTTTTTACCGAGACAAAGTCAAATTTTCCTACTTCTTCTGTAGCCCTGAATTTAAAGTTTGTAGTATTAACCTCTCCTTCAATAGTTCCCAGTTGCATCTCTATTTATTTTGAGGGAGGATGGCTTTTTGTAATTTCAGCCAACCACCTCGGTTTTCTGACGGATTGGATTTAAGAAGTTCAACCATTCCAAAGTAATTATGGATTTAGGGAGTTACCTGCCTGAAAGATTTGAATCAGAATTTACTAAAAATATTCTACTACTGTTTGTTTCAGTGGCATTAATAGGTGTTTCAGCAGGCGTACACAACCTTACTACTCCAGAAGAACCGATGCAAGTAGGACTTGTAGAAATTGAAACAGAATGTATGGGAATTGATGCAGGGGTGTGTTTAGGATTGGAAAAACAGCAACATACAACATATAATTATGATGATTACGAAAAGGCGGAGCCTGGAGAACCAAATTATTATAGAAGGGTTGAATCAGAATTGATGGCTCAAGCCTATAATATATGTGAAGCGGAGAATGTCACAGACTATAGTTGGACTTCACAGGCAGAGTATGAGAACAAGACAGGTAGTGAATGGAGATCAATGGAAGAAATTCAATTATTGCCTTGTGAAAGCACTCTTCACAGAAAGCTTGATGCAACATCTTGAAAAGTTGAAAATCTGGTCCGAGAATTAGTTTGCCTTTACTAACTATTGTGGTTATAAAAAATTCTTCTTAAAAGGCATATTTATAGGAGGTTAATTAATTATGTCAGAACACGTAAACAAGACTTTTGTAGCTTTAAAACCAGATACAGTTAAAAGAGGACTTACAGGAGAGATAATTGCAACCATTGAAGACACAGGAATGAAGATCATGGGAATGAAGATGGTTCAAGCAACAGACCAGCTTCTAGAACAGCATTATGAAGAGCATGTTGATAAACCTTTCTACGATGGTCTAGCAGAATACATGAAAGACGGTCCTATCGTTGCACTTGTAGTTGAAGGTGTTCATGCAGTCGATAACATGAGAAAAATAATTGGAGACACTGACGCATCAGAAGCACAACCAGCAACAATCAGAGGAAGATATGCACACATGTCTATGGATCACGCCGACGATGCAGGCAACCTGTACAGAAACATCATTCATGCCTCAGCAACTGAAGAGGAAGCAGAGAAAGAAGTAGGAATCTGGTTCTCAGAGGACGAACTTCACGAATACCAAAACACATTTGAGGATGAAGTCCGATAAGTTAGGTATGACTAGACTTTATCGAACAGAGGAAGATAGAATACTAGGAGGAGTCTGCGGAGGGTTAGCAGAAAAATACGATTTGGACCCCTCTCTTGTCAGACTTGCAACACTAATTCTCTTCCTAGCGGGCGGTGTGCCACTCGTACTCTACTTAGCTGCTTGGGTAGTTATTCCTCCAAAGAGCGAAGTAGAAGACATTGAAGAAGATAAAGATTCGGAATCTGAGGAGGAGGAATAGCTTCCTCCAATCTTCTCTAAATTTTTTCTTTAGATTCCAGTTTACTTGTTAAGATGTTTTTGTAATTTTTCAAGATCTAGTTCAAATCCAGATGCTGGCTTCTCTAGACTCCAATTGCTCAGTACATCTTCCGAAAATTGTCCGATAAACCCTACTTCTTCATCGCCGATTTTAATTTTTCCAGACCTATTTTGCTTGAAGAAAGGCTTGGATGCTTCTTTAACCTTAAGCTGAATACCTAGATCTCTTTCAATAATCTGAAGCATTTCTCTTGCATCTGTGAAATCAGTTTCATCACCCGACTTGACGAAAGCCATTTTCTTCTTATTAGAAGCCCCCGTATTAGAATTATCAATCACTGCTACGTTGCCTGTTTCAAAGAATTTTTGCGGGTATGAATGGTGCTTGTTCTTTTTGAGGACTTGTAACAAGGATGGAGTAATCAAGTCTCTAAGCGCTCCATACTCATCAGAAAGAGGGTTTTCAACCTTTACGAAACTATCTTCTTCCCTACCTATTTTTTCCTTTAGATCTTCTCTGTTGGCATGGACATAAGTCATTGCCTCCATGGCTCCTGCACCAGACATCATGTCTCTGACTACTTCAGATAGATCTTCAATGCTTCTCTGTTGACCTATTTGATCTACCTCAGGTAGTTCCGGATCAATATTAGTGTATCTATGAGCTATGATAACATCTTCTATTAGGTCGTATTGATGCATTACGTCGTTTCTATAGCAAGGTACTTCTACTTTGATTTTTCCTTTCTTCTTTTTTGCACCGTATTTCATCATTTCCAGTCTTTCAACAACTTCTGAAGCTTCGAGATCAAGACCCGAGACATCTCTAAAGTATTCTGGATCAAGTTCCATTGCCTCAGGGGAGAGGTCCGGCATTTTCTCGCCGTCGATATCTACTGATTCGACTTCTCCACCTCTTTCGGCAAGTGCAGTAGTAAGTATATTCAAAGCCTTCAAAACCGTGTATCTGTCCTTTCCCGTGACATCTATGAATATATCATCTGTTCCTGTTTCAACTTCTGTCAATTGATTGTTGATTATTGGCGGGAAGCTTAGTATCTTTCCGTCAGCATCTTCAATTACCGGGTATTTGTCCTCTTCCTCAAGTATCCAAGAGTATTTTTGCCCTTTTTCGTGTTTTTCAAGTATTTCACCAAGCTGCATATGCTTGTCATACTCCAGTGGTTTGAAACTGACTTTTTCAGGTTCTACAGCTTTGTATGTAAAAGGTGCTTCCACAGTTGACAGGTCATGAAGACCTATAGCTAGTTTATCTCTTCTTCTACCCATTGTTTGATGCATCTTTTCTTGAAGCTGGATTAATCCATTAATTATCTTACGAGAAAGGTCTAAATCCTTGACAACAGCCCCACCAATATGTGGACGGACATCTTCGACAGATTCATCAACTTCTACCGTAATATCTCCTTTTTCTACCTTGTAATCTGTTCTTCCTGTTTCTATATCAAAGAATCCTCTGTATGCTCTTGCAACACCTTCTACTGACAAACAATCTGGTCTGTTCGGATAGTTCTCCACTTCGCATACATTTCCGTCGATATGATGCCAGTGAACTCCTAGAAAAGATGCCTCTTCGATTAATTTTTGATCCTCAAATTCTTTTCCTACAAGATCTGTGAACTCTCTCTTATCTATTTCTATTGTTGCCATTCTATTCACCCTCCATTGTTTCGTTGTTCCAATCCGGTCTCCATACCGGTGTTTGATCTATTATTTGTATGTCGTTTCTGTAGAGTTCTCTAATATCAGTCAGTCCTGCTGCTCCTGCAGCTATTCTTGGAATCCCTAGTCCCCATGCCAATACTTTTGCCTCAAAGCCTAGCATTGGTTTAACTACTTCTGGTCGGAACATTCCTGCTCCACCCATTCCCATCCATTCTTCGTCTTCTTCATCCCATACTTGTACTTCTACACTCATCTCAGTGTAAGGATAATAGGATGGGATTAAACGGAATTCGCTGTAACCCATTTTCTTGAAGAATTCGCTGATGTATCCTTTGAGATTCTTGAAGTTCAAGTCCTTACCGACTACGATACCATCTGTCTGGTAGAACTCTGCTAAGTGGGTTCTATCAACTGTCTCGTTTCTAAAGTTTCTTCCTACTATGAAGAATTTTTTAGGTAGCTCTTCCTCGTTAATATCTATCTCATGAAGTCTACGGGCTGAAATAGCTGTAGTATGTGTTCTTATTACATTCTTTTCTGCATCCTTCTCGCTCCAATCACTTCCATAGCCTGTACTGCCTGTTTCCCATCCATCTTCATGAGTCTCTTTGACGTGCTGTACTTTTTCCCCATATTCCTCTAGGTTGGCTTTAGCTGGTTTTTCCACGAAGAATGTATCATGCATTTCTCTTGCAGGATGGTCTTGTGGAGTATAAAGTGCGTCGAAGTTTAGGAAGCTTGGAACGACGTAGTCACCACCCATTTCTTCGAATCCCATCTCCATCCAAGTCTGACGAGCGTACTGTAGAATATTCTTGTAGTAATGTTTTTTGCCAGTTCTAGGAGTCTTTGATCTTGCCTCTACATCAAACTTTTCCTCGACATTGCTTTTTTCAATTTCCTGTCCTTCATCAGTTAGTCGGAGTTCTCTTACACTTTTTTCGACTTTTTCAACAAGCCCTCTTTCAATCAATTGTTCAGAAAACTCCTCTTCATCTAGTTTTTCAGCTACAGAATCCTCAATATCTTCAAAATTTACGATTAACTTAACTCTGCCTTGTTCAATTTCTATCCAGTTCTTCTGTCTTGCTTTACCTAGTGCAACGTCGAGATTAAGTTCCTGCAAGTCCTGCATCTCTTTTGGTTCATCCTTAACTTTTTCAGCAAGCCTATACTCCGGAGAACCATTTTGTCTTACTTCCTCACCAGTATCTGTGATTTCGAACTCTACTTCCTCACTTTCATCTATTTCAACAAGCTCTACTTCGTTGAGCTCTAGTGCTGCTCTATTAACCATGGATTGGTCGTATCCCTTTGACTCTAGAGCTCTTACAGTAGTTTTGTCTGTTTCCTTCAGCTCGTTGAGTACCTGGATTGCTTGGCTTGAAAGTTTCACGATTAATCTAAATGAGTTGAAACGTTTTATACCTAAGCAGCTTCTAGTGTCGCA
>Ga0209917_1001329_pt1 | contig 9989 bp, 7 predicted proteins | sample SalPon2_C_H2O_MG_FD_185710 | JGI IMG/M metagenome (GOLD analysis project Ga0209917, IMG submission 185710) | Salt pond water microbial communities from South San Francisco under conditions of wetland restoration - Salt Pond MetaG R2_C_H2O_MG... | ecosystem: Environmental > Aquatic > Non-marine...
ATTGTCCCTGCATTGTTAGTTGTCGCGAATATCGAGTGCTGTCGCGCCCACGCGGCCGTCCGGGAGGTCGACGTCGACCCGGTCGCCCCGGGCGACGGCGGGCCGGTCCGATCCGGCGAACGCGACGTTTCTCTCCTCAATTCGTACCTCCGGACGCCGTATATACTTTTCTTCACAGGCTCGGACCGTGCCGCTGACGCCGCGGACCGAGAGCCCGATCGGCTCCCCGTCGACCGCCGAGAGGGTCGCGAGAACGGCCCGAAGCCGCTCGACCTCCCCGCGTCGGACCCTGATGACGGCCTCGCCGTCGCCGTCCTCGAAGGAGAAGTACAACACGTCGCTGTCCAGTTCGGCACTGCCGGCGTCGCCGACGAGGTTCTGCGTGGCGAACCACAGTTCCCGTTGGAACGACCGACGATCGACGTCGGCGTCGGCCCACGACTCCAGCCCGACGGCGAGATACCGCCACCGAGGGCGGAGATGCTTCGGCAGGTGCTTCACGCCCCGGCTTCGGCCGTCCGACACATAGCTTCGGCGGTCACGGACAGACGAACCCCGGCCGTCAGGCCGACGACGGGGGACCGATACCGGTCCATCCACCGCTACTCCATCCGTCGGTTCGGCGCGTCCGTCTCACAAAGCCCTATATATACGGCCCCCGTCCGTCAGCGTATGCCTGCGGAACGTCGCGACGTGCTCCGGCTCGGCGGCGCCTGCTTCGTGGGGGCGCTCTCGGGCTGTCTGGGCACGGAAGGGGTCCGTATCCACCGCCCCAGCGACGAGTCGACGCCGGAACCGACCCCCGAGGGAGACGACGGAGACGACAGCGGTGACACGGACGACGGACCCGAACCGCTCGAGGGGTCGGTCGGCCGACTCGCCGAGGCGACGCGCCGGGTCGTCGACGAGGCGGCGTGGTTCGGCACGACGTACGACGACGCGTACGACGACTACACGGATGCGCTCGATCGGGCGGTGGAGACGATCCTCCAGCTCGAGAACACGACGGCGATCTCCGAAAGCGATCTCGAACGCCTCGAGGAGGTCACGGGTCACGTCGAACGCACGATCGAGGCGGGGCTCGAACCGCACTTCGAGCTCGCGAGCCGCGTTCGGTCGTACGGCGAACAGGCCACGGAGCGCGTCGAGCGGTTCGGCGAGCGAGGTGACCGGCCGGCGGTCAACGACGAACTCGAGTCGCTCCGGGAGTACTACGAGCGGCTCAGGGGGCTGTTTTTCCGCCAGGAGAACCTCTCGAAGGACCCGATCAGAAACCGGCTCGTGGGGTTCATGGCCGCCGGCGACGCGGACCGCGACGACGAGGACGACCCCATCCACGACACCCTCTTCGAGTTCCGCTATCTGAACCCCGTCCGGTACGTGGGCGAGGTGAGCTACGGCATCCGCTATCTGCGCGGCGTCCGGTTCCGGGCCCGCGCCCACACCGAGTTCGCGGCCGAGGACCGCGACGACCCGGAGCTGCTCGGCTCCCCGGCCGCCTCGCCGGCCGGATCGACGCGGTGGGAGCCGACGTACACCTTCCCCGAGCGGTTCGCACCGGTCGCCGTCCCGGAGAACAGACGCGACGAGCTCGAGGTCGTCGTCAACGACTGGGCCGACTACGAGGGGGGACCACTCGGCGTGTACACCGAGCAGTTCGTCTCCTGGCCGATCTACGTCCAGCGCTACGACGGGTTCGAAGCGGCGGCCGCGGCGCGGGACTCGCTCCTCGACGGCCCCGTCTTTCTCGAACCCGAGCGAACCGTCGAGCTCGGCGACCTAGAGTGGGAGCAGGCCCGATACCGGCTCGACGGCGAGGTCGTCTACGCGCTGTTCAAGCAGTTCGGCGAGTTCGTGATCGTCGCCGCGCCCGCCCGGACGCCGATCGAGGACCGCCACGTTGCCTCCCGGAACCCCGGGACCGAGCGGCAGGTCGCGGAAGCCGTCGTGCTCCGCGATCGAGACGACGATGACGACGATCCCTTCCGGATCCCCGTCGAGGACGTCGAGCCGGACGACACGGTGCGGGTCCGCCCCGGCGAAGTGATCCCGGTCGACGGGACCGTCACGGGCGGGGAATCGATCGTCGACGAGTCGTCGATCCCGGGGGGCTCCGCCACCGCGGAGAAGGAACCGGACGACGAGGTCGTCGCGTCGACACACAACCTCGAGAGCGTCCTCCGCGTCGAGCCGGCCGACTACGTCGAGGACTCGTGGACGCTGCCGCTGGAGCGGAGCTGGCTCCGCGTCGAGGGAGACTGATGTCGACCGCACCGACAGCCGCTCGGCGAGTGCCGAACCCCACAGTTAATTTGACCCCGATCCGGAGTGATAGATGAGATGACTCGAGGGCGAGACACCGTAGTCGGCGTCGTGATCGTGTACGTCGGTGTGAGCCTCGCCGCGGGGGCGGTCGCCTTCGCCGGTGCGCGCCTGGCCCACACCCGGTTTCTCGCGGCGGCGACCGGCAACGCGGTCGCGGAACTCGGCCCGGTGTTCGTCGAGACGGTGCTCGTCGCGCTCGCCGTCACGGCGTTGGTGGTGGCCCCGGTGCTCGGTATCGTCGTCGGACTCGTCCTCGGTCGCGGGGTCTTCGACCCGGGGCGCTCCATCGCCATCGCGGTCGGTGGCGGACTCCTCGGGACGCTGCTGTTGGGTGCAACCGTGGCAACGCTCGGGGCCGCCGGCTCGCCGGTCGGGTCGATCTGGACGCGCTCGTTTCTCGTCGCGCTCGCCGTCGCCGCGGTCGCGAGCGCCGTCGCCGGCGGGATCGGGGCGGCCGTCGGCGCCCGCGCGGGGTGATCGACCGGGTCATCGGCTCGTCGTGGGTTATCGACTCGCGAGCAGCCGGACCCGATCCGCTGAGGTACCCGCGGGAACCGTGTACGCGAGCCACAGCGTCCGGTCCGGGGCGGCGTCCGCATCGCCGTAGGCGGTCGTCGTCGGGTGCCGACCGTCCGCAGCCACACGCCGAATGTCGGTCGCATCGTACGCCGGGACGTCCCCGCTCGGCGTCGTCCCGCGTCTGTCGTCGCTGTATCTCGACGGGACGATCGCGCCGGTGTCGGGCGAGTACTGCGTCCGCGTCGGACGCACCACCGCGTCGCCGGCCCGGACGGGGAGTCCCGCCCGCGTCGGCGGCGGCCGAACCGCGCCGTCGCCGCGCACGTCGGAGACCGACAGGAACACGAACGCGAACCGTGAGCCGTCCTCGGCAGTTCGCCACCGCCGTTCGCCGTCGATCTCGTGGCCGTACGCCCGGAGAATGCGGACGCCCTCGAACTCGAGTTCGAGTCCGTCCTCGTAGGTGTGCGACGACCGGGGGTGGAGGGACTCGAAGAGGCGGACTCGGAAGGTCCGTCCGGTCTCCGCGATCTCGAACGTGGCGGTCCCGAACTCCGGGACCGTCCCGTACGTGATCCGCGGACTCGTCCACGTGTGCCACTCGCCCGGGCGGACCGTCTCGGAGAACCCACCGACCGTTTCGCCGGCGGTCAGATCTCGCACCGTTCTGGTGACGGTCCGGGGCTCCTGGCCGTCGTTTTCGACGACGACCCGGAGCCGGAACGACAGGCCGACGCGTCGGCGCCGGGGGGCGCTGACTCGCGTCGTCACCGCCGACCCGGGATCCGATGGCGTGGTCTCGCCGGTCGGCGCCGGGTCCCTCCCGTCCGGGGTCGATCCGGGACCGGACGCCGACGACTGGGGCAGCCGCTCCGGTGTGCCATCGCTACACCCCGCAAGCGGGACGGCGCTACCGGCGAGACACCCGAGGAACGCGCGACGGCGCATCTGAATAGTACCTCTTCGGCCGCCCAGTATTTAAATGGGTCGCGGCTCCGCGGAGGCGAGAGGCCGCCGTCCGGGATCACTCCTCGGAGCGTCGGCCGTCCGATCGTTCGATCCGGACGCCGGGCTCGACGACCGCCCCGGAGAGCCGCTCGCGGTTGCGCTCGACGATGTGGCCCCACGCCCGCAGCCCCGCCTCGATGGCCCCGCTCTCGAACCCGATCGCCTCGCCGAGGGCGGACAGCTCCCGCGAGGCCCGCAACGCGAGGTGGGAGTCGGCGTCCGCGGAGACGACGTAGGGCGTATCGTAGTGCTCGACCAGCTCGCGGAGCTTCCGGAGGCCCTGGATGGCCTGTACCCGCTCCCCGCCGTCGGCCCGCAGCACGCGGCGGAAGTTGAACTCCAGGTGGACGCCGTTCTCGGCGGCCGTCCGGGCGAGGACGTGGTTGACGTCGCCGCCGACCATCGGATGCGCGAGCACGTCGACCTGCGGTTGTTCGACCGCGAAGCGGTTCAACTCGCCGCCGTGGACGCAGACGACGGGCCGCTTCGAGCGGTAGTTCCCGATCAGCCCGCTGGCGCGGCCGGCGTCCGTCGCTCGGATCTCGATCCCGGGGACGACGTCGACGCCGTACGCGTCGGCGATGCGGTCGGCGTCGTAGTCCGCCTGTTCGTCGCCGTGATTCCGGACCACGATCCCCCCGTAGCCGCACGTCGCGGCGCGCTTCGCGAGCCGAGCGACCGTCGCCCGTCCGTCGGGGTGCGCGTGGACGGCCTCGTACATACGCCGTCGGTCGGGGCACGGGGTCTTTGCTGTTGTGTGTTGGCCGGCGCGTCCCGTCCGCCGGTCCCCGTCGGCCGCGGCACCGCTCACTGGCCGTCCGGCCGCTCTCCGCCCGGCCGAACGTGCAACAGCCGGAGGCGGCCGGCGCCGACGCCGAGACAGAAGCCGGCAAAGTGAGCGACGAGCGCGACGCCCGGAGCGGCCGTCGCGGCGGTGAGAAGCGCCGCGAGCGCCGCGAAGACGGCGAACCGGCCGCGACGGCCCAGCGGGAGCCACGCGAGGACGCGCTCGGAGGCGCGGTTCCCGACGAGCAGGTATCCGAGGAGCGCGAAGACCGAGCCGCTGGCTCCGAGGACCGCGCTGCCGCCGAGCGGGATCGAGACGACGACCTGGACGGCTCCGGCGACCGCGCCGGCCGCGAGGAAGAACGCGTGAAACCGCGCCGCCGTCGTCACGTGGGCCACGAGCGGGCCGACGACGAGCACCGCGAGACTGTTGGCGAGCAGGTGGCCGAGGCTGCCGTGGGCGTAGACGCTCGTCGCGAGCGTCCACGGCCGGTCCGAAAGCGGGAGCGACAGCGCGAACGCTCCGGGACCGAGCCCGACGGCAGTACCGACCGCCTGGATCGCGAACGTGCCGACACAGAGCGCGATGGTCGCGAGGGTCGGACGGCCGAACATATCGTGTCTTTCGGGGCGAAGTGATTAATACGCACGCCGGCTTCGAACCGCGTCGGCGCAACGGCGAAGCCCGTCAGTACGCCAGCCCGTCGCTGTACCGATCCAGCGCCACCACGGCGAGGCCGCCGGCGACGGCCGGCACGCCCACCGCCGCCACGGACCCAGGGGATACCGTTCCGACGTGTTGGGCGACCTCCCGGGCGGGCAGCCTGAGCGCGCCGAGCATCAGGCTGACGAGGAAGGCAAACGTCGCCTCCCGGTACCGTCGCAGGGCCGCTCGGACGGCGTACGCGATCGAGAACAGCCCGACGAGCGCCCCCGAACCGAACGCGACGAGCGGGACGACCGCATCGAGAAACGGCCCGGCGTCGCCCGCCAGGGCGGCCCCGACGCCCTCGAGGACCCGCCGTGGGACCCCGCTGACGTACTCGTACTGGCCCATCAAGAGCAACAGGAACGCCCCGGAGATCCCCGGGAGTATCATCGCCGAGATGGCGATCGCTCCGGCGACGAACAACACCGGCAGCGTCGTCGGCCGTGCGCCGGCGAGGGAGGGATCCGTAACGAGGAACGCGAGCGCGAACCCGACGACGGCGACGGCCACTCGGAGGCCGGTATCGACGTCGACGTGGCGATACAGCACCGCCGCCGAGGCGCCGATGAGGCCGAAGAAGAACGCGTACGTCGGGGCCGGGAACCGCGTGACCGCGGTGTGCATCCCGGTCGCCACGGTCGCGGCGGCCGACAGCACGCCCGATCCGAGCACGAACAGGAAGGGGACGTCCGCCCGTCGGAGCTCGGCGGCGAGGGCCGCACGCCCCGCCCGCGTGTGGAGTGCCCCGAGGTGTCGAACCGTCCGGGGATCGAGCGCGGTCAGCGCCGCGATCAGTCGCTCGTAGATCCCGACGACGACCGCGATCGTCCCGCCGGAGACGCCCGGAACGGTGTCGGCCGCCCCCATGCAGGCGCCTTTCAGATAGATCGAAACCCAGGCGCGGACGCCGCCCGCCCGGCTCATCCGGCGGCTACAACCCGGCTCTCGGGGGCGGTGCCGTCGCCCCCGGAAGTCGTGTCACCGTCGGCGGTCCCGCTTCCCGTCGTGTCGCCGTCGGCCGATCCGCCGGTTCCGTCGACGACCCCCGGCCCGAGCTGCGGGGTCTCGAGCTCGACCGTGACCGGCGACTCGTCCTCGCCGACGACCTGGCCCTCGGTCACGTTCGCCTGGCCGAACGCGCCGGCTTCGGGCGCGACGAACTGATAGCTGCTGTTGGCGCGCACGCTCACGTTCGTGTGGCCCGTTTCGGGTCCGTACTCGTCGTAGCCGGTCGTCGAATAGGGAAGCGTCATCTCGAAGTTCCCCTCGCCGTCCGTGTCGGCGTACTGGGTGTAGGTGAACGTCTCGTTGGTCGCGCCGATCTCCATCTCGACGCTCGCCCGAACCTCGGTGTTCTCGGGACCGCTCCCCTCGACCGTCGCGCCGTCGACGCGCTCGAAGGTCTTCACCCACGATTCGTTGTCACCGATCGTCTGGCCGGGGACGAGCCGATCGAACGGCGACTGGGTGGTCGGACCGCCGGCGTGAACCAACCGGAAGTGTTCGAGCGCCTCGGTCCGCTCGGCCTGCTGTCCCAGGACGCCGCCGTGGACGACGGTCGGGTCGTTCTCGGCCGCTTCCCGGGCGGCCTCGACGCTGTCGTGTTGGGTGAACAGGTCGTCGAGTCCGCCCGCCCCCTCCGGGAGGGTCGCGACGCCGTCGGTCGGCGAGTACTCTCCGAAGTTGACCGTCACGGGGCCGGCCTCCTGTGCGCTCCCGTGGTGTTGATACAGCCGGACGCGCATGCTCTCGTAGCCGCGCTGGGTGTGGGCGCCATAGAGCCGTTGGCCCTGTTCGTTGACCACCTGGATGCCGACGTCGCCGCTGGTCACGTTGTGTCTGGACTCGAACGCCGTCGGGGCGTTGTACTTCTGCGTGCCGGCGTAGCCGAGCGGGTAATCGACCATCACGTACTGGACGCCCTCGCCGTCGGGTTGATCCTCGTCGAGGATCTCGAGGGCCTCGGTCTCCTCGTCGGCCAGCAGGAAGTCGGCCGACTCGGTGGCGTGTTGCTGGAAGGGGTTCGCGACCGGGATCCGCTCGCCGCGCGTCGTTATGTAGTGGCCGTAGTCCCACCACGCGAGCACGCCGTAGTCGCCGTCGCCGTACTCGAAGTCGTCGCCGACGTTGTATTCATCGTACGTGCCGTAGTACTCGAGGCTCCGATCGCCCCCCGAGCCGTAAGCGCCGACTTCGGGAGTCTCCTCGGAGAGCCAATCGAGGCTCTCGCCCCACTGTTCCATCTCCCCCGGTTGTGCGGCCGCGTCGGCGGTCGAGAGCGTCGCGCCCGTCGCGACGAGGGGTCCGGCGATGACGGCGAGAATCGCGACCACGATGAGGATCTGGTAGGGTTTGATCTTCGCGATGTCGGTCCGGACGTCCTGGAGGTCGACGAACTGGTAGACCCAGCCGACGACGTACGCGTTGGCGGCGGCGACCGCGATCACGAAGTGGATCTCGAAGCGGTTCTGTGTCAGGGTGAAAAGCAGCATGAGCGCCCCGTAGACCGCGACGAGCAGGTAGTCCGCCCGGGGGCGCGTCCGCGAGACGACCCGATACACGACGAGCAACACGCCCAAGACCGCGGTGTAGAAGCCGAGGCCGTAGTTCCGATAGAAGAGCCCGAGGGGGTCGCTCGGGGCCTGTGCCTCGCCGATCGTCGCGACCGTGTCCGTCGTTCCGAGCCCGGCGACGCGCTCGAGCTGCGAGAGGAAGAACCCGAGCGTGTCCGGCGCGACGACGGCGAGGACGCCGACGCCGACGAGACCGGCGCCGGCGACACCGAACGGGTACGCCGCCCGGGGGAGCTCCTCGCGATCCCACAGCCGGGCCGTCCCGGCCATGAACACCGTCCCCGCGGCGACGGCCAGCGCGAGCAGCGGGTGGGCGATCGAGTAATCGGTCGGCTGGAGCCCGGTCGTCTGCAGGAAGGGGACGATCAGGACCGCCGCCGTTACCATCGCGACGACCGTGGGGATGGCGATGTGATCCGGGCTGTGTCCCCGGAGGAACTCGATCGAGAGGGCGAAAAAGAGGAAGATTCCGAACAGCCCGAACAGGAAGATCGCCGGCGGCCAGTTGAGCACGGCCAGCGTGAGCGCGACGCCGAGGGCGAGCCCCCACGCCACGGGCCGGCGAAGCAGTTCGAACTCCCGGGTGCGGATGAACTCGTAGATCGGGGCCTCGCGCTGAGCGACGGCGAGGAGCTTCATGCCGACCGCGAGGACGACGAGCGAGAAGAACGCCTCGACGATCTGGTGGTCGTAGGACCCGGCGACGCTCCGGGTGAGGAACATCCCCGGCGTCAACGCGAGGATCACCACGGCGACGATGCCGCCGAAGCGACCGCCGAGCCGCTTGCCGACGTAGTACATCGGGATCGCACACAGCGTCGCGACCACCGGCGCGGCGAACAGCGTGACCGTGACGACCGTCTCCTGGGAGGGCGACCCGAGTCCGACGACGAGCGCGACCGTCGCTACGGCCTGATCGAAGATCGTCCCGAACTGCCCGGCCCGCCTCCCGACGTCGAAGCCGGTCCAGGGGTCGAACGGCATGGTGTACGGGTAGTTCTCGAGCACGTAGTTCACGGACCGGTAGTGGTAGTACCCGTCGTTGCCGGTGTAGAGCGGTTCGCCGTTCGGGCCGATGTGGTTCGTGTAGTCGCGCACCCGAACCCACAGCATGAACGCCATGAGGGCCACGAGGACGGGGATGTGATACAGACGATATACGATGTCGATCTGCGACTCGTACGCCGCGAGCCGCTCTTCGAGTGCTTCGAACCGCTGACTCATTGCCCGAACACACTGTCAAAACGCGCATAAGCCTTTTCCATTGGGTCTCAAGCGGGGCCGAAAGCGGCGGGCGTCGACCCGGCGAGCCGCGTTTCGCGCTCCGGGCGTCCCGCCCGCTACCACCGTGGCGGTTCCAGCCCCGCCGCCTCCAGCAGCTCCTTCCAGCGGCTCTGGACGGTCAGCCGCGAGACGCCGACGGCGTCGGCGACCGCCGCCTGCGAGCGGCGCTCACCGGCGACGAGCGCGCCGGCGTAGAGGCTGCCCGCCACTGTCGCGCGCTTCGATCGGTCCGAGTCCGGTACCGCCGAGAGAAACAGGTCCGTCGCCCGCGATTTCGCCTCGCCGCCCAGCCCGAGGCGTTCGGCGGCGTCGTCGATGTCGGCCAGCCACCGCTCGTTCTCGACGTGATCGCGAGCGCGGTACATACTCGTCGGTGGGGCGTCGGCGCACATAAATACCCCCGCTAAACGGAGTGTATCTGACTCCCGTCGGTGTGGCATCGCGTTCTGCCGGTCCGTACGGCGATCGTCCGGCGCCCGCCCCGGTACCGACGGCGGGATCGCACCGCTGGAACGCGAAGCGGTCGAACCGACTCCGGGACCGGGACCGCGCCGGCGCGGCCGGACGGACCGCGGACGCGGTCGTCGACCCCGCTGGCCGGCGCTCGTCAACGGATCGGTATCGACCGGCGAAAACCGGGCGCGTGGGGAGGATGGGGGAAAGTCCGATGTGATCGGAGCGCGCCCATCGGACGCCACAGCGCCGACACACATAAACCCGCGTCAGACGGGCGCGTGACCGACAGTTGTCGGGGGGCGACCCGCTCGCTGTTCGCGTCACGGCGG
>Ga0209917_1001337_pt1 | contig 9947 bp, 12 predicted proteins | sample SalPon2_C_H2O_MG_FD_185710 | JGI IMG/M metagenome (GOLD analysis project Ga0209917, IMG submission 185710) | Salt pond water microbial communities from South San Francisco under conditions of wetland restoration - Salt Pond MetaG R2_C_H2O_MG... | ecosystem: Environmental > Aquatic > Non-marine...
GCGACGTACTCGGTGACGTTCTACCGCGATATCGCCGGTTCGTCGGGATTCCGGCTGTAAGTCTGCCCCGGCACTGCGTGTGCGATTAGTCTAAGGCGTCGCGTAACGCCGCATCCATCGCCTCGACCGGGGCGTCCTCGTCAGTCCAGATCTCGAAGGCTTCCACGCCCTGAAACAGCAGCATCCACAGCCCCTGGATCGTCGTCGCCCCCGCGGCAGCAGCATCGCGGAGCAATCGCGTGTCTCGTGGCGTGTAAACCGCATCGAGAACGGCGAGTCCATCGTGCAGCAACGCCGCCGGGACTGGTGTCTTGTCGTCTTCCATGCCGACGCTCGTCGCATTGACCAGCAGATCGGCTGCCGGCACCGCCTCGTCTAAACTGTCGAGCCCACCACCGCTCGCACCGTCGACCTCGCTGGCCAGCGACTCGGCGCGTTCGACCGTTCGATTGGCGATGTGCACATCGGCCCCGGCGTCGGCGAGCGCAAACGCCGCTGCACGGCCCGCACCACCAGCACCAACAACGACCGCGTCTTGGCCGTCGATCGCGACATCGTGGTGTTCGAAGGAGCGCGTCACCCCGGCCGCGTCGGTGTTGTAGCCCTGTGGCGGGCCCTCAGCAGGGAAGGCGACCGTGTTGACCGCGCCGATGCGGGCGGCCAGCGAGTCGGGTTCAACGATCTCGAAGACGTCCTGTTTGAACGGGATCGTGACGTTGAGCCCGGCGATTCCGAGGGCAGCCGCACCGTCGATCGCCTGTTCGATCGCCGCCTCGGCGGGTTCGAAGGTGACGTAGGTTGCGTCGATACCGCGGTCGGCGAAGCCGGCCGTCTGCATCGGTGGCGACACCGAGTGGCCGACCGGGTTGCCGACGATTCCGTAGACATCCATACACCGCCGTCGGGCGGCCAGTGCGTAAATGCCTGTGTTCTGCGATCCGGTGGCGTTTTGCTGATCGATCTCTCAGCGGAGGTATGATCGGTATCGTCGTCAGTCGGGCCGACGAGGCCTCGACGCAGCTCGGCCAGCAGCTTCGCGCCGTCGGTGAGTGGACAGCCCACGAGGATGAGCGCCGCGCCGACGGCGACGGCGGCGGTACCTACTACACGACAGCGGGCTTCGAACTCCGCGAGTTCGACACCATCCACATCGAACTTGACGATCCCGGGGCGGCGTTTTCAGACCCAGAGGATCTCGATTTTATCGTCTTTGTCTCTCGACACGCCGGCGACACAGGCCGACTGTTGACAGCCCACGTCACGGGCAACTTCGGGCCGGCGGAGTACGGCGGCGATGCCGGCTCGTTTGCCCGCGCCGCGCCAGGTGCGCACAAAACCGTCGTTGAGGCCCTCAGCGAGTACGCGCCCGATGACTACGAGGTCGGCATCGAATGTACCCACCACGGCCCGACAGCGTGTTCCACGCCGTCGATGTTCGTCGAACTCGGCAGCGGCGAGGAACAATGGAACGACAGCGAGGCCGCCCGCGCGATCGCCAAAGCCGTCCTCGATCTGCGTGGCGTCGCTGCGGATCACCGCCCGGATGGCCTCGAAGCACCGCGCCATGTCGTCGGCTTCGGCGGCGGCCACTACACGCCGCGCTGTGAGCGGATTGTCACCGACACCGACTGGGCGGTTGGTCACATCGGCTCGGATTGGCAGCTGGATGCGATGGGCGACCCTGCCGCCAACCGCGAGGTGATCGAGGCTGCCTTCGAGGCGAGCGCCGCCGAACTGGCCGTCGTCGACGGCGAGGAACCCGATCTAGAGCGCGTCATCGACGACTTGGGGTATCGAGTCGTCAGCGAGACGTGGCTCCGAACCGTGGGTGAACGACCACGGACGGTCGTTGCTGCCGCAGAAACGACGCTGTCGGCGGTCGCAGACGGAGTTCGATTTGGCGAGGTCGCGGTCGACAGCGACGGCGATCCCAACCCAACCGAAGCGTGGACGGTCGTCTCGCTGCCCGACGACCTCATCGCGGCCGCCAACGGGATCGACGCCGACGCGACGCTGGTAGCCGTCACCGAAACGACCATCGCCTACGAGACCACCGAAGGGGCGACACTGCCGGCCGGCCGCGCACTCGTCGCCGACACCACTGATTTCGACCAGTTGATCGATCGGCTGGCTGGATTGCTGGTAACCGACTACGAGTCGGTCGAACAGACGACAGAGGGCGTCATCTGTCGGGACACCGGGTTTGATCCAGAGAAGGCTGACACCCTTGGTGTGCCGGAGGGGCCGAAGTTCGGTCGGCTGGCGGCCGGCGAGACGATAACGATCAACGGCCGAGAGATCACCCCCGAGTCCGTCGAAAGCGAGCGCATCGAGCGGTTCACCGTTGACTGGCCGGAATCGGAACCGGCCGACCAGCGGGCTGAAACCGCGTCAGACGGCCGGCTGACGAATGGGGAAAGATAAATAGGCTTGGTTCGCAAGCCACGGACAGTAATGGACTCTATCGTTGACGACGCTATCGACGAGGCCGAAGACTCCGCGGCCGACGAACAAACAGAGCCCGGCCCGCCCAGCAACCCCCAGTCGGGCTCGATGACCGACGAGGAACTACAGGACGTTCTCGAAGACCTCCAGACCGACATCACCGTCGTCGGCTGCGGCGGTGGCGGCGGCAATACGGTCAACCGCATGGCCGAGGAGGGCATCGAGGGCGCAAAGCTGGTTGCCGCCAACACCGACGTCCAGCACCTCGTCGACATCGAGGCCGACAGCAAGATCCTGATGGGCCAACAGAAGACCGAGGGACGGGGCGCGGGCTCGCTGCCACAGGTCGGCGAGGAGGCCGCCCTCGAAAGCCAAGAGGAGATCTACGACGCCATCGAGGGATCGGATATGGTCTTCGTCACCGCGGGCCTCGGCGGCGGAACCGGCACTGGTGCAGCCCCCGTCGTCGCCAAAGCCGCCCGCGATTCCGGCGCGCTCACAATTTCGATCGTCACCACGCCCTTTACCGCGGAGGGCGAAGTTCGGCGCACGAACGCCGAAGCCGGCCTCGAACGCCTGCGTGACGTGAGCGATACGGTCATCGTCGTCCCCAACGACCGGCTGCTCGATGCGGTCGGCAAACTCCCCGTCCGACAGGCCTTCCAGGTCAGCGACGAAGTCCTGATGCGCTCGGTGAAAGGAATCACCGAACTGATCACCAAACCCGGCCTCGTCAACCTCGACTTCGCCGACGTGCGGACGGTCATGGAGAAAGGCGGCGTCGCCATGATCGGCCTCGGCGAATCCGACTCCGAGTCGAAAGCCCAAGACTCGGTCAAAAGCGCGCTCCGCTCGCCCTTACTTGATGTTGACATCTCGGGTGCGAACTCTGCACTCGTCAACGTCACCGGTGGCAACGACATGGCCATCGAGGAGGCCGAGGGCGTCGTCGAGGAGATCTACGACCGGATCGACCCCGACGCCCGGATCATATGGGGGACCTCGATCGACGAAGAACTGGAGGGGACGATGCGAACGATGATCGTCGTCACCGGCGTCGACTCCCCGCAGATCTACGGCCGCAGCGAGGCCGCCGCTGAGCAGGCCGAAACGGCCAACACACCGAGTGAATCGGCCCCTGTCGACGATGACGACGATATCGACTTCGTCGAATAACACGCTTATTTTTCGCGTTTGCTGACGATGTGGCCGCCGACGCGCATCAATAGATAAAAAAAGCCTCGCGTCGAACGTCGGGCAACATGGACGTTCCGTACGATCTCAACAGCTATGTGCGCGTGCTCAAACTGGCGAGTACGCCATCGTGGAACGAGTTTTCGCAGGTCTCGAAGATCGCTGGGGCCGGTATTCTGCTGGTCGGGCTGCTCGGCTTCATCATCTTTGCAGTTATGAGCTTCATCCCCGGTGGTGTCTGATGAGCATCTACGCCGTCAAAACGACCGCCAGCCAAGAGCAGACGGTCGCCGACATGATCGCCACCAAGGAAGAAGATGAGATCCACGCCGTGCTCTCGCCTGACTCCCTAACGAGCTACGTGATGGTCGAAGCCGACGGCACGGCCGCCCTCGAACGCCTCTTTGATGAGATCCCCCACGCGCGCTCGATCGTCCCCGGCGAATCCGGTCTCGCCGAGGTCGAACACTTCCTCTCGCCGACCCCCGATGTTGAGGGGATCGCCGAGGGCGATATCGTCGAACTCATCGCTGGCCCGTTCCAAGGCGAGAAAGCCCGCGTCCAGCGCATCGACGAGGGCAAAGATCAGGTGACCGTCGAGCTCTACGAGGCGACGGTGCCGATCCCGGTGACGGTTCGTGGCGACCAGATCCGCGTGCTGGATAGTGAGGAGCGGTAACGGCCGGCGAAAAGAGAGTCAGTTGATTGCGTCGAGATCAGCAACGACGGCTTCAAGATCAGCTTCGGCTTCGATCTGTGATTTAATTTCCTCGCGTCGTCGCACGGCTTCAGAATCGGCGTCGTAGGCGCGGACGTATTCCGCGCGGGTATGTTCCTCAAAGGCGTGGCGGATAGCAAAGTAGCCGTCAGGGACGATCGTTCCACAGACCTGACACTCGTGTTTTGTGTGTTGGGTGGTCTGGTGGTGGATCAGCTCCTCGACGGACTCGGTCTGCGTGCCACAGCCGTCGATGCCACACCGCCATGAGCTCATACATCACGGTTGCGGTGGCGACGGTATAACGATTGCTGTGCCGACGGCGTCCGGCGACGAACCGATATCGACTAAGGGATGTGGGGAAACCATCGACCGTGAGCGACGCCGACCAGACCCGTGTCGACATGCACACAAAACTGCTCGATGAGCGTGTCGTCTCGCGGGCGAAACAGCGAGGGCTCGATAGCCTCGTGTACGCGCCACATTTCACGCGGTTGCCAACGATCAAAGAGCGAGCGGCTGCCTACAGCGATTCAGAGCTACTCGTCGTGCCAGCCCGGGAGGTCTTTACCGGCGACTGGAACAACCGCCGCCATCTGCTGGCGATCGGCCTCGACGAGCCGGTGCCGGATTTCATCACCTTCGAGGGTGCGATGGCCGAATTCGACCGGCAGGGCGCGGCGGTGATGGTTCCCCACCCGGAATTCATGAACGTCAGCCTCACCCACCCTGAGATCCGCGCCCACGCTACTCGCCTCGATGCCATCGAGACCTATTGTGCCAAGTTGTTTCCCTACCAGAACCGCCGCGGCCAGCGGATCGCCGCCGACCTCGATCTTCCAGGGTTCGGCTCCTCGTATACCCATCTGCCGGGGACGGTCGGCGAGGCGTGGACGCGGTTCGACCGCCGGATCGAATCGACAGCCGACCTTGTCGACGCACTCACGACCGGTGCCGACCGACAGGTGATCCACCGTGACGGGCTCCGCCACCGCGGTCGGCGACTGCTCGAATACGGCCATCTGGGCTACGAAAACAGTTGGAAGAAGATCGATCGCCTGTTGCTGTCGGGCGACGAGCCGACCCATCCGCGGAACCTGCTCTATGAGGGTCGCTTCGAGGATGTGCGTGTATATTGATCAGAGCGGGATACTGAGTCCCATATCAGCGGTGTAGGTGGTCACCTCAGGTACCACGTAGAACAGCACGCCAGCGAAGGTACCGACCTCAGCGATGGTGACCACCACAGTCACAAGATCGGATTTACTGCTGGAGACCGGAATCCCGACTGGGAGGTTGTATTCGGTCTTTGAGAGCGGGTAAAACAGCGCGATCCCACGGGTGCTGCCGACGACATCGAGGATGTAGTGGGTCGCAATCCCAATCCAGACATAATTGAGGTTGCCCATGTAGATCGGCCATGCGGCGAAGATCGCCAACACGAGGAGGTTGTGCAGCGTCTTCCGGTGTTTCCCAAAGGCAGTGTCGACATCAGGGAACAGCGCGCCGAGTGTCACCGGCACCAAGAGTTCGACCATCATTCGCGCTGTCTCGATGGTGGCTGACGGCTCCAAAACATACCCCAACCCGATGCCCAACAGGACGGCGTTGAGCACGTGCCCGCGTTTGTTCATCGAGTGAGCGAACACAGCCACCGTACGTGTATCTTTGTGATTGGCACGGTCGCTGGCGACACGATCGGGGGAGCCACGGCAAAGTGACGAAAGACACAGGGCAACGGCGTGTCAGCCGTCAGTATGGACTATCAGACGCCGCAGTTCTTTCACGTCATGCAGTACGCCGATTCGGCCGATGGCGACACCATCGACATGGTCAGCGGCAACCCCGATTGGGAGCCGCCGAGCGCGATCCGGGAAGGACTCCACGAGTACGCCGACGGCGACGCCGACGAGTTCCAGTACCCGCCGAGCGACGGGCTGGCTGCCCTCCGCGAGGAGATCGCCGCCCGGCGCAACGTTGATCCCGACCGCGTGATCGTCACCAACGGCACCGGCGAGGCCAACTACCTCGGCATGGCCCGCGCCCTGGACAGCGACCGCGGTGATGGCGTTGTCCTCATAGACCCTGTCTACCCCTACTACCCGGGCAAGGCGTCGATGCTCGGCGGCGAGACCCGGCTGGTCGCTGCCGCCCACGACGGGGGTCTCGATACCGACGCAACGTGTAACGCCATCAGCGACAACACCGCCCTCGTCGTGCTCAACACGCCGAACAATCCCACCGGCGCGGTCTACGATCTCGATGCCGTCGAGGCGGTCGTCGAGACCGCCGCCGACCACGACGCGCTCGTCGTCGTCGACGAGGTCTACGACCACTTCGATTTCTCGGGTGACTTCGAGAGCGCGCTCACGCTCGACGCCGACAACGTCATCGTCACCAGCGGCGTCTCGAAATCGATGGCGATCACGGGCTTTCGCGTCGGCTACGCGGTCTTTCCGCCCGCGCTCATCGAATCCGCGAAAACGCGGCACATGCTCGTCAATGTGACGACCAGCCGCCCGGCCCAGCAGGCCGTCTACGAAGCCTATCGAGAGACCACCCCCGACTACTACGCCGCCGCCCGCGACCGCCTCCAGTCGCGGATCGAGACCTTCACCGCCGCGCTCGACGCGGCCGGAGCCGACTACACCACGCCGGACGGCGCGTTCTACGTGCTCGCGCAGTTCGAGGATTTCCCCGGGACGATGCAGAATGTAAAGACGCTGATCGATGAGGTTGGCGTCGCGGGGATGCCCGGCGCGACGTTTGGGACGGCTCGCGAAGACTGGCTTCGGTTCGCCCTCGTGACGCCGCGAGTCGAGGAAGCCGCCGAACGCCTCACCGACTATTTTGCCGACTGACAGGCGGCCGAGATCACGGTCGACGATTCCCGACCGACGCCTACACAAGTCCACGCTGTCTGGAGGGAGATATGAGCGATATCGACGTTGAGGCGGTGGAAGAAGTCGACGACGAGGGCGAGGAGTCGGTTCCTGTCGAGGCCGAACCGGCGGCCGGCGACGCTGCCGACGATACCGAAATCGAAGTCACCGCGACGACGACCGACCTGCCTGATGGCGTCGACGCCCCCGAATACGTGCTGTACGGCGGGAAGGGCGGCGTCGGCAAAACGACGATGGCCGCCGCGACCGCCTTAACGAGTGCGGCCGGCGGCGAAGCGACGCTCGTCGTCTCGACCGACCCCGCGCACTCGCTGTCCGACACCCTCGACACCGACATCCCGGCGCGACCGACGCGGATCCGCGAGGAGATCCCGCTGTGGGCCGCCGAGATCGACCCCGACGCCGCGATGGACGAAGGCGTATTCGGGGCTGATGGCGACCCGCTCGGCGGAATGGGCGAAATGGGCGAGGAACTCGGCCCAATGGGTGACATGCTCGGTGGCATGGGTGGCGAGGGCGAGGACGACGCCGGCCTCGGTGCGCTGATGGGCATGGGCGGGTCGATGCCGGGTGCCGACGAGGCGGCAGCGATGCGCCAGCTGCTCGAATACCTCGATGACCCACGATTCGACCGCGTTATCGTCGACACCGCGCCGACAGGTCACACGCTGCGACTCCTCCAACTCCCCGAGATCATGGACTCGATGGTCGGCCGCCTCATGAGCTTCCGGCAACGAATGAGCGGGATGCTCGACGGGCTGAAGGGCATGTTCGGCGGTGGCGACGACGCCGATCCCTCGGCTGATCTCGACGAACTCCGCGAGCGGATCGAACGCTTGCGCGCCGTGCTACGTGATCCCGACCAGACTGACTTCCGGGTCGTGATGATCCCCGAAGAGATGAGCGTCGTCGAATCCGAACGCCTCGTCGACCGCCTCGGCGAGTTCGGGATTCCGGTGCAAACGCTGGTCGTCAACCGCGTCATGGAGGGCGTTGCCGACATCACCGACGCCGAGATCGACCCCGAATGGATCGTCACGCCAAATCTCGAAGACTGTGAGTTCTGTCAGCGACGCTGGCAAGTCCAGCAGGATGCACTACAGCGAGCGACTGATCTCTTCCGAAACCGGACGGTCAAGCGGGTGCCGTTGCTGGCCGATGAGGTGCGTGGGGAGTCGGCGTTGCGGGTCGTGGCGGCCTGTCTGCGGTAGTCAGCGCGGCCAAAGCTATTTTCTACTTCGATACGTTGCGTTACATACCGATACAATGGCTATCTCGAAAGACGAGTTCGACCGGCTGAAGGAGGGTGACGACGAGCTGCCGGTCTACGAGCCCGGTACAAACGCCCACACGATCCTGCAGTTTCTCGCCAACCGTCCGGATCAGGCGTTCCCGCCGAAAGAGATCGCGGCCGAAACGGAGATCCCGCCGGGCAGCGTTCGTGGCACGCTCTCGCGGCTGGCAGACACCGGATTGGTTGAGCACGCCGACAAATACTGGTCGATCAACGAGGCCGAACTCGCCTCGCGCCGCGCTACCCTCGTGAGCCAACGCGCTATCGACACCGAGCAGTACGGCGGCTACGACCGCGCGGCCGAAGCCGACAACGCCGAACTGCCACCGGATCGACAGCCACGCGAGGAATGACACGCGGTCAACTGCCGACCCGAATCCGTCGCGGCGATGTCGTCTGGGTCGACGATCCCTTCGGCTTCGACGCGGCCGAAGAAGCGGGCGAGTCGGACGATCACCCGTACGTGATCATCAGCACCGACGAACATCCGTTCGACGGCACGGAGTATCTCGCCATGCTAATCACGACGACGGAGCGAGCTGCCGCCGTTGAGATTCCGAGCGACGTGTGGGCCTACGGGTCGCTGTCGAAACCGTCGTACATCTCACCGTGGACGGTCGTGACGATCAAGGATAACGATCTGTTTGGCTATCAGGGCCAGCTGGAACCCTCGGCTGTTGATACTGCTGTGCAGCAGTTGCCGCCGTATATCGGGCTGTAAGACTGGCTATCCGATTCAACCCAGTCGCCGCAACAGCGACCACAACGCGTCCCGCGCGCTATCGGGCACGAACCGGGCGAGCACTGATGCTTTGGCGACGGTGCCGACCGGGACGCGTGCCGGCGGTTTGGTCGCACTCGCGGCGTTGAGGATGTCCTCGGCGACACGTTCGGGGGTGACCGAGCCGGGGCCGTCGCCGCCGATGGCTTGGGTGTCGTCGAACATCGTATAGAAGTCCGCGTAGGCGTCCGAGCGTTCCATCCCGTTGTTGACTTCCTCTTCGGCCCGGTCGCTGAACCCCGTTTTCACCGGGCCGGGCTCAATCACGACGACATCGATACCGAAGGGGTCGACCTCCGCCCGCAGCGCGTCGGACATCGCTTCGATCGCGGCTTTCGAACCGCAGTAGACGCCGCCGCCGGGGAAGGAGACACGACCGGCGACCGAGGAGAGATTGATGATCGTCCCGTCTTCCTCCCGGCGCATGTGTTGGAGAACAGCTTTGATCAGCCGATGGGGGCCGTAGACGTTGACCTCGTACTGTTGTTCGACCTTCTCCATCGGGACGTCCTCGACGGGGCCGAACTGGCCGTAGCCGGCGTTGTTGACGAGACAGGAGATGACGCCGTGTTCGTCGAGAATCCGGTCGACGACGCGGTCGATGTCGTCCTG
>Ga0209917_1001361_pt1 | contig 9865 bp, 7 predicted proteins | sample SalPon2_C_H2O_MG_FD_185710 | JGI IMG/M metagenome (GOLD analysis project Ga0209917, IMG submission 185710) | Salt pond water microbial communities from South San Francisco under conditions of wetland restoration - Salt Pond MetaG R2_C_H2O_MG... | ecosystem: Environmental > Aquatic > Non-marine...
GCGACGCTCCGAGACGAATGTCCTGATAGGGAACATTGTTCGTCGGGTGACGCAGTCGCGTCACCCTTGCCTGCTGTGACTTCCAGCTACTGCTGAGAACTCACCAACAATCCTCTACCCAAGAGCGTAGTACGGGATTTTGTAGGCGAGTTCTCATCTCGAGGAGAGTTGAATGCATTACGTCGGATTGTCGAAGACGGAGAAGACCTTCAGGGTGGCGTGGTTGGACAGATGCCGGAGCGATTCACTGAGGACAAATTAATCAGGCCGCTTTTGGAGGCACTTGGTTACGAGGGGATTGTTTCGCAGCCAGCGGACTTAGTTCAGGACCAACGGTCGGTCCCGGATTTCAAAACAGGAGGGGTTGCAGAATCATGTGTATGTATTATTGAAGCGAAGAGGTTGGGGCGACTTGCTCTATCGGATGAACAGCACATAGTTGAAGACGAGATCCTAGAGTATCTGGGCGAGAATGCGCTTACCAAGTACAAACGTGACTTGGACACGCAATATCTGATGGGGATTGGAACCGATGGAGTTGTATGGATTTTATATGCAAAAAATCTGAACACGGGTGAGCGGACAGCAATACAAGCTGCGTCTCTTCGAGAACCTATCCGACAAGCAGTATTATCGCAGCAATACGACGGAGAGCCCGGTGACTCATGGGTAACTGACCAGCGACCATACATTAAAAAAGAGTTCGTTCAGTATTTTACAGCCGATTCAGCGAGTGCGGCTACTACAGCTGCACTTAATAATGAGTAAATAATGCTCTAAGTACGTCTGAGGAGATGTAGCTAACTGTTGGGTCTATAATCCAGCCAGCTGCCAGCTATAATAACGAATTGTCTCCGGGATTGTTTCACCTATTTCTCACCGATGTCATAACTCATCTAACCTCCAGAATACCGCTTTCTCAGGAGAATATTGCTATTATACACACTCTGGTCCGTGGGGGGCATCATTACTCATATTTATTAGTGGACGTGGAGTAAGCAGTATTCGATGCCTGTTCTGCATAAATATAACTCAGCCTACCACAAATCGGGCTACTACGTCAAAGTAAACTGGAGCGCTCCTCACCCATATCCGCTGCAGACTCCGATTATTACTGAGCGAATCTATCGTGAACTTGGATTTGAAGCAGAGGACGAAGTCCCAAATGAGCTTACTTCACGATTGTTTAATGCCGGGCTTCATTGGACGGAAGGTAGTGGGGCCGGTGATCCGCAGAAACAGACCGATCTTGACTCAATTAGCGATGCTAATCTTCCAGATGTGGACCCAGGACAGTTAGAAAAAGTATATACACTTCTCGCCGAGGAGGAGTTCTCTCTAGATGGACAGACAGTAAATGATGGGTCGCTGAATGAATTGAAATCAGAGCTTAACCAACTCAGAGAAGCTGAGAATAACAGTCAGGAAGGTCCTGGTCCCTCTTGTCCAGATCAAATAATCTCGGACTTACGCGATGAGAACCTAACGTATGAACAGGCAATGGATATCCGTGGGGCAGCTGAAAACCAGAGCTTTTTCGATGAGTCGGTCTACCAATTCGGACGGAAACATCCAATTACCCCTCGTAAGTTCTGTGTCAACGAACATGGTAACCCAACGTACCGATTCCAGACGGGACCAATAAAATGGGATCTCGCTGATTGCCGATCGAAAACTCTTGATTTTGAATGGGCAGTAACGATCGCCCCTGAGACAGATCGTGCGTATGATCTGCGGATATCCAGAACCCAGCTTGTTCGAATAGTATCTAATCAAAAAAAGCTCACTAACCAGCAGACTGTAGATCTCATTTCAGTCGTTCCGTGTCTGCTTTGGGTTTTCGATGTACTAGACGGATACCTGCTTTCGGACAGTTGGCATGCTAAAGCCATAGAAGATGAGCTACCGTCTCCCCGTGACTCTTGGCTTACTGATCAAATACATGCGTGTATGCGAGCGCTCGATGGAGATACCCTCCCAGACGAAGGGACCGTTATCGACATCCCCAATCGAAACTTCGCCCGAATCCGATCCCCAGAAAGACACATCATCTGTACGTCTGTGAAATCGCTTCCTGAATGCGTGGATTTGGGGTCTCAGGTGTCTTTCAATGCCACTCAACGATATGGATCATATTATGCAACGGAAGTCAATCTCATAGCCAGTCCCATAGGAGAGAATAATCAAGATACAGAAACCAGTATAATATTCGAGCAAACGGGGGATAGTTTGACAATCAACAGGCCAGTATCAGAGATGACTGCCGAGTCAGCTATCGAAGTTATCATTGACGTTCTTGAGTTGGTACGTCCGGCAGTCGCGATTACGAATGAAATATTTCAGGCGCTACTGCTACACGTCGAATCTGAGACGAAGTGTTACGATGAGATACTTTATCATCTGCTTAAGTGCACGCCTTTCGATTCGACTCTCTTTCCAGACCTTGTTACTGGGCTTTATACACATCATCGCATCCCTCGGGATGATCTCTCTTTTCGAACGTTACCGCTTGCTGTTTGCGTGGCCTTCTTTTATGATTCTATTGACGCTGAAAAAGCGGTTTCGCGAGCCGATATGCAGGGAGACTCCACCGTGTTTTATCGACGTGATGGAGAATGCGTTATTGTCGGGGACGAGCTTGTCTGGCATGCATTCAGTGCAGAACCGTCGAGTACCCCCAGAGTGATCAGAGACGAAATCACCGTGTCGAATAAGAATCGTGAAATGATGGCACCTGTTAATAAAGCAGTCACCGCTCTTTCCGAGCAGCAGTTTCATCTAAACTGTACCAACGGTGATACATTCATATCAGAAATTCTGAAGCATGGCCTTCCAGAGACTGGGGGAAGAGCGATTTATTTATGTATGAACAGCGATTGAATCGGCTTAGTCTGCCAGCAGAATCCCCGCCAGACAATCGTCGTATGTCTTATTTAACCATTCTATCAAACATTCACCTGTAACAGTGTGTTCCACCCTGACTGGTACATTTTGGGCTGGGAAGCGTCCATCGCTAAATAGGCGGATACTGACCCCTCGTACAGGCTCCTGCAAATGATCGTTAGCTCGTAGTATCAGCGCACATCATGAGGATCGCTGGCAAATTATCAATTATTGCATAATAGGAGGGGATTTCAACGCGATGAATGAGATTTTCTCAATTATGACGTGTAGGCCAGTCTCAGTATCATACCTCAGAGCGAATGCAGAGTTGAGTTGTACCCTATGTCACACAGGGTAACGAGCAACCTGCAGTCTCGATGTGTTTATATTTTGAGGAATGAGGCGATTCTGGAAGAACTGAACCAGCGATAATCAACGATCACGCTGGATCGTCCGCTAACCGACTTGGCAGACTTAGATTAATATGAGTAATCGAAGCGAACCGAAGAGCCGCATCGCCGATCAAACACTAACCGCCGTCGTCGAATACACTGCTGCTAACGATCATCGGCACCGAGAGTGTTTCTACACCGATGAACGAAATGTCGACCGTGTCGAGCAGGTCCTCAACGACGGGCAGTGGCGCACGGTAGGCGTCGAGCGAGTTGATACTCTCAGCATCCGGCTCGTCGACGCCGATGCAGATCTCGTCACTCTAGAGGGCGTTGAGCAATGACCCAAAACGAGGATACCGCGGACCGACCGCTCGTCCAACCGCCGGTTGACGATCTTGATCGCTATCCCTATGGCGATCATGCAACAGTTCTCGAGGAAAAAGTAGATGAGGACGCTGATGAGACACCGACAGTCGTTTGCTGTCCAAACTGTTCCGAGGTGCTTGCAACGTTTGAGACGGGGGTCCCATCAGTCATTGCTCAATTCGAGGAGCGATGCTCAACCTGTGATGTTAAACTCCGTCGGTGGAGTGCAGTCGCAGTTGAGGCCGCCTATCATGACCTCGTCGATGCTCCACAGTTGACAGAACTTACGCAGGCGTACTGGCATGACCAGATACAAGCAGGCGTAACAAATGCCCGCGGCAAGGTCAGAAATAGCGAGTATGCTGATCTCTTCGCTGCAACCGCCGCCGCATTTGATTGGGACTGGGAGAGAGCCTGCCCGCTTTGTCGACAGAGCCAAACGCGGTACGACTACCACCACTGGATCGAACAGCCCGATCAGGGCGTCGTCCTCTGTCGGGAGTGTCACGACATTATCGGATTTGAGTTGCCGGATTACAAGGTCGAACAGCGAGTCCGCGAGTGGGGGCTGTCGTGCCGAAACGACCTCCAAGTTTGTCGTCTGGCACTACGGGAGGCTGTTGTTACTGGCCGCGATGTCCATCCCGGCATGGCGACTCGTTTGGTGACACGATATAATCTCGTGCAGACCCCCAAAGAGGTTGAATCGCTACTTGAGGCGCTCTGCACCGATCCTGACTTGTACGAGCAGCTCGTAGATGACGATCTGTGGAGTAGCTTCCAAGACCGTCGCTAATCCAGCCGCTTCCACGAACGATTACTGCGAGCGAACCAACTCAGATACCTCCTCTACCGTAGTGAGAATATACAGTCTATGCTAGATCCCATGCTATACCTGAAATTTCTCTCGCACCATAGCCTGTCGCTCAATTAGCATACCGGAGCGATTAACGACTCTCGCTGACGGTTGCTAGCAGTAGGGTCGGTAGCGCTACGTGTCGACCTTTGAATTGACTTTGTAAATCGGTCGTAACAAGTGATTTCTTAACCACATTTTGTCACTCTTTTATTCGATCGTATCTCTCAAAAATTCGGAGAATCACTCGTGTTCCCCAGTCTAAGCCCTCTGGCTCCGGATTGAGCACATTGAGTTTTGACTCGTCTGACAGCCGCCGTCCTATTCCAGGATGGTGAGCTTCCCCAAGGACGACGATGGCCTGGTCATATTTTTTGCTCTTGTTAGTGATGACGTTGGTCATCGTCTCTTCGCGGGCATGGTTAGCAACCGCGAGTAGGCCGATAAAAAGTATATAACCAGCCAAAAGCAGCACTGTACCGTATTTGATCGTGTTCCAGAGGCTTAGCGGAGAAGGCCAAACGAGGATAGTGATTCCGAGCAGCGATCCCCAATTAATAATCCCCCATGATATTGCATCAGTGCGAATATACTGGCCGAGCCGTTCATTGTCGATCTCGTGCCACTCAATATCGTGGCGAGAGGTTAAATTTTGAACAATCTTTACGTCTCTCCCGCTCTCTCCACCAGTTATCTTTGATTTTATTATTCCGCGTGCTTCCACAGAGATGTATATATGAAAAATAACGGCAGCAGCGATTAGTGGTGCTACGGGAGCGATCCCAAGGATGGATACGAGTTGCTCTCGGTCAGGTATCTTCTCAGCCCCCTCAGCAAATATGACATCTGGACTTTCGAATTGCTCGTTAATTCGTTCCTCACGTTCGACAATACTGTCAACATGTGTTCCTGAGGAGATCCAAACATCCATTTTGTCTGTTGAAACTCAACCCATTCACATTATTGTAATGATACATATCTCAAAATGGTCGGGTTTACTTCTTCGAGTAAACTGAACTATCGAAGTCCAACGGTAGTATGCATCGCAAGCCTGAGAGTCTGGATTGATTGCGAGTGAAACCGCAGGGGGCATGGCTCAATTCTCACAGTTACTCTCGGCAGGCAGTATAGACGTCACAGATAATGCCCTATTATATGAAGATTTAGCCGAGAAAATTATATCCAGTCCGCTATGTTGTGTTATATCGGGGGATCATGGATGGTGTATGAGCAAGGTGCAGCTGTGCTCGGCAAGGAGGATCGATAATATGTTACCTAGATCTGGCCGTGGCAACAAAAATATCGGAACACTACCGAAAGCATCAGATGGTGGTGAATTTCCATACCAGCTCTATACTATCGACGAAACCGAAACCCAGTACCACATAGCGAGCCAGCTCTCTCAGTATGGCGATGTATACACCGAAGTATCTTGTCAAGATAATGGGGTGATTGACTTAGTGTGGGTACAAGACTGGCAGGGAGTGAATCGAACAGTTGGTATTGAAATCAAACGGGCAGACACATCGCAAACAATATCAAAGATCATAGAACAGGTTCAGGGGTACACCGATGCGACTGCTGCCGACGGTAGCGATACCGATTTTGTTTGTGGGGGCAATCAAGATATCTCGCGAGCTGCCGAGGTGTACCTCTTCGACGAGGTATGGCTGTTACTCACCGGAGATAAGCCCCTCTTTGATATCAATAGCCCTAGTCATGGCTGTCTAACATATGACTGGAGCTCTGGCATATTAAAATACGATATTGATAAGACACCAGACCGGACAACGATAGACCGGCAACCATCCCGGACTGAAAGTTGGTATACCAAGCAGCTGTGGACTAATTTCGCCCGGGAGGGGTACTGGCTTTCAGCCGAGGTCAAAGCATCACGACCGTCTGATAGATGGTTGCAAGATGGAAAAGTAATTACAGAAAAACAAAAACAAACAAAGAAGGCAGACTTGGTTGTTGGTGACCCAGCGACGTTTGATCCGGTTGATGAGGATACATGTATCCATGCAATTGAAGCTAAGCGATCGCTCAAAGACACACAGCGGCTCAACAAGCAATTGGACATATATCGTAACTCCGGGCTGTTCTCGCACGTTTCGCTTGCTGTGCCTGAGAGCCGACTAACTGAGGCGTATGAGTTGTTAAAAGACCGACATCAGGATGTTGGCCTGATTTATATTACGAGAGATGGTGCTGTAAGGAGCAAATCAGAGCAAACGCCTACCCGACTGGAATTAACGAAATTCCCAGTGGTTGATACAACTAACCATAATCCCTCTGCCGAGTTCTTGTCCATGTAATACTATCTGCTGGTGTGAAGTCACAAGTTCTTTGACCTAAATTTTAATATTTATTAACTTCCTGTTTTGATTCTTTTAGAGGATAGCCACAGGCCCTTCTCCACTATTACAGTCTACGGAGTAATGTGTCGGTTGCACGACGTTGTAGTCAGCGGAATACACAAGTAGGTTCCCTCGGAAGCTACTGGCATTCATGTCGGGGTGTGCTCTCTATGGAACATCGTTTACAGAGCTTCGGCGGCAAGCGTTCGAATGGATCGATAACCACGCTGGTACCACACCGGAAAGTGCGGTTCTGTTGGAAGAAAATGACTACCAGCGGGATACGATGGGGGCTGCTTGGCGAGCTGATTATAGTGGGCTCCGGCTGACCATCTCTGATTTCGCATCATTTGGCCAAACGGCGCATGAGCGCTTGTTCGGCCCATATCCAGATATTGGAACCGTGGAACGCCAGCGGCTTATCGAGCAATCGTTGCAGACTGCAGAAACGCCTGACGGAATTGACACGCCACGACAGCATACTGACTCAGTTTCAGAACTGTTCCGTAAACTCGAGGCAGACGGGCTTCAGACGACAGAAGAGCTCCGCACTCGGCTTGAGGGTACTACGTGCTCAAAGGCGCAACGAGAGCTACTTATTTCGACTTACGAGCAGTATCAGCAACTTGCCGATGATCTCACGCACCCGGATGCGTTACCTCGAAATGAGAAACTCGCTGCCGTCGCAGATAGTGACGAATCTCTTCAAGACGCATTTCCGTATCTTGATGCAGTCGTTGTCTCGGGGGTTTCAGATCCATCGAGCGTTGAAATTGAGTTGTTAGAGCGGCTTGCTACCACCTTTCCGGTTCTTGTGCTTGTCCCGATGACAACGCCGGAGGCACCGGCGACGACTGTCGATACAGGTATTACGGGGATTGTTGAGGCAGTTGATCAGCTAGGGTTTGAAACCAAATCGATCACCCCAGATGAGACTGGCGCGACGGGGTCGCTAGCAGAGCCAGCGCGCCGTCTCTATCGGTCTGTACCCACTCCAGATACGCCGCCTAAGAAGTTGTCATGGCACGAAGCGCCGACGCCTGATCGAGAGATCACACATCTTGCTCGCCGGCTTCGGGACCGTCTTGCTACGGGTAGTGTCGATCCGGATGAGATTCTTGTCCTCGCACCGGGATTGCTGTCGTATCGCGATGGACTTGCCGATACATTTGCTGCCTACGACATCGACTATGCGTATCAAGTGAGTATCTTGCTGGAGCGAACCTATGTTGGCCAAGCGGTACTGGAGGCGATGAGTCTGTGCGAACGCCCAAATTCGACTCAACTTAGCCATCTGGCAACTAACCCATTAGTTTCACTCCAAGGAATCGATTCGGCAGAAGTGGCGGATACACACCGTCGGCTGTACACGACAGCAATCGATCCGTTTGTAGCTGAACTAGACGAGTCTGAAGCGGGTGTTAGAACGCTGTTAGCCCATGCTGAAACCGTCCGAACGGCAAGTGCGGCGGAACTTCGGGCAGCAATTGAGTCACTGTTCGAGTATCTCAACGTTGAAGATGCTCTCGAGTCGTTTGATGCGGATACTGATATCGATATTGGGTATGAGTCCAGAGCGTTTGGTCAGGTTCAGCAGATTCTAGACTCGGTTGAACGCGTCTGTGAAACACTTTCTCCGACGAATCCACTTGCTGAAGCGATAGAAGCGCTTGAGGGCGTCCGAGTCACGCCGCCACCACAAGCCGCCGACGGCTCTATCGAAATTATCGGCCTACAAGATACGCCGATGGCCGAGTTTGAGGACCTGTATATCCTTGGCGCAACTGCGGGACAGCTCTCCGGGCAAACGACGCGGCCACGATTCTTCCAAGAGATCGGTGAAGAACTCGCCGTGTTCGAACCGAACGAACACCGTGATATTACGCGGTATCGGTTCGGCGTCTTGCTGGCCAACGCTAATCGGGTCCATATCACGACGCCTGAAACGACGATTGACGACGAATCACTCCTTGCCTCGCCGCTTGTCGATGAGTTAGCGCGTGTGACAGGGCTTGAAAAGACAACCGGGATAGATGACGAACGCCGTGGAAGTCGTGAAGACCTCCAGCGAGCGATGGCTGGGGCTAAACCAGAGCAACTGGAATCAGCGCTTGCATCGGCCAATAACAACGGAGCCGTATCAGATACGTTTGTCACGGCGACGACTCGCGGTGCAACATGCGCCTACCATCGAGGAGAAAATCAACTCTCAGCACATGATGGACAGCTCACACCGGCAGCGATGACTCATCTTGACGATAGTCTCAATGCGTACCCGTTCAGTCACAGCCGATTGAGTACCTACGCAAAGTGTGGATTCAAGTATCTGCTTTCGAAAGGCTGGGGCTTCGATGAAGAAGATGATATCGAGCCCGGGGTTAGTAATCTGACTGTGGGTTCGATTATTCATGAAACGGTCGAATCGTTCTATAAAACAGTACAGACTCACGTTGATAATGCCGGGCCGGTTGATTTGACAACGATCGACCAGTCGGTTCTGGAACAACAATTGCTTGAGGCTGGACTGGCCGCTGTCGAAGATGCTGACGAGACGTTTGATGACGCCTTTGCAATGGCGACGCTTCAGCGGCTTTTCAGCGGGCTGGCAACTCCAGCGGTTAACCAGTATTATTCAGCGGATACGACGTCAACAGACCCGCCAAATGGGACGTTCAAGCTGTTTCTACAACAGGAGCTAGAGCGAGCTAGTAACGGGCACCGACCCACCGCATTCGAGGACGAGTTCGGATCTGAGTCCGGTATCACCCTCTCTGAAGGTCGCCACCTGCCGATACATGGTATTATTGACCGGATTGATGAGACAGCCGAAGGCGGCGTGACAATCTTTGATTATAAGGGCTCTGTTGAATCACTAGACAGCGGCGGGATCGGTCGCTAAATCAAAGGAATTGAAGCGGGAGGCTTCCGTTGTCCATGACGCAAATCTCCCGCTTCACCGAGCGTTGTGTCTCGATCGCTCAAAGAGTTACGGGTGAACGAGGCGA
>Ga0209917_1001362_pt1 | contig 9860 bp, 10 predicted proteins | sample SalPon2_C_H2O_MG_FD_185710 | JGI IMG/M metagenome (GOLD analysis project Ga0209917, IMG submission 185710) | Salt pond water microbial communities from South San Francisco under conditions of wetland restoration - Salt Pond MetaG R2_C_H2O_MG... | ecosystem: Environmental > Aquatic > Non-marine...
GAAGTCGTCCCCTCCAAGGTCGTTTTCTCCTTCTGTACTCTGTACTTCGTAAATTCCATCTCCCATTTCTAGGACTGTCACATCGAAGGTTCCGCCACCAAAGTCGTATACTAGGACGGTTTTTTCTTGTTCGTCGTCGAGCCCGTATGCTAGTGCTGCGGCTGTCGGTTCGTTAAGTATTCTTTCAACTTCTAGCCCTGCGATTTCTCCTGCATCTTTCGTTGCTTGTCTTTGTGCGTCGTTGAAGTGTGCTGGAACTGTAATAACTGCCTTAGTAACTTCATCGCCGAGTTTATCCTCAGTATCATTCTTCAACTTTTGTAGAATGAATGAGGAGATTTGCTGCGGTGTGTAATCTTCTCCTTCAAGAGTCACTGTGTAGTCTTCTCCCATGTGTCTTTTGATAGACTTTACTGTGTTTTCCTCGTTTGTCAAGAGCTGGTTTTTCGCTGGTTTTCCAACCAAGCGTTCTCCATCGTCAAATCCTACTACGGAAGGTGTTACTCTTTCTCCTTCACTGTTTTCCAGGATTTTGGTTTCGCCGTTTTCTACTGAAGCTACTGCGCTTCTTGTCGTACCAAGGTCAATTCCAACTATTTTTGCCATTGTTTAATTTTTCACCTAAAACACATTTTTGTATACAACAACAAAAATTTTTAAACCACTTGCCAGAAAAAATTCACAGAAATTGAATACAAATTATAGCTTCATTATATAGGCGAGAGCGTAATAGGGTGGCCGGTTCTCGTGAGGTTGATCCCCTCCGTTCTCGGTTGTGATTCCTGTGCCAGTAGTTTGATCTGCAGCGTTATCTGGGTCACTGGAATTATAGTAAATGTATCGGGTACCTTTCATATAGGTATAATCATGGCTGTGTGAAGGCATTTCGTTTACGGTTAGTTGTACTTGTTGTTGTCCGCCTGTGTTTCCTACTGGGTATTGGTCGCCTGCTCCGACTATGAACTTGTTGCGGAGGTCTGGTACTGTTTGTCCGTTTTCGTTGTTTCCATCGCAGAGTGTCCAGCCTGTTGGTATGTTTGTGGTGGATCCGCTCCACATTATTATTGCGCCTTTGGGTACTCCTGATGGTGTGTCTCCGGTTAGTGTTCCGTTGTTGTTTTTGAGGTATTGGCCGTCTGAGAGTGTTCCTGGGTTTGTGTCTGTTATTGTTATGTCTGATGAGTTTTGGATGTTGGATATGTCTGTTGTGTCTGCTAGTTGTCCTGTGTGTTGTGTCCCGCTAGGGTCTGTTAATTGGTTGTTGATTTCTAGGTTGTTGGTATTGGTTATGTTGTTGCTGTTGAGGTTTAGGTCTGTGTTTGTTATTTGTATTCCTGAATTTGTTATGTCTAGGTATTCTGTTCCTTCTTGGTATACTTGTAGGCCTTTACTGTCTTTGATGTCTAGTGCTGAGGCAGGTAATAGGCTTATTGCGGCTAATCCTGCTGTTCCTAGTCCTGCTTTTTTCAGGAAATTTCTTCTAGAAATCTTCTTTTCTTTCTCAGTCTCAGTTGGTTTATTGATGTTATCTCTTTTTTGTTTCTCTAGTTCTTCTATTCTTTCTTCTAGTTTCTCTATTTTTGATTTCTCTCCCTCAGCCATACCTAACTATTCGTTTGTCTATTTTTTAATTGTTTGATTTTCCTTTGCGTATTTATTTTTGTTCTTTTTTGTTTTCGCTTACTACTACTTCTGCTTCTCTTAGGACTTTGTCTTCGAACATGTATCCTTTCCTTTTCTGTTCCAGTATTTTCTTGTGTTGGTTGTGTTGTTTTGTTTCTACTGCTTTGTGGAGTTTGGGGTCGAATTCTTCTCCTTCTGCGTCTATTTTTTGTAGTCCTCTTTTTTCTAGTTCTTGGTAGAGTTGGTCTGCCACCATTTTGACTCCTTTGACTACTGTGTTGTCTTCGTCTGCGGTTAGAATGGCTCTTTCCAGGTTATCCATTATCTGAATCATGTCTTCGGCTAGTTTTTCTTGTGCTTGGCGTTGCCATTTCTGTTTTCTGTCGTCTTGTTTTTTCTTGTAGTTTTCGAAGTCTGCTTTAACCTTTTTGGCTTTGGATTCCCATTCATCTTTCTCTTTTTCGGTTTCTGCGAGTTCTTTATCTATTTCTTGAAGTGCTTCTTCTAGTTGTTCTCGGGAGAGTTCTTGGTATGACATGTTTCAAGGGTTTTGGTTGAGAATTTTAAGTGAGTTGGTAGCAGCTGTATTCGAGTTGTTGGTCTCCGTTGGTGAGTATTATTTGTGTGTCTGGTCCGAATTGGTTGGTGAATTCTATGTCGAATGTTCTTTGTGGGTCTACGATTTCTGGACTAGTTGAGTAAGTGCTCTTTGTTTCTATTGTGCCGTTGAGTAGTGCTGTCATTTTGGAGCTGTTTATTGCGGATTGTCCTGTGTTTCTTATTCTTAGGTATGTGTTTGTTGATTGGTTGTAGCAGGTTTCTACGCTGAGTTGGTTGGGGTTTAAGGGCAGGTCTGTGTCTATGTTTTCTCTGGTTTGTTCCTGGTTTTGTTGGACTACTGTGTAGAGTGTTCCGGCTGCTCCTATTGTTACTGCCATTAATAGTACTGTGGCGACTACCGGTGTTACGCCTTTGAAAGATGTCATAATTTTTTGTGGGTAGGGTTGTGTTTATATCTTCGGAATGGTCAAAAGGTTGAAATACTTTGATCTGTAATAAAGAAGGTATGTCTGATGAAGAGCATCCTTTTGTTGATGAGACTGCGCGTAAAACTAAGACTATTGTTACTAAGCATTCGATGGCTGTTCCTGAGGATGAGCAGAAGTATAAAAAGTCGGATAGGGCTTGGAATTGGGAGAAGGTTGTTGATTTGATTTTTCCGCCGGAGCAGTCGCCGAAGAGGTGTAAGTATGCGAAGATTTTTCTCCGTGAGTTGAAGGATGAGGGTGAGATTGGTTCTACTAAGTTGAATAATTTTGATGAATGGGGTCATGAGAAAGGTAAGTCTAATTTGAAGAATAATATTTTACCTAAGCTGCGGCGTGTTGGGATTATTCAGTACGAGTACCTTGAGTATCGTAGTCAGCGTGAAGGTTCTCAGGGCCGTAAAAAAGTTGTGAAGCCGGCTAGGAGCTTTACCTCTGTGCTTGATTCATTGGCTAATGGTTGGGCTGCTTTTGAATCGGCGGCTTATCAAGACTAGCTTTGAAGATGGTTGGCCTTGCTCTATTATTCTAATTTTTTTATAGTGCTGTGACTGCTGCGACTTCGGCTTCCGCGTGTATCTCTGCTTGCTGTGGTTCCTCGCGTACATGCTGTGCTTCTATCTCAGCTTCAAAGTTGCGTATATTTGCATTCATTTTATTTTGCACCTGTGTGTCGATGTTAACTGATTTAATGTCTAAATCGCAAAAATATTTTTCCGTGGAAAAGTTCTCACCGTTGTTATAAGCAAGAACTGTTCCCAGAAGCAGTCCTCAGTGTTTTGTAGAGTGTAGAGGAGACTGCTTCAGTTTAGGCCTTGTATTTTTGCGGTCAACCATCCAAAACATGTCTTGGTTCAGGAGGTTTCATCCCGCTTTACTCTGCCAGATAATAGTTTTTTGAGAAGTGTCTCTTGACCCCTAGTTTATAGTTAGATCTCACAGAGTCCATCCAAATGTTCTCCGCGAGTTTAGTATTTTGGGCCAAGGTCATTTACTTTCAATTTATCATATGTTGCCGATGTTTAAAAAAGTTCTCTAACCGTCAAGATGTGGTTCGAATACTTCTGCTCTTAACCGTTTGTGGGCGATTTCTAGGAGTTCTTGAAGGTTTTTGGTGTCGTACTTATTGTACTTTAATAATTTGTTTAGGTGTTTTCGGTTTCCTGTTTTTTCGTATTTTTTCCATAGTTTTACTGCTTGTCTTCCGTTCATGTCTTCGAGTTCTCTTTCGACTCCTAAATCTTTTTCTACTTGTTTTAAGCCGCCGCTGTAGCCGAGTCTTTTGAATAGGTACATTAGGTCGATGTGCGGATTCTCAATGTTTAGGTCGAAGTTGTGCTCTAGGAATGGTTGGTCGAATCTCTTGCCGTTAAAGGAGACCAGTAGACTAGAATCAAATAACTCTTTCTCTAGGTTTTCTTTTGTCAGGTTTTCGCCTTGGACGAATGTTTTGGTTTCTCCGTTTCTGTGTATTGCTATGGTTGTTACTTTGTTTTTGTTTTTGTCGAGTCCTGTGGTTTCGATGTCGAAGAAGCAGACACTGTCTTCGAAGTTTCTATATGATCTCCAAAGTGATTTGTTGGGTAGTTTGGTTCCGAAGAATTTTTCGTTGCCGACTTCTAGGTTTTTCTCTGCTTTGTCGAGAAAGTTTTTTACCTTCTCTTCGTTTCTGACTGATGGATTTCCATCTTTTACATCTTCCCAGTGTGTGTAGCCTTGTTTCCAGAGTTTTTTCTCGGTTTTTTCGCCGACTCCTGGGCACATTATAAAGCTGTTTTCTATCTTCAAAGTTGGTTCACTTGTAGAAAAAGTAAGGGAAAGAAGGAGTTAAAAATTGGGTTCCCAGTAATTTTACTGGGATGCTCTGACGTCGTCTGCTTGCACAGTTTTCCTGTCAGCGTGTTCAGCCAGGTTCTTAGCTTCTCGTGCTCTATCTTCTGCATGAGATTCTAGTTCGTCTCTAAGTTCTCTTACTGCATCTTCTGAAACTCTTGATGCGCCTGACTGTTTGATGATTCGCTTTACAGGTGCAAGTGGTAATTCTGCCATTGTGATTGTCACCTCCGTGGAGTAAGCTTATCGCTTTCTATAATAAACTTAATACAAACACTCCTATAAAAACCTTCCCCTTAATCCGGTACTTTTCAACACTCAAACAAATGGAAACACCGTTCAAAATAATATAGCGGATTAGCCAGTCACCGCACCCAACATAAATCCTGAACCAATCAACTAAAAACAATTCACAAACCCAACATATCTATGAAAACCAAAATCCAGGTAATTGACGCCGACTACACAATCAACGGGGACACTCCAGAAATACGGTTATACGGCAAAACACAGAAAGGAGAAAACATTCTCGCAACTGATACAAACTTCCAACCGTACTTCTACGCCACGCCAGTCAACAGCTTGGAAGAACTCAAGGAAGCAATAGAAAACGAAAAATTCAAGGACGACAACGGAGAAAAACTAGAAGTAACTAATATTGAGGAAGTGGAGAAATTTGATGGTCATGATGAAATTGAAGCACTCAAGGTGTATACTACTGTTCCTCCGAATGTTCCGAAGATAGAGAAACAGGTCTACGACATGCATGAAACCAGCGAGTGCAGAGAATACGACATACCGTTCTACAAGAGATACCTCATTGACAAAGAAATCAGACCAGTACAAACTATTGAGGTAGAGGGTGAGAAAAGCGAAGCAGAAGGTTTCGACAAAAAGATAGACATAGAGACTGTGGAAGAAGCTGAAGACTCCGAAATAGAGTTTGAGGAACTCGCCTTTGACTTAGAAGTATATGAAGACGAGATTATAATGGCGTCTTTCGCCTCAAAAAACTATACCAAACTACTGACTACTGAAGAAATTGATAGAGAAGCCATAGAAACAGTAGAAAACGAAAGAAACCTTCTACAACGATTTATCAAAATAGTGGATGAAAGAGATGTTGATGTCTTAACAGGTTATAATACAGATGAGTATGACTTCCAGAGGTTGCGTGAAAGGTGTGAGGAGCATAATATCGAGCTTTCTCTGGGCCGAGACGGTGAAAGAATGAAATTCAAAAGACGGGGCAGATTCTCAGGAGCTCGTCTAAAAGGCAGGATGCATCTTGACCTCTATCCATTCATAGAACATATTTTGGCGCCTGGTATTGATTCAGAAACACTGGATCTAGACTCTGTTGCAGAAGAAATGCTGGGCAGCAACAAAGACGACATGACCTGGGAAGAAATGAAGGAATCCTGGATGAAGAAAGAAGATTTAGAGGAATTTGCAGACTACGCTTTGAAGGACGCAGAACTTGCCTATGAACTAGCACAGGAAATAATTCCACAAATGTTGGAGCTAGCACAAATAACAGGACTAACGCCGTTCGATGTATGCCGTCTAACTTATGGACAGTTAACTGAGAACTATCTTCTCAGGGAAGCATATGAGAGAAACATGATCTCACCTAATAGGCCATCCAGAAGCGACAGGAGGAAGCGACAAAACCAGGGAGCCTACTCAGGTGGTTTCGTGTACGAGCCAGAGAGCGGATTACATGAAAACATTGCTGTGATGGACTTCCGCAGCCTCTACCCGACCGTCATGGTAGCACACAATATATCGCCAGACACACTCAACATCGAAGATTGTGAAGACAAATTCCAAATGGAAGAATTCAACTACACATTCTGCCAAGACTTCCAAGGATTCTTTCCAGAACTAGTAGAAAATCTCGTAGAAGAAAGATACCAACTAAAAACACAGCTTGGAGATTACGAAGAAGGTAGCAAACAGTATAACTCAATTTACAATCGCCAAGAAGCTCAGAAGCTATTGGCAAATTCCTTCTATGGTTACCTCGGTTATAACGGCGCAAGATGGTACTCGCGTGAAAGCGCAGAAGCCACAACATATATGGGTAGAGAATACATTCAAGAAACCATTGAAAAGGCCGAAGAACAAGGATACGAAGTCTGCTATGGCGATACTGATTCAGTTTTCTTGAAGAAAGATAATATAAAGCAAGATATCGATGGCTTTGTAGATGAAGTAAACGAAGACCTGCCAGGGTTTATGGAGTTAGAGTTTGAAGGTTTCTTCACTAGAGGATTCTTCACCTCTACGGACTCGGGTGGCGGAGCCAAAAAGAAGTATGCTTTGTTGTCTGAAGATGGTTCGATGAAGATAACAGGTTTTGAGCAGGTTAGAAGGGACTGGAGTCCGATTGCGAAGGATACGCAGAAACAGGTCTTGGAACATGTGTTGAATGAGGAGGTTGATGAAGCTGTTGAGTTGGTTAAAACTGTTATTCGGCGTTTGAAGGATGGCGAGGTTCCTCCTGAGGAACTTAGGATTTATACTACTTTGACGAAGCCGCCTGAAGAGTATGATTCGACTGCGCCACATGTTGAAGCAGTTAAAAAAGCCAAAGATAGGGGAGATGATATTGAAGCGGAAACCACAATTAGCTATGTAATTACAAGAGGAACTGGTAACATTTCCAGTCGGGCTGAATTAACTAAGTATGCTGAAGATTATGATGCTGAATATTATATTGAGAATCAGATTATTCCGGTCTCACTACGTGTATTGAAAGTTTTCGGCTATACTGAAGGACAGTTACTTGGTAAGGGCCGGCAGAGCGGGTTAGGCAGGTTCGGTTGATACGAAGAGTATATCTATTATATTTGACGATATGTGATTTTTTGTTGTGGTACTAGGTTTTACTGGTTTTTTGGCGAATGGTTTGATAGGAATTATTTCTATCTTGGTTTTGGTTTTTGCTGCTGAGGTTGTTGTTTCTAGGATGGAGAGTTTGGCTAAGTTTTATGGTGTTTCTGAGGTTGTTATTGCTGTTACTATTGTTTCTATTGGTACTTCTCTTCCTGAGATTGCTTTGCATTATGTGGGTTCGGCTGAGATTTTGACTAGTGCTGGAAATGTTTTACAGGTTTTGAGTGTTGATCCTGTTCTTGCTTTGTTTGGTAGTCATGCTGAGGTTGTGGGTTTGATGGCTGAAAAAGGTTTAATTTCTGCTGAAGCAGCCAACAGTTCTGTCCAGGTTTTTCAAGGTACTTCTGGTACGGTAATGGGTGCTAGTATCGGTAGTGATGTGGTTCAGGAGACACTGGTTATGGGGTTGGTTATTATTTCTTCTGCTTTACTTGCTAAACGGCATAGTTTCCGTTTTTCACGCAAGTTCCTGATAAGAGATTATGCTCCTATGATGGCAACCACTTTAATCACTTTGATACTTGCTCTTAACTGGCAAAGCATAATTCAATTCCTTTCAGGCGGCACCCTAGATATTACAGGTACTTTAACTCGTTTTGACGGATTAGTGCTGGTTTCCAGCTTCTTCGCCTACATGTACTACCTCTACACTACCCGGAAAGATGAAGACTTAGCAGAAACAGGAGACATGAAAAAATCAAAGAATCCTAAAATCGATTTTTTAACAGGTATTGCTGCGATGATTGTGGTTGTTGTGTCTGCTGAAGTTTTCCTTCGAGTTGTTGAGGTGGCAGTAAGTCAGACAGGTCTTTCAGGTTCAATGATTGGTGTAGCAACTGTAGGAGTTGTTTCAGCATTACCTGAAATGATGACAGCAATAACAGGGCTAAGACACGGCAGCGAAGGCGTATCACTAGGCACATTAGTCGGAAGCAATGTCACAAATCCACTACTCGCTATAGGCGGTGGCGCAGTAATATCATCCTACGCAGTACCAAAACCACTAGTATTATGGGATTTGCCTATGGAGACAATTTTAGCAGGTCTGCCAGTTATATACCTCTTTACAAGAAATCAGATAGGAAATACATTGGCAAAACCATTCAAAAAACTAGGAATGAATTCCATAGCCCAAACATTAGAGGAAGCTGAAAATAAAGTACTTTCAATAGCAGGAGCAACCATACTAATACTCCTATACTTCGTATACCTCTACATACGATTCAAATACTTCCCACACGACTTCAAAGGCTAAAAAATAATGATACAAGAAAAACTCTCACAACTCGCAAAGATTGAAACCTTGGTACTATTAGCAGTACTATTGTCTATTCCGTTTGCGCAGTATTCTTCTAATCAGTTGGAAGTGGTTTGGGAAGTTATTCCGGCATTGTTTGCTGCCGTTATAACTAGTTTTGGACTGTTGAAGATGAAAGAAATAAGTTAAAGAAAGAGAGAGAAGTAATTTTAGTTGTTGAGTTCTTGTTCGATTGCTTGTCGGATTGACTGATAGTTTGATTGTACTTCCTCACCGTTGACGAGTACGGTTGGTGTTGAGTCTACTCCGTTGCTTCTACCTTCGCTTATGTCCTGTTGTGTTGCTTGTGATGCTTCTTGGCTGTTTGTGCAGCTTCTCAAGTTATCTGCGTTTACTCCTTCGTTTTCAGCCCATTGGATAATCTGATCTTGGACATTTCCTTGGTTTAGACTGTCTTGTTGTGTGAATAATGTGTTTTTGACATTCCAGAATGCTTGTTCGTCTTGTCTGTATACGCATTCCATTGTTTCTGCTCCGGTTCTGGCCCATGGATGGATGCTTTCTAGTGGGAAATCTTTCCAGACAAAGCGTACTTGTCCTGTGTCTATGTAGTTTGTTTTTAGTTGCTGGTAGGCTGAGCCTTCGAAGCTGGCGCATGCTGGGCATTGGAAGTCACCAAACTCAACTACTGTTACTTCAGCACTTTCATTTCCTATCATCGGCTGATTCTCTATTGTAATATTTGACGCCGTGTTACCGCTTGGAACCACTGTATCAACAATTTGAGGGCCTAAAACAGCTAATAAAATTAGTACTACTGCTACTCCTGTTCCTTGGAATAAAAGACTCTTTTTACGCTGTCTTTCTTGTTTCTTTTCTTCTTCTTTCTCTCTTTTAGCTTTTTTAGCTTCGTCTTTTTGATGGGAGTTCAGTTCGTCTTCGTGTTCTTCCATCCAGTGGACATGAAGATTTTGCTCATCTTCAAAATCTTCTTCACAAAAATCGCACTTCATAAGTATAAGTTTTCCAGCATAGTATTTAAAGAGATAATCACTCAATCATTGGTGAATGCTCTCATCAAGTGCATCTTCGCAGGCCTCGCCTAAGGCCTCCGGGAATGTTGGGTGGGCGTGAATTGTATTTGCTATGTCACTGAGGTATCCTTGCATTTCTAGTGCTAGTGTTGCTTCTGCTATCAT
>Ga0209917_1001372_pt1 | contig 9827 bp, 13 predicted proteins | sample SalPon2_C_H2O_MG_FD_185710 | JGI IMG/M metagenome (GOLD analysis project Ga0209917, IMG submission 185710) | Salt pond water microbial communities from South San Francisco under conditions of wetland restoration - Salt Pond MetaG R2_C_H2O_MG... | ecosystem: Environmental > Aquatic > Non-marine...
CATGCGGCTCATCTCAAAGCGACATCCTCCTCGCCGTTCACAGCGAAGTCTCCCGTACCGAGATGGGATACTTGTCGATCTGCGACACAACCTGTTCTTCCGTCTGGAACGTCCCGCTTTCGCGGTCGAACAGGTGAACCGAGGGCTGAGCTACACAACCGGTACTTCTATTCTCACCGTATGAACTCGGGGACCTGTACAAGCCACGATCGACGCGATTTACGTTTGTGTCACCACCACACCGGCCACACGTCTTCGATGTTCCCCGATCGCTTTCCTTCAACACCTCGACTCCGCATTCCTAACCCTGATGAAGATAGCCGAAATTGCGGACGTGGTGGTGGGTGACTGGTGAAGAAAATACCACAATAGAATACCACGATTAGAACCTGAATGGATGGTTCCGAAATTGCGGACAGGGTGGTGGGTGCTGAGAAGATCGAGACGGGGAATGCCGAGAGTGAAATTGCAGACATAGTGGTGGGTGTCGTAGCAGCGGCATCAAACCGAGGAGGTGTAATTCCAAACATGATGGTGGGTGCTATGAGAGGGTAACCGCTGCTCGGCGAGTGAAATTGCGGACACGGTGGTGGGTGCTCACGAGGGAAGCGAGGTCTGGAATGTCCGAGAAGCCGGCGTACGCAATGCGTACCCTCTGAATCTTCATGCTGTTGAGGAGCCAAAATCCGATACCTCGCGATAATGAATGACTCGGCGCTTTCAATACCAACTGCCGATCCCCCTGATTCCGAGGAGAGTGACAAGAGATTACCAGACAATGCTCGGCTACGAGCGACGCTTGTGGTGGCACTGGTAATCGGGGTGGCGGTCCTCGCGATTGCTGGCGTTGTTACCTTCTCGAGTGCCTTCGCTGAATCGCCGGGTATCGAGTCATCGGTGACCTCAGATGAGTCGCCGGCCCACCGGGTGTTCTTTGAGAACCAGCGCGGGCACACGCTGTGGGTCTACGACGTGTGGGTGGCCGAGACAGGCCCAGAGCGTTACCAAGGTCTGAGTGGAACCGCGACGCTCCCCGCCGATACCGGCCTGCTGTTTGTCTACGACAAGGAGGCCGACGACCGAGCGATCGTAATGCGCGAAATGAACTACCCGATCGACATCGTCTTCATCGACGGGTCAGGGACCGTGACAACGATTCACTCGGCATCCCTCGAACCCGGTGTTCCCGAAGACGACCTGACACACTACTCCGGTCGAGCGCGGTGGATCCTCGAGATCCCCCACGGTACTGCAGAGAACCACGCCATCGTTCCAGGGACATCGGTCCGGATCACCGGGCCGACGCATTCGTTCGATTCGCAGCTGGTTCCCAATCGCGAGCGTGATTTGATATGACTTCACCAGCACGATCCCCCCACAAGACTACCACATCGAGCCGAAAGCAGCCCCGATCTGGTGCCTCCCGCAGGCGCCTGCTGAGTGCAGTCGCAACCGCCGGACTCGGCGGGCTGGCCGGCTGTATGAATATCTTCGGCGCTTCCGGGGGTCCCGGCGGCGATTCCTCGTCGACAGAATCTTCGACGACGACCGTCCCGGGCGAGGGTCCGGACTTGACGACGTCGTCTGACTCGTCGTCGGCGAGTTCGACGGACACCGACGAACAGCCCACGGCGGAAGATTCGACGCCCGCGATTCAGACCGACGGGCCGGTCGACAGTCCTCCGACGAACGAGGCCCCCTACGACGATCCCGCCGACGGGCTAGCGCTGACCGGGGTGACCGTCCAGATGGTGGACGAGCGCCGACGCGACAGTATGCTCCGGCTGGACGACCAGCTCTCCATTGACCTCGCGGGCGCCCGCTTCGAGGTTCGCGGGCGTGGGCACGTTGAGTGGGAATGCGACACCATCGGCCTCAGGACGGTGGTCGTCGACGGTCGTCACGCCCGGGTGTACGCCGAGACCCGTGAGATGGATTCCTGTCGGACCTCCGATAACCCGGCGGGCCGGGGTCCGTGGGCGATCTCGTTCACCATTACCGGGCGATTCGAGGGTGGCCGGCCCGACGCACTAACGGCGAGCGTCCAAGGGCCGTTCATCGACAATTCGGGCGTGTTTGTCACAGAGTCGCTGTGATGCTCACAGATCGACTGACAAGTACCTGTCTGCTGGCAGTTTATCAATCACAATGGGGTGAGGGGACTCCCCAGACGGGTCCTCCAGACCACCAATGACTCTCCCCACCAACAGCACGGATTCCTCGGACCGATCATCGCGATCCGGTCGTTCAGACTGCATCTCCTGGCAGGCACGGTTCGAAACCGACGACTTGTCGGTCGGGATGCCGCCGGTAGAGGCGACGCTCGTCGAATACGGTCTCCAGGTGGATTCTCCGATACCGCGACCGAGACTGGCGGTGCCGGCGAGCGACGCCTTTGTCGACGACCGATCGGCCCGGCGGACCGGGTCACGGACGGGCCAGCAGCAGTTGCTGTTCCCGACCAGCGATTCGGCCCAGCGGACGCTTGAGGGCAAGCTTGCCTCGCTGCGGATCCTCTTCGAGGAGTAGCTCGTGGCTCAATTGCGAGTGCGATCCACTTTCCGCGGTTCTGTTACCCCACGCATCCGAATAATTCAATGTCGTGGGATAACTTCTTGTAAGCGAGGTCGGAGAATCGAACCCCCGCAGGAGAATACGTGAGCAGACCGGATGACGGTGGAATTCGCGAGAAACTTCCGCCAGAAACGCTCCTCAGTACCGACCATCCACGCCTCATCCGCGCCGGCGTCGCCTGCATGCACGACATTGAGACCGTTCGAGCGTATGTCGCTCACGAGAATCAGCATCAGCAACGAGGCTGGGTACTCCGGCTTCTCGCCAGACGTGCGGCGACGCTTCGAGAGGACCGATGAGACCCCGTTTCGAGCGATCGCGGGCGCATACTCATATCCTATCAGGCCGAACTACCGGCTACTCGGTGGATTTCCATGACAGCTCAGCCCGGTTCCGACGGTGGCCGCGACTTCGTGACGATTTTCAAGACTGGCTCGGTCGACCGCGACGACTATCCCGAACTCGCTGAGGACTTACTCGAAGGCCGAACCCAACTCGCAGCGGAGACAGGCTATCTGATGAAATTCGGTGATGTATCCCACCGGGGACTGACGCCGTTCGACGTCGCCTCACTACACGATGTTCCCGCGTATCCTCTCCCGCAGGCGGCGCTGGAGTCGCTCCCGGCGCACGTCCGGGCCGACTTGGAGCGCGACGGCGCCGTCCAGCTGTTCGCTGCGTACGATCGCGAGCGTCACGAATTCGAGGACGCCGCGCTCGCCTGGGAGGAGCAGGACTTTCTCGAACGGCTCGCCGAGCTGGTCGCCGGCGATTGCTCGGTTCACGAGGCGGTCGACTGGACGGTCGTCGAGGAGGTAGAACGCTATACTGTCGGCCAGTGGGCTGACATCAGAGCGGTAACTGAGGATGCCGTCCGGTCGAACATCAACGCGGCTCGGGAGAAACTGCTCGCTGAGGAGGATCGGGAGCACTAGACGAGATAGCATACCGGACCGGCTGAGCGTGTACCGGACTGGTTTCGGTTCTTTTCACTCTATACTGAGGTCGCCGGTATCGGCCGCGTTTTCGTCCTACTCCAACTCGAATTCAAGCTCGATCTCAGCCGATCCCCCGGACGTCGATGTCTCGCGGTCGACTTCAACCTCGGACTCGACCCGATTCGGCGGAGTAAGGATGATCGATTCGGTGCCCGACTCCAGAGTAAATTCGTCGCCGGCTTCGAGGTGGTCTGCGACTGTTCGGAGGTACTGAGCGACCTCAGCCACGTCCATGTCGCGCTCGAACTCGAACAGTGTTTCTTCAGGCATCCCAGTATTTTCGCAGCACGAGTTCTTGACTGCGCGTATCTGCGGCTGCCCTCTCAGCTAACGAGTTCACCGGAACTCGCTGGCGGTGATCGTTTCGAGGTATCCCTCGCTCACGTAGCGGTACTCGATTCGCCCCTCGAAGCCATGCCCTGGGAGCAGCGCCTCTGCGGCGTTCCCGGCCGGCTTGTCGGTCGTAAGAAGGACGATGTCGTCGGATTCGCCGGCATCGAGCAGCTGTGCGGCGAGGCCGATCAGTGCCGTGTCTGCCTTCTCGACGGTGTCCTCGTCGCGATCAGTCTCGTTTGCGATCCACCGTCGAGTGTCGTCCATCACCGTCGAGACGAGTGGATCGGTGTAGTCGAGTTCGTCAGCGACGACGATCCAGCCCTCTTCGAAGCCCTTGGGGTAGGGGATATTCCCCGAGGGGTACGCCTCGGCGGCTGGATCCCCGCCGAGTTCTTCGTACACACGCCGCGGAACGACCAACGAAACTCCTGCCTGTCGGACTGCCCGCCGGAGCCGCTGGAACTTCTCGTTGCTCGGGTCGCCACACCGGACGAACACGCCGGTGTCAGCAATATAGACGGTTGTCATTCAGCCGCGTTGGTGTAGGCCGTTGCGACCGGTTCAAGCGCTTGGAGGATGATTTCAGCCTCTAGGGGCGAGAGGTCAAGCTCGCGGGCCATGATCCGGTGGTTGACAGTCCCGCCCACCTGTTCGAAGGCGTACTCTAGCGCCGCTGAGAGACCGTCAAGACCGTGGCGCTTGACGTACACGTCGACGTCCTCGTCCGTGTCCACGTGGGCGATGGCTGCGATCAGGGCTGGGGTGACCGTCGTGGTCGTGCCGTCGACGGAGAGGGTGAGCGAGATCGCCTCGGCGTCGTACTCGTACGGGCGCGACTTAGTGACTTGCTTCAGGAGATCGGCTGCCTCCAGCCGCTGGACGTAGTCGTAAGCTGTCCCCTGTGGAATCCCGAGTTCGTCGACGAGGTCCCCGACAGTCACCGGTCCCTCACGCTCGGTGTAGGTGTAGATGCGGGCGAGCGCTGGCGTCTCGATGAGGTCGGCGACGGTTTGGAGCTGCTCGAGGGGACGGTCGCGACCGATTAAGGACTTCGCCATCGTGTTCATGAGTTATAGATAATTCGTAATAGACCTTGCGACGGAGTTCACACGAGCACGTCTCGAACACGTAGAGCGAAAGCATCGCTGTGACCGACAGGACCCGTCAAAAAGGGGTTCGTCGAGTACTCGTGGACGGAATTGAACTGGATTTCAGAGACCCAGTCCGGCTAGTCGCGAAGCTCTGCGACCGACTCGCCGACCGCTCGAACGTGGTCGCTCCGCTCGAGATCGAGCTCCTCGGCGAGGTAATCAACCGTGTGTTCGAGATTCATATCCGAATGAAGGCTGTCGACCCGTAAAACGACACTGCTGAACCGTTCGGAGTGATATCAATTGTACCCCGAAACGATCTGATGACAGGCAGAATCAATACTACTCGTCGAGCGCTTGTTCCAGTCGCTCCCGACGTTCAGCAACGTTCTGCTCGCGGTAGGACTTATGAGTGGTCTCGATCGACTCGTGGCGGAGCAACTCCTGGGCGAGCTCGGCGTCCTGCGCGTAGAGGTCGCTGCCGAGCCCACGTCGGCCGCCGTGGGGTTTGAGATACTCGCCATCGATGTCGAGGTCTGCCGCGTCACAGAGCCGTTTCATCAGTGATCGGGCCCCGTTCTTCGAGAGCGCCGGCGGCGCGATCCCGTGGTCGCGGAGGACTGCCATCGACGTCGACTCGTCGAGCGTCGTCTCGATCTCCTCGGCGTCCCACCCCCGAGCGTCGAGACCCTCTCTGGCGGCGTTCGCGAGCGATGCGTGATGCCGCGTCGGGAACACCGGCCAGTCCTCGCCAGCAGGGCTCAAGACCGACTGGTGGCGCTTCAGGGCGTCGAGGACCCGGTCGGTCAGCGGGATTGGCTGTCGTTCACGAGTCTTTCCGAAGACGACGGCGATCCCCTGTTCGAGGTCGACGTCCTCCCACCGGAGGCCGTTGCGGTGGTCGTCTCGTGGGTCGGCGAACAGCTCGGCGCCGCGAGCGCCGGTGAGCGCGAGCATCGTCACGATGGCTCGGTCCCGGAACGCCCGCTCGCGGTCGTCGTCGGCTCCCTCGAGCGTCGCGTACGCACGCTCCTCGACGAACTCCAGCAGCGCTTCCCGCGCCTCGATCGACCAGAACTGCCGGTCGTGGTCGCCGTGGTGCTCTGGGAGCGCCTCCTTCACCCGATTCGGTCGGCCCGGGTTCGCGTCGATCCGCTCGTCGTCGACGCACCACCCGAGGAAGGCCCGGACGATGGTGAAGTACGGACCGTTGGCGTGGGCCGAGGCCGCCGAGAGGTCGTCCTCGTCATCCTGGACGCGCTCGCGGAGGTGCTGGGCGTACCGACGGCAGTCGATGACTTCGATGTCGTCGAGCTCCGTGACGCTCCGATGGTCCTCCAGGAACTCCGCGAACGTGTCGAGGACGACGCGGTTGTTCGCCCGGTAGTTGCCGGAGTCGAGACTGGCCACTCGTGCATCGATGGCGGCGTCGAGGTCGGTCTCGTCGGTTGAACCCGGGGGTTCGGTGCCTGTCATCGGGTCGGGTTGGCAGACGGCGGGCACCCACTTCAGTGTACTGTGTCTTTCTACACTAAGACACAGCAAATGTGCTAACCGTCGAAACTCTTGTTTTTGGGGTTTGGGACCGTTAGAAGCCGATATAAGATACTATAAACTGTATAGCGCTATACACAATCTCATTCCGTTGGGAGTTGAGACTACAGCGGTTTTAGCGAGGCTGTGATGCGTGAATTTGACCGATTCGATCAGCGAAACGACCTCAGAGTGCTCCCAAAATGGCCATTCTTGTCACACTAGTAACCTTATGGGCGAAACTGCGAGACTTCTAGCAGTGTAGCCACTCAGACGGCACGCTAACCCAAACAGAGTACCCCACTACCCGATTCCAGTTACCTTCTTCAGCAGTGTCAGCGTGTTGTCCGCTGTAATCATCGCTGAGTGCTCATACCCGCCAGTCAACTCGACCTGAACGAGTAGATCGACCGCTCGCCAGATCGAGTACAACAAACAGGCGAAAGCGAAGTAGAAGAATCGAAGCCCGAAATTCTTCGACGTAGTGGCAGCCATGAACCGCTTGATCGATTTGTAGCCGCTCTCGATCTCCCAGCGGTAGTTGTACTCTCTGACTGCCCCAGCTGAAGCATTCGTCATGAACACCGCATACTGGCGATAATCCGTCCGCTCGGAGTTCTCCTTGCGTTTGTAGACCAGCGTCGTTGGCTGCCACTCGTCGTTGCCGAGGTGGAGTTTCCGGTCCGTCGTGTAGTAGTTCTCGTCCGCCTTCAGCAGTCGCTTGGCCTGGGCCTTCTCGCTGGTCTGCATCCGCTTGGGGGACGACGTATTTCAGACCGCGGTCAGACACCGCCTTGAGAACGTGCTGACTGTCGAACTCGCGATCCATCAGCACCTCGTCGACGTGCACGAGCTCCTGGGCGGTATCCAGTAAGTCATCGACGATCTCCGTTCGACTGTCGCCTTTCTTCACCGGACGAGCGTCAAGCACCAGTGGGACAACATTCCCGACCAACTGTACCGTGGCCCACTGGTAGGCGTACTCGTCGGTCTTCTCTTTGGTGCCGACGATCTCGTCTTCGTGGCCGGTTCGATCCCCCGTGAACGGATCAGCCTCCGTGGTGTCGATCGCGACGATCCCTGCTCGGTAGAACTCGTCAGTCTTCGCCGCACAGTCGATGAGCCGCTCGACAGCGTGGTGGTACATCTCACGGATCTGATCGACCGAGAGGTCACGGATGTGCTCTCTGTGGGCGTGTCCAAGCGGTGTCCGCTCCCGTTGTGATTCGTGCACGAAACTCCGGGGCCCTTCGTTCGCAGCCAGATGCTCACGCAAGCCGAGATAGGTCTGCAAGTCCCAGAACGCGTGCTCGTGGATCTCGCACCCCTCGCCACGGTCGAGCGAGAATGCCGGATAGACGAGTCGACCCACCTGATCGGTGATCTCTGCGGCCTGATCCAGAAGGGTCTGGTCATCGAGCTGTGATTCCTCATCCGTCTCCGGGTGATCCAGCGTGGTCGGTGGCTCACGTGGGACCGACACGCCTGCTCGGTCGGCTCTGATCAGGATGATCCTCGCAGCCTTCTCGATCGTCTCCCTGAGCTCGGTGGGAAACCGGCATCGCCAGCTTCGCCACAGCGTTGACTGGTCGGGGACGGTCTCGAAGCCGAGGGTTCGACGGAGTTCTGGCCGTCGTTGGAAGTACTCAACGAGTGCTGTCTCGTGGTCCCACCCGTGGAGTTCTTTGAGTAGAAACGCCCGTAGTAGCTGAGACATCCCGTATCGCGTCGTTCCGCTGTAGCGATCGTATGCTTGGAAGTCGACATAGGCCAGCGGAAGGTGACAGACGAACTCGTCGACGGACCCGTGAGCGTCGTGATCGAACCAGGCTGCTGCGACAGTGCGGACGTCCTGTTCAATCCCGCCCAATGACTGTCTGTCGTAGAAGGGGGTCGAGTCGTAGGAGGGCCACTCGAGTGTTGACCGCTGAGCGATCCGTCGAAACACGTCCCGTCGAGAGGTCTGTGTCGGCGCCATCATGTCCACTGATGTCCGCCGTCGTTGTCGAGTCCTATGTTCTCGCTGTGCGTCGTTTGGAACGGACGGTGGAGAACTGAGATGACTACTGTTCACACCGTCTTCGCGGGTGATTCCGTCATCGGGCGACACAATCGCTATCACCCCGGGATTGCTACTAAATGTGTATGGACGAGGAGGAACCAGTGGACGCGAGCGTCCGCCCAGCCGCCACAACCGAGGAAGCGTTTCAGGAGGCGCTGCGGCAACTCGTATTGGAGGCGGACGCGACGGCCTTCTCCTAGGGCGACTGTCGAGACCGGGGCGGGATGTGGCGGTACGAGGCGCTGCTGCCGATCGATCGGCCCGAGGGCGTCGCGCGGGCCGCGGGCGGCACGCCCCTCGTCAGGAGCCCCGGGCTCGACGACGCCGCGGGCGCTCGGGTGTTCGTCAAAGACGAAGGCGAGAACCCGACCGGCGCGTACAAGGACCGCGGGAGCGCGGTGGCCGTTCCGCACGACGGTCGGCTCGTACTGCGCGATGAGCTCCAGCCGCACCGACGGAGTCCCCTCCGGGACGAACACGACGCAGTCCCGATCGAGACTCGTCGCGTGGGCGGCGGTGCTGATCGCCATGTTCCCGTACGACACCGTGCCGACGACGTCGTCTCCGTCACCGACGACGAGATACGGGCCGCTCAGCGCCGGTTCGCCGTCGACGGCGGCTTCTGCGTCGAGCCGGCGTCCGCGACGACGCTGGCGGGCGTGTCGCGCCTCGCGGAGCGCGGCGAGATCGCCGCCGACGAGTCGGTCGTCCTCGTGCCGACCGGGACCGGGTTCAAAGAGATGGGAACCGACGGGGCGGAGGTCGCGGCCGAGACGGTCCGCAGGGACGACCTTCGGGACCGGCTCGAATCGCTGCTCGCCCCGTAGCGCCCGCGGTTCGGATCGAGAGGAAAAACCTCTCAGTTAAAGTTGAATTCCGTAGAGTTATCGGATTTTATATTATTATGTGCGTCCTTCGCGACGGCGATGTCGAGGGCGCCGAGGCCGATCGGAACGAACACGGTCTGCTCCGAGGGGTCGACCGGCGTCTCGCGCTCGTCGTTGAGCACTTCGCCGATCGTCGCGTCCAAGTCCGCCGCGGTGAGCTCGTCACGCGCCGCCATATCGGCCAACGCGCCGCGCTGGAGGCACTGCTCGACGTGATCGACCACGAGCCGCTCCGCGTCCAGAATCACGTCGTCCGGCAGCTCCCGATACGATCCGAGGGCGACGATGAGTCCCGCCTCAGATGGCCATTTAGCGTCTAAAACCGGTGACTGGGAGTCAGTGACCG